>Ga0302326_10021945_pt1 | contig 13073 bp, 10 predicted proteins | sample Palsa_T0_3_FD_202264 | JGI IMG/M metagenome (GOLD analysis project Ga0302326, IMG submission 202264) | Peat permafrost microbial communities from Stordalen Mire near Abisko, Sweden - Palsa_T0_3 | ecosystem: Environmental > Terrestrial > Soil > Palsa > Peat permafrost | place: Sweden: Abisko... | reverse complement strand
GCGATCAGCGCTGCGGCGTGAGCATTCAGAGCGGTGGTTATCAGGTGCGAGCGGTTCGTCGTCAGCGCGTTCAGCGTGTCCGCCGTCAGCCGCTCGGGGTTCTGGTTCAGCAGCGTCGCCTTGATCCCGTACTTCGCGGTTTGCTCCAAGAGGCCAGCCAAGTTCCCGCCGGCAGCACCGTCGTAGGTCTGGACCTCGTCCAACGTCACAAAGAACGGCCGGCGCTTCTCGGGCGGGATCGCCGCTCGGCCCTTCGCCGCGTGCAGCAAATCGAAGACCAGGAGATTCGCGATCAGCTTGTCATTCGCGCCGCCCGCGCCTGGGCACGCAAGGACGATCCGGCCCTCGTCCATCAGGCGCGCAATGTCGTAGCTCGATGACTGCGCGCCGAGCAGCCCGGCGAGCTGCGTCGATGAGCGCAGCCGGTCGATCAGGTTCGTTACCGGCGTGATCGCCTCTTCGGCCATCCTCGGGAACCGCTCGGTAAAGAACTGCCGGCGGGGTGAGGAGAGGAACGGCAGCGCGGCAGCGAGCCAGTCAGGGTTCCCCAAGATCGACGGTATCTGGAAGATCGTCGGCTGCAGCCCCTCGGGCAGCACCCCGGAAAGCTCGATCAGCGCGGCCGTCGCCTGCGTCGTCAGCGTGAGCGCCCGGTTGTTGCGCTCGCCCCACTTCAACGCCGAGGCGAAGGAGTCGACGATCGCCTCGACCCTTCGCTCAGCCGCGTCGGCGCTGAGCCCGCGAGCGGCAAAGAGGTTCCAGCCCGGCTGCCCCTCCCGCGAGCGAGGCCCAACGAGGTCGAGCTCGAAAACTCGCTCGGCGAGCTCGGGCTCGGTCAGGCAGCTCTTGACCTTCTGCACGGCGTCCTGGTGCGGGTCGAGGAACATGCCCCCGGCGCCCGAGCGGACGAGGTGGATGAACTGCGTGAGCCCGAGTTCGGTCTTCCCCCACCTCGATTTCCCCGAGCCGTAGGTGAAGAACGAGTCCTCGACCCGGAGGCCGATCTGACGCCCGCCGCTGTCGTCCTCGACTCGGCCGAGCGGGACGAGGTTAGGCTGCCCTTTGAATGTCGGCAGCGCCCGCGGCGCTGGATAGACCGCTGGGCCGAGGCGCAGCACTTCCGGGGCGGCGCACTTCACCGTCGGCGGCTTCAGGACGCCGGCCATCTCCCGCGCGGTCACGTAGTCGCGGCGCGCTGGCCTGAACAGCCCGGTCCTCATGCGCCGGTCAAACCAGCCGCGCCGGCCGGGGAGGTCAGAGCCCGCGAACGCGAGGCCGAAGAACCGCACACCGACGACTCGCAGCGAGTTCGCACCAGCAAACCCGTCGAAGCACGACAGCAACCCCTGCAGGCAACCGACCGCTCGCCCGCGCTCCGGTGAGCAGCAGCGGATCAGCACCTGGAGGCGGAAGATCGGCTCGGCCTGGACGAGCTTCGCTGCTATCTCCTCCCGCTCGGCTCTCTGCTCGACCATTTCCGCCGGCCGGCGACGCCCGACGTGCTGCCCTTCGAAGTCGAGGAACCCCTGGCGCCCGCCGGAGGGATCGCGGCTACGACGAAGCGCCTCCTTCAACAGCCGGCGCCTGAGCCGCCTGCGCGTCGCAGCGGTCGTCGGCAGCAGGTCGATCGCGACCTCGGCACGCTCGCGGTGCGAAGGATCGAGGCGCGCCAGCACCGCGGCGAAGCCCTGCAGCGGGTCGGGCGTCAGCGGAAGGTGCGCCAGCGGCTCGCTGCTCGGCAGGGCGAGGCGCAGCTCAGCACGAACGACCTCCACCCGATCCGGCCCCTCGCTCACGGGCTCGGGGGTCGGCTCGACCGCCTGCACCTGCACCCGGTCGAACGATCCGAGCGCCGAGCGCACAGCAGGCAGCGCCCGCTCGGGAACGCTCAGCGAGTAACGCATCCGGCCCTCCCCGTCGATATCGAGAAGCACCCGGACCGCCCTCGCGCGAGGATCGAACCAACCGCCGACCAGCCTCCGAACGCGCGAGAGCTGCGCGGCGCAGCGCAGCACAGCATCGAGGCTCGGATCGAACGAGTCGGGCGCGAGCACGACCAGCTGCACCCTCGAGCGCAGCGCCCGCCGCGTGACGAGGACCCGCGCCGCGAACGCGAGGGCAGCGACGACAGCCGCCGGTCCCAGCACAAGCGGCGCGAGCGCTTCCGCCCGCGCGAGGAGGTCGAGCGACGCGCCACCCGAACTGACAGACCCGATCGCCGTGACGATCGCGAGCCCGGCGACGACGATGACCAGCGGCCGGACGTCCTGATCCTGGCGGCCACTCACAGCGCACCCCCGGCCGCCCGCGACGGCGCCGCGCGCCGCCGGCCGTTACACCATCTGCCGGCCAGCCGACGCGATAGCGTCGGCGGGGCGGCGCAACACCGAACAGCGAGCGCCGGCAGCACCGCGAAGGCATGAGCGGGACTCCGACGCGCGAGGCCGGCACGAAGCCGACGACGACCAGCGACGACACGATACGCGACCGGCACCAGGGGGCGGCACCGGAACGTCACATGGACCCCTACCGGGAGGAGCAGCCAGCGACGAGCTGCCGCAGGATCAGTCAACGGCGGCGGCAGAGGTTCAGCGCTCCGGCGGAGCGCGAGCCGCCAACTACCTCCAGTCAGCGCGGGGAGGGAGGCACAGTCACTAGCGGACACAGAGATGTCGAACGGCGCAGTCGCCCGAAAAACCGCTCCTGTGCAGGGGAAAGCCGCTTCTCCCGCGCCTGGCGCGGGGAACCGCAGACGGCCCCTTAGACGGACCCTGAAACGGACCCTCAGACGGACCCTGAAACGGAACTCGCCGATCACGGCCGGCGCCTCCCACAACTGGCGCGTCGGCGCGTGCGCGACGAGGGCGCGGAGGTGCGCTGGCGCGCCTCGCACGATTCGCAAAGCATCCCCGGCCGGCGGCGTGTGACCTCGCCCGCCCGGTTGCCGTGGACGTCGTAACCGCCCCATCGACACCAGCGGACTCCTGCCGCCTCGGCCTGGCGCTCCAGCGCTTCGATGTCCGCGAAGAACTCCGGGTAGAGCGCCATGAGCATCGCGCGCTCTTCCGCGGCGTTCGCGAACGCTCCGCAGTTGCACTCGCCGCTTCGATGCAACAGAGCGGCGGCCGGCGACTCGGGAAGATCGTGCTCGCGGCGATAGGCGCGCATCTGCTCGCCGGTCCAGTCGATCAGCGGGTTTGCGAACACCGCTGACTTCCCCGGAAGGCGGTTGATCGCCTCGCGCTTGGACCTTCGCCGTGACTCGGCCCGTCGGATGCCCGACAGGAACAGCACCCTTGCGGTCCGCGGGTGGCCGACCTTGCTCTGCCTGAGCAGGGTCATTATCTGGCGTTCCTTCAGCCGGTTGTACGCACGGCCATGAGCACCCGGTCCGGGGAAGCCATGAGGTATCTGGCCGAGCTCGCCACCCGAGGCCCTCCCGCGCTCGCGGGTATCGCGCGCGACGAACGCCTCGATCGAAAGGCCCGCGTCGACCGCTCGGGCGGCCTTGAATCTCGACCACCACACCTCGTCGCCGAGGACCATTACGCGGAAGGCGTCGCCCGCCGAGAGAACCTGCAGCGGCTTCCCGATCCAGTCGGCGTACTCGCGGACGAACTCTGCGACGCCGGGTACAGCGGTGCCGGTGTCCACGAACGAGAGGCCCTGGTAGTGCTCGCGACAGCGGTGCGCGAGCACGGTCGAGTCGTTCCCGCCACTGAAGAGACACCACACCGCGACCGGCCGATGCTCGCCAACCGCCCGAGCGATCAGCTCGTCCGGGTTCTCACGGCCGGCATCGCTTTGTCTGTTAGGCCGCACCTGCTTCGCCCTTCTGGCTCGGTGCGGGGGGTACGGCGTACCCGTAGATGTGCTCGCCCCGGACGGTCGCTTCGCTTGGCAGGAACGGCCCAGCGAGCCCTACTTCGTCGTGTTCGTCGTTGCCGTTGATCGTGGTGATTCGCCCGTGTTTGAAGACGCGCTGCACGATCGCGACGTGGACGCTTTCGCTCGGCCCGGTGCCGAAGAATGCGAGGTCGCCGGGTGCCGGCGTCGCCGAGGGTGGGAGAACCCTGCCTCCGTGTTCCTTGGCCCAGGCGTAGAGCGAGCCGCTGTAGCCGAACTCGGCGGTCGAGCCCGGAAGCCGGACGCCGGCCCTGATCCACACCCACGACGCGAACAGCGAGCACCATTCCTCGCACGGGCCGAAGATCGTGCAGTTGCTCCCCTTCGGGTTTCCGCCCTGCCCTAGCTGGGTTTCGGCGATCCGCACAATGAGCGAGCTCGACACGGGCGAGGGCGCCGGGCCGCTCGCCACGCACCCGCCGCTCACAGGTTCGGCCGCGCCCGGACTGCTCGGTGCTGGCGCACCGGAGCCCGTGAATCCGTACTCGACAGACCTCGCCATGACCTCTTCGGCGTAGGCGACCGTGCCCGTGCCGCACGCGCCGTAGTAGTGGCACGCCGCCTCGAAATATTCGTGGTAGGTGCCGCCGGTCGGCGGCGCGCCCATGTCTTCGCGCAGGATGCGCGCGGCCGTGTAGATCGCGTCGGCGGGGTTGTTGATCGACAGCGGGTGGCCGGGGTCCGCGTTGACCGCGAACCTTTCCCAGAGCGTGGGGCCGTCGCCGGGGCTACATTCGCTGCCGCGGACGTAGGCGATCTGCATTGGCCCGGCGCACCCCGCAGAGTTCGTGCCCGCGCAGTCGCCGCTGCCGCACTCCTGCGCCGCGATCGACGCGAGGACGCTCCAGTCGATGTCGAAGCGGACGCCGGCACCCTCGTACAGCCGCAGGCGTTCTGGTGCGATGTTCGCCAACGCATACGCGGAAGGCGTCGGCCCCGAGGTCTGCGCCGTTTCCGCGCCTGATGCCTGGCAGCCGCTGAAGCTGGCGCCGAGCACCGCGACGGCGAGCGCGAACACGCCGAGCAGAATCGCGCCGGTGCCCGCGAAGCCGCCGAACAGCCAAAACCAAAGCGCACGGCCCGCCTTCGACTGCGGCGCGCTCATCGTTCCTCCAATCCCGTGACGAGCTCACGCCCACGCGAGCTGGCGAGAACCACGGCGATGCGGTAGTCGACGTCTTCCTCGTCGCTGACGAGCGCCGTCGCGAGGACGGTCCCCGGCTGCGGGGCCGGCGCGACGTCGAGGGAGACGATCCGTGGGTGCCGCGAGCGCATTCCTGGCGGCACGCGGAGGTGCTGCTCCTCGAGCGAGCGCAGGAACGCGACGGTCGTTCCCTTGACGGTGCTCGCGGGCGCCCGCCCGTATAGGTACTTAACGAAGCCTTCGAGGAATGCCTCGGCAGTCGACCGCGTGCTCGGCGACAGCTCGGCGCTTCGCGGCGCGGGGCTGTGTTCATGCTGGCGACGCCCGCTCGGCCGGAGGGTGGCGGTGGCCGGCTTCGTGGGCCTGGTGAGGACCAGCAGGATCGCGGCGAGCACGAGCGCGACGCCGAGCAGGACCCTCGCGGCGGGCTGGCGCTGCGGATCGAGCCGACGGGCAGGCTGAGCGGGGGCGCTCATCGGGTCCGCTCCAGTCGCCGGGCGAGCCGGCGGTGTGCGCGCGCTGCCAGCTCGCCGTCGGGCTCGATGCCGAGATAGCCTCGGCCGAGGCGGACGGCGGCGGTCCCGATCGACGCGAGGCCGCAGAACGGCTCGAGCACCAGGCAGCGCCCGCGATCGTTCGTGTGGCGGCACGCGGGAGTCCAGCGAACGGGCGCGCCCTTGGCAGCCCGACGGCGCTCCCACGCGGCGCCGCAGAAGCCGCAGGCGTACGGTGAGGTTCCGGCGAGGATGCACCACTGGGCGACCTCGTCCTCGATCACTCCACTCGCCGGAACGCACCAGGCACGCCGCCGGCGGCGTGCCTCACGGCCACCGCCACGGTGAGGGGCTGCGCACCGGGCCGCACGATCGCCGCCGAACGACAGAGACGGGCGCGGGCGCGAGTTGAAGTAGAACTCCGGCTGCTTGGTCAGGAGCGTGAGCGCCCCCCACCACCTCGCGCCGTCAGCGACCCGCCAGCCGAGGACTCTGATCAACTCGACGAGCTGCTTGTTTGGGCTGCGACCGGGCAGCGCGAGCCATAGCGTTCCGTCGGCGCACGACGCGATGAAGGTCGTCGAGGATCGCGAGCAGGCATGGCGCCGGAAGGTCCCGCGGCGCACGAACGATGCATGTCTGCGCCCAGCCATCGGGCAGCTCCTGCACGAGCGCGAAGGGGTTTGCATGTTCGATTCGCCAGCTCATGCGGGGTCTTCCTCCTGGGTCGCGGGGTTGGATGGGGAGTTGGCTTGCCGCGCGCGGAGCAGCACCGCCACCGGCTCGTCGCTTTCGATCGCGGGCGGCACGGGCGCTGCGAGCGCCTCGTCGTGCTCGCGAGAAGTGCTCGCGCTCGTCGAGACGAGCGGTGCTGGCTGCGCCTGCAGCGCTGGCGCCGGCAGCGCTGGCGCGGGCGGGGGCGCAGGCACGCCGGGTGCGTCAACCGGCGGTCTTGGCCTGTCGGCCGGGCTTGGCGGTGCCGGCGCCGCTGGCGTGGTGGCGATCGACGCGGCGACCGCTGGCGTAGGAGGCGCGGTCGTGGTGCCCGTCGGGTCAGGCGCAGGGGTCGCCGTCGTGCTCCGGGGCGCTTCAGCACGGTCGCTTTGGTCGGCGGGCTGAGGCGAGCCACCCGCGGTCGTCGTCGTCGCGGCGGGCTGCGCCAGTTCGAGGTCTTCGTCGTGCTTGGGCGCGCGCGGCAAGGGCGCGCTGTCCGGGGAAGCTGGCGCTCGGTCTAGGGGTGGGCTCTCGCCCGTGCTCCCTGCAGGATCGTGTGGGGCGTCCTCATCATCGACTGACGCTCCGGCCGTCCGGGCGCCAGGCCCGTGCGTCGGCGTTTCGTGGTGGGCGGGCTGCGCTGCGCCCGCGGACGGCGGGCCTTCTTCGCCCGATGGCGCTCCGCCGCCGGCAGATGGGGCGCCTTCGCCTCCGCCGGGCGAACCTCCCCCGCTCGGCGGTGGAGTACCGCCTTCGGCGCCCGCGGGCGATTCGCCACTGGACCCCGAGCTCCCCGACGGCCCGCTGCTCGGCGGCGCTTCCGAGCTTGATCGCCGAGGGATGTGCGCCAGCGGCATCATCCGCGCGAGGCGAGTCGCGTAGTACAGGTTCGCGAGGCGGTTGCTGCCCTCTCGCGCACCACGCGGCCCGACGGTGCCGGCCATCAGCTCCGCGGTCAGCTTGTTGCGCTGTAGGGAGACAGTCCAGAGGAACGCGGCCTGCAGCGCGAACGCAAGCAGCCACCCGAGATTCGAGGTCGCGTCGTCGAGGGCCTGGCAGACGGCGAGGACGATCGCGAGAATGAGGCTGTAGAGGACCTTCCGAGCCAAATAGCTTGCGAGCTTCGCCAGCCAATTGCGGAAAAAATCGTGACCTCGACCGGGGAAAATCCCGATCAACAGCGCTACCGGCGCGAACGCCAGCAGAGTCAGCAAAAGGATCTGCGCGAGGATCACGCCGAGCGCGAGAGCACCGAGCAGCAGGAAGGCGCCGACCTCACCGAGCAGAATCACGATCGACAGCAGCAGCCGCTGAAATTGACCGCCCTTGCCCATCGCTTCGGCTGCCGGCTCGTCGGCCGGACCGAGCGGGTATGTGCCGGCGGTCTTCCCCGAGTCCGAGTCGGGGAGGTCTTCGTCGTCGCCGTGTTCGAGCGCTTCGTGCTCTTCGCCGCGTTCTTTGGAGCCCGGCGCGTAAGCCAAGAAGTGAGTCGCATACTTGGCACGGTTGTTGATGCACGTCTTCCCGTCGGCGCCGACTTCGGTGCCGTGTTCGAGTTGGCTTGCGAGCTGCGCGTCGGTCGCCGGGTTTGGACTGAGCGGCCTGACCGCGACGGAGTGCGCCTTGCCGTGGCTGACCGTCGCGCAGTGCTCGACGCCACCGAACTCCAGGACTGTCCACGGGTCGAGGACAAGCAGTTCAAAGAGCTGGCTACTCGCGGCTGACTTCGCCTGCGATTCGTTACCGACGCTGCCTTCACTACCCAACGACAACAACGCGGTAGAGAGCCGATTGGAGAGCTTGCTCGCCGGGCCTATTGTGCGTTCGGGCTGTGTGACTATCCCGACTGCCAGGAGGAAGAACACGAACGAGACGGCGAGCGCTCCTGCGGTCTCTGTGTACCTTCGCTGGACGAGGGCCTTCCACATCGCCCAGCAGCCCACGAGCGTCACCATCGCGATCAGCCACGGTGTCCCGAACGTGCTGGCGTACAGGTTGTGGATCGCTTGCGAGACCGGCGCCAGAGCGCCCGATCCCGGCGTCCCATTCCCGTTAACCAAATCGAGGTTGAACGCGAGCGCGAAAAGGAGAATCACACCGTTCGCGAGGAACAGCGTGATTTCCCACAGAACCTCCGCGCCGAAGTAGGCGATCATCGGCACGACACCGGAGGCATCAACCCCGCTGGTGAACCCGACGCTGATCGCAGGGAAATACTCGTCCAACTCGTAGTTTCCGAGTTGGTAGCGGCCGACCCAGCCACCCGGCGGGAGCTGCGGCGCAGGGTTGATGTTGTTAAAGACGTCCGTTGCCTGCGCGCCCGGATGCGCGCCGAGCACGATCAGCGACGTAAGGCCGAGCACGAGCAGCACCCTGCGGCGGCGACGAAGCGCCCACCTCGCGCATCGGAGGATCAGGTTGCTCATGCCTCCCTGCTTCCGGGCTGGTCGGGTGTCGTGCCGAGCGCTTGCAGGAGGTGCGGGTCGACGAGGTCGATCTGCACCTCGCCAACACGGCCGTGCAGGTCGCGCATCAGGCAATGGCCCGCCCTGAATTCGCGGACCTTCGCGATCAAGTCCGGCGTCGGCTGGAGCCCGATGAAGCGCAGCGCCGCGGCGGCGCCCGCGTCGCTGTCCTGGCCGAAGACGAACACGACGCCGATGAGCTCAGCAAGGTCGCCGAGGTCCGCGATCCTGTGCGTGCCGAGCAAGAGCGTGGCGTTGAACGCACGCCCGAGCCTGACGAGCCGGTGAATGATCTGGCGGCCCTGCGGCGAGGCGAGCAGGAACCAAATCTCGTCGAGGCCGACGACCTTGTGCCTCGAAGTGTCACCGGAGATAAGCTGCAGCGCGTAGGCCGCGACGAGTGAAAGCGTCGCGACGCTGATTCTCTCCGCGCGGGTGTATGTGTCACGGCCGGCGCTCGGTTCCGGCAGCGACAATCCGGGCATACGGATCGTGGTGACTGGCGCCTGCGCCTGCGACTCGCCCGCTTCACCGTTCCCAAAGCCGAGGCGGGCGAGCCCGAAGTCTGCGATTACCTGCAGCGCTTCGCCAGCGTCCTTCGCGCCGGGCCGGTCGCTTGCGAGCAGCAGCTCGACAGCGCGAAGCAGGCTTCGCGAGCCCTCGCGGACTGTGTCCTTGACCGCGAGGCTGACGGCGTTCTCCCATTGCGCCGTGTTGCCGGGCAGCAGCTCAAGGAGATATGAGCACGCAAGCTCCTCGCGGATGTCGGGCAGCCCGATCGCGAGTGGGTCGAGTTTGCCCTGCTGTGCCTCCGCGCCCGATAGCTCGAGCACCTGCAGCCGGCCGGCGAGCTCGGGCAAGCGGTGCAGCCCGTGGTCGGGCTTGGGGTCAAGATCGACGATCCTTGAGCCGCGCCTCTCGGCGGCGAACTGGATCGCCTGCGAGGCGACGGTCTTGCCGGAGCCGAGGGTGCCGATCAAAAGGACGGCGGAAGCGCGGTCTTCCCTCGGGGCCTGCGTCGGATCGAAGCGGACGGGCCGCGGCGCCCCGACCGGGGTGTATCCAAGGTATGGGCCGCGCTGGGAGCCGACCATGCGGTTCGCGGTGGCGACCATTGCCCCGAACTGCTCGACGGTGAGCTGTTGGGTGTAGTCGCGCACCTCAGACCCACCCGTCCGCGCGGGGGAGGTGCTCTAGCCACAGCTGGTACTGCACCCCGGTCGGGCGGTGCAGCGTTATGTCGCCGTACTGCTCTTTGATCGCGGCGACTCGGCGCTCTAGCTCCTCCTCGTCGGGTGCGCCGACGGCGAGCCCGAGGAAGGCGTAGAGCATCGGCGGGTGCCCGCCGGCCTGGAGCGTCGCCTCGTATTCGCGCGCGAGGACTCTGTCGACGCCGGCAAGCACGCTGGGTCCGTGCGCGGCCCCGTGTACCTGCTCGTGGAAGGCGTGCTCGACGTCGGCGATCCGCTTCCTGATCTGCGCGAGCGCTTGGCGGTTCCCGAGCCAGCGGCAGTGGGCGACGGCGTCCACCGGCCACGGCACGGACTCCAAAGGCGCGAACAGCACCTCGGCTGTCCAGCCGGGGAACTCGGGGGATTCCGCGAGCGAGCCGACAGCGAGCAGCGCCTGGTAGGAGCGGCCGTGCTCGCTCTCGACCAGCAGATGCTGCGGGTGCTCGGTGATCGCGGCCTGCGCGCAGCGGCGCAAGTCGTGCGCGAGCGGCTCGAACGCGACGCCTCCGCCGGGCGCAGCGACGATCAGCGCGTCGGGCTGCCAGTTGCGGTCGAGGTCGGGCTCGCCGATACCGCGGCACACCGAACGGCGAAGAAGCCACTGCAGCTCTTCGGTGCGGGCGCGGCGGGTGTGGATGACGCCGTTTAGGCGCTCGTAGATGCGCTGCTCGCGGGTAGCGAGCTCGGAGAGCTCGCCAGCGCTGATCGGCGAGGCGGCGCCGATGCCGGCGGCGTCCTCGACGCGGCGGCGCACGCGGTCGACGCTTCGCACGAGCCCTGAGCCGACGCCCTCCGCGTGCTGCCCGGCGAGCGAGACGGCGAAGTACACCTCGGGGATGTGCGAGCCGAGCTGACGAAGCCGCTCCTGGTGTCCTTCCAGGAACGTCCGCCACGCTTGGGGTTCTTGGTGGCGCCGGTCGAGCAGGTCGGCCGTGTGCTCCACGTACTCTTCGGCCGGGTACGCGCGGTTGACGCGCCACAAGCTGCAGTCCGCGCCGAGGACGTGCGCCAGGCGCTGCAGCCGGCGCTGCAGCGCCCACTTGCCGCCGGTCGGGAGGTACGGGTAGGCGGTCATCGCCAGCCGGTACAGGGCGGCGCTGTCGCCGCCGCGTCCGACGAGCAGGTTTCCGTGCGCATAGCGCAGCGAGAAGCCGGTCATGGCCGGACCTCCACGACCTGACCGTCGCCAAGCTCGATCACTTCGACCAGGCGCTCGCCGGCACGAAGGCGGTGGCCGTCGGCACGCCGGACGATCAACCTGCCGCGACCGGGGATCGCGACGACGGGCCGCGCGAACACGAGCCGCGCGGGGCCTGTGACGCGGCCGTGGTGGAGCACCGGCGAGTGCTCGTCGGGCGCGACCCACACCTGTGGCGCCCACACCTGGCCCTCGCCGTCGGCGGGAAGCGCTCCGTCGAGCGAGCGGCGCGCGGCGCGGGTTCGCAGCGCCACCCACGAGGTGAGATAGCGGTGCGCGGGCCGGCCGTCGGGGGAAGCCTGGCCGGCGAGCGTGGCGATCATGCCCGGCGCGATCAGCAGCCGAAGCGGCCAGTCGAGCCAGTCGAGTACCACGCCCGCCAGCAAGCTCGCCACGAACGCGGCGAGCACTCCGAGCACCAGCCCAGCCCAGCCGTGCGAGCTGACGCCGAGCAGACCGCCAATCGCGGCGAGTACGACCGCGAGCAGTATCGAGCGCTGGCTAAGGACCAGCACCACGACCAGCGAGGCGAACGCCCAGCCCAGCCACTCAAGCGGCACGCCGCCGGGGACCGGGATGCGCCTGCCGTCGATCGCGTAGACGCGGCGGTCGGGCTTGAATAGCCGTTGGTAGGAGCGGATCGGGTGCGCGGAGTCACTCATCGCAACCAGCCCCCTCACCCGAAGATCTGCTTGCCGATGGCTTCCGCGGCGGTCGCGATGTCAGACGACGCGAACACCATCCACGCCACGACGATCGCCGCGAACAGGAACACCGCCAGCTCCGTGTACCGGCGGTTAACCAGGAACATCAGGCTGAATACCGAGACGATCCCGCCGTAGAGCTCGCTCGCGTAACCCTTCAAGAGATTCGCGACGTTCTGGCCAACGTTGTTACCCGAGGCGAGAGCCGCCGCTGGAAACAACATCAGCGCAGCGACCGCCAAAGCCGCCAAAACACAAACCCGGCGCCTGTGGGACATTCCGCTCACTTCCTCCCTGCCGGTGCGATTTCGGAGTGAGCGGGCTGGGCCACAGTCACCGTCACGCCGCGGGTCGTCGTGACCACACCCGAGCCGGTGCCGAACATGGAAATCGCGCCGCGGATCAACAGCAGCAGCACGCATCCCCACAGCAACAGGCGACCAACGAGGCGGGTCAACCGAGTGAACCCGTCAGCCGACGAGCGGCTAACACCTAGCTCACTTACTCCTGGAGTCGTCCTACGAAAATCAGTCATAGGGCGAAAGTAAGGAGCGACTGTTCCGTTTACTACGAGCTAATTCACACGTAGAAAGGTGTCTTTGTAACCACTTGGTTGCAAACGACCTGCAGGTAAATCTCGGGTAGGGGTCAGCGACCCGCTGAGCGGGGAAGGAGCCGGGCTATGTCAGCGGGCGCCGCCGCTGGTGTGGGGGTTGGCCTGCGTGGTGCGGTGGGCTAGGCGTTGAGGCCGGCGATGGCCGCCAGCTCTTCGACGTACCCCGTTGCGCTTTGCGCGGCCTGCTCGACCAAGCGAGGCGCGGTGAAGTCAGCAAGCGCATACCAGACCTTCGTGCCGTCCTTGCGGCGGCTCACGATGCCCGTTTGGAGCAGGATGGCGAGATGCTTGGAGACGTTTTGATGCGTGGTCGCGAGGTCGTCGGTGAGGTCTTGGACGGTGGCTTCGCCCGCCTCGAGCATTTTCACGATGCGTATGCGGTTGGGCTCCGCCACGGCGTGCAGTCTTCGAGCTACGAAGTCCAAGAAAGGCTCAGTGAGAGTTGTGCTCATCGCTGCTCACCTCGGCGTCCGAAGATCGACGGAGCAGCATGGCGTCCTCCCGTGACGGTGGGCGGGACCGGATTCTCGCATCCAGGTTGGCCTGGCGGGCGCCCGTATAGCGGCGCTATCAACTCGTACGGAGCCCGAGAGCAAGCCG
>Ga0302326_10021944_pt1 | contig 13073 bp, 13 predicted proteins | sample Palsa_T0_3_FD_202264 | JGI IMG/M metagenome (GOLD analysis project Ga0302326, IMG submission 202264) | Peat permafrost microbial communities from Stordalen Mire near Abisko, Sweden - Palsa_T0_3 | ecosystem: Environmental > Terrestrial > Soil > Palsa > Peat permafrost | place: Sweden: Abisko... | reverse complement strand
CCGCCAGCGCATAGGCCACCACCAGCGGCGGCGAGGCCAGATAATTGGCCTGCACGTCCGGGCTGACGCGGCCTTCGAAGTTTCTGTTACCCGACAGCACGGCGGCGGCGATGATGCCATTGTCGTTAATCGACTTCGAGATATCCTCCGGCAGCGGGCCTGAATTGCCGATGCAGGTGGTGCAGCCGAAGCCGACCAGGTTGAAGCCGACCTTGTCGAGATCGAGCTGCAGTCCGGAATTGGAAAGATATTCGGCGACCACCTGGCTGCCCGGCGCCAGCGAGGTCTTGACCCAGGGCTTGGCGGTCAGGCCCTTGGCGGCGGCGTTGCGCGCCAACAGTCCGGCGCCGATCAGCACGCTCGGATTGGAAGTGTTGGTGCAGGAAGTGATCGCCGCGATCACCACATCGCCATGGCCGAGATCGAAATTGCGATTCTCGACCGCATAACGCTTCGATTCGTCGGCGGCTTTCTTGTATTCGCTGGCCATCGCCGCGGCGAAACCTGCCGCGACCGCGGGCAGCGCGACGCGGCCTTCGGGGCGCTTAGGTCCGGCCAACGAGGGCACCACGTCGGCGAGATCGAGCGTCAAGGTCGCCGTGAATACCGGATCGGGCGACTTGGCGGTGCGGAACAGGCCCTGCGCCTTGGCATAGGCGGTGACGAGCGCGACACGGTCAGCCTTGCGGCCCGAGGTCTTGAGATAATCGATGGTCGCGGCATCGACCGGGAAGAAGCCGCAGGTGGCGCCATATTCCGGCGCCATGTTGCCGATGGTCGCCTTGTCCGCGACCGAGAGATGGTCGAGGCCGGGGCCGAAGAACTCGACGAATTTTCCGACCACGCCCTGCTTGCGCAGCATCTGCGTCACGGTCAGCACCAGATCGGTGGCGGTGACGCCTTCCTTCAGCGAACCCTTGAGCTTGAAACCGATCACTTCGGGCAGCAGCATCGACTGCGGCTGACCCAGCATCGCGGCTTCCGCCTCGATGCCGCCGACGCCCCAGCCGAGCACGGCAAGACCATTGACCATCGTGGTGTGCGAGTCGGTGCCGACCAGCGTGTCGGGATAGGCGACCTCGAAGGTGCCGGTCTTCCTGCCGACGGTCATCTTCTCCTTGCGGGTCCATACCGTCTGCGCAAGGTATTCGAGATTGACCTGATGGCAGATGCCGGTGCCGGGCGGCACCACCGAGAAATTCGAAAACGCCTTCTGGCCCCATTTCAGGAATTCGTAGCGTTCCTGGTTCTGCTTGTATTCCTCGACCACATTCTTGCCGAACGCCTTGTTGTCGCCGAAGAAGTTCACGATCACGCTGTGGTCGATGACGAGATCGACCGGCACCAGCGGATTGATCTTTTCGGCGTCGCCGCCGAGCGCCTGCATCGCGTTGCGCATCGCCGCCAGATCGACCACCGCGGGCACCCCGGTGAAATCCTGCATCAGCACCCGCGCCGGGCGAAACGAGATTTCATGTTCGAGCGCGCGCTTCTTCAGCCATTTCGACACCGCGACGATGTCGGCTTTCTTGACGCTGCGGTCGTCTTCATGGCGCAGCAGGTTTTCCAGCAGCACCTTCATCGAATAGGGAAGTTTCGAGATTCCCTTGAGACCGTTTTTCTCGGCCGCAGGCAGGCTGTAATAGACGTAGGTCTTGCCACCAACCTTGAGGGTCTTTTGGCATTTGAAGCTGTCGAGCGAGGTCATGTGAGGCAATCCCAATTGTCAGTTATACCCGGCAGGGGTATTAGAACACCGGCGGAGAGGCTTGGCCGATAGCTTGCAGCCGCGGATTGTGTGCTGCATCAAGTTCCGGCTTATAGAATCTTTCTAGAAGCACCGCCACACCGACAATCGTGTCGCAGCAATGCGGCACCCACAAATTCCGACGCGCTACCCACAGGTTTCCAGAGGGCTGTGAAAGGACAATATGCGGCTCTGCGGACGTGGCATCAGATGCGTGCGGGGCGGCCGGGAAGTGTTCTCGGCGCTGGATTTCGAGGCGTCCTCTGGCGCGACGCTGGCCGTCACCGGCCCCAATGGATCAGGCAAAACCTCGCTGCTGCGGCTGGTCGCCGGCCTCCTGACCCTGGCCGGCGGCACCATCGATCTCGCGGGTGGCGGGGCGGAGCTGAGCCTGCCCGAACAGGCCCATTATCTTGGCCATCGCGACGCGCTGAAGCCGGCCTTGAGCGTGCAGGAAAACCTCGAATTCTGGCGGGATTTCCTGGGTGGCGAGACGTTCGATCCCGCGCACAGCCTGGCCGCGGTGGGGCTCGACCATGCCGCCCGGCTGCCGGCGGCGTATCTGTCGGCCGGACAGCGGCGCCGGCTGTCGATCGCGCGGTTGCTGGCGGTGCGGCGGCCGGTCTGGCTGCTGGATGAGCCGACCAACGCCCTCGACGCCGCCGGGCAAGGCCTGTTTGCGGGGTTGATGAACGACCACCTCGCGCGCGGCGGGCTCATCGTCGCCGCCACCCATGCGCCCTTGGGACTGCCAGCCCGGGAATTGCGGATCGGGGGCGCGTCGTGACCGCCCTCATTGCGCTGATCCGAAGGGATCTCCGCATCGCGCTGCGGGTCGGCGGCGGCGCGCTGATCGGCGTGCTGTTCTTCCTCACCGTGGTGGTGCTGATGCCGTTCGCGGTCGGACCCGATCTGGCGCTGCTGACGCGGCTCGGGCCGGCGATCCTCTGGCTCGGCGCGCTGCTCGCAAGCCTGCTCACCCTCGACCGGCTGTTCATGGCCGACCATGAAGACGGCTCGCTCGACCTGATCGTGACGAGCCGGACCCCGCTGGAGCTGACCTGTGCCGCGAAAGCGCTGGCGCACTGGCTGGCGGCAGGGTTGCCGCTGGTGATCGCAACCCCGGTGCTCGGGCTGTTGCTCAATCTCGACGCCACTGCGACCTCGGCGGTCGCGTTGACACTATTGGCGGGCACGCCGGCGCTGACCTTTACCGGCATGATCGGCGCCGCACTGGCGGTGACGCTGCACCGCGGTGGACTGCTGCTGGCGGTATTGGTGCTGCCGCTGTCGATACCCGTGCTGATCTTCGGTGTAGCCGCCTCGGAGGCCGCAATCACCGGGCCTGTGTCGTTCGGCGCGCCGTTCTCGATCCTGTGCGCGCTGTCGCTGATCAGTTTTGTCATCGGACCGTTCGCCGCAGCTGCGAGCCTGCGGCAAGGATTGGACTAGGTGCCATCAACCAATTCGTCATCAACTCTTGCGGAGACGGCATGAAACAAAAACAGCCGCATTGCCTGCGACAATGATGATGATTATCAGGGTGTCATGACGCTGATCGATCTCGCCAACCCCACCCGGTTCCTGTCATTGACCGCGCGCCTGTTGCCATGGCTTGCGGCCGCCACCGCTATTCTGCTGTTGATCGGCCTCTATCAGTCCGCGATGGCGCCCGATGACTATCAGCAGGGCGCCACCGTGAAGATCATGTTCATCCATGTGCCGAATGCCTGGCTGTCGATGTTCGTCTGGGGCGTGATGAGCCTGGCGGCACTGGGCACGCTGGTGTGGCGGCATCCGCTGGCGGATGTCGCGGCCAAGGCCGCCGCGCCGATCGGGGCGGCGTTCACGTTTCTGGCGCTGGTCACGGGGTCGCTGTGGGGGCGGCCGATGTGGGGCACCTATTGGGAATGGGATGCGCGGCTGACCTCGGTGCTGATTCTGTTCCTGATGTATCTCGGCCTGATCGCGCTGTGGCGCGCGGTCGAAGATCCGTCCCGCGCCGCCCGCGCCGCGGCGATCCTGACGCTGGTGGGCGCGATCAATCTGCCGATCATCAAATTCTCGGTAGATTGGTGGAATACGCTGCATCAGCCGGCATCGGTGATGCGGATCGGCGGACCATCGCTCGACCGCGCCTTCCTGATTCCGCTCCTGGTGATGGCGGTGGCCTTTTCACTTCTGTTCGTGACCCTGCATCTGGCGGCGATGCGCAACGAGATTCTGCGCCGCCGGGTGCGCGCGCTGCAAATGATGCAAGTGGCGCAATCAAGCCAGCGTCCGGCGTGAAGGCGATGTCGCTTGGCCCCTACGCGTCCTTCATCGTGACGTCCTATCTGCTGGTGGCGGCGGTGGTGCTGATCCTGATCATCTGGATCGCGATCGATTATCGCCGCCAGAAGCAAACCCTGCACGAACTCGAAGCCGGTGGCGTGGCCAGGCGCTCCGGCCGCAGCGCCACGGACATCACATGAGCCAACCCCCGCCGATACCTATAAAAGATACGCCGCGAACCTCGCGCTGGTTGATGGCGCTGCCGCTGGTCGGCTTCATCGCACTGGCTGCGATCTTCTGGTTCCGGTTGGGCAATACCGATCCCTCGCGCATTCCATCCGCGCTGATCGGTCATCCGGCGCCGCAAACCGCCCTGCCCGCGCTCGATGGCCTCGTCAATAATGGCGCGCAGGTGCCCGGACTCGACCCCGCCGCGTTCAAGGGCAAGGTCAGTGTCGTCAATGTCTGGGCTTCGTGGTGCATACCCTGTCACGACGAAGCGCCGCTATTGACCGAACTCGGCAAGGACACAAGGCTGCAGATCGTCGGCATCAACTACAAGGATTCGCCCGACAATGCCCGGCGCTTTCTTGGCCGCTACGGCAATCCGTTCGGCATTGTCGGTGTCGACGGCAATGGCCGCGCCGCGATCGAATGGGGGGTTTACGGCGTGCCGGAGACCTTTATCGTCGGCCGCCAGGGCACCATCGTCTACAAGATGATCGGCCCGGTCACCCCTGACAATATCAACACCGTGCTGCGGGCCGAGATCGACAAGGCGCTGAAGTGACGACGTAGTCGTCATTCCGGGGCATCGCGCGGCGACGAACCCGGAAGCTCGAGATTCCCCGATGTGCGATCGCACATCTGAGGTTCACTCGCTTTGCTGGCGCCCCGGAATGACGCGCAAGACGCGGCGCGTCACCCCTTGGTCACGTCCCCCTCCGCCGCCTCGCTCGCTTCCAGCGAGGCCGGCTCCAGATGGTAGCGCTTGATCAGCGGCATCTGCGTGACCGCAAAGACCATCGTCAGCGGGATCACGCCGAACGCCTTGAAGGCCACCCAGAAATCGGTGGTCTGGGTGCGCCACACGATTTCGTTCACAATCGCCATCGCGAAAAAGAACAGCGCCCAGCGCAGCGTCAGCGCGCGCCAGCCTTGCGGCGTCAGATTGAACATCTGATCGAACATGATCGCGATAAAGGAGCGGCCGAACAACAGGCCGCCGCCGAGCACCGCGGCGAACAGGCCGTAGATGATGGTGGGCTTGACCTTGATGAAGGTTTCATCGTGCAGCACCAACGTCAGCGTGCCGAACACCAGCACCACCACGCCGGTGACCAGCGCCATGATCGGCACGTGCCGCGTCACCACATAAGACGCGATCATCGCCGCCACCACCGCCACCATGAAGGCGCCGGTGGCGACGAACAGATGGAATTTGGCGTTCGCCACGAAGAACACCACCAGCGGCCCGAGTTCGGTCGCGAGCTTGAACAGCGGATGCGGCGCGGTTTTGTCCATATGTCACCTGTTACTGCCGTCATCACCCGCGAAAGCGGGTGATCCGGTATTCCGAGGCGCCTCGATTCCAATTCGGCAGCGCGGCGTACTGGATGCCCCGCTTGCGCGGGGCATGACAAGAAACCCTAAGACTCGATCCCCGCGATCGCCTGCGCGAAATCGCGCGCGGTGAACGGTGCGAGATCGTCGATACCCTCGCCGACGCCGATGAAATGCACCGGCAGTTTGTGCTTTTCCGCGAGCGCCACCAGGATGCCGCCGCGCGCGGTGCCGTCGAGCTTGGTCATCACCAGGCCCGTGACCCCTGCGCTACGATGAAACGCCTCGACCTGCGACAGCGCATTTTGCCCCACCGTGGCATCGAGCACCAGCAGCACCGCATGCGGCGCCGACGCATCGATCTTCTTGATGACGCGAACCACCTTTTCAAGCTCGTTCATCAGCTCGGCCTTGTTCTGCAGCCGGCCGGCGGTGTCGATCAAGAGCACGTCGAGCTTTCCTTCCCGCGCCGCCGACAACGCATTGAAGGCAAGGCTCGCCGAATCCGACCCCTGCGCGGCCGCGATGACCGGCGATTTGGTGCGCTCGCCCCAGATCTTCAATTGCTCGATCGCGGCGGCGCGAAAGGTATCGCCCGCCGCCAGCATCACCTTGCGGCCTTCGGCGGCAAGCTTGGCCGCCAGCTTGCCGATCGTGGTGGTCTTGCCGGAGCCGTTGACGCCGACCACCAGAATCACAAACGGTTTCAGCGCCGCGTCGATCGCCAGCGGTTTGGCGACCGGAACCAGCACCTTCTCGACCTCGGTCGCGACCACCGATTTCACGTCATCCGCCGAGATCGTCTTGTCGTAGCGTCCGGCGCCGACCGCGGCGGCGATCCGTGCCGCCACCTCGGTTCCCAGATCGGCGCGCAGCAACACGTCCTCGATATCCTCGAGCATCGCGCGATCGAGCTTGCGCTTGGTGACGAGATCGGCCACGGCGGAACCGAGCGAACTCGAGGTGCGCTTCAGGCCGCCGGACAGCCGCCGCCACCAGCTCAGTTTTGTCGTTTCAGGAGTGGTATCGTTCATGTCGGACGTGTGTTAGCCGTTTCATCCTTCAAACGAAAGTCTTGACGATTGATGGACGTTGCCGAACTGACTGCGGACGAAATCCAGGCCCGCGTGCTCCATCGCGACGGGCTGATGCTGGTGATCGACAAGCCGGCGGGGCTGCCGGTGCATCGCGGCCCCAAGGGCGGCGCCAACCTGGAATCCTCCTTCGACGCGCTGCGATTTGGCCTGCCGCGTCCGCCGGTGCTCGCCCACCGGCTCGACCGCGATACGTCCGGCTGCCTGGTGCTGGGACGCCATCGCAAGGCGACGGCGTCGCTGGGCCTGCTGTTCAAGCATGGCAAGATCTCCAAAACCTATTGGGCGGTGGTCGAAGGCGGCCCGGCCGAGGACGAAGGCACCATCGACATGCCGCTCGGCCGCCTCAATGCCGAGCGCGGCTGGTGGCAGAAGCCGGATCCCGAAGGGCAAAAGGCGGTCACCAACTGGCAAGTACGGGGTCGCGGCGACGGCCTCGCCTGGCTCGCGCTCGAGCCCGTCACCGGCCGCACCCATCAATTGCGCGTTCACTCCGCGTCGATGGGCTGGCCGATCGTCGGCGACAATATCTACGGCAACGGGCCGCGTTTCGGCGAGCCCAGCCTGCATCTGCATTCCCGCGAGATCGTGATCCCGATCTCCAGAAACAAGGAGCCGGTACGGGTGACCGCACCGGCGCCGGCGCATTTGCACGAGCGGCTGCGGAAATGCGGGTGGAACGGGGAGTGATGATTTTACGGCCGTCATCATCCGCGAAGGCGGATGATCCAGTATTCCAGAGGCCTGCGGATTGATCGAGAGGCCGCGGCGTACTGGATCGCCCGGTCAAGCCGGGCGACGACGAGTTGAGATAGACGCTCAGTGCCTCACACCCTCAGCCGCGCGCCATCATCACCGACAATCTTCAGCGCCCGCACCACGCCCGGCGTTTCGCCCGTGATCGCCACCGGCAGAAAATGTTCGGTGCGGCCCTGCGTCGCGCTCTCGATCAGGACATGGCGTCTCATACCCAGTTCCGATGCCAGCCGCTTCTGCAGCGCGGCCTCTCCCGCGGCCCGCAATCGGCTGGCACGTTGTTTTATGTTTTCGCCGGAAACCTGCGGCATCCGCGCCGCCGGCGTGCCCGGGCGCTTCGAATAGGGAAACACATGCAGGAATGTCAGGCCGCATTCCTCCACCAGATCCCTTGAGCGCGCGAACATCTCCTCGGTTTCGGTCGGAAAGCCCGCGATGATGTCGGCGCCGAGCGCGATATCCGGCCGCAACCGCCGCACCTGGGCGCAGAAATCGATCGCATCGGCGCGCGAATGCCGCCGCTTCATCCGCTTCAGGATCAGATCGTCGCCGGACTGCAGCGACAGATGCAGATGCGGCATCAGACGTTCTTCATCCGCGATCACGTCGAGCAGATCCTTGTCGACCTCGACCTGATCGATCGACGAGATGCGCAGCCGCTTCAATTCCGGCACATGGCGCAGGATCTGCTTCGTCAGCAGGCCCAGTTTGGGCGCACCCGGCAGATCCGCGCCGTAGCTGGTCAGATCGACGCCGGTCAGCACGATTTCGGCATGGCCGCGCGCGACCAAAGCGCGAACCTGATCGACCACCGCACCCATCGGCACCGAGCGCGAATTGCCGCGGCCATAGGGAATGATGCAGAAGGTACAGCGATGGTCGCAGCCGTTCTGTACCTGCACGAACACCCGCGGCAAACCCTTCTGAAATCCTTCCAACAGATGCGGCGCCATCGCCTTCACCGCCATGATGTCGGCGACCGCGATCTTCTCGTCTGCGGCGATGCCGAATGCGGGCGCCGCGTCGAGCGCTATGCGCGCATCGCGCCAGGCTTCGCCGCGCATCTTGTCGTCATTGCCGACCACCCGATCGACCTCGGCCATGTCGGCGAACATCCGCGCCTGGGTCTGCGCCGCGCAGCCGGTGACGACAATGCGCGCCTGCGGCCGCTCGCGCTTGAGCCGGCGGATCGATTGCCGTGCCTGCGCCACCGCCTCGTTGGTGACCGCGCAGCTATTGATGACGATGGTATCGGCGAGCCCGGCGCGTTCCGCCTCGCGGGCGATCACCTCGGATTCGAAGGCATTGAGGCGGCAGCCAAACGTGATGACGTCAACGCTCATGACTTAGGCGACCGACGCAAACAGCGCCGGATCGAAGCGGCCTTCATATTCGAAATCGGCCGTGCCGGTCATCAGCACGTGGTCATCGCGCTCGCGCCATTCGATCGCGAGCTCGCCGCCGGGCAGCGTGATCTGCACCACGCGATCGGTGCGCCGCAGCCGCGCCGCGGCTACCGCCGCCGCACAGGCCGCCGAGCCGCAGGCCCTGGTCAGTCCCGCGCCGCGCTCCCAAGTGCGGATCGTGATGTGATCGCGATCGACGATATGCGCGAGCGTGATGTTGGCACGCTCCGGAAAGATCGGATGGTTTTCCAGCAGCGGCCCGAAGCGGGCGAGATCATAGGCGTTGACGTCGTCGACCCAGAAGATCGCATGCGGATTGCCCATGCTGACCACCGACGGCGTGTGCAGCACCGGCGCGTCGATCGGGCCGATCTGCAGCTCGATCGACCGCGTGTCGCGAAACTCTTCGGCGAGCGGAATATCCTTCCAGCCGAATTTCGGCGGGCCCATGTCGACGGTGTAGAGATCGGCCGACGGACCCTGCCAGCAGTTCAAAAGGCCGGCCCGGGTCTCGAACGTCACGGCGGTCTGGCCGGTTTTCTCGAACAGCCGGCGCACCACGCAGCGCATGCCGTTGCCGCAGGCCCCGGCTTCGGAGCCGTCATTGTTGTAGATGCGGATAAAGGCCTCGGTGCCATCAAGCCGCGGCGGCTGCAGCACCATCAGCTGATCATACGGCACGCCGGCCGGCTGGGCCACCGCGCGCGCGTCTTCCGCCGTGACCACGGCGGGCTGGTCGCGCAGATCGACCACCACGATTTCGTTTCCGATCCCGTTCATCTTGGCAAAGGGTCGGTTGGCGAGCGCGCTCATGGAATTTCCCGGTCCGTGCCCGTCTTATATGGCGAAGGACGGCGGATTGGCCAGTGCGGCAAATCTGTGTCAGGTCCCACCGGAGCGTTTTCGAGCGAAGTGGATACCGGTTCGCGTGAAGAAAACGCGTCAAAACAAAGATTAGAGCCTCGGTTCTGATTTGATCAGAACCGATCAGGCGCTAAACAGAGGACGGCCATGAAATATCTGTCATGGGACTAAAACGGCCCTTGCGTGTTAGGATGGCGTCGCTTCGTCACACGCTTCACCGGCGTGAACCGGGACATCTGGGCGAGGCGCGACCGCTGATCACGGCCATGGAGAATACCGAATGAATTTGCCCCGCCATTTCCGCCTTGCCACGGTCGCGCTGGTCCCGGCAGTCGCGATTTTGCTGGGTTTTGGCGCCGCTTGTCTTGGCATCGCAAGCCTTGGTCCCGCGCTGGCGCAAACGCCGCCGGCTGCGGCACCTCCCGCGGCGAGCACCCCGGCGACGCCGGCCCCGAGCCCGAGCCCCGCCGCGGAAGCTCCGGCGACGCCACCTCCCGCACCGGTTCAGACCGCCGATCCGTTCGGCGAACAGATCGCGCTGACGCCGAAAACGGTCGTCATCGCCAAGGGCAGCGCCAACTGGGATGCGGCGTTCGACACCCTGATCGAATCATTCAAGGCGCTGTCAGGCCTGCTCGACAAGCAGGGCATCAAGCCCGCGGGCAATCCGATGATCGTCTATACCTCCACCGACGATACCGGCTTCACTTTTCTGGCGGAAATTCCGGTCGATCAGGAACCGAAGAACCTGACCAAGGCCATGAGCATGGGCAAATCGCCTGACGGCAAGGCCCTGAAGTTTGTCCACCGCGGCTCCTACGACAATATGGACAACACCTATGAGGCCATCACCAATCACCTCGACGACAAGAAACTCGAGGCCAAGGACACCTTCATCGAGGAATACATCACCGACCCGCTGAAGACAGCGGAGGACAAACTGGTGATCAATGTCTATGTGCCGCTGAAGTGACGAGCGTGATGTCCTATCCTGCGCGCCTTCTGCTTGCCGTCGTTACCGCGATCGGCTGCTCGCCTGCCATCGCTCAGGTAGCTACTCCCAGCCCGTCACCTCTTCCGAACAGTGGCCATGCGTACATGCTGCTCAAGCAAGGAAGCGGCGCGAATGCCTCGGCTGCTATCTTCGTCACCGGCGAAGCCACCATCTCGGTGCCTCCGGATCTGGCGCAGGTCGAGGGCGGCGTCACCTCGGAAGCCAAAACCGCGCGCGAGGCCTCGGAGGCCAATAATGCGGCGATGGGCAAGGTGCTGCTGGCGCTCAAGGGCGCCGGCATCGAGGAGAAGGATTTCCAGACCTCGCGGCTGTCGCTGCAGCCGCAGAGCGCGCCGAGCCGGACCAGCGGGCCTCCCGTGATCGTCGGCTACCGCGCCAGCAACCGGGTGACGATCCGGCTGCACGACGTCACCAAGGTCGCCAGCGTGATTGACACGCTGGTCGGCGCCGGCGCCAACGATATCGGTGGCATCAATTTCATGGTGGTGCAGGCCTCAAAGCTTCTCGATGACGCGCGCGCACAGGCGGTCGCCGATGCCCGCCGCAAGGCCGAGATCTATGCCAAGGCCGCCGGTGTCACGCTCGGCGCCCCGATCAGCATCTCGGAAGGCGGCTCGCCGGTGCCGATGCAATTTCGCAAAATGGCCGGCGCGATGGCCGCCGCAGCGCCGGTGGCGCAGGGCGAAGAAACCATTGGCGTCACGGTGAGCGTGTCCTGGGCGATCAAGCCGGAGCAATCGGCGCAATAAAACGAGTCGTCGTCCCGGCGAACGCCGGGACCCATAGCCACCGGGTTTGGTGGTTACACCAAGCTGTTGCTGCAGCTCTTCTCAACATCACCAGCGGTGGTTATGGGTCCCGGCTCAGCGTTCGCTTTGCTCACTTGGCCGGGACGACGAGAATCTAAATCTCCACCACCTGCCCGGGCTTCGGCGCCACAAACCGTTCGCGCGGAATCTTCGCTTCGTCGAGTGCGACGCCCAGCGCAATCACCGGGGCGTCGATCGCTTCGTCGGTCAGTTGAAAGGTGCCGTTGTGATGCGCCAGCGCCTGCTGCGCGCCGCAATCGGCCAGCGCCTTCACCGCGTCTGACGGATTCATGTGCTGATCCTGCATGAACCAGCGCGGTTCATAGGCGCCGATCGGGAGGATCGCCAGCCGCAGCGGGCCATGCGCCTCGGCGACGCGGCGGAAGTGCTTGCCCTCGCCATAGCCGGAATCGCAGACGATGTAGACCTTGCCGGCGGATGTCTCCAGCACAAAGCTCGCCCACAGCGCCTTGTTGCGATCGAACAATCCGCGCGCCGACCAGTGCCGCGTCGGCACCAGCGTCACCGCGACGCCGCCGCCGAGCTCGACGCGGTCATGCCAGTCGAACGCCTCGGCTTTGATCGCGCTGTCGGCATCGCGCATGGTGAGATCGTTGCCGAGCGGGGTGATGACGCGCGGCGAGAACTTTGCTGATAGCCTCGACAAGGTCGCGACGTCGAGATGGTCGTAATGCCCATGCGACACCAGCACGACGTCGATCGGAGGCAACGCGTCGAACGCGATACCAGGATCGTTATGGCGCTTCGGTCCGGCGAAACTGAGCGGCGAAGCGCGGTCCGACCAGACGGGATCGACCAGGATGTTCAGCCCTGCGGTCTGGATCAGCCAGCTGGCGTGGCCGACGAACGACAGCCGCACTCTGCCGCCATTGACGCGTGGCGGCGGCGTGTCGGCATGGGGGCTCGGCACCCATTCGGGCCATGCCTGCCGCTGCCGGCCGCTGCCGAACTGCCAGCGCAGCACGTCCGCCAGCGATTTCGGCGGTGAGCCATCGGGATCGAAGAAATGCGTGCCGTCGAAATGATCGGACGGCGGCCCGGCATAGGTTTTCATGCGGTAAATCCAGTAGGATGGGACGCCGACGATGGCAGCGGCACCGGCGAGAAGGCCGAGAACACGACGGCGGGTGGTTTTCATGCCCGATTGGCCTCAAAACCTGTATTTGGGCAAGGGGGTGCCGGCCGGCAAGACTGCCCGAAAATGTCGCTTTTGCCTGACGTTTCTTGACTTTTGGGGGCCGCGGGGGTTTAACCGCCGCAATTCTCGGAAAGACGTTCTTTTCGACCCGCCGCCCGGCCCCTGAGGCCGGAGGCCAACGCCCGACAGCGCGATGCGCCCTCGGGCGCAAAATTGTTTGGAATATGCGCTGATGTTCGACAATCTGTCGGAAAAGCTCGGAGGCATTCTCGATCGGCTGACGCGGCGCGGAGCGCTGACCGAGGCCGACGTCGATGCCGCCATGCGCGAGGTGCGCCGCGCGCTGCTGGAGGCCGACGTCTCGCTCGACGTGGTCCGCAGCTTTA
>Ga0302326_10021943_pt1 | contig 13074 bp, 7 predicted proteins | sample Palsa_T0_3_FD_202264 | JGI IMG/M metagenome (GOLD analysis project Ga0302326, IMG submission 202264) | Peat permafrost microbial communities from Stordalen Mire near Abisko, Sweden - Palsa_T0_3 | ecosystem: Environmental > Terrestrial > Soil > Palsa > Peat permafrost | place: Sweden: Abisko... | reverse complement strand
GTCGAGGCTTTGCCGGACGCCGAGGACGCGTGGATGGCGCACGTGACCGAGGTGGCGTACTCGACGCTGTTCCCGAAGGCGGACTCGTGGTACATCGGGGCGAACATCCCGGGAAAGCCCCGGGTGTTCACGACCTACGTCGGCGGCGTCGGACCGTACGGCTCGAAGTGCGATGAGGTGGCCGCGGCGGGCTATCCAGGATTTGCGCTCGGCGCCGCTTGATCGTTGATTTTGGATTCGTTTCCCCTGGCTTCAATGGCGAAGGTCAGTTCTCGGATCGGTGGAGGTAGCGGTGGGCCATTCTGTGCATCCCCAGGCGCAGCAGGTACTGGACGGGAAGGCCGCCTCCGGCGTGCCGCCGTTGTGGGAGCTGACGCCGTCCGAAGGGCGGGCGGTGGTCGAGGCGAACGGCGTGATCATCGGGGCCGGGCCGGACGTGGCCTCGGTGCGGGACATCACGATTCCCTCGCAGGCGGGCGGGATGCCGGCCCGGGTGTACTCGCCGACGGCCTCGGGCTCGGCCTCGGGCTCGGGCTCCGCTTCTGCGCCGGGCGTGGTGGTGTATTACCACGGGGGCGGCTGGGTGGTGGGGTCGGTCAACTCGTGGGACGCGTGCTGTCGTTTGCTGGCGGTGTCGTCCGGGTGCGACGTGGTGAGCGTGGACTACCGGCTCGCGCCCGAGCATGTCTTCCCGGCCGCGACCGACGACGCGTTCTCGGCCCTGGAGTGGGTTGCCTCGCCTGAGGGCCTGGCGGCGGGGCGGCCGATCGTCGTCGCCGGGGACAGCGCCGGCGGCAACCTGGCCCTGGTCACCGCCCTGCGGGCGCGCGACGCGGGCGGTCCCGCGCTGGCCATGCAGCTGCTGGTGTACCCGGTGGCCGACTCCGACCTGGACCGGAAGTCGTACCACGAGTACGACGGGGACGAGTTCATCGTCAACCGGGGCGACATGGTCTGGTTCTGGAACCACTACGCGCCCGACCCGGCCGTCCGCCTCAACCCCTACGCCTCGCCGCTGCGGGCGGGCGACCTGACCGAGCTGCCGCCGGCCTACGTGATCACAGCCGAGCACGACCCGCTGCGGGACGAGGGGTTCGAGTGCGCGGAACGGCTGCGGGCGGCGCGGGTGCCGGTCGAGCACCGGCATTTCGGGTCGCAGATCCACGGGTTCTTCACGTTCGTGAACCTGCTCGACGACGCCGACCGGGCGGTGGCGGACGCGGGCGAGGCGATCCGGGCGGCGGTCCTAGCGGCGGCCGACGCTTCGGGGGTTTCCGGGGCGGTTTCGGCGGCGCCGGCGGGCGCCGACGAGTGAAATCAATGATGGTGGATCGTTGTGTACACCCGGCTGTACACAACGATCCACTATCACCCTCGAGCTAGGGAACCGGTGAGTCATGCGGGCTACTGCGGCTGTTTTCGAGAAGCTGTTCACACCGCTGAGCGTGGCCGAGGTGGAGGTTGACTCGCCTGGGCCGGGCGAGGCCCTCGTGAAGGTCGTGGCGACCGGCGTGTGCCATACCGACGCGATCGCGCGCGACGGCGACATGCCGTTTCCGGCGCCGGGCGTGCTCGGCCACGAGGGGGCGGGGGTTGTCGCCGCCGTCGGGGTTGGTGTTACCAATGTGGCCGTCGGGGACAAGGTAGTGATCGGCTGGCCGTGGTGCGGGTCGTGCCGGAACTGCCTGGAGGGGCAGCCGCGCTACTGCCTGGACCTCGGGCCGCTGGTGCTGCGCGGCGGCCGGGCGGACGGGACCACGTCGCTGCGGCGGCTGGACGGTTCGCCGCTGAACAGCCACTTCTTCGGGCAGTCGTCGTTCGCGTCGTACTCGATCTGCTCCGCGAACGCGTTGGTGGTGGTAGATCCGTCGGCCGACGTTGCGCTGCTTGGCCCGCTGGCCTGCACGAGATCTGCGGCGGGCCGGCTGACTTCAGCCTCGACTATGTCCACCCTGTGGGGCAAGAAGGTGATCGGCACCCTCGGCGGCGAGGGCCGGTCGGCCTCGCTCATCAACGCGCTGATCGCGCTCAACAAGCAGGGCCGGTTCCCGTACGACCGGCTGATCGAGACGTTCCCGCTTGAGCGGGTGAACGACGCGTTCGAGGCGTCGCACTCGGGCGACGTCATCAAGCCGGTGCTGCGGATGCCCGACTGAAGATCGTTTGATCGTCGCCTCAGTGGCGGTCGAGGGCCTGGTCGAGGTTGAGGGCGGCGCTGATCAGGGCCAGGTGCGTGAAGGCCTGGGGGAAGTTGCCGAGGGCCTCGCCCGAGTGGCCGATCTGCTCGGCGTACAGGCCCAGGTGGTTGGCGTAGGTGAGCATCTTCTCGAAGACCATCCTGGCCTCACGGAGACGGCCGGCCCGGGTGAGCGCCTCCACGTACCAGAACGAGCAGAGGCTGAAGGTGCCCTCGCCGTCGGCGATGCCGTCGACGCCGGTGAGGGCGTAGCGGTTGACCAGGCTGTCGGAGACCAGCTCGGCGCTGATCTTGTCGAGGGTGGCGAGGAACCGCGGGTCCGTCGGCCCGGCGAACTTCACCAGCGGCATGACCAGCAGGGACGCGTCGAGCAGCTGGCTGCCGGGATACATGACGAAGGTGCCAAGCTCCGGGTCCCAGCAGGACTGCTGGACGAACCGGTGCGCTTGGGCGGCCAGCTTGCGCCAGCGCTCGACCGGGGCGGGCAGGCCGCGGTCACGAGCCACCCGCGCCGCCCGGTCGTAGGCGACCCAGGTCATCAGCGCCGAGTAGGTGAAGCGCTGGCGAGGGCCGCGGATCTCCCAGATGCCCTCGTCCGGCTCCTGCCAGTGCTTGCTGAGCCAGTCCAGGCGCTTGGACAGCCCGGTCCACAGGTCCCAGGAGATCGGCACCTCGCGGTTGTAGATGTACACCGAGTCCATGATCTCGCCGTAGACGTCGAGCTGCCGCTGGCCCACGGCGCCGTTGCCGACGCGGACCGGCTTAGCGCCGTTGTAGCCGTCCAGGTGGTCGAGGGTCATCTCGGGGATGTGATCGCTGCCGTCGACGGAGTACATGATCATGATGTCGCGCTCGGCGGTCGCGGTCTCGCAGCGTTTCTGCAGCCAGTCCATGAAGCTCGCGGCCTCCTCGAGGAAGCCCAGCCGCATCAGCGAGTAGACCGTGAACGAGGCGTCGCGGAGCCAGGCGTAGCGGTAGTCCCAGTTCCTGCTGCCGCCCGGTTCCTCGGGCAGCGAGGTGGTCGGCGCGGCCACCAGCGCGCCGGTCGGGTGGTACACGAGCAGCTTGAGCGCGAGCGCCGACCGCTGCACCATCTCGCGCCAGCGGCCGGTGTAGCGGGACTGGGCGACCCAGTTCTGCCAGAACTCCTGGGTCGTCGTGAACAGCTCCTGAGTCTCGCCGTCGGCGATCGGGCGGACCTCGCCGTTCCACTCCAGGTGGAAGGTGGCGCTCTCGCCCTCTTCGAGGGTGAACGAGGCGGCGACGCCGTTCTCCTCAACCTTGAGCGCGACGTTGGTGCGCAACACCGCCCGGCCGGCCGCGGAGGTGAAGACGGCCCCGACCCCCTGGACGATCTGCACCTCGTGGGGGGCCCGGCCGTAGTCGAAGGCGGGGTGACAGGCCAGCTCGAAGATGGCCCGGCCGCGGACCGCGAGACACTGCCTGACGAGCAGGTCACGGGCCCGCCCGGTCGATCTCGTCTCCGGCACCATGAAGTCGATGACCTCGCCGACGGCTTCCTTGCCCTGGAACCTGGTCAGCAGGATGTTGGTGTCGGGCAGGTAGAGCTGCTTGGGCCGGGCGTAGCCGGTCCGGCTGGTGAGGGAGAAGTAGCCGCCCTTGCGCGCGTCGAGCAGCGCGCCGAAGAGCGACGGGGCGTCAAACCGTGACGGGCAGTACCAATCGACGGTGCCGTCAGTGCCGATGAGGGCTACCGTCCGCAGGTCTCCGACGATGCCGTGCTCCTCGATGGGGAGATAGCCCCGCGGCGGCCCGGTGCGCAAGTGGTCCATTCTTCAATCATCATGATCCGCATTACGGGCGGGTTTCGTCTCGCGTCGGGCACGTCACGGGTGGCGGCGCGGGGGTGGCGGGGCGGGGCGGGGCGGGGCGGGGAACCGCGGGGCGGGTGCGACACGGCGAGACGGCCGATCATTCTTCACAAATTGCTAAGAATCTTCCCCGATTTAGGTCTAGCGGGGTTAGCGACCTACGGTATAGGCGTGAGCTCTCCGCAGGTATCTGTGCTCGTCGTCGAGGACGACCCCGGCATCGCAACGCAACTGGTCCGCGGCCTCGAGCGGGCCGGGTACACCGCCGACAGCGTCGCCCTGGGCGCCGAGGCACTCCGTCGGCCGGCCTTTGACGTCGTGCTGCTCGACCTCGGGCTGCCCGACCTGGACGGCATCGACGTCTGCCGACGTCTGCGGGCGGACTCCGACACCGCGATCATCGTGGTGACCGCCCGGGGCGAGGAGGCCGACCGGGTGCTCGCGCTCGACGAGGGCGCCGACGACTACCTGGTCAAGCCGTTCGGGCTGGCCGAGCTGCTGGCCCGGATCAGGGCGGTGCTGCGCCGCGGGCAGCGGCCGGGCGCGAACGGCGGCGAGGTGCTGCGGCACGGGCCGCTCACCGTCGACCTGCGAACCCGCCGGGTGATGATGTCGGGCGCCGACGTGGCGCTGACCCCGAAGGAGTTCGCGATCCTTGAGTGCCTGATCACCGACCCGGGTCGGCTGATCAGCAGGCAGGAGATCGTCGAGCGGGCCTGGGACGAGCACTGGTACGGACCCACCAAGGTGCTCGACGTGCACCTGGCGGCGCTGCGGCGCAAGCTCGGTGACCCCGCGCTGATCGAGACCGTCTACGGCCACGGCTTCCGGCTGGCGGACCGGGAGGCCGTGTCGGCCGGGGACACGCTGGCCGGCGGCCCGCAAGGGTGACAGGTGTGGCCGGGCCGTGACCAGGCGGATCGCGCTGGCGCTGGTGATGCTGACCGCCGCGGTCCTCATCGCGGCGGTGGTGCCGCTCGCCCTCGGGGCGATCGACCACGAGCGGGACGCCTTCGTTCAGGACACCGCCGGCACCGCCAGCTCGATCGCGCTGCTCGCCCGGGGGCAGCTGCAGCCGGACGGGCACGAGGACCACGCTGACGTCGCGGCGCTGTCGGAGGCGATGGACGACGCCGAGCGCAACAGCGACGAGGTGCTGGTGCTGGACAGGGGCGGACAGCCCGTGCCCAAGCTCTCCCACGGCTCTCCGCCGTATCACATTTACCACAAGCTCGTCGGCGAGGCGGCCAACCAGCAGAGCCCCACTACGCAGCTGACCAAGAGCGCGGTCTACGCGGTTGCGATCGTCTACGGTTCCGGGCGGCTGGCCGGCGTCCAGATCGGCACCGTGGTCCTCGAGCGGCCGACCGGGCCGCTCAACCAGAACATCGACAACCTCTGGCTGTACCTGATCGTGCTGGCCGGCGTCGCGCTCGCAGCCGCCGTGCTTGTCGCCTTCTACCTCGCCCGCTGGGTCAGCCGGCCGCTGGCGCGGCTCGACACCGCCGCGGGCAAGATCGCCGACGGCGACCTCACCGTCCGCGCCAGGACCGGGTACGGGCCACCGGAGCTGCGCCGGATGGCCGCCACCTTCAACATGATGGCGGGACGACTCGAGGCCCTGGTCCACGGGCACCGGGCGATGCTGGCCGACGCCTCGCACCAGCTCCGCACCCCGCTGACCGCGCTCAGGCTCCGCCTCGACCTGCTCGCCACCGACGCCTCTCCCGCCACCGCGGCCGAGCTGGCCGGAGCGCAGGAGGAGATCGCCCGGCTGTCGCGGCTGGTCGACGGGCTGCTGGCCACCGCCAGGGCCGAGGCGATGACCGAGCAGCTGGAGACCATCGACGTGCTCGAGGCGGTCACCGAGCGGGTCGCGGCCTGGCAGCCAGTCGTCGACGGCCACAACGTGAAGCTCATCGTCGAGGTGAGCGCCGGCTCGGGCTTCGGCGGCACGGTCGGCCGGCCGATGGTCGCGCTCGGCGCCGGGCACCTGGAGCAGATCCTGGACAACCTGATCGACAACGCGATCGACGCGCTCACCGAGCCGGACGCGAGCCCGGTCGGCGGCTCCATCCGCATCTCGGCCACCGCCACGGACACCGGGACGCTGCTGACCGTGGCCGACGACGGTCCGGGGATGACCGCGCAAGAGCGGTCGCGGGCGTTCCTGCGGTACACCACCGGCAGCCAGAACGGCACCGGGCTGGGCCTGGCGATCGTGCACCGGCTAGTGACGGCCAACGGCGGGGCGATCAGGCTGGCCGACACCCCGGGGGGCGGGCTGACGGTCGAGATCGAGCTGCCGAGCCCGGCTGACCCTTAGCCCCACTGGCCCCAGCCTGTCCTAGGTACGTAGGATTAGCGCCCATGCGCCCTTGGTGGAAGCCGATCTGGACCAGGCAGGCCGGAATGCGCGCCCTGCGGGCGACGCTCGTCATCCCGACGCTGTTCGCGATCTGCCTCGAGGTGGTCGGCGACCCGCAGATGACGTTGTTCGCCACCTTCGGCGGGTTCGCGACGCTGGTCATCGCGAACTTCGGCGGGACCAGGAAGGACAAGCTCGCCGGGCACCTCGGGCTCGCCCTCGTCGGCAGCCTCGCGCTGGTCATCGGCACGATGGTCAGCAGCACGGCCTGGATCGCGGCGGTGGTGACGCTCCCGGTCACGTTCGCGATCTTCTTCGCCGGGATCATCGGCCCCAACCCGGCCTCGGGCACCATCGCCGCCATGTTCGCGTACGTGCTGCCGGTCGTCTCGGTCGGCGGCGCGGCCGACATCCCCAGCCGGCTGGAAGGCTGGTGGCTGGCGTCGGCGGCCGGCACGATCGCGGTGCTGCTGCTCTCGCCGCCGGCCCCGGGCAACCGACTGCGCGCCGCCGTCGCCGACCTGTCGGGCGAACTGGCCGGCCGGGTGCGGGCGGCCGCGGCGGGCGAGGTGACCAGCGCCGACGCGATGAACGCGGCCAAGGACCGACTGCGGGCCGCGTTCACGGCCGCGCCGTACCGCCCGACCGGGCTCGCTACCTCCGACCAGGCCCTCGGCAGCATGGTGCAGCTGCTCGAGTGGAGCTCGACGCAGGTCGCCGAGGCGTTCGACGGGCACATCGACCTGACCCAGAACTGCCCGCAGGACCGGCAGCTGCTGCTGCGCTCGGCCGACCTGTTCAGCGACACTCAGGCGCTGCTGACCGGCCGGGTGGCTGAGCCGGACTTCGACGCGCTCGAGAGCGCCCGGGCCGCCTCGGCCGAGCACCTCAGCGAGCTGTCCGGCCGGGCCGGCGAGCCGGACGCACGGATCGCGGCGGCGCAGGCGGTCCACGCGCAGGCGCTCTCGGTCGTGGCCCGATCGGTCGCCGCCGACGCGCTGATCGTCAGCCACCGCGCATCGGAGGAGACGATCGAGGCCGCCCGACGGCACTGGTACGAGTCGCCAGGGGCCGCGCCGGGGAGCGCGCCCGCCAGGGCCGCCGCCGCGCTGGCGCGCACGCCCGGGGTCGCCTCGGTCACGACCGCGGCGACGCTGGTGCGGCGGCACGCGTCGGTCCGCTCGGTCTGGTTCCTCAACTCGCTGCGGGCGGCGATCGCGCTCGCGGCGGCCGTCGCGGTGGCCGACGCGACCGGGGTGCAGCACGCGTTCTGGGTTGTCCTTGGCACGCTGTCGGTGCTGCGCACCAGCGCCTCGGCGACCGGGTCGACGGCGTGGCGGGGACTGGCGGGCACCGTCGTCGGGTTCGTGATCGGCGCGGCCCTGCTGGTCGGGATCGGGACCAATCACTCGGTGCTATGGGCCGTGTTCCCGATCGCGGTGCTGATCGCCGCGTACGCTCCGGGTACCACGCCGTTCCTGGTCGGGCAGGCGGCCTTCACGGTGACCGTCGTGGTGCTGTTCAACCTGCTCGACCCGGTCGGCTGGACGGTCGGGCTGCTGCGGGTCGAGGACGTGGCGATCGGCTGCGCCGTGAGCTTCGTGGTCGGCGTGCTGCTGTGGCCGCGCGGCGTGGTGGCGGTGGTCAGCACCGACCTGGCGGACGCGTTCCGGTCCGGAGCCGAGTTCCTGACCGAGGCGGTCGACTGGGCGCTGAGCGAGGTGGTCGTGCCGCCTGCCGCCTCGATCGCCGCCTCGAGCGCGGGCATCAGGCTGGACGACGCGCTGCGCGGGTACCTGACCGAGCAGGGCAGCAAGCGGCTGAGCAAGGAAGACCTGTGGACGCTGGTGAACGCCTCGACCCGGCTCCGGCTGACCGCGCACAGCCTGGCCACGCTGCGGCCCGCGGTGCCGGCCGCGCCCAACGGCCACGGGCCCGACCCGGAGACCGGCTCCTGGAGCGCCTGCGTGCCGCTGCAGGGGTCGTCGGAGTACGCGGGCGCGCCCGCCTGCACCAGCCTCAAGCTCGCGGCTGAGGGCCTGGCCGGGTTCTACGACGCGGTCGCGGGGGAAGTGAGCCGTCCGGGACCGGGCGCGGTGACGGAGATCCCCGCTCCCGCGATCGTGGCGGCGGCCGTGCCCAGGCAGCCGGTGGCGGCCGGCGTGACCGAGGGTAGCGGCGGGGCCAGCGTGCTGCCGCCGCCGCAGGAGCTTCCGCATCCGCACCTGCTCTGGGTCCAGGAGCACCTGCACCACCTGAGCAAGAGCGCCCAGACGGTGAGCGAGCCGGCCCTGCGCATGGGGGAGATCCGCAGCCGCCCCTGGTGGCGCTGACTCGCGGGCGGGCCGCTCGGCAACCGCGCTCCACATAATGTCGGTTACGTTGGGTAAGTATCCGCGATCGGCAGCAATGGCGGGCGCATCGCTAGTAACCTCTATTTTCGGCATCTCGCCCGCCTTCCCTAACTGACGACTATCCCTCGGGGGGGTTACGGGGGGTCGTCGCCTCGGGCCAATGGAGCACCGGGAGTTCCGAGGTTGTCTTCTCCCCGGTCGCAGTTGGGGGGCCTGAAGGTGGTTCGGTGCGCTTCTATCACAGAAGGGGACAAATGGCGCCGACTATAGGCATCACCACGTACCACACCAACGCCGACTGGCGTGGTTGGTCGGAGGAAGGTGCCCTGCTGCCGTTCACCTACGTCACGTCCATCCGGAACAACGGGGGCCGTCCGGTCCTGCTCCCGCCCGGCGGCGACGAGGCGGAGGCCGAAGCGACCGTGGCCGTCCTTGACGGCCTTGTGATTGCCGGAGGTGGCGACATCGATCCCGCCATCTACGGCGCCCCCAAGCACCCGCAGACCGAAATCACCGCGGGTGACAGGGACCCCTGGGAACTGGCCATCGCCGAGGCCTGCGTCCGCCAGGGCGTCCCGCTGCTCGGCATCTGCCGGGGCGCGCAGATGCTCAACGTCGCCTGCGGCGGCACCCTCCACCAGCACGTGCCCGAGCTCGTGGGGCACGATGCCCACAGCGGCCCGGTCGACGGCTTCGGCACCCACAAGGTCCGCGTCACCAGCGGCACGATCATCTCCTCGATCCTGCCGGGCGGTGAGTTCTTCGAGGTTCCGACCCACCACCATCAGGCGGTGGACATCGTCGGGGCCGGCCTGACCGCGGTCGCGTGGGCGGACGACGGCATCATCGAGGGCATCGAGTCCACCACGCCGGGCGAGTTCCTGGTCGGCGTCCAGTGGCACCCCGAGATGGCAACCGATCCCCGGCTGTTCCGCGCCCTGGTCACGGCGGCCGAAATGCACTACGCCGAACGGACCGTTTCCTCGCTCCCGCCGCTCCTGGCCGGAGCATAGCGGACATAAGTTTCAATTACCGGCCTGAGCAGGGAAGACATCCTGCTCAGGCCGGCGTGTTTTCGGGCATGACCGTTGATTTCTCCGTAAGCTGCTGCGCGATCGTGTCGGGTCGTGGCTGCTTGTCGCCCGCGACGCGATGGCTAGCACGCGGACGCAAACGGGGGCGAACGGATGCGCGGAATTTCACGAGCCGGAGGCGCTGCACGGGCGCAAGGCGGCGTCAGCGCCCGGGCACTGAGCGCCGGGCTGGTCGGCACCGGAATCTGCGCGGCGCTCGCGCTGGCCTCGGTCCCGGCGGCGGCGGCGATGAGATCGCCCGCGGTGCCGGCCGTGACGGGCGCGACCGTGCCGGTCATCGTGTTCCTCAAGAGCCAGCCGACCGCGCCAGGCGGAGCACGGGACCGTTCGAACCAAAGATCTGCGCTTTTGCAGGCCGCCCAGGCCCCCTACCTCGATCAGCTGGAGCAGCTCGGCGCGGCCGACGTGCACCGTTACGGGCTGGTGGACGCGATCGCCGCGCGGGTGCCGAGCTCCGCCGTCGGGGCGCTGAGCGACAGCCCCGGGGTCGCGGCGGTGATTCCTGACAGCCCGATCGTGGGGCCGGCCGCCGACGCGCCCGCCACGCCCGCCACGCCCGCCGCGCCCGCCACCGCGGCGTCGACGGAAAAGACGCCGCCCGGCGCCTGCTCGGCGACGACCCCGCAGCTCTCGCCGGACGCGCTGCCGATTACCCGCACCGACTCGACCGAGCCGGGCGCGGTGACCGCGCGGTCGCTCGGCTACACCGGGGCCGGGGTCAAGGTCGCGTTCCTGGCCGACGGGATCGACCGCGCCAACGTCAACCTCCAGCGCGGCGGCAAGTCCGTGATCAGCGGCTACACGGACTTCACGGGCGACGGCACGGCGGCTCCGACCGAGGGCGGCGAGGCGTTCATGGACGCCAACGCCATCGCCGGGCAGGGTCGGCAGGCCTACAACGTGGCCGGGTTCGGGGCGCAGTCGCCGGGTACCGCGTGCGACATCCGGATCGAGGGGGTGGCGCCCGGCGCCTCGCTGGTCGCGCTGAAGGTGTTCAGCAACAACGACCTCTCCACCACCTCCGGGTTCCTGGAGGCGATCGACTACGCGGTCGACACCGAGCACGTGAACGTGCTCGACGAGTCGTTCGGCTCCAACCCCTTCCCCGACGTGTCCTCGCTCGACGCGGTCGAGCAGTTCAACAACCGGGCGGTGGCGGCCGGCGTGACGGTCGTCGTCGCGGCGGGTGACGCGGGGCCGTTCAACACGATCGGCTCCCCCGCCTCCGACCCCAACGTCATCTCGGTCGGCGCGTCCACCGACTTCCGGTTCTACGCGCAGACCGACTACGCGGGCGCGGACAAGTTCGCACCCAACGGCTGGCTCAACAACAACATCAGCGCGCTCTCGAGCGGCGGGTACACCCAGGCCGGGCGGACCCTGGACCTGGTGGCGCCGGGCGACCTCTCGTTCGCCTCCTGCACGCCCGATGTGGCCGAGTACGCCAGCTGCGTCAACTTCCTCGGCAAGGCGTCGCCGGTCGAGGAGTCGGGCGGGACGAGCGAGTCCGCGCCCGAGGTCGCGGGGGCGGCGGCGCTGGTCATCCAGGCCTACCGGAAGGCCCACGGCGGGAGCACGCCGACTCCGGCGATCGTGAAGCAGATCCTGCTGTCGACCGCCACCGACCTCGGCGCGCCCGCCACCGAGCAGGGCTCCGGGGTGCTGAACAGCCTCAAGGCGGTCGAGCTGGCTTCCTCGGCGCCCCATCGCGCCCCGGTCGGCGAGACCCTGCGGCTGTCATCGAACCAGCTCAACTACGTGGGCAAGCCGGGGGCGACCGCGCGCTGGTCGGTCACCGTGACCAACACGGGGGCCAAGACCCAGAAGGTGGGCGTGGCCGGACGCGGGTTCACCGCCAACTCGGTCGTCAAGCAGGCGACGGTGACGCTCAGTGACAGCCGGAGCGCGCACTTCACCAGCTGGACCGGGACGGCCGCGAACTACGGCACCGTACGCTTCACCGTCCCGGCCGGGCAGGCGCTGCTCAACGGGTCGATCGCCTGGCCGTCGACCGCGGCGACCGCCAGTCACCAGAACAAGCGGGTCCGGCTGGTCCTGGTCGACCCGTCCGGGCAGCTGGCGGCGTACTCGCAGCCGCAGGGGGCCGACGGCTACGGGAGCGCGCAGGTGCTGCACCCAGCGGCCGGGACGTGGACGGCGGAGATCTTCAGCGACACGTCGGCGGCGGGCGGCACGGCCGGGGCCGTGCGGTTCGGGGCGTCGGTCGCGCGCACCTCGGCGTTCGGGTCGGTGTCGCCCGCCTCAGTCACGCTGAAGCCAGGCGCCTCGGCCGTGGTGCGCGTCTCGTCGGTCGTGCCGGCCGGGGCGGGCGACTCAAGCGGCATCATCGAGTTCGGCACCGGCCTGGCCGGCGGCGGGCTGGTCAGCGTCCCCGTCACCCTGCGCGGCCTGGTCGACGCCGGGTTCGGGGCCAGCGGCACGTTCAGCGGCGTGCTCACCGGCGGCAACGGACGCTCTCCGGGCGAGGGCCAGGTCGAGGCCTACTCGTTCGCGCTGCCGCCCGGCACGCCGGTGATGCTGCGGGACCTCGAGGTCAACGTGGTGCTCGGCAACGACCCGGAAAACCAGGTGAGCGCGTACCTGGTCGCGCCGGGCGGGCAGACCATGGGCTACGGGTCGAACTACCTCGCCACCGGGTTCACCGCCGCCGGCGTGCCGGTCGAGTCGCCCCGGCGGCAGCTGTCGCTGTACACGTCCAACCCGATCGCCGGGGTCTGGACGCTGGTCATCGACTTCACCGCGCCCGTCCCCGGCAACGAGGTGTCCGACCCGTTCACGGGGCTGATCAGGTACAACGCGGTCCAGTGGAGCCGCGGTAAGCTACCGGCCGGGCGCGGGACGACGCTCAGGGCGGGGAAGTCCTACACCTACCAGATCAAGCTCCACAACACCGGCGCGGCGGCGGAGGACGTCTTCCTCGACGCGCGGCGGCGCGGCCTGGCCACCTACACGCTCGCGCCCCAGAACCGCGTCAGCGGGCTCAAGCTGCCGCTAGCCGCCTCGGCCGATCCCCCGGAGTGGATCGTGCCGACCATGACCCACAGCGTGTCGGCGACGGCAACGGCGACGTCTGGTCATCCGGTGATGTTCGATTTCGGACCTTACCCCGGCGATCCGGACGAGGAGAGCAGCGCCGGGGCCAAGGCGACCGCCGCCTTCCCGCCCGGCCCGCTGACGACCCCGGTCACCCAGGGGCTCTGGTTCGCGG
>Ga0302326_10021942_pt1 | contig 13074 bp, 7 predicted proteins | sample Palsa_T0_3_FD_202264 | JGI IMG/M metagenome (GOLD analysis project Ga0302326, IMG submission 202264) | Peat permafrost microbial communities from Stordalen Mire near Abisko, Sweden - Palsa_T0_3 | ecosystem: Environmental > Terrestrial > Soil > Palsa > Peat permafrost | place: Sweden: Abisko... | reverse complement strand
TACCTGGCGGACTATCATTTCCTTTATCTTACGGTGACCGATGCGACCGTCCACAGCAAGGAGGACGTTGCTCATATTGTTGTCCGCAACACGGGGAAAAGGGTGATCCAACTGCAGGATATCGCCACGGTCGACATCAAAGAGGCCGTGGAATATACGAGGATCAATGCGAATGGGAAGGAGGCGGTGCTCGTGGCCGTTATCAAGCAGCCCAACGCCAATTTGGTGGTCATGTCCAGGGCCATGGAGGACAAGATAGCCGAACTGCGCAACCTGTTACCAAAGGATGTTTCGATCCAGCCGTATTATATTCAGGCGGATTTTGTCAACACCTCCGTGAAAAGCGTTACGGACAGTCTTTGGATCGGCCTGGCCCTGGCCATTGTCGTGGCCATTATCTTCCTGCGTTCGCTCAAGGCCAGTGCCACTATCCTCATCACCATTCCGATAACGATTGGCCTGACCCTGATCGTGCTGTACGCCATCGGGTATACGTTCAATATCATGACGCTGGGCGCCATTGCCGCCGCGATAGGCCTGATCATCGACGATGCGATCGTCGTGGTCGAGCAGATCCACCGCACCCATGAGGAACACCCGGAGGAATCCTCCAGGACCCTGGTGCAGAAAGCCGTCCGGTATTTGCTTCCGGCGATGATTGGGTCTTCGATCAGCACGATCGTTATCTTCATACCGTTTGTACTGATGAGCGGGGTTGCCGGTGCGTACTTCAAGGTCCTGACCAACACGATGATCATCACGCTGGTCTGTTCCTTTTTTGTGACCTGGATCGGGCTGCCCGTCATCTACCTGTTGCTGACGAAGGAGCGGAAGACTGCCCCCAAGGTGAAGCCGCACAATGTCAGGAACCAGCGGTGGGTCGCCTTTTTTATCCGCCGCCCCTGGTTGAGCATCATCATCATGGGTGCGCTGGCCTGGACGATCTGGTTTATTGTGCCGCAACTGGAGACGGGTTTTCTTCCGGACATGGATGAGGGCAGTATCGTGCTCGATTATAATTCTCCACCCGGCACATCTCTGCAGGAAACGGACCGGATGCTTCGGGAAGTAGAAAAGATCATCGTGGCCGATGCCGATGTGCAGGCCTATTCCCGGCGTACCGGCACGGAAATGGGTTTTTTTATTACCGAGCCCAACAGGGGAGATTACCTGATCCAGTTAAAGACCGACCGCAGCAAAACGACGGATGAGGTGTCCGAGGATCTCCGCAAACAGATCGAAGCGACTCAACCGGCGCTTAGGATCGAATTCGGACAGGTCATCGGGGACATGCTGGGGGATCTGACGACATCGGTCCAACCTATAGAGATCAAGATCTTCGGCAATGACCAGGCTACATTACAGGACCTGTCGAAACAGGTGAATGACCTGGTCGCCAAAGTCGAAGGCGCCGCGGACGTGTTCAATGGGATCGTGATCGCCGGCCCTTCGGTGAGCATAGAGCCGAACTATGCCCGGCTCGCACAATTCGGACTTACCCCGGCGGGTTTGCAATATCAGCTACAGACCTCGCTGGAAGGCAATATTGTCGGTACCCTTCCGGAAAAGGAGCAGCTGACCAATATCCGGATGGTCTATCCGGAGAGCAGGAGTCTTAGTGTGGCAGATATCAGCAGGCTGCCAATCTTTTTGCCCGATGGGAAATTGAAGCCGATCACCGATCTGGCGACGGTCACCGTCAAGGCCGGAGATGCCGAGATCCAGCGGGAGAACCTGCAATCCATGGGCGTGATCACGGGGCGGCTGGAGGGCCGCGATCTTGGCAGCGTGATGAAGGACATCCAGAAAGCGGTGAGCTCGAAAATCGCTTTGCCGCAGGGGTATCATATTACTTATGGCGGGGCCTATGCCGACCAGCAGCAGTCCTTCAGCGAATTGCTGATCATCCTGGTGATCGCGAGCCTGCTGGTATTCGGTGTCATCCTTTTTCTTTATCGTCAATTCTCAGTGGCGTTGTTGATCCTGGTCGTGGCCGTATTGGGTATCTCCGGCAGTTACCTCGCCTTATACCTGACGCATACGGCATTGAATGTCGGCAGTTATACGGGGCTGATCATGATCGTGGGGATCATTGGCGAAAATGCCATTTTTACCTATCTGCAGTTCCGCGACAGCGTGGCCACGCAATCGGTGGACGATGCGGTGATCTATGCTATCTCCACGCGTCTCCGTCCCAAGCTGATGACGGCTTTGGGGGCCATCATTGCGCTGATGCCCCTGGCTTTGGGGATAGGCGCGGGCGCCCAGCTGCACCAGCCGCTCGCCATAGCCGTTATCGGCGGTTTTGTGATCGCTTTGCCCTTATTGCTGATCGTGCTGCCGTCCATGCTGCGATTGTTGTACAGGCGGCACAAGCCTGTCTCATAATTTTTGTAGTTTGCGGTTATGGAAGCAACCTACCTACGAATCCGGATCGCCGGGGCCGGGGATGCGGAAATGATCGCGGACCTTGCCCGCCGGACGTTTTATGAGTCCTTTGCGGCTGTCAACACCGAGGAGAATATGCGCATCTACCTGGAGGAGCAGTATACGCGGGAGAAGGCGATGGCGGAAGTCGTAGCGCCCGGGCGGATATATATATTAGCCTACCTGGGTGACGAAGTGGCGGGATATGCCAGTCTGCGGGAAGCGGAACCGCCCAGGGGGCTTGAAGGTGAGAAGACGATCGAGATCGGGCAATTGTATGCGGAGCAAAGGCTGATCGGCAAGGGGGTGGGGGCGTTTCTGATGCAGGCCTGTCTGGATATAGCGAAGGAACGGGGACGTGATTGGGTGTGGCTTGGTGTATGGACTCAAAATCACCGGGCGAAGGCCTTTTATAGCAAGTGGGGATTCGAGCCCTTTGGCGAGCATATTTTCTTTGTGGGGCTTGATGCGCAGACCGATTGGTGGATGAGGAAGCGGTTATAGAGAGACGGTCTGATGGTTTGCGACCAGCCCCCGGAGGGATATCTTTTTTTCCGGCCATTCGTCGTCGATGATGCTAAAGACCACGGTGTTCCGCCAGGTGCCGTCATTGCGGATCGTAGCCTTGCGCAGCACGCCTTCTTTGACGCCGCCGATCTTTTCCACCGCCTTTTGGGAGCGGATATTCTGGTGGGCAACGCGGAACGCCACGCGGGCAAACCCGAGCCTTTCGAAGAGATGCGTCAGCAATAGCAGCTTACATTCTTTGTTGTGAACCTGTCCCCAAACCGAGGGAATATACCAGGTATGGCCGATCTCGCAGCCTTTGTCTTTGCGCACGACGTTGTGGACCCTGGTCATGCCGAGTATCCTGTCGTCTTTTGTCTGCCGGATCACAAAGGCCTGCCCGTCTTCGTTGACGGTCGTCGCCAGGGCGATGTTATAATAGTCATCGAATTGGGTGTCGTAGGTGTCGTCGATCAGGAGTGTCCTGGTGAATTCCCAGAGCCGTTCATCTTTGGCCAGGGGGCGCAGGAGTTCGCGGTGTGCTTCGGTTGCTGGTTCCAGGTAGATGTATGCGCCGCGGAGCGCCGGAAGCTGGTCGGCCGTGATCAATGGATGGGTGGTCGGCATGGGCTGTGTATGATTGAGCAGGCCAAAGATACAAAAATCTATCAGTTATAGGTGTAGGTGGTAACCGTCCCATCGGTGCCAATCGAGGATACTACCCGGCCGGACGTATCGGTGTTCCATTTTGCAATATTGTCCGCAGGTAGGTTTTTCGAAATGGCGTCCACTACGCCGTTGTTGAGCAGGAAGATGCCGATGTTCAGGGCGTCGGTACTATTGTACAGCGGGTTGGGATAGGTGGAATAGGCGCTGACCGTGTAGGTGCTGGTGTCATAGGGTGACGACAGCGGACCGTTATAATCGGCTTCCCGGATAAGGTTGCCGGCGCTGTTGAATACCAGGCTATCCGTGATGTCGATGCTGTCGGGCGTATCGCCTGTGGCGCCAACGATGCCCGTGCCTGCATAGGTATACCAGGTCATCGCGTCAACAGTGTTTGTGCTGACACGGTTGACCAGCAGGGTATCTCCTGTGAGGCGATTCTGACTGTCGTAAAGGAGTCCATGCGTTTCGTCCTGGAGCACCGGCGGGCCGGGGAGGATGATCTCTTTTGACCAGATGATCCGGTAGGAGGCCGGGATGTGGCTGCCGCTACTAAAGGTAAAATAATAAGAGCCGGAATCGATATACGGGGTGCCTGCGATGACACTGTCGAACTCGGCATAGCCCGCCCTTATCATATTCTGGTTACCGTCGTATACGAAGGTGTCGATGGTCAGGGATGGTTCGGAAGGACTGTAGATGCGGATGGAGGCGATCTGGCCGCTGGTTTGGCCCGAATTGGCGGTAGAGGTGGTCGTGCTTTTCTTGCAGGCGAACAGAAGCAGGCAAAAGCCTGCCATCAGAACGGTGTTTTTCATGGATGGTTGATTTCCGGTAAGGTCTAAACGCGGAAATCCGGATAATATTTCCCCGCGGGGGATTCCTACTGCACTAAAATCTTCCCGGCGTTAACGAGGGCATGGTGTTCATCGGAAATGCGGTAGAAGACGATGCCTTTGGCCCAACCGTCGGTATTGACGTTAAAAGAAGTGCTATTGACCATATAGCCGCCAATGATGGCGCCCCCGGCCGTATAGAAATTCACCTGGAGGGGTTGTTCGTGAAAATTGTCCATGCGGAGCGTTCCGCCCATGTGCAGGACGGTGGGCTTGAGGACGGGAGTACGGCTTGCGTCGACGTCTATGCGCACGATGGAGGAGTAGATGCTGCTGCCGTCCTTCATGACGGTTACCAGCCGATAGTAGTTGATGGGTGAAGTGGGGTAGCTGTCTTCGTCCTGGTAGGAGCTATCTATGCTTTCCCCGTTGACGCCCCTGGCTACTACTTCGTGCAGGGGGTTGAAATAGGTACTGTCGGTGGATTTTTCTATCACGTAGTGGTCTATCTGTTGTTCGTTGCCGGCGTACCAGCGGAGGACGATGACGTTCTCATTTTCGCGATAGCCCAGGAGGCCGGTGTAGTCGGTGTGGCTGACGTTGATGGCTGCGCCGTTCTGCTCGAATATTTGGCCGTTGGTCTGAGCAGCCGCCAAAAGGAGACTGCAGGAGATCAGGCCAGAAAAGTATAATTTTTTCATGGATCCCTGATTTTGCTATAAAGGTAGGTGCAAAGGCCATGCCCTGTCGTGCCGCCCATCACAAGGGGGTATGATTAACGGTGCCTTAACCTGAGTTAAAGCGCGTTAATGTGCGTTAATACATGTTAACGCTTGAGCAGTTTGCTGTTGACGATCTTCTCCATCACCTCGTCCTTTTGGTACTTGCTGATGGGGACGGTGTATTGGGCGACGTGGAGCATATTGCCTTCCAGCGAGGCGATCTTGTCGATGGCCACGATATACGACTTATGGGGTTGAATAAAGGCGGCGGCGGGCAACTTTTCCTGGAGCATTTTCAGGGTCAGGTGGGTAATGATCTTTTTTTCCTTGGTGTAGATGGCCACATAGTTCTCCAAGGCCTCGGCGAAGAGCATTTCCGCGAAGGCGATCTTTTCCAATTTGCTGTCGGCCTTGACGAAGATATAGTCATCGCCCGTGGCGGGCGCCTGCTGGAGGCGGAAATAGTCAAAGGCTTTGTTGGCCGCGCGCAGGAAGCGGTCAAAGGAAATGGGTTTTAACAGGTAGTCGAGGACTTCCAGTTCGAAGCCCTGGAGGGCATATTTTTCATAGGCCGTCGTAAAGATGACACGGGGTGGTGCGGGCAGCTGTTTGAGGAATTCGATGCCCGTCAGATAGGGCATTTCGATGTCGAGGAAGAGGAGGTCGACGGGCTCTTTTTTCAACAGGGAATTCAGTTCGACGGCATTCTCACAGACGCCTTTCAGGTCGAGGAAGTCGATCTGGCCTACGTATCCCTGTAATCCTTTGCGGGCAAAGGGCTCGTCGTCGGTGATGATGCATTTGATGGTGAGGGACATACTCAAAGGTACTGAAGGGTTAGTGCCGCGGAGAAATTTTTGCCGTTCTTTTCCGTGGTGAGGGTGTGTCTTTCGGGATAGAGCAGTTCCAGTCTTCTGCGGAGGTTTTCCAGGCCGATGCCTTTGTCGATGCGATTGTTCTCGGGCGGACAGGCGGGGATGCCATTGACGACATGGAATTCGATGTTTCCGCCCTGCAGGGCGACGGAGATCTGCATGTTGTAATCGCCTCCTACGTATTTGAAGGCATTTTCGACGAGCGGAAGGAAGAGCAGGGGGTATACCTGCTGACCGTCCAGGTTTTCGTCGAAATGGGTGGCCAATTGCAGTTTTTCCGAGCTGCGTGTCTGTTGCAGCAGGATAAAATTACTCAGGTAGCGAAGCTCCTGGTTGATGGGTACGGTCTGTTGTTGGTCGTACAATTGGTAGCGGAGCAGTTCGGAGAATTTCTCCACGCTTTTTTTTGCGGCGGCCACGTCTTCGTCCATCTGGAAGTAGATGGTGTTTAGGGCATTGAATAGGAAATGCGGGTGGTACTGGGCCTTCAGGAATTTGAGTTCGGTGTGGAGGTGGTCGTTCCGGATCTTTTCGACCAGGAGTTTCTGTTCGACAAGGGCGCGGACAAAGCTGTTGCCGCGGAGGATGGCGTAGTGGAGCAGCATGAAGAGGGAGAGCAGGACGTTGGCGATGACGAGATCATCTATCCCGATAGAGTCGTGGGCCAGCACGTGGACGATGCTGAGGGATGCCGTCGCGAAGACCATGGCAATAAGCAGGATCTCGCCAAATTCGAGGAAGATGGTGCGCAGCGTATTGGGGCGGTTCTTTTTTTGAAATTTGGCTACGAAACGGCGAGGCAGGCCTACCATGCTCCAGGAGAGCAGGATCACAGCGGCGATCTCGATGACATTTTGCTGCCAGCGGCGCTCCCAGAACTTTTCCTCGGTGGTGAGGTCGGAGACCAGTCGCAGGATGGTATAAAAGAATAACCCATAGATGGGCGGAAAAATGTATCTCCAGAAAAATTTCATGCGGGTTAAGGTACGATTTTGGTCTGCGGCGGGCCAAATTCTTTGACGTCCGGCCATGAAGCGGTGACCAATGGCAGGATGCCTGAAAGTGTGGAAAAAATTCCACACTTTTTAACTTTTTTCTGCTGAAGATTGGGGTTGCGGCTGGTATTCGTGGAGCCAGAGTTTCACGATCGAATCGGTGATCTCGACCAGTTCGCTGAAGGAATCGGGCTTACGAAGGAAGCAGCTGGCGCCTAGCTCGTAGGACGCTCTCCGGTCCTGGTGGAGGGTGGAAGTGGTGAGTACGATGATGGGAATCTGGCTGAATTGCTTATTGGCCCTGATCTCTTTGAGGGCCTGCAGGCCAAGCATACCGGGCATGTTCAGGTCCAGCAGGATGAGGGCGGGTAACTCAAATTCAGGATTGTAGAGGCTTTCCAGCAATGCGTCTGCATTTTCTATGAATATGTAATCGATCTGCGGGCTGCGTTCGACAAAGGCATCCAGGATGATCTGTCTGTCGTCCGGGTCGTCGTCAACAATATAAATAAGGCGCGCGTTATTTTTCATAATACTGCTGTAATATCTGTTCTAACCGATGATAAGGCCTTGCTGAAAGATACTTCTGCCAGAACCCTGCCAAATATATGGCGCGGGACTTGTGGCTATAATCCATTCAACGTTGAAGATACCCCACTGGTATCGATCTTATATAAAGCAAAAATTCAATATGATACCTTCTGCCAAGGAGATTAAAAAGAAAGCCAAACCGGTTGCAGCTGCCAATGGATCGAGTCAAATGTCCCGGTCGTCCCGTCATAGCAATGGCAGCTCGCGAAGTAAGGTTTCCGAAAAAAACTACGAACCCGAATCACTTTTGGATGACAAGGAATTGTTACGCATCCTGCTGCAGGTCCGGAACGGGAATTTTACGGTCAGGATGCCCATTGGGGAAGTGGGCGTAAAGGGCCGCGTTTTTGACACACTGAACGAGATCATTTCTTTGAATGAGGAGATGATGCGGGAGTTTACAAAAGCCGGTAATACCATTGGAAAGCAGGGCAAGCTGACCCAGCGTATCGAGGTTCCGAATGCGAAGGGATCATGGGCGACGGGGGTCGATTCGCTGAATGCGTTGATCTCCGATCTGGTGCATCCTACGATCGAGATCGCGCATGTGATCAGCTCGGTGGCCAAGGGCAATCTGTCTCAGAACATGCCACTGGAGATCGGCGGTCATACCCTGCAGGGGGAGTTCTCCCGTATTGCCAGGGAGGTGAATGATATGGTGAAGCAGCTGAATCTTTTCTCCATGGAAGTAACGCGTGTGGCGAGGGAAGTGGGTTCCGAGGGAAAGCTGGGCGGCCAGGCGAAGGTCAAGGGTGTGGCCGGGGTTTGGAAGGATCTTACCGACTCGGTGAATCAGATGGCGGGTAACCTGACGGCGCAGGTGCGCAATATTGCGGATGTGACCACGGCGGTGGCCAAGGGTGACCTATCGAAAAAGATCACGGTGGATGTAAAAGGGGAAATATTAGAGTTAAAGAATACGATCAATACGATGGTGGATCAGCTGAACTCGTTCAGCTCCGAAGTAACGCGCGTGGCATTGGAAGTGGGTACGGAAGGGAAACTGGGCGGGCAGGCCCATGTGCGCGGGGTAGGCGGAACCTGGAAGGATCTGACGGACTCGGTGAATGGGATGGCGTCGAACCTGACAGGACAGGTGCGAAACATCGCGGAAGTGACGACGGCCGTGGCGAAGGGTGACCTCTCGCGTAAGATCACGGTGGATGTGAAAGGGGAAATATTGGAGCTGAAGAATACGATCAATACGATGGTGGACCAGCTGAACTCGTTCAGTTCCGAAGTAACGCGTGTGGCGCGTGAAGTGGGATCGGAAGGGAAATTGGGCGGGCAGGCCGACGTGCCGGGTGTAGGCGGTACCTGGAAGGATCTTACCGACTCGGTGAACATCATGGCGGGCAATCTGACGGCCCAGGTGCGTAATATTGCCGAGGTGACGACGGCGGTGGCGACGGGTGACCTTTCGCGTAAGATCGACGTGGATGTGAAAGGGGAGATATTGGAGCTCAAGAATACGATCAATACGATGGTCGACCAGCTGAATTCGTTCAGTTCCGAAGTTACGCGTGTGGCGCGTGAAGTCGGCTCCGAAGGGAAGTTGGGAGGCCAGGCAGCGGTGGAAGGTGTAGGCGGGGTATGGAAGGACCTGACGGATTCGGTGAACGGGATGGCGTCGAACCTGACGGGTCAGGTGCGGAACATCGCCGAGGTGACCACGGCCGTGGCGAAGGGTGACCTTTCGCGTAAGATCACGGTGGATGTGAAGGGGGAGATATTGGAGCTTAAGAATACGATCAATACGATGGTGGACCAGTTGAACTCCTTTGGATCGGAAGTAACGCGTGTGGCGCGTGAAGTGGGGTCGGAAGGGAAATTGGGCGGCCAGGCGGACGTACCGGGTGTCGGTGGTACCTGGAAGGACCTTACGGATTCGGTGAACAAGATGGCGGGTAACCTGACGGCCCAGGTGCGAAACATTGCCGAGGTGACGACGGCGGTGGCCAATGGCGACTTGTCGCGTAAGATCACGGTGGACGTGCAGGGAGAAATATTGGAGCTCAAGAATACGATCAATACGATGGTGGACCAGCTGCGCGGGTTTGCCTCTGAAGTGACGCGTGTGGCGCGGGAAGTGGGTACGGAAGGGAAATTGGGCGGTCAGGCTTTCGTGCCTGGTGTGGCCGGTACCTGGAAGGATCTTACGGACTCGGTGAATGGGATGGCGTCCAATCTGACGGGTCAGGTGAGGAATATCGCAGAGGTCGCCATTGCGGTGGCCAATGGGGATATGAGTAAGAAGATCACTGTGGACGTGCGGGGTGAGATACTGCAACTGAAAGAGACGCTGAATACGATGGTCGACCAGTTGAGAGCCTTTGCGTCGGAAGTGACGCGGGTGGCGCGGGAAGTGGGTACGGATGGAAAATTGGGCGGCCAGGCCTTTGTGCCGGGTGTGGCCGGTACCTGGAAGGATCTGACGGACTCGGTGAACCATATGACGGGTAACCTGACGGCTCAGGTGCGGAATATCGCGGAGGTGACAAAGGCGGTGGCTTCGGGTGACCTGTCCAAGACGGTGGTCATCGACGTAAAAGGGGAGATCCTGGACCTGAAGAGTACGATCAATGTGATGGTGGAGCAGCTAAACTCCTTTGCCTATGAGGTGACGCGTGTGGCCCGTGAGGTGGGTACGGAAGGGAAGTTAGGCGGACAGGCCGAGGTGAGGGGTGTGGCCGGTACCTGGAAGGATCTTACCGACTCCGTGAACATGATGGCGTCGAACCTGACCAACCAGGTGCGGGGGATCGCCAAGGTGGTGACCGCGGTGGCGACGGGGAATTTGAAACAAAAGCTGTCCATTGTCTCGCGGGGTGAGGTGGCACAGCTCACCGACACGATCAATGAGATGATCGACACCCTGGCGTTATTTGCGGACCAGGTGACGACGGTGGCGAGGGAAGTGGGGGTCGAAGGACGTTTGGGTGGTCAGGCCAGCGTGCCGGGTGCTTCCGGTATCTGGAAGAACCTGACGGAAAATGTAAATCAGCTCGCGCAGAACCTGACTACACAGGTGCGGTCGATCTCCGAAGTTGCCTCGGCGGTCACGAAGGGTGATCTTACCCGGACCATCCGTGTGGAGGCCAAGGGCGAGGTCGAAGCGCTCAAGGATACGATCAACCAGATGATCGCCAATCTGAAGGAAACGACGTTGAGGAACCAGGAGCAGGACTGGCTGAAATCCAATTTAGCCAAGTTCACGCAGATGTTGCAAGGGCAGAAGGATCTGAACACGGTGACCCAGCGTATCCTCTCCGAACTGGCGCAGGTGGTCACGGCGCACTATGGCGCCTTCTTTATATTAAAGCAGGACGAAGATACGCGGGAAGATACGCTGCGGCTGTTTGCCGCCTATGGGTATAAATCGGAAAAAAATATTCCTACGGAGTTTGCGATGGGCGAGGGGTTGGTTGGGCAGGTGGCCTTTGAAAAGGAGCGGATCATCCTGTCCAATGTGCCGGCAAACTATATCAAGATCAGCAGTGGCCTGGGCAGGGCGAAACCCGCGAACCTGATCATCCTGCCGGTGTTGTTCGAGAACAAGGTGAAAGCGGTCATCGAACTGGCTTCGCTGGATATCTTTAGTGAAACCCACCTGGACTTTCTGAGTCAGTTAACAGAAAGCATCGGCATCGTGTTGAACACGATCGAAGCCAATACCCGTACGGAAGAACTGCTGGGCCAATCGCAGAGTCTGGCAGGGGAGCTGAAGATCCAGCAGGAGGAGTTGCGGCGAACCAACGACGAGTTGCAGGACAAGGCGCTGTTGCTGGTGCGGCAGAAGAACGAAGTGGAGAACAAGAACAAGGAAGTCGAAGAAGCGCGCCGCTCGCTGGAAGAGAAGGCCGAGCAGCTCACGCTTACATCGAAATACAAGTCGGAGTTTTTGGCCAATATGTCGCATGAGCTGCGGACACCGCTGAACAGTCTGCTGATCCTGGCGCAGCAGCTCTATGAGAATGTGGAAGGGAATCTGACGGACAAGCAGATCCGTTATGCCAAGACCATCCACTCTTGCGGGGATGACCTGATCCAGCTGATCAATGACATCCTGGATCTGTCCAAGATCGAATCGGGGTTTATCACGGCGAATTTCTCGCCGGTGCGTTTCTCCGAGATCGCCAGCTTTGTCGAGACGACCTTCAAACCGATCTCCGAAGCGCGGCATCTGCGGTTTACGATCGAAACGGACCCGAGGCTGCCGCAGAGCATGGAAACGGACTTGCAAAGACTCAACCAGATCCTGAAGAACCTGTTGTCCAACTCTTTCAAGTTCACGGAAAAAGGCGAAGTGAAGTTAAAGATCTTCGAGGCGAACCGCAGCTGGAAGGCGGGCAATATATCGCTTGATGATGCGCGGCAGGTGGTCGGGTTCGCCATTAGTGACACGGGTATCGGCATTCCCCAGGAGAAGCAGAACATCATCTTCGAAGCCTTCCAGCAGGCGGAAGGGTCGACGAGTCGTAAATATGGCGGTACAGGCCTTGGGTTATCCATCAGCAGGGGTCTGGCGGAGCTGTTGGGCGGGACGATAGACCTGGAGAGTGTCCCTCAACGGGGCAGCACCTTCACGCTGTTCCTGCCGGTGGAAAGCGTGACCGGAATGATCACCAAGGAAACGCCGCAGAGCCTGAGTGCCTTCCAGCAGCTGCAATTGGGCGGGGACAGCACCGAGATCGATACCCTGTTAAATTCCCTGCGGGTGACTAACGAACCGGATTCGCCTGCGAAGATGAATATCGTGAATGAGATGATCAATGATGCCGGGGATGACAGGACCTCGATACAGCCGGGGGACAAGATCCTGCTGATCGTGGAGGATGATCTGCGTTTTGGCAGGATCATTGTCGAGAAAGCGCACCACTACGATATGAAAGCCGTGGTGGCGACCAATTACCTGGAGGTGTTTGATTTTATCAACCGGTTTACGCCCATGGCGATCACGCTGGATGTCAAATTGCCGGATACGAGTGGTTGGAAGGTGCTCGACCTGCTGCGGAACGACCTCAACTACCGGCATATCCCGATCCACCTGATCTCGGGCGAAGAGAATGAGGCCCTGGCGCTAAAACGCGGCGCGCGCAGCTTCCTGCTCAAACCGTTGGAGAATGAGGCGTTGAATGAACTGTTCGGGGATATCCTGTCCTTTAACAATAAGAGTGCCCGACGCATCCTGGTGGTGGAAGACAATGAGCCGGATGCTTCGCAGATCTGGAAGATGCTGCAGAGTGACAATATGCAGGTCACTATCGCGACGACCGGGAAGACGGCTTTGCAGGACAATGATATCAGGGACTTCGACTGTATCATCCTGGACTACACGTTGCCGGATATCAGCGGTATCGACCTCATCACAAGGGTCAGCGAGACCAAGAAAAAGCTGACGCCGGTGATCGTGTACTCCGCGAAGGACTTTAATAAGAAAGAGCTTTATCACCTG
>Ga0302326_10021936_pt1 | contig 13076 bp, 8 predicted proteins | sample Palsa_T0_3_FD_202264 | JGI IMG/M metagenome (GOLD analysis project Ga0302326, IMG submission 202264) | Peat permafrost microbial communities from Stordalen Mire near Abisko, Sweden - Palsa_T0_3 | ecosystem: Environmental > Terrestrial > Soil > Palsa > Peat permafrost | place: Sweden: Abisko... | reverse complement strand
CAGAGGAGCGTGTGGTCCTGCTGGCGCCCAATCACACGGCCTACACCGAATTGTGCGAATTCATAACCCAGGCCCGGCGGGCCTCGAAGAAAGGCGGTTACGCCATCTCCCGCGAGGCTTTTGCAAGCGGCCTTGAGCACTGCATCGGCCTGTGCGTGCTGGGCGCGAGCCTCGATGCGGATGTCGTGCGCTGGTTCGCACGTCTTGCGCTCGCGCGGCGCTACCTTGCATTCACGCACGGCCTTGCGCAGGACAGCGAGCGGCGGCTTGAGATGCTGCGCGAGCTCGGCGCCGCGAGCGGCCTGCCGCTCGTCGCAGTAGGGGACGTGCACTACCACTTGCGCGAGCGGCGCCCTTTGCACGATGTCCTCACGGCCATTCGTCTGGGGACCACGGTTGATCAGATCGGACGCGCGGCATTCCCCAACGGCGAACGGCATCTGCGCCCGCTGGCAACGCTGCGCAGGCTCTACCCGCGCGAGCTGCTCGCAGCGACGCTCGACATCGCGCTCGAGTGCGCCTTCTCACTCGACACTCTGCACTACGAATATCCCGAGGAGCTCGTGCCGCCAGGCGTAAGCGCTCTTCAGCACCTGCGCAAACTGACCCTGGAAGGCGCCGCGCGCCGCTGGCCCGCGGACATACCTGCCGAGGTGCGGGCGCAAATCGACAAAGAGCTCGCTCTCATCGCCGTGCTGCACTACGAGCATTACTTCCTCACCGTCGAGGACATCGTACGCTTCGCGCGCTCGAAGAACATTCTCTGCCAGGGCCGCGGCAGCGCCGCCAACTCCGCCGTCTGCTATTGCCTGGGCGTCACCGCGGTCGATCCGGCGCGGGTCAGCATGCTCTTCGAACGCTTCGTCTCCAAGGAGCGCGCCGAGCCGCCGGACATCGACATCGACTTCGAGCACGAGCGTCGTGAGGAGGTCATCCAGTACGTCTATAGCAAATACGGCCGCCACCGCACGGCGCTTGCGGCGACCGTGATCTGTTACCGCCGCCGCATGGCGGTGCGCGATGTCGGCAAGGCGCTGGGTCTGTCGCTCGAGATCGTGGCCGCGCTCTCGCAGGCCCTGCAGTGGTTTGACGGCGACGCGCAGCTGCCCGAGGAGTTTACGAAGCTCGGATTCGATCCGCGCACGCGCATGGCGCGCCACCTGATGGCGCTTGTCAAACAACTCGTCGGCTTTCCGCGCCACCTGTCGCAGCATGTCGGCGGCTTCGTGATCTCACAGCATCCCCTGTCCACGCTCGTGCCCATCGAGAACGCCGCGATGGCGGATCGCACCGTCATTCAATGGGACAAGAACGATCTTGAGTCTCTGGGCCTTCTGAAGGTGGACTGTCTCGCGCTTGGCATGTTGACCGCCATCCGCCGTGCGCTCGATCTCGTCAGCCTGTTTCGCGGCCGGCCCTTCACCATGCAGGACATTCCGAATGCGGATCCCGCGACTTACGACATGCTCTGCCGCGGTGAATCCATCGGCGTTTTCCAGGTCGAATCGCGCGCCCAGATGTCGATGCTGCCGCGTTTGAAACCGCGCTGCTATTACGACCTCGTGATCCAGGTCGCCATCATTCGCCCCGGACCGATTCAAGGCGGCATGGTGCATCCCTACCTGCGCCGCCGCGAGGGGGAGGAAAAGGTCGAGTATCCGAGCGTTGAGCTCGAGAGAGTGCTGAAGCGCACCTATGGCGTGCCCCTCTTTCAGGAGCAGGTGATGGAGATTGCCATCGTCGCCGCCGGCTTCACCCCGGGCGAGGCCGACATGGTGCGCCGCTCCATGGCGGCGTGGCAGCGTCGCGGGGGACTCGAGCAGTTCCGCGACAAGCTGCTCCAGGGCATGCACGACCGCGGCTACACGCCGCAGTTTGCAGCCCAGATTTATCAGCAGATTCTGGGCTTCGGCAGCTATGGCTTCCCTGAATCCCATGCCGCCTCCTTTGCTTTACTGGCCTACAGTTCCTCGTGGCTGCGTTGCCATGAGCCCGCCGCCTTCGTCGCCGGCCTGCTCAACAGCTGGCCGATGGGGTTTTATGCGCCGGCACAACTGGTGAACGATGCACGCCGCAATGGCGTCAGCTTTCTCCCCGTCGACGTTCAAATGAGTGACTGGTATTGCACTTTGGAGCCCGACGCTGCCGGTACGCCGGTGGTGCGCGTAGGACTATGCATGATCATGGGTCTTGTGCACGCGGAAGGCTGTGCCATTGTGATGGCGCGAGGCCATGGACTCTTCGCAAGTGTGGATGATCTTGCCCATCGCGCGACTCTCTCGCGCCGCTCGCTCGATGCTCTGGCGCGCGCCGGCGCCTTGAATGCACTGGCGGGACATCGGCGCGCCGCTCACTGGCAGGCCCTTGGCGTTGAGCGCCTGCCCGGTGCGCTGGCAGGCACCTCGGCCCAAGAACCCGCCCTCCTGCTGCCGCAGGCCACCGAAGCCGAAGAGATTGCCGCGGACTATGCGGGCCTCGGCTTGAGCCTCGGCCGGCATCCGCTTGCCTTGCTGCGTTCGCGTTTCGATCGCCTGCACGTGCACCGTGCGGCCGACTTGGCGCATCTTAAGAACGGTCGGCGTGTCCGAGTCGCTGGCATCGTAACCCACCGTCAGCGGCCGGAGACCGCCTCCGGAGTGATTTTCATGTCATTGGAGGACGAAACCGGTATCAGCAATCTGATCGTCTGGCCCAGGATTCAGACGACGCAGCGCGCGGCTCTATTCGGCGCACGCCTCATCATCGTGGAGGGAGAGCTGCAGAGCGCGTCGAACGTCACACATGTCATCGCCGAAAAAATCAGGGATTACACTGCCTGGCTCGGCAGGCTGTCCACTCAGTCGCGTGATTTTCACTGATGCGCGTCAGGGACCCCGAGAAAGGCGACCTTAACGAGCCCCGCAGCACAAACGCGGAAAAAAGACCCCCCGAGCCGCTGAGTCGATGCGCAGCATTTGCCAGCCCCGCGTCATGCCAAGCGCACTTCATCAGGGACTGCAGTTGAGGCAACGTTCGCCGGATGCGATCGACCGCCCGCGTCGACTATCAGGATGCAACACGGCGGCGAAGAAGCGCGCGCGGCAGGCCGGATCAAAGCGGGACATTGAGTTGTGCACTTCCCGTGCTGCTCGCCAGAGCTTCCATGTGCGCGGCTTTCTCCACGACCCGCCCAGGCGCATGGCGTAGCGAACCGCAACCCTCATCCTGACGCCAGCCCACAGAACAGCGGCAATCACACTGCCGCCCGGCCATTGCAGGAGTTGCACATCGAAATCCTCGCCCGCCCGCAGCAGCGCGACAGTCGCCCAAGCCGTATACGATTGAAGTTGTTGTCTCATAACATTTTCTCTGCGCCGCGGGCGCCGCCAATCCGAATTAGCTGCCCACACAACTGATGCCTGGGCAACACAGTAAGCCAAAAAATCAGCTGTTTGCGAGCATCCTCCTCAACACCTTTTCCACATCCCGTACCTGTGCGCTCGTGAGCCCCTTCAACATGCGATTGACGACCCGCATGAGACAGGCTTGCATCTTCGGAAATGCCGCTCTGCCAGCCGTGGTGACTTCAAGGGCACGCGTCCGCCGGGTGTGAGCGAGCGCCACGCGCCTAATGAGCCCCTTGCGTTCCAGCCGGTCGATCATGCGGCTCATTGCGCCGCGATCGTAGTCCATGAATTTGCACAGTTCGCACGCCGCCGTGGCTTTGCCCTTCAGCACATTCTTAAGGATGGCAAACTGCGCGCTCGTGACCTCGAGCGGCGCCACGTCGTTATCGGACAGGAACTCCTGATCCAGACCCTGAATGATGGCCATCCGGACCTGCATGATCAGCGGGACGAACTCGTCGTTCGGCTGCGGGGACTTCAGGTCAAAGACGTTCTTTACGGCAAGGTTTTTCACAGCTGCAGTTTAGATGCCTGGGCAACTGTTGTCAATGCAATTGTAAGTCACCCGCCGGGGGCCGCGCCGCGTCATCCGGACAAGCCTCGCAGGAGGAGCTGGCACACCTTGGCGGCGGCGCCTGCACCCTGCCCGGCCTAGATCTCGGCAGTGCCACGCGGGTGGAGAACTTCCCGTAGCAAGCCACGGGTGCCGGGAAGCGTCATCATGGTGAACGGCGCCAGTCGCCGTATCTGTGGCGGGCTAGCGGGGCGACGACAGCGCCTCGGCCGGGATGTCGGCGCGCGTCACCTCCTCCGCACCCAGGCTCTCGATCCAGGACTCGCACAGAGCGATCGCCTCTGCGGGACGGAAATTCCCAGGATCCAAGCACCACTCGAGCCACAGGCCGTCAATCATCGCCGTGAGCCCGATGGCTGCAAGCCGCAGCGAGAAGCGAAATTTGCCGGATTCCGCCGCCAAATCCGCCAGCATCGTGCGCACCAGCTCGACGTGCTCGCGATAGGTCTCGCCGTGCACCTTCTGAATCTCGGGCGAGTGGCGGTACAAACTCCAGAACACCACCCATACCGTCAAGACGTCGCGATCCAGGTTCGGTGGAGAAAAAGTCGCCTTGAAGAAGGCACGCAGACGCGCGCGCGCCGAGGCCGGAGCCTGCAGAGCGGCAGCGCGCACGCCGCCGACGAGCTCGGAATTGAAATGCCGGTAGGCCTGCGCGATCAACGTATCCTTTTTGGGAAAGTGATGATTGATGAGTCCGATCGAGACTCGCGCCTGCGCGCTGATGCGTCGCACGGAGAGTCCATCGTGCCCGTAGCGCTTCAGGCTCTCGATCGTCGCGTCGATGAGCGCCTGGCGGCGCTCCTGCGGTAGCTGCCGCTCGAAGCGGGGTTTGCGTGGGCTCACGTCTGCAGCGCGCGCGCAGATCAGGCGGCGCGCCGCAACCGGCGGCGCTTGAAGTCGGAGAGAATTTCGCGCGCAGCATTGTGCCCCGGCGCGCCCGTGACCCCGCCGCCGGGATGAGTTCCCGCGCCGCACATGTAGAGCCCCGGCAACGGGCCGCGGTAATTGCCGTGTCCGAGCATCGGCCGGGCCGAGAACATCTGATCGAGACTCAAGGCGCCGTGAAAGATGTCGCCGCCTATGAGGCCGAAGGTGCGCTCCAGATCGAGTGGACTCATGATTTGACGGCCGAGTACCGCCGCCTTGAAATTCGGCGCATAGGAGTTGACCGTGTCGATCATGAGGTCCGCCACCGTCTCACGGTGCTCGTCCCATGATGCCCCGTTGGGAAGCTGGGGCGCGACGTGCTGGCAGAAGAGGCTGGCAACGTGCATCCCGCGCGGCGCCAGGCTGTCGTCTATGGTTGACGGGATCACGAGCTCCACTATCGGCTGCTTCGACCAGCCCTGCAGGCGCGCATCGAAATAGGCGCGCTCCATGTACGCAAGTGTCGGCGCGAGAATAATGCCTGCGGTATGGTGATCGGCGAGGCTCTTGCCGGGCAGGCAGTTGAAGCTCGGCAGCTCAGCAAGCGCCACGTTCATGCGGAATGTTCCCGAGCCGCAGCGCCACTGGGCCATGCGCGCATTAAATTCCTCCGGCAGATGCTCGGGCGCAATGAGCTTCGAATACAGTAGCTTCGGATTCAAGTTGGAAATCACGGCCGACGCGCGCAGCGTCTCACCCGCGGCCGTCACCACGCCCACGGCGCGGCCGTTCTCGACGAGCACTTCGTGTACCGGCGTCGCCACGCGGATATCAACGCCGCGAGCTGCTCCAGACTTGGCCATGGCCTGCGTAATCGCGCCCATCCCACCGACCGCATGGCCCCAGGCGCCCTTTTTGCCATTCACCTCACCGAATACGTGATGCAGCAGGACATAGGCTGAGCCGGGCGTATAGGGACTTGCGTAGTTGCCGACGATGCCATCAAAGCCGTACACCGCCTTCACCGGCGAACTCTCGAACCAGCCATCGAGGTAGTCGCCGGCCGAGTTGGCAAAGAGGCCGAGGAGCTGCCGGCGCATGCTCATGTCGAGTTTGCGCAGGCGGCCGCCGAGGCGCGCCGCATGCAGCAGCTCCGGCAACGCAGTGCGCCAGCTGCCCGCGACGACGTTGGGCGGGGTCTCGAGTACCAAGTCGCGCAGTACGTCGGCCACTTCTTCAAGCTTGCGCCCATAGCAGTTAAGGCGTCCCGCGTCCGCCGCTGAAAACTTCGCGACTTCCGCCTGCGTTACGTCTGCGCCGATCTTGAGATATCGCCCGTCGTCAGTCGGCAGGAAGTTGGCAAGCTTGCGCTCGACCACACGCAGCCCAAATTTGGCGAGCTCAAGATCGCGAATGACCTTGGGATTGAGGAGCGAGACTGTGTAGGCTGCCACCGAGTTGCGAAAGCCCGGATAAAACTCTTCGGTGACCGCCGCCCCGCCCACGACGGAGCGCTGCTCGAGCACCGTGACCTTCAACCCTCCGGCAGCGAGATAGGCGGCGCAGACGAGGCCGTTGTGGCCGCCGCCGATGATCAGCGCGTCGCAGCTTTGCGGCACAGGCGGCTCTCGGGAATCAGGCTGCGCATGCGGCGCGCGAAACTGCGCAGGCACACTTCATTGTCGTTCAACGGCCCCACGGTATAGCTGCTCGAGGTCATTCCCGACTGCACGCGCTCGATGATGAGCTTGTCCTCCAGACTCACACGACGATTGATGCGCCAGTTCAAGTAGCGCGCTACATGCATTTCGCGCCGACTGTCCGGATGCACATACACGATCTCGCGCACCATGGTCTCGGTCGGCGAGATCGGCAGGAACTGCATGAAGTCGATTTGCTCGGGATAGATGTCAAACGCGACATTCGGCCACAGCTTGAAGTAGGCCCACAAGCGCTGCCGCTCGGGCGGCAGATAGTCGATCCGCGGCAGAACCTGCTGATATAGCCGCTCCGACCAGTTGCTCGACGGAACATCGCGCAGGGTTCCCCACATCTTGTCGATCCACGGCTGCGCTTCAATGCCATAACTCTGGCCGAACAGACGCGTAAGCCCCGGATGGGCCACATTGATGTGCAATCCGTCGGAGAAGTTGTCGGCGACGTTCTTCCAATTCACCGCGCGCGGGCGCAGCGACACGCGCCCCTGCGGAACGAGCTCCTCCATCCGATAAGCGGCAAGTTCGTCAATGTAGGGCGCCGCCATATCGCGCACGCTCGGCAGTCCCGGGGCAAAGCGCACGAAAATAAAACCCATGAAGACTTCGAGGTCGAGCGGCGCAAGCCCATGCCGGCTGACATCAAGCCCCTTGAATGCATCGCGCTGCGGCACTCCGATCAGGCGGCCGTCAAGCGCATACGTCCAGGCGTGGTAGCCGCAGGTGATGCGCATGCCGCAGTGACCCTTCGGCCCTTCGAGAAGCCGCGAGGCACGATGGCGGCAGACATTGTGAAAGCCGCGCACCTCGCCGTCATCGCCGCGCACCACAATGACTGACTCGCCGAGGAAATCGAAGCTGTGATAGTCCCCCGGGCGGGGCACATCGCTCATGTGGCACACCACCTGCCAGCTCTTGCGGAAGATGGCTTCCTTCTCGAGCTCAAAGAACTCGCGATCATGGTAGATCCAGCCGGGCAGACTCAGATTTTCAGAGTCGGCCTCCGCCGCCGTGGCAGATTTTACAGAATTGAGTCTGCGGGCTTCGCGCATGACACGCCTCGATGATGGATCGCTCTTACTGAACGATCGTACAGCAAGGCCGTGGGACGGTCAAATAGTGCAGAGACCTTGCCAATGCACCGTCAAGCTGCTGCGTTGGCTGCATACAGGGCCGCCGCTCCTTGGCAGGGAGCTACCCCGCCGTGCGCGACTCGATGCGCATGCGGATCGCGCGCGACGGATGCATGGTCGTACCGGCGTGTGGCCGCACCCGCGCGTGCGTCAGCAGCTGCAGGTTGAAGCGCCGCGCGATCTGCGCGGTGATGAGCTTCGCTTCGACGACGGCGAGGGTTGCGCCAATGCAGTTGCGGTGCCCCGCCGCGAACGGCAGGTAGGAGTAGCGATGGCGCGCGGCACTGTGCGCGGCGGTAAAGCGCTCCGGATCAAAGCGCCGCGGCTGCGGCCAGTACTGCGGCAGGCGGTGCGAGGCATATAGCGATACCATGGCGGTCGCGCCCTTCGGCAGAACGTAGCCTCCAACCTCGCACTCCTCGAGTGCCACCCGTGACAATGAATGGATCGGTGAATAAAGCCGCAAGGCCTCTTTGAACACCTGCTCCAAGTACGGCAACGCATCCAGTTGCTCGACGGTGAGTGTCCTGCCGGCAGGAATGCGATCAACCTCCTCGGTCACGCGCGCGCGCACTGCGGGGTGTCGGGCGAGCAGATAATGCGTCCAGATCATGGACGTCGCGGTCGTTTCGTAGCCCGCGAAGAACAGCGTCTTCATCTGATCGCAAAGCTCCGCCGCCGTAAAGGGCAGGCATCCTTGCGGAGCATCCGCACGCAGCGTCGTGAGCATGCACGGCTCGCCGAGTGCCTGCGATTCCTCGATCATCGCAAGGACTTCCGCATCCAGCTGCGCCAGGGTTTCGCCCAGGAGCTGCGCATTTGCCGCTTGTTGCTTCCTCGTGAGCGGTCGCAGGAAGGGCGGTACGAACGGCCAGGATTTGCGCATAGCCTCGGTAATGCCGATGATCGCCGCAGCGTGCTGCGCGAATACGGACCCGAACAGCAGGCGGCCCGCGAGCGCCTGCGCCAGCCGTTCGAATTGCGGCGCGAGCTCGATGATGTAGTCGCCATTTTTTTCCGCGACGCTCCACCCGTCCAGGAAATCCGCAATCAACGGACTCATCCAGGACACCTGCCGCTCAAGCGCTCCAGGCCTGAAGGAGGACTGCGATGCCGATCGTTGCCGGCGCCAGACTTCGCCCTCGCTCAAGAGCAATCCCTGCCCGAGCAATTTTTGCATGACGGAGTAGCGGGTGTTCTTCACGAAGCGCGTGCGATGATCAACCAGCAGCGCCTTGATCAATTCGGGTCCGGACACGAGATAGAGAAAGCCCCGCCGCAGCGGTATGCGCGCAATGTCGCCGTAGCGGATCGCGATCCGCGTCAGAAACAGCATCGGCATATGGCGCATCAGCAACGTGCAGACGCCACGCCCGAAGCGGTGCGGACCGGGCGGCTGCAGTTTGCGAATCACGGCACTCGGTGATGGCGCGTGGTCACCACGATAAGGTAGGCCACGATCACCGCATTGGCGAATAGCACTCCCGTGCGCACCAGAGTCAGATGATGCACCACGGCAATGAACTCAAACGGCAGCAGCAGGGATGAGGTCACGATCGTCAAATATTCCGCCCAGCGTCGCTCGCGCCACAGTCCCACCCCTTCGAGCGTGAACAACCCGGCGTATAAAAGCGACACGAGACCGAGCTGCCGCCAGCGAAAGGCAGGAACGCCGCTCACCTGCTCCAGCGCCTGCTGCAGCAGATGCTCGGAGAAACCGACGGGCAGGCTTTGAGCCCACTCGTGCATGGCCGCCTCGACGTGCGGATTCATCAGGCGCCAGGCAACAATCGCCGAGAGGACCGACAGTGTCGCCTTGACGAACTTGTAAATCGCAATCGCTGCGAGCGCAGGATTACGCGGGCGCTCGCTGAGCGCGGTTACATTCGGGCGATCTTCCAAGGTGCCTCAATGTTCTTCGTATCTGTCAGCACGCAATCCTCGCCCATCGTGTGCTCAAGGAGCAAGGTGTCGGCCCGAGACAACCAACGCGGCGCCTGCCGGGCTTAAACATCAATGACCTGCAAGAGTAAATACAGGTTCCACTTTAAAGAGGGCTAAATGGCGCGACCATCGCACTGGCACGTGCACGAACACACGCAAGCTCTTGGCGCGCAATACTCATTCCGGATCGCCGGTTCGAAAATCCACACGCGTACGGTGCCCTGGCCCGATGCTCGTCAGCCGATGTAAAGTCAAGCACTTACGCCACCACCGTCGACCGATCCGCATGCGGAATCTTCGTGGCGAGAAACTGATCACTTCGATGAATTCTCGGCGCCCGCGCACGAACTCGACGCACGAGCGGCATCTGTGCACAGACTTATGCACAGGTTTTGTGGATAACCTCGAGCTCTAGACCGCGTCCAGTTGGAATTGCCGGTGGCGTCAGCTTCGCGAGTAGTGGAAAATGGCGTTTCGCAGCCAGGCTCCCGCGAAGATAGAGCCGATCCATAAACCGCCCGGAACTCGAACGCCACTCGAGGCATTTTGGATTCAATCGTCAGTTTGCCTCGGGACTCACGTGCATTGAGGTAATGGAATAATGTCGACTCCCTATTACAGCCCGGGACAGGGTGTGCCGGACGGCGCGAGTGGCGCGCGTCGTAGCGAATTCCAAACGTTGAGTTCAAAGATGTTCGATACCTACCTTACGGATATCGAGCAGCTGCTGCACCACCAGATCTGGAGCGCGGCGTTGACCGACGCGCTGGCATTACCACATATCGCAGTCGCCTTGGGCGACACTCGACGACGCAGTTCCGCTGCGCGTTACAAAGCATGGTGCGCAACTTGGATTCGCCCCGATGCGGTAGTGGGCGGCGATGCTGCAGCCGATGGAGCACGGTTTTTCGGAATGTGGTGCGAGCGCGCGGGCGGCGTTGAGGAAGATGGCGCGCTCGTAGTTCCCAACCGGGCGCTGCGCCAATTGCGCCTGCGGCGGCTCGCGCGGCCCATGTCTCCGGGTTGCCACCCCTCGCAGCCGAAGACTTGCGATGCGGATGCCGCACAGGCCGTCGGCGTGTGCACGGCGTTGGCGGATGCGGCCAATCGCTGGTACACGCGCAGCGCCGCACGCGACGATATCGTTCAAGCCAACCTTTCACGCCTGGCGGTCATGCGCTGAAGAGACTGCTAGTGCCAGACGGCCTCGAGCACGGCCGCCAGGCGATATCCCGCGCGCATCAACTCGGTGGCCGCGATGGCTGATGCGGTCTCGGCATAGTCCGAGGGCGCGGAAACTCTCCACACGAAGTGCATGGCACCGGACCTGCTTTGCGCCTCCGCACGCTTCTCGATGCTGAGCCCCGCATGGGCGCGCTTGGCCGCCTCCAGCGTCTCTGTTGCCCATTTGGCCGGCCACTTTGTGACATCACCCGTCACGATGGGCATATCCGCAGCAGCGCGCATCAGGAAGGCCGCAAACTCCGCAGGCGTTCGCGCGTTCGCCTGCCGCATCGCCTCTTCCACCGCCCTGCTATCCCAATATCCATGCAATGGCCGTGAGTCAAAAATGAGATCGTTGTCGCCGTCGGTCTTGAAGATCAGCACATTATCCACAGCCGCGGCGGATGTCGGAACGACAAACGCATCCTTGTCGCTCAGATAAGCCGGTCCGACGTGCAACGGCTGATGAAGGTCGCCCATGAGATGCACGAGTAGCAGCAGCGCTTCGCGCTGGCTGAAGCCATGCGGGTTCGCACCACGGTCGGTTGCCGCTTTCAGCACCATGATGCATTGCTTCAGGATATGAACAACATCATCGTCGCTCGTGCCGACGCCGCCTGCCTCGTACGCGGCGGCCTGGAAGGGCACGTCGGTGTAATGATAGTGCGCATGATGCGGATTCCTGCGCACGAATTCCCTGAGCTCATCGGTCAGTGCGCCGCAGTATCCCTTCGCACAGTCGGCCCAGTTGGAAACGTTTTGCAAACTCTCGCCGGGCTTCAAAAGCTTGTGCACCTCCGCTTCCGCACGGCGTCCGGAGATGAGCTGATCGGCGATCGCTCCTACGGTCTCATGGCCGGGCGCGCTCCAGGCGTTCACGAGCGTCGACATGAAAAGTGAAACTGCGACAAAGCCTGCGAGCGCCACGGATAGCGCCGCATTTCTGGGCGTTTCCACAGCCCGCGCGTCTCGCCGCGCGGCCGCGCGGTCGCTAGGCTCCTCCGCTTCAATCCGCAGTGCCATTAAACCGGAGATTCTCATGTCAACGCCCAACCCTGCCACACCTTTGAATGTTTTCACAGTCGAGGAGTACGAGGCACCCACCGGCAAAGCCGGTACGGCGGACCAAAATCGGCGTCGCGTTCCCGCATCATGAGGGGCCCGGGCTCAATATCGAATTGCGCGCGTTTCCGCGCAATGGGCGCTTGGTCGTGCTGGCACCCAGCGACGATGATCGCCCAGTCAGGGAGCGTGCGGGTTAGCCGGGCGAGCGCTCTCTGTTAGGGAGTGAGACACCCTCCCTTGCCGAGGCTGGTCGGTGCTGAGCATATGAATGGCTTGAAGCGGTGGAGAGCACTACGCGGCCGCTGGAATTAACGGATCGCTTGTGCGTCAATCGGACATGCTCCGCAGATGCATGCGCGCTGGATGGCTCCTCATTGTCATGCCGTGGCTTGCGATGCCCGCCGCCGCGGCGATGGACGCACGTCCGCAGCTGCTCGATGTGAGCGGCGTGCACGTCGCGCTCGAGTTCATCGACTCGGACTTTACCAATGGCGTCCCGCCCCTGATCGAGTGGGTGAAGCGCTCCCTCGGCATCGTCACCGCCTACTACGGGCGTTTCCCGGTAACGCAGCTAAGAATTCGCGTGTCATCCACGGGCGGCGGCGGTGTGCACCATGGGACCACCTTCGGCATGCATGGAGCGCTGATCCGCATCAGCGTGGGTCGCGAGGTCACAGCAGCCGAACTCCTCGATGATTGGGTTCTGGTGCACGAGATGACTCATCTCACGCTGCCGGACGTCGGTCCCGAGCATGTCTGGCTCTCGGAGGGTGTGGCGGTCTACGTCGAAGGCGTCGCCCGCGCACAGGCCGGCAACCGACCCGCTGTGGACGTGTGGGCCGAACAGGTGCGCTCCATGCCACGCGGATTGCCGCAGCCGGACGACGCGGGCCTTGATCACACACATACCTGGGGCCGGACCTATTGGGGCGGGGCACTCTTCTGCCTCCTGGCCGATGTTCAGATCCGGCAGCGCACGGGCAACCGCGTGGGCCTACAGAGTGCTCTTCGGGCAGTCGCGCAAGCGAGCGGTGGTCTCGTCTCCGACTGGCCCATTGAGCGGGTGTTCGCCGTCGGCGACGCCGCCGTCGGCACGAATGTGCTCGAGGAGCTCTACGTACGCTCCAAAGACGCACCGCTCGCGACTGACCTGCCGGCGCTGTGG
>Ga0302326_10021935_pt1 | contig 13077 bp, 7 predicted proteins | sample Palsa_T0_3_FD_202264 | JGI IMG/M metagenome (GOLD analysis project Ga0302326, IMG submission 202264) | Peat permafrost microbial communities from Stordalen Mire near Abisko, Sweden - Palsa_T0_3 | ecosystem: Environmental > Terrestrial > Soil > Palsa > Peat permafrost | place: Sweden: Abisko... | reverse complement strand
CGGAGTGATGTTGCTGAACGCCGGCTCCGATTCGCATATCGGCGTCAATCGCGTGAATGTAACGCTCGCGCGCGAATGGGCGAGCCGTGGCTACGTCGCGCTACGCATGGACCTCGGTGGTTTGGGCGACAGCGACACGCGTCCGGGACAACCGGACGATCTGGTGTTCCCGCCGGCGGCGCTCGATGACATCGCCGCGGGCGTGGAATTGCTGCGCACTCGATATGCAGCGCGCGATGTGGCGTTATTCGGCCTGTGCTCCGGCGCCTATCATTCGTTGCGCGCTGCGGTCGCCGGAGTGCCGGTCAATCGTATTTTGATGGTCAATCCGCAGAACTACTTCTGGAAGGAGGGAACCACGCTGGAGGATTTGCAGCTGGCCGAAGTGGTGCATAATCCCCGACTGTACGTTCACCGGCTGTTCTCACGCGACGCGTGGCAGAGAATGCTCGGCGGGCGAGTCAATCTTTGGCGCATCGCGAGGATCTATGCTTATCGGTCGCTGCTCGCCATGGAGTCCAAGATGCGCGACGTTGCGAGGCGCATGCACATCCGTTTGCCGAACGATCTTGGGTCGGAACTCGCGCAAATCTACAAGCGGGGCGTGAGGATCGTGTTGATATTCGCGCGCGGCGAGCCGGGAATCGATTTGCTCAAACTGCAGGCGGGTTCATCCGTCAAGAAGCTGGGCGGGTATTGCCGTATTCACATCATCGACGGCGCCGACCACATCTTCAGCCAAAGCGGTCCGAGGATGATCATGAAGAAGATACTCAGCGGTGAGTTGTTCGCCAGAAATTGATTCAAAAGCGGAAAGGAGCAAGTCAAGATGTCCATAAGGGCCACTGTAGTTTCTCAGTTCGAGCAGGTCGCGGTCGAACAGCATCGAACCCTGGCGCGGTTGGCCGATGACTTGAAGCTTCTGGATTCCGGTCTGGACTCGCTGAGTTTCGCGCTCATCGTGGCTCGCCTGGAGGACAGCCTCGGATTCGACCCCTTCGACGTGGATGAGGATCTGAAGTTTCCGGTGACCTTCGGCGATTTCGTCAAGCTTTACGAAAACCATCGCTGAAACAGCATTCATCGGACCCTGAGATCAGCGCGGGCTCGATCGCCCCGCTTTAGGTCAGCTCGGGCCGCGCATGGCCCGAGCTGACAAACGATTACCAATCCCTCAAGGGCAGACAGCGGTGCCAGCGGCGCGGCACAGGTAGTGAGCTTTGACGTAGGTGCCGTAGCCTTGCGTGGGATCGCCTGCCGCGTCGGTGATCAGAACGTATTCGCTCATCCCGGGCCATACATCCCAGGTCCAGCCGAGGTAGCTGATGTCGTTGGCATCGGCAAAGGGCAAGAGCACCGCGGACCAAGGTGAGGTGCTGCCGCCGATGACATCGCCGTACTCGGTGATGACCACCGGATAGCCGGCGGCCTTGATTGCCTGAGAGGCGGCCATGACCACGGCCGAGCAGCCCGGCATGTTTACGCAGTTGACTTGCGTGGGATATGCAGGGGTGGGGTAGGCATGCCACACGGCGGCGAGCTGATTGAGCGGATCGGTGGGCTTGTACTCGAGCCAGTTGAAGATGGCGCTGGCGTAGGAGTTGGTGGAGACCAGCACCACGTTGGTGGCGCCGGTGGCGCGTACGGCATTGAGCAGCTGCTGCATGCCGGCGGTCTTCCAGGTGTAGGGCACGGTGATCGAGTTGCCCGGCGCGGCCGCGGCGACGTAGGTGAGGGTGGCGCCGCCGTTGAGCAGATCCGGCCAGGGGGTGTTGCCGACCAGCGCCGCGGTCATGTCCAGGAACGGCTCGTTGAACAACTCGAAGATCACGTTCGGTGAACCCTTGAAGGCGGTGGCCACGGAGGTCCAGAAGGTGACCGAGTGATCGGCATCCGCCATGGGGTTTTGCACGTTCGGACAGATGTTCCCGGGTGCCGCCAAGTGCAGATCGAGAATCACGTATAGACCGGCCGCGGTCGCGCTCGCCACCGTGCTCGCCACGGTGGCCTGATAGTTGCCGCCCGGATCGGCCTTGACCACCGTGCCCGGCTTGTTCTGAGTCTGCACGCCGTTGGTGACCGTGGAGCCGAAGCCGCCCTCATCGATGCAGCTCAAGCCCAGCCACGACGCCTCGTTGAGCGGCAGGCGCACGACATTCGAGCCCCAGCTCTTGAGGGTGGTCCAATCGGGCGTCGGCGTGCCGGTCTGGCTGCCCCAGGGATTGGCAGGCGACCAGCCGAGCACCGCCACCGCCTCCAAGCCGCTCACATTCACCCCGCGCAGCTGAACCTCGCTGCCCTGCGCATCGATCAGCTTGTTGCCCGACACGGAAATCGAGACCGTGGATGGGGGTGGGTTAGGGGTGATGGTGACTGTGGTTGCGCTCGGCGCTCCTACTGCGGCAGCGCCGCTTACCTTGGCCAGTGCCACCTTGAAGTTCACCGCACTGCTGATGGGCGCAGCGGTCGCGACCGGCACGACGATGTTCCTCGCAGTGCCATCGCCATCCGCCCAGCTCAACGTGCCGCTCTGCGCCGTGAAGTTTTGACCGGCCGCGGCGGTGCCGTTGCTGGTCGCATAGCTCACCGCCGCCGCACCGGATGTGCCGCCGCTGCGCGCCACGCTGATGACGGCCGCACCCTTGCTCTGCGGCACCGCGTAGGTCGGGGCAACGAAAGCGACGTTGCCGGCGGCCGGCGCCGGAGTTGAACTGCCGGTGATGGTCACGACCGCCGAGGCAGGCGAGCCCAAGGGAGCGACGAAAGGACTGAGGATCTGGAATTCGAGGGTCTTCGTGCCCGAAAACGGCTTCGCCTTGCTGATTGGAATGGTGATGGTCTTGGGCGATGCGTCGCCGGCTTCCCAGTGCATCTCGCCGTACGTATTCGTATAGTCCGAGCCGGCAATCGCAGTCGTGTTGAGCGTCCGGTACGCAACCGCAACATAACCCACTGAGCCGCCCGTTCTATCTATGCTGAGGGTTATCGAGCCGGCACCTTGCGCGACGCTATAGGTGGAGGCTTGCAGCGCCAAGGTGCCGCTGCCTTGGTTGCCGAGAATTATAATCTGCGTATTGCTTATCAGACCCAGCGTGGCGCCGGTCGGCGCGGACAGCCCCGCCGACAGCATTAGATGTCCTGAGAAATGATCCGAGTTGTTGATCCCTACCGGGCATGTTCTCGGTGTGGCGTCTCCATCCGCCCAATGCAGCGTGATGCTCTCCGCGGTGTAGTTGACGCCGGCGATCGCGGACGCGTTATGCGTCATGCATACCACCGTCGCAGCGCCGCTCGCGCCGCCCGTGCGCACGACGGTGACGCCGGTAAATGGCGAGCCTTGGAACGCCTCGAACCAGTCCTTCGAGAAAGCAAGCTGGCCGGTGTCTGCCGCGGCAGCTTGCGCGCTGCTGCTCATGCCGACGATGAGAAAGCTGGAAATTATCAGGCCAAATGCAATTGCCATGCGATGTGAAGACATCCGGTTCCCCTCAGATTCGTTTCATTGAAAAGCGCCGACGGCGGAAAAAACCGGCAGCAAACGCATGCCGGCGGCGCATTGCTCAAAAAATGAGCAGGCTCTTTTTAGTCCTGCTACAAATCGATTGCGAATGTCTCCATAAAGCACCATTAACAAAATCTCCTGTCTGCAAATTGCGCCACTCGAAATTTACGTTGCCAGGTGATAGAAAGACGATGTGCGAAAAGGGGCGAAGAATTCAGATTCGCGAAGGGAGTGAACGAGCGCTCAGTAAATGAGCCGCAGCACAGTCCAAGGACGCTTCGCCGGGGCAATACGCCGCGTGCTTTGCAGTGCAGAGGCTGTCGCTCGACTCGAGAGCCTTAGGCTCGGGTGCCCGCGGCGATTGGACATAAGCGGGCGACTTGGATCCTTCGGAAAATCAGAAAATTCACGGCAGTGCCGTGATATCCTTCACATTTTCGTCAGGCAATGCGCGCGGCGCGCCGCATTGATGATTCGAGCGCCGTCGTCGGGAGGGACCCTACTAACGTCGGTTAATGGCAGTTCGAACGGGCAGCATGCACAAGATCTGGTGCTTACCGGCGCTCTTATGAGCACTAGTTCACAGAGTCCGCTGCATTTGGGCGAATATGATCATTTAGGCAACTTAATACCGCGGGGTTTTTGAGACAGTGATGGAAAGCATCTTAAAGTTCAGTTCCGGTAACGCCAGCCTCGAGCCGGCGCCGATCAACCCTGCATGGATTCTGGAGGGGAATCCGGTCGCCCGAAATCGCATCCTGTCCACCAGCAAGGACGGCTCTTCGAGCGCCCTTATTTGGGAATGTACGGCGGGTAAATTCAACTGGTTTTATGACGTCGATGAGACGATCTACATCATCGAAGGTTCGGTATTGCTCAAGGATGCCAACGGCGCAGAGCGGCGCGTATCGGTGGGCGAGACCGTTCACTTCCCGGTCGGTTGCAAAGCTGAATGGACGATCGACCAATACGTGCGCAAAGTTGCGTTTTGCGCAGCACCCATGCCGTTGGCGCTGCGGGTGATTCGCAAGGGTATCAGGGTGTTGAAACGTTTGACCGGCGGCAGCCCTGCTGCCTCCGCAACCGCCATGTTCGGGACCACCAAGTAAGCGGTTCGGATTTAAAGCCACGGATCGGCTATCGCACCATACTTGAGGCGGTCGCCTTTCCCCGAGGGGTTAAACGGCGGACGCAAACATGTCTATAAGTGATTGATTTTATTGGTGGACTGTACCGGTCACAAGGGGTGCGAGCACTGCCACCGGCTCAGGATTCGAGGACTCCCATAGGCCCTGCGCCCGGAGCTTGCGCCCGACGAGTTGGGAACCCTCTGCGGTGAAATGCTCAGCGTCAGACAGCAGCGGCAATCCTTGAGCATCCGCGTTCGAACAGGAATACCCTGAGCAAAGCAGCCGCAGCATGGAGACGTACGTCGCGCCATGTGCCGCGGCCAACGTCGATAACTCATCGTCGAATTTCATCAGGGTGTGATCCCAGTGCTGATCCAGCAAGCCGGGATCCTTGGTCCCATCCGCTGTCAACAGCAGGCGCGGCACAGCCGAATCATAGACGGCGGTGGGTCCGATCAAAGTCACCGGGATGTTCCTGGCTCGAAACCAATCCAAGGTGGCGGCAATTCTTCCCGCATAATCAGTTTTCCAGCGCGCCGAGAGCACGACCATGTCGATGCGGTGGGCCGGCAGGAACTTATGGAGCAGTTCGTCGATGGGACGAGTGCAGTAGCCTGCTTCCCCGAGGGCGTGGTCGATGACGGGGAAGCAATTCGCAGCAGCGGCCTGGAGAAAGTTGATCTCCGGGTAAGCAGTATGCAGCCCCGACCATAACTCCGCCGTGTGGCTGTCACCCAAGAGAAGATAGTTCGGTTTGGCTGGGTCCCAGACCAAGCAATTGAGCCCCCAACTTTGCCGGCCTTTGTCGAAGATGAAACAACCTTGATCGGTTCTGAACATGGCGTCTTGGCTGTAATTCAAGTACTCGGCGATCTGCAGCTGCCTCGATGAATATCGTGATGGAAAGCCCCTTTCGCCCCAACCGATTGCGCCCAAGAGGACCACCACGCTGGTTGCCAACCCGGCCAGACGGAACAGTGTCGGCCGGCTGGGGCGCCATGCGCCGACGCGGAATGGCTGTTCGATGAAGCGCCAAGATATGGCGCCGCAGGCAATGGAACAAACGATGATCGTCAGCTTGCGTACCTTGTCGGACCCGCCGGTCATGAGCAACGCGTAGTTCTCCTGAAATACCGTCAACGGCCAATGCCAGAGGTAGAGCGAATACGAAATGAGCCCGATAAAGACAATGGGCCGCCACGAGAGCAGACGACCGGCCACAGAAGTGCCATCGCGGCCGGCGAGAATGACGAGAAATGCGCCCAGACAGGGCGGCACAGCCAAGAGACCCGGGAACGGCATATCCGCGTGAATGGTCAGAGCGGAAACCCCGATAAGAAGCAAACCGAGTGCGGACAAAATGTTTCTTGCCAGCGACCCCATGGGCATCGGCAATGCGCCGAGCGCGAGCGAGCCGCCGAGCAGCAATTCCCAGGCGCGCGTGTGAACCAGGTAGAAAGTGGCCTCGGGACTGGAGAATGCGCCATATGCGCTGACTGCGAAAGACAGGGCGAGCAAAACGAGCGTCGCGCGAAGTAGATGGCGCTTCATGACGACGGCGCCAAGCCACAGACACAGGGGCCAGAATATATAAAACTGCTCTTCGACCGCCAGCGACCAGGTATGCAGCAGAGGTTTGGAGAGGGCCGGGGCGGTGAAGTAGCCGCCCGTCTGCCAGAAGTAGATGTTGGAGACGGATAAGGCGGCTGCGATGAGACTTTTCGAGAAATCGATGAGTTCGCTCGGCAGGCTGTATTTCAGGCAGACAAAAAACGTCACGGCGGCAACGGCCAGGAGCGCAGGCAGAATGCGCCGCACCCGACGCTCGTAGAACCTGATCAGGGAAAAACGCCCGCCGTTGATGTCCTGCAGCAGCACCTGGGTGATGAGAAATCCGGAAATAACGAAAAAAATGTCGACGCCGATGAAGCCGCCGGGCACGCTGTGAATCCCGACGTGATACGCGACAACGGGCAATACCGCCACGGCGCGCAGACCGTCGATATCCGAGCGGTGCTTGGAGTCAGCCGCTGCCGCCGTCGCCTCCATCAATTTGAGCGGCACGGCGCGCGCGCGAATTCTGGACGGGATGCCGTCGAACATCATAAGTAAAATCCCAAAGTTAGCGAGATGCGCCGCGATATTCGTCGCACGGCAAGATGAAAGCGAGGTACGCGGTCACGCTTAAATAATGTCTCGTCGCGGAGTCGCCTGCGAAGCGCAAACCCCTGATTTTCCAGGCGCCCGCGACATGATTTCGATGTCACTCGTGTTCGCAGGGCGTGAGAGACCGACTATTGTTAAGCACGTTTCATCTGACAAAAAACGAATGCTCCCATCCATTGCGCAGCACGTCTCAATGTTGGCAAGGCGCTTTCGGATCCAATCGTCGTTCTGATGGGCGGCGGTCCCGGCGAGGATGCGATCAGCGCCGCCTCGAGCAAGACTTGTTCGAACTGCAAGGTCACACGGAGTGGAACGATTGCACCTGCCGTATATCTTTGCGATGGTCCGTACCGCGTCGGTGGCGGGACTCGAGTCGCAGTACTGCCCCGCAGTACCGCTGCTGCCGTTCAAGACCTAGGATGTTTTATCGGCCATACCAGGATGTTGTATCGGCCATAAAATATAAATAATTCATAGACATAAGTCATATACAGAGAATTTAAGTTAGGACGTTTCCGCGGAAACGTTTAAATGTTTACGTACCGCTGTACGTACCGGGTTTGCGCTTGAGACGTAAAGTCTTGTTTTTATTGGTGGGCGGTACAGGGATTGAACCTGTGACCCCTGCCGTGTGAAAGCAGTGCTCTACCGCTGAGCTAACCGCCCACTAGTGCGCGCGAAGTATGCCATTTTGGCGCATTCAAAACCAACCTGGGACGGCGGAGGCGCTCTGCTAAACTCGCGTCCCGCAAATTTTCAGATCTCTCCCCGACCAATGATCGTGCGTACCCGTTTTGCTCCCAGCCCCACCGGATTCCTGCACATAGGAGGATTGCGCACGGCGCTGTTCTGCTGGTTGTACGCGCGACGCCACGGCGGTCAGTTCGTGCTGCGCATCGAAGACACCGACTTGGAGCGTTCCACCGATCAGGCCATTCAGCAGATCCTGGATGGCATGGAGTGGGCCGCCTTGAATCACGACGAAGGTCCGTTCTATCAAACCAAGCGTTTTGATCGATACAAGGAGGTCATCGAGGAGATGCTGGCGAGCGGCAATGCGTATCGCTGCTATTGCACGAAGGAAGAACTGGAGCAGATGCGCGCCGAGCAGACGGCGCGCGGCGACAAGCCTCGCTACGACGGACGATGGCGCGAACGCAGCGACTCGCGCCCCGGCGTCTCGCCGGTGATCCGCTTCAAGAACCCGCTATCCGGCGAGGTGGTCGTGCAGGATGCGGTCCACGGCCGCGTCGTCTTCCAGAACTCGGAGCTCGACGATCTGATCATCGCGCGATCCGACGGCACGCCCACGTACAACTTTTGCGTGGTCGTCGATGATATGGACATGCGCATTACTCACGTGATCCGCGGCGATGATCATCTCAACAACACGCCGCGGCAGATGAATATGCTGCTGGCGCTCGGACACGCGCCGCCGGTCTATGCACATCTGCCGATGATTCTGGGCGCGGACGGCGCAAAGCTCTCGAAGCGCCATGGCGCGGTGAGTGTGCTGCAGTATCGCGATGAGGGCTTCCTGCCGGAGGCGGTGCTCAATTATTTGGCGAGACTGGGCTGGTCGCACGGCGATCAAGAGTTTTTCTCGATCGAGGAAATGATCAGGCTGTTCGACATCTCCGCAGTCAACAAGTCGGCCTCGGCGTTCGATGCCGAGAAGCTTGCCTGGCTCAACCAGCAGCACATGATGCGCGCTTCCCCGGCACGCATCGTGCCCGTGCTTCGCTGGCAACTGGAGCGCGCCGGCGTCGAAACGGCCGACGAAGGGCGGCTCGAGCAGATCGTGATAGTGCAGCGCGAGCGCGCCAAAACCGTGCGCGAAATGGCGCTCAACAGCCTCTTTTTCTTCCGCGCGCCGGAATCCTACGATGACAAGGCCGTGCGCAAGCACGTAACGCCGGAGATCCGCGAGACTTTGGCGCAGGCAGCCCAGGTTTTGAACGACCTCGGCAGCTGGACCACGGAATCCGTGCATGCTGTCCTCAACGAGATATGCACAGCCCAGGGCATCAATCTCGGCAAGCTCGCTCAACCGATCAGGATTGCCATGTGCGGCGGCACGATCTCCCCGCCCATCGACGCGACCTTGGCTATTCTGGGCAAGGATGAGTCATTGGCGCGGTTGGACAAAGCCAGGAGGCTGTGGAGCGGCCAGGGCCGCATTTCTTGACGATACAGCGCATGTCAGGTAACGTCCCGCGCCTCCACGTGGGGCCATAGCTCAGCTGGGAGAGCGCTTGCATGGCATGCAAGAGGTCGGCGGTTCGATCCCGCCTGGCTCCACCAGACTTAACTTGAGAAGCGCGTTTTTCATGCATGTCCCCATCGTCTAGAGGCCTAGGACACCACCCTTTCACGGTGAGAACCGGGGTTCGAATCCCCGTGGGGACGCCAATTTTGAACGGAACCCTTGGCGCATAATCCGCGTCCCGTCTCTGCGCTCACAGGCTGCGGGGTCCCCCTGACCCTCTTGCTGTTGGCCGCCTGTGCCGTTGGGCCGAATTTCAAGCGGCCTGCCGCCCCGCAGGTCAGCGATTACACGGCACATCCGCAGTCGAGCACAGTCGCCACGGACACGGCCGGTGGGGCCGCCCAGCGCTTTGCCAAAGGCGGCGACCTGGCTGCCGACTGGTGGACCCTGTTTCATTCCGCCGCCTTGAATGCACTGATCGATCAATCCCTGGAGCGCAATCCGGACTTGAAAGCGGCACAGGCGGCCCTGTCCGTGGCGCGCGAAGACGTCCTCGCGCAGCGCGGGGTTTACTATCCCAGCGTGGTCGCTGATTTTTCGGCGACGCGGCAACGCCAGTCGGGGCAAATCTCCCCGACGCTCAATTCGAACGCTTTTCTGTACAATCTGTTCACCCCCGAAGTCACCGTCTCCTACCTGCCGGATGTGTTCGGTCTGAACCGGCGCACCGTCGAATCCTTGCAGGCCCAAGAACAAGGCGTGCGTTTTCAGATGCTGGCGACGTACACCACCTTGACGTCCAATGTGGCGGTCGCGGCGATTCAAGCCGGCTCGCTGCAGATGCAAGTTGACGCGACTCGCCGGCTCATCGCCAGCAGCACCGAGGCTTTGCAGATACTGCGCCATCAATTGAGCAAAGGCTACGCCAGTCAGCTGGACGTGTCGGCGCAGGAATCGCAGCTGGCGCAGCTCGCCGCGACGCTGCCGCCGCTGGTGAAGCAGCTGGCGCAGCTGCACGATCTGCTCGCGGCATTGACCGGGAGATTTCCGAGCGAGGCAACCGAGGGACCCTTTGACCTCGCGACGCTGCAATTGCCCGAGGAACTGCCGGTGAGCCTGCCCTCCGCCTTGGTGGCGCAGCGTCCGGATGTGCTGCAGGCCGAAGCCAACCTGCACGATGCCAGCGCCAAGATCGGCATCGCCATCGCGAACCGGCTGCCGAGTTTTCCGCTGACGGCCAATGCCGGCAGTTCCGCCGCCTTCGTCAGCCAGTTGTTCTCCGGCGGCACGGGATTTTGGGGCGTGGGCGTGGATGCCACCGCGCCGCTGTTCGAGGGCGGCCAGCTGTTGCACCAAGAACGCGCCGCCAAGGCGGCCTATACTCAGGCTGCGGAACAGTATCGCAGCACCGTGCTGGCCGCTTTTCAGAACGTCGCCGACACCTTGACGGCGCTCGAACAGGACGCCGAGTCGTTGAAGGCGGCCAAGACCGCCGCCGATGCGGCCAAAGTCACGCGAGATCTGGCGCAGCTTCAATGGCGCGACGGCTATGCCAACTATTTGTCGGTACTCAACGCCGAACAGGCCGATGAGCAGAGCCAGATTGCGCTGGTGCAGGCGCAGGCCAGCCGCTACGCCGACACGGCGGCCTTGTTTCAGGCCTTGGGAGGCGGTTGGTGGAACCGCGCGGATTTGACCTCGGGAAAATATGCAAAATAGACCGCTCGAGGCGCTGTCGCAGCGTCGGCAACGCACGGAATTTCGCCTCCGGCTGGCAGCAGTGCTCATCGCGGCTGCCTGGATGACTGGCTGTTCCGGAAAGGCCGAGGAGACCCGCCCTGCGGCGCCGGCCGATCTCGGCAATGTGCGCTTGAGCGACGCGCAGCGCGGGCACATTCAGATCCATGAAGTCCAGAACACCGTCTTCCACAGGATCATCGAAACCACCGGTGTGGTCGATTTCGACAACGATCAGGCCACCAGTGTGTTGGCCCCGTTCTCCGGTCCGGTGTCGCGGCTGCTCGTGTCTCTCGGTCAGCGGGTGAAGAAGGGGGACGCCCTGGCCGCGGTGGATTCGCCGGATTTTGCCGCGGCGATCAGCGCCTATCAAAAGGCGCTCGCCACCGCGCGGACCAATCGCCAACTGGCGGATCTCGACCAGGATCTGCTCGCGCACAACGGTGTCGCGCAGCGCGAGGCGGCGCAGGCCGAGACCGACGCCGCCAACGCCGAGGCGGACCGCGACGCGGCGTTGCAGGAACTCGTGTCGCTGCAGTTGCCGGCTGAAACCATCAAGGAGATTCAGTTGGGGCGCAAAGTGGCGCGCGTCGAGGGCATGATCCGAGCGCCGGTCGCCGGCACCGTGGTGGAGAGACTGGTGACCCCCGGTCAACTGCTCCAAGCGGGCGCGACGTCGTGCTTCACGGTGGCGGACCTGTCGCGTGTCTGGGTGATGGCGCAGATTTTCGGCGCGGATCTCGCCGCGGTGAGTGTCGGCGATGCGGCGGAGGTGAACAGCGGCATTGGCTCGAAATCCTTTTCCGGCAAGGTGGACAACATCGCGGCGCTGGTGGACCCCGACACCCGCGCGGTGGCGGTGCGGGTGGTGGTCGACAACCCGGGCGACCTGCTCAAAAAGCAAATGTATGTGCGCGTGCGCCTGGAGGCCCGCCAGGAGAGCCGCGGACTGTTGGTCCCGGCCTCGGCGATTCTGCGCGATGATGAAAATCTGCCCTTCGTGTACCAGCTCCAGGCCGATGGCAGCCTGGCGCGGCGACACGTCACCTTGGGCAGCCGCACGGGCGATGCATACGACATCGCCGAAGGCCTGTCGGCGGCCGACAAGATCGTGGTGGACGGAGCCCTGTTTCTTCAGTTCATGCAGAATCAATGAACGAAGAGCTGCCCCCCGCCTCTTCCGTACCGCGTACGGGGTCGATGATGAATCGCATCGTGGCTTCCTCGCTGCGCCAGCGGTTTCTCGTCGTCTTGATGGCGCTGCTGCTCATCGGCGTCGGATCCTTCTCGCTGCGGCGCCTGCCCGTGGATGCCTATCCGGACCTAGCCCCGCCCATGGTCGAGGTCATCACGCAGTGGCCCGGCCGCGCCGCCGAAGAAATCGAGCGCCTGATCACGGTGCCCGTCGAACGCGAGATGAACGGCATTCCACGCTTGAGCACCATCCGCTCCATCTCGCTGTATGGCCTGTCCGACGTGATCCTCACTTTTCAGAACGGTACCGACAATTACTTTGCGCGCCAGCAGGTCTTCAATCGCTTCTCGGAACTCACATTGCCCGCCGGCGTGTCCCCGACGCTGTCGCCCATGTCCGCGCCCTCCGGGCTGATCTACCGCTACGTCCTGCAGAGCCCGGACCGCTCGCCGATGGAACTCAAGACCTTCGAGGACTGGGTGGTCGAACCGCAATACAGGTCCGTGCCCGGCGTGGCGGATGATTCGGGCTTTGGCGGCGGCACAATGCAATATCAGGTGTTGCTGGATCCCGCCCGCATCGCCTCGGTGGGCCTTTCCGTGGTGCAGGTCGAAAGTGCGCTAACGGCAAACAACGACAATGCCGGCGGCGGCTTTTATTCGCAAGGCGGGCAGTTCTACTATGTGCGCGGCCTGGGCCGCATCGCCACGCTGGAGGATATCGGCAACGTGGTGCTCGCGGTGCACGATGGCGTGCCGATCCTGGTCAAGGACGTGGGCCGGGTGGAGATCGGCATCGCGCCGCGTCTCGGCGAGTTCGGCTTCCAAGCCCAAGACGACGCGGTGGAAGGCGTGATCTTGCTGCGCACCGGCGAGAAGACTCAAGACGTCCTGCGCGGAGTCGAAGCGAAGACCAAGGAACTCAACGATGAGATCCTGCCCAAGGACGTCAAAGTCCATCCGTTCTACGATCGCAGCAATCTGGTTTCGCTCACCACCGAGGTCGTGAAAGGCAATCTGCTGCGAGGGCTGCTGCTGGTGGTCGTGGTGCTGATCTTTTTCCTCTACGACCTCCGTGCCGGCCTGATCGTCGCCGCCAGCATTCCGCTTGCCCTGCTGTTTGCCTTCATCTGCCTGGA
>Ga0302326_10021932_pt1 | contig 13078 bp, 9 predicted proteins | sample Palsa_T0_3_FD_202264 | JGI IMG/M metagenome (GOLD analysis project Ga0302326, IMG submission 202264) | Peat permafrost microbial communities from Stordalen Mire near Abisko, Sweden - Palsa_T0_3 | ecosystem: Environmental > Terrestrial > Soil > Palsa > Peat permafrost | place: Sweden: Abisko... | reverse complement strand
GGGCACGGACCACATCCTCTTTGTCCTCGGGCTCTTCTTCCTTGGGATCACCTGGCGAAAGCTCCTTGCCCAGACGACCGTCTTCACGGTCGCCCACGCCACGACCCTCTTCCTGTCCACCTACGGGATCTTCAGCCTTCCGAGCAAGTACGTTGAGCCGGCGATCGCGCTCTCGATCGCGTTCATCGCGCTGGAGAATGTCTTCCGCCCCAGGCTCGGCATCGGCAGGCTCGCCGTCGTCTTCAGCTTCGGCCTCATCCACGGCCTCGGGTTCGCGAGCAGCCTGAGCGAGGTGCCGTTCCCCAAGCACCAATTCATCGTCGCGCTCCTCGGGTTCAACTTCGGCGTCGATGCCGGCCAGCTGTTCATCATCCTCCTCGCCTTCCTGGCGGTCGGCTGGTTCCGGAACAAGCCCTGGTTCAGGGCGAGGGTCGCGATCCCGTGCTCGCTTGTCATCGCCTCGATCGGAATCTTCTGGGCGGTCCAGCGCGTCATCTACTATCGCCAGCTGTACTGACCCGGGCGTCTTTTCGTTGTCATGCCGCAGAATTGGAAATATCCACGGGACAGCACCTCCCCCGGCCCCGTCGTCCGTGCCGCGATGCACCGAGAACGGCCGGGCAGACCCCACCCCACCCGATGAATAGACGCGAGTTCCTGCTCAAGACCGGAATGACCGCGGCTGCGGCCGCCCTGCTTCCCGGCAGGCTCGGCGCAGACCCGGTGCCGGCCCCGGCGTCCGGCGTGTCCATCCTTTGTGATCCCGCCGATCCCGTGGCTTCGGCGGCGCCGGCGCAGTGGGCCGTCGCCGCCCTGCAGGACGCCCTAACCGCCGGGGGCCTTCGCGTCCGCCGGTGCGCCCGGCTCGACGAGGCGGATCCAGCCGACCTCTGCATCGTCGCCGCCGGAGCGGGCTCCGCGTTGTGCCGCGACGCAGGGGTCCAGCCTCCCTCCGACGGCGAGGGCCTTGCGATAGGCCCCGGGCTCCTGGGTTCGCGGACGGTGCTGGTCGCCAGCGGCGGCGGCGTCCGGGGACTGGTCTATGCTTTGACCGAGCTTGCGGACGCGGTGGCCGACGACCCGGCGGCGGCCCTTCGCCCGGCCAAGGCCTTGTCGGAGAAGCCCGCCAACTCGGTGCGAAGCGTGATGCGCTCGTTCACGAGCTCGGTCGAGGACAAGGCGTGGTATCACGACCGGGATTTCTGGCGGCGCTACCTGTCGATGCTGGTCGCCCAGCGCTTCAACCGGTTCAACCTGTCCTTCGGCCTGGGCTACGACGCCCCGAACCGGCTGCTCGATACCTACTTCTATTTCGCGTATCCGTTCCTGCTGCGCGTGCCCGGCTACGATGTGCGGGTGTCGAACCTTGCCGACTCCGAGCGCGACCGGAACCTCGAGATGCTGAGGTTCATCAGCGACGAAGCCGCCCTGCGCGGGTTGGAGTTCCAGCTGGGACTGTGGACCCATGCCTACGAATGGACCAACAGCCCGGACGCCAACCACGTGATCACGGGCCTGACTCCCCAGACCCAGGCTCCCTACAGCCGGGATGCCCTGGCCCTCCTCATGAAGGAGTGCCCCGGAATCTCCGGAGTGACCTTCCGGGTCCATGGCGAGAGCGGAGTGCCCGAGGGCAGCTACGACCTGTGGAAGACGATCTTCGACGGGTGCGCGCGGGACGGCCAGCGCCTGCGGATCGACATGCACGCCAAGGGCATGACGGCCGAGATGATCGGCGTCGCGCTTGCCTCCGGATCCGAGTTCACGATCTCGCCGAAGTTCTGGGCCGAGCACCTTGGCCTCCCCTACCACCAGGCTGCGATCCGCCAGAACGAGATGCCGAGGCGCGCCAAGGGATCGGGGCCGTATTCCGAAAGCGACGGCGCCCGCAGCTTCCTGCGCTACGGCTACGGCGACCTCCTGGCGGAGGACCGCCGATACGGCATCCTGACGCGCGTGTGGCCCGGCACCCAGCGGCTGCTGCTCTGGGGCGACCCGGCGTTCGCCGCGGGCTATGGCCGCGCCATGAGCTTCTGCGGCAGCCAGGGCTGCGAGTTGTTCGAGCCGCTGTCGTTCAAGGGACGCGAGGGTTCCGGTCTGGCTGGCGGGCGGGGGGGCTACGCCGATCCCTCGCTGCGGCCGGCGGGCGGCGACTTTGAGAAATATCTCGCCACCTACAGGTATTGGGGGCGCCTGCTCTACAACCCGCAGGCCGACCCGCAGGGATGGCGGCGCCAGTTCCGGCGCGACTATGGTCCGGCCGCCGCGCCCGCGGAGGTGGTCCTGCGGCACGCGAGCCGGATCCTTCCCCTCATAACGACGGCGCACCTGCCGTCCGCCTCGAACAACACGTTCTGGCCCGAGATGTACACGAACATGGCGATCGCGGACCACGGCCACCCCGGGCCCTACACGGACACGCCGAGCCCCAAGAGATTCGGCACCGTGAGCCCCCTCGACCCGCAGCTGTTCTCCCGCATCGAGGACCATGTCGATGCCCTGCTCCAAGGTCGGCCGGACGGCAAGTATTCGCCGGTCGAGGTGGCGCAGCTCCTGGAGGACCTGTCGCACTCTACCTTCGAGCACCTGGCCGAGGCGGACAAGGCCGCCACCGACAGGGACGCGCCGGCCTATCGCCGTCTGGCGGTCGATGCGCGGGTTCAGGGCGGAATCGGCCGGTTCTTCGGCCAGAAGCTGCGCGCGGGGGTGCTTTTCGCCCTCTACGAGCGGACGGGCGAACCCACAGCCAAGGCCGAGGCCCTGCGCCTCTACCGGTCGGCGCGGGATGCCTGGGCGGGGATTGTCGCCGTCACGCAGGGTGTCTACGTGCCAGACGTCTCCTTTGGCGACGGCCCCCACAAGCGCGGGAACTGGTCCGACCGGCTTGCCGCCATCGATGCAGACCTGGCCGCCATGGAAGCGCACGCCGTGACATCCCCGGCCGCGCCCGCCGCCGGACCCGAGAAGATTGCGGCGATCGTTCGCGACGCCGCCGGCCATCCGCAGCGCCCGACCGCGAACGCGACCCATGTCCCACCGGACGGCTTCCGCCGCGGCCAGCCGGTCGCGCTCTCCGTTGCCTTCGCGCAGGGCCATGGGCAGGCTTCCGTCACGCTTCACTACCGCAGGGTCAATCAATCCCTGGCCTGGCAGGCGGCTCCCATGCAGCCGTCCGCGGGTGCCTGGCTCGCCGAGATTCCGGCGGCCTACTCCGATTCAGCTTTTCCGCTTCAATATTACTTCGAGCCCACGGATTCCGCCGGCCGCGCCTGGCTCCATCCCGGCCTCGGCAGCGCGCTTGCCCGCCAGCCCTATTTCGTGCTGCGGCAGGCCTAGACCGATGGCCTTCGCCGTGAAACCGGGAAATGTCCTTTTGATCGCCGCGGCCTGCGCCGCCGCCGTCGGAGTCCCCGCGCTCCAGGCCGACGAGGCGCCGGCCGTCCGGCCTCACCTGCTCGGGGTCGCCCAGGTGGCCCTCTACGTGCACGACGTCGCCGCCTCCCGCGCCTTCTACCGGGATTTCCTGGGCTACGCCGAGCCGTTTTCGCTGAAGGGCCCGGACGGCGGCCTGCGGGCGGCGTTCATCAAGATCGGCGACCGTCAGGCCGTTGAGCTCATACCCGAGGCGGCCCCGGCCACCGACCGGCTTGTCCACATCGGCCTCGAGACCGACGACGCCGAGGCCATGCGCCTCTACCTGAAGTCCCGGGGAATCGCGGTCCCCGACCGCGTCACCAACGGCAGGGTCGCCGCGGCGTATTTCTCGGTCAGGGACCCGGACGGGCACGCGGTGGAGTTCCTGCAGTACGGGCCGGACAGCTGGACCACCCGCGACTTCGGCCAGCACCTGCCCGACACGCGGCTCTCGCCGCACATGTCGCATGCGGGTGTCATAGTCCGACATCTTGACGCCGCATTGGCGTTCTACCGCGACGTGCTCGGCTGCACGGAGACCTGGCGCGGGAGCGGCGACGGCAGGCAGCTCAGCTGGGTGACCGTGAGGGTCCCCGACGGCTCCGACTGGATCGAACTCATGCTCTACCAGAAGATGCCGGACCTTGCCCACCTCGGCGTCAGCCACCATCTCTGCCTAGAGGTGCCCGACGTGGCGAAGGCGGGGGCAATCCTGGGCCAGCGCCCGCTTCCCGCCGGGGCGGTCCTTTCCACCAAGATCGCAGTCGGAAGGAACAGGAAGCGCCAGATCCGCGCCTTCGATCCCGACGGCACCCGGGTCGAGATCATGGAGGCGGCGACGATCGACGGAAAGCCCGCGACCTCGTCGCCGCTGCCACCGCCCGAGTGACCCCCCGGCAGAGGCGGCCCTCTATCGCGGGGACGGTACCCCTTGCGATTCACTGAAAACGCCGTGGATCATGGGCAGAAGGATCGAGGCAAGAGGCGGGACGTCGCTCTGAGCCGGGCGGCCTCGAAATTGCACGGGGGCCGCCGCATCCCCCGTCGGGCATCCGCATCGGCCCCGGAGGCTTGTGTCCCGCCGGCGCTTAGGGCATTCGGATTGCCGGGCTCGTTGCCGATTCAATGCGTTTCACCAGATCGATCCTGCGCGCGCTGGCTGCGCTGCCGCTGATCGCGGCGGCCCGGGCATTTGCCGACGGCCCCTACTCGTCCGCCTCGGCATCCGCAGCCTGGCAGGACAACGTCACCAACGCGACTCCCGGAGACGGCGTCCTCAGCGCCTTCACCCTTGAGTCGTGTGCCGACCTGACTTGGCTCCGGGATCTCGATTTCTCGACGTTTCTCACGGCCGGCGTGGCGTCGACCGCGGATCTCTGCACGACCTTCAGCGGACTGGACAGCATCTCGGCCGGCCCGAGGCTGGAGATCCGGCACAAGATCGGCCTTGGTCCCTACGCCCCCTTGGTCTCGGTCGGCCTCGAGGCCGACGCCGCGGCCTTCAGCGATTCCGGGAGGAGCAATGTCGACATCGCCGCCGTCGCCCGCTTCAGCCAGCGCCTTGACGAGGCGCTCCAGCTGGTCGTGGACGCCAGGGTGTGCGCCACGGAGGCGAACCACGAGGTCTACAGCGGAAGCTACGCGAGCCTCGGCGCAACGCTCAACTGGGACATCGACGAGATATGGAGGCTGAGCGTGAAGGGAGCCTGGAGGAACGGGGACATCGTCGCCGAGTACGCCGCCGAGAAGGTTCCGTTGTATGGCTGGGTGCCCATCGACACGGGCGCCTACGCCTACACCGGCCCGCGCCAGCTGGTGCGGACCTTCAGCGAGCCCTTCATCGCCTACCGCGCAAAGGCGCCGACGCTGTCGTGGGGGGCCGGGGTCTCGCCCGCGATCGGGCGCCACACCTCCCTCATCCTGGAGTACACCCGGTGCCGCACGAACGCCTACGACACCTACGTGAACGACCTTGTAAGCGTGGGCGTCGTCCACCACTTCTGAGGCGCCTCCCATGAAACGCCTCGCTGCAGCCGTGCTCCTGGCGGCCTCCCTCCTGACGGCGCGGGCGGCCGGCACCGTCAGGGTTTTCACGCGCGACACTGGGGGACGGCCCGTCGCGGACGCCGTGGCGTACCTTTCGGACCCCGACTCACCGGCGCCGGTCAGCCCGCCCGCGGATCCCGTGGCGATCACCCAGAAGGACCAGGAATTCAGCCCCTATGTCACGCCGATCGTCGTCGGCACCAAGGTCGTGTTCCCGAACCTGGACAACGTCCAGCACCACGTCTACTCGGTCTCGCCGGCCAAGCGATTCGAGATCCCGCTCTACATCGGCGACTCGAAGGAAACGATCGTGTTCGACCGCCCGGGCATCGTCACCCTCGGCTGCAATATCCACGACTGGATGGTCGCCTACGTGTTCGTCCTCTCGACGCCCTACTACGCAAAGACCGGGGCGGACGGCACGGCGGAGGTGTCGGGGCTTCCGCCCGGGCGCTATCGCCTGGAGGTCTGGCACCCGCGCGCCGGCACGGTCGGCCGCGACCTCGTCGTCACCGAGTCCAGCGACACCACGCAGGTGATCTCCGTGGTCCTGAAGCCCGACCACAGGATCCGGCGCGCGCCCGATGCCGGCGGCGCGGACTACAAATAGGGGCGAACCCTTGGCCGAGGCGCCCTTCAGAATGTTCCGGTTCCGGCGGTACGGAAGCCGGCTCCTGCTCCTGATCGTCGGGCTGCTCGTCCTCGCGCTCGGCGCAAACTTCGCGCTCGTCGTCCGGGCCAACCGAAGGAACGCGAACGAGCGCATCCACGCCGACCTCGACAAGGGGGCCCTCCTCTTCACGCACCGGGTCAACGCGCGCCTCGACGACCTCTCGAGCAGGGCCGCCCTCATGTCCGGCGACTACGCCATCCGGCAGCTTTTCCTCGAGGACCGCACCGACCCGGCGACGGTCAGCTCGGCGCTCGAGACCTACCGCGTCCGCATGGGCGTGCCCTTCATGGCGCTGCTCGCCGCGGACGGCTCAAGGCTGGGGGACACGGGCGGACCGCTCGCCGCCGCCGCGCTCAAGCCCTTCCAGGACCTCGTCGCGCGCGCAGCCCTGGAGGACGACCCCAAGGCCCACGGGTACGCCCGCCTGCCGCCCAACGGGCCGGCGGGGATGCTGTACTCGCTCCTCGTCGTTCCCATATATGCCCCGAGGCCCGAGATCGTCGCCTGGATAGGCCTCGCGCTCCCGATCGACCACCGGTTCGCGACCGAGCTCAAGGAGGACGCGCTGCTCGAGGTCACGTTCTACTACGGGGCCTCGGGCGCCATGTCCCCCGTCGAGTCGACGCTTCCGCCGGCAGCCCTCGCGGCCGCTGCGTCCTCCAACATCGAGGAGGGCGACCGGACGGTGAGCGTGGGCGGCGAACCCTATGTCACGGCGGACAGGGACCTGCCCCTCATCACGCCCGGGCGCGCGGCGATCGCCCTGCAGCGCTCCCTCCGGGCGGAGCTCGAGCCCTCGCTCGTCCTCGAGCGCTTCCTGCTCATCCTGCTCCTCGCCTCGCTCGGGGTCGCCGCCGCGGTCGCGCCCTGGTTCGCGCGCAACCTCAGCCGCCCGCTGCGCACCCTCGCCGAACACACGGAGGTCATCGCGCGCGGCGACTACACCAGCCGCCTGAAGCTGGACCGGGTGGACGAGATCGGCCAGCTCGCGACCGCCTTCGACCGGATGAGCGAAGGCCTCGCGGAGCGGGACAAGGTCCGCGACCTCCTGGAGAAGAACGTCTCGCCGGAGGTCGCCGCGCAGCTCATGCGCGACGGAAGCGCGCTCGGCGGAGAGGAGCGCGAGATCACCGTCCTTTTCGTGGACCTGAGGCGGTTCACGGCCATGAGCGAGTCGCTTCCGCCGCGCGAGGTCCTCGCGCTCCTGAACCGGTATTTCGACAGGATGAGCGGGATCGTGGAGATCTACCACGGCATCGTGGACAAGTACATGGGCGACGAGATCATGGCGCTCTTCGGGGCCCCGGTCCCCCTGGTCGACCACGCGAACAACGCGATCCTGGCCGCGATCGAGATGAAGTCCGCCCTGGCGCGTCTGAACGCCGAGCTGGAGGCCGAGGGCCTTGCCAGGCTGAAGTTCGGGATCGGGATCAACACCGGGAGCATCATCGCCGGGAACATCGGATCCTCGCGCCGCCTCAACTACTCGGTCATCGGGGACGGGGTGAACGTGGCCGCCCGCCTCCAGAATCTGACGCGCATGTCGCAGTACGAGGCCGACATCCTGGTCACCGCGTCGACGCTCGCCGCGTCAAAGGGGCGCTTCCGGACCCGCCCCCTGGGCGCGGTGCCGGTCCGGGGCCGGGACATGCCGGTTGAGATCTTCGCGGTCGACGGCGCGGAATAGCAGGGGCTCCCACCCCTGCCCTCAGGCCGGCGCCGACCCGGCCACGGCCGCCGCGTAGCACTGGTCCGCCACCCTCTGGGTCTTCAGCGAAATCTCCGGCCACTCCTTGTTGAGGGTCCCGAGGCGGATCTGGTCCCCGAAGTCCCGGAACATGCGCGTCTCCTGCGCCGTCGGGTGGCATTCCCCGTGCTCGGCGACCGCAAGGCGCCGCGAATCCATCACGATGCTCGGGTCCACCGCGTCCCCGACCCCCCTCGACTCGACGACATCAAACCCAACCTCGGCGCCCGCGCTCGGCAGCACGAAGTCGGGCACCTTGAGCTGGCCGACCGTGCCGCTGATGATCGCCCACTGCTGGAGCGCCGTCGTGAACGAGCAGCTGAAGCCCGCCGAGACCCCGTTCTCGAACAGGAGCTCGGCGGAAAGGTCGACCGGCACGGGCCGGGCCCCGCCGCGCCCGGCGTCGGCGATCAAGCGGGCGGAAACGGACCTGGGCATCTGCCCCTTCATCGCCCACAGGCTGAGGCGGATGCAATACCATCCCAGGTCGCCGAGGCATCCCAGGGGCTCGAGCGCGCCGTTGGCGCGTATGTTGGTCTCGAGGAATTCGCCCTGCCCCCGAAAGGCGAAGGCGGAGGTGATCCGCCGGATCGAGCCCACGCTGACGCCGTCATCGAGCACCTTGCGCATGGCGGGAAGCCGCAGGCTGTGGTCGAACATCACGCCGTCCATGAATTGCACGCCGCCCTGCCGGCACGCCTCCAGCATCTCCTCGAGGTCGGCGGACGTGACTGCGCAGGGTTTCTCGCAGAGCACATGTTTCCCCGCCCGCGCCGCGCGGATGACCCACGGCTTGCGAACCGCGGTGGGCAGCGGGACGTAGACGGCGTCGACATTCCTGGAGGCCAGCAGCTCCTCGTAGCTTCCATAGGCCTCCGGAACGGAGGCCATGGGCCTTGCCCCCTGGCAGTCGGCGATGAACTGGCGGCTGCGCGCCACGTCCCGGCTCGCAACCGCCGTGACGGTCGCCTCGCCCGTGTTGTAGATCGCATGCCAGTTCTTCCTCGCAATCCGCGCCGTCCCGAGAATTCCCCATCGAATCGGCTGATTGGTCATGGAAGGCAATCGACTGCACGAGCGGCAGACGCCTGTCAATGCGCGCTTCGCCCGGTCCCGGGCCCAAGCTTGACCGCCCCGCAGGCTTCTCTATTCCCGTTGGGCAACCCCTCCCCAAGATGATGACTCGAAGAGATTTTCTTCAGGGCTCAGGAGCATTGGCCGGCCTTACCGCCTTCGGCGGCGTCGGACTGGCCCAGACGATCGCGCAGAGCGCGGCCCCGGCCGCGCCGGCGTTCCCGGTGAGCCCGGGCGGACGCGACTTCGCGCGGGCCATCGGGGCGACGAACTTCGAGCTGCTGTCGGGCCGCCTTGCGACGGTGAACAACGACTTGCTGGCCCATGGCCTGCGCAGGATGCCCGGCATCAGGGGCACGCTCCTCACCGGCTATCCCTACAATGAGTTCTACGACTGGGACCTCTATTTTGAGAACCTCTACCTCTCGTACTTCAACGTCTGGCCCTACTGCTTCACGAACCTGAGGGAATTCCTGGACCGCCAGCAGCCCGACGGCTACATCAACCGCAGCCTGATCAAGCAGCGCGACCGCCAGCATTTCAAGCCGTTCCTGGCCCAGCTTGTGGTCCTGGGAGCGAGGCAGAGCCAGAACGACTATGAGTGGGTCCGGGGCAACTACTACGACCGGCTCCGCAAGTACATCGACAAGTGGTTTTCATACGACTTCGACCACAACGGCCTGCCCGTCTGGAACTCGTGCGACGCGGCCGGGACGGACAACCAGTGGAGCCGGGCCGGGGCGCTCGGGTCCTTCTCCGTGGAGGGCGTCGACCTGGCTTCCTACCTCATCCGCGAGCTGCGGGCCATGGCGGTCATCGCCGCGCGCCTCGGAAGGGATGACGACATCAAGGCCTTCAACCAGCATGCCGACGAGGTCGCCCGGCTGATCAACACGACGTTCTGGGACGAGGACGAGGGCATGTACTACGACCGCAACGAGAAGACGGGCCAGCCGGTCAGGGTCAAGTCGGCCACAAACTTCATGCCGCTCTTTGCCGGGGCGTCCACGCCCGAGCGCGCGGGCCGGCTCGTGCGCGAGCACCTTCTCAACGAGAACGAGTTCTGGCTCGCCTACCCCGTGGCCAGCTACGCCCGGACCGAGCCCGACTACTACCAGGGCTCGCACCACCGCGAGTGCAACTGGCGCGGATCCACGTGGGCGCCCACCAACTACATGATCTTCCACGGACTGGCGCGCTACGGCTTCAGGGACACGGCCAACGCCCTTGCGGCTCGCCTGTTCGACATGGCCCTCACGAGGAACCAGGCCCTGCGCGAGTATTACAATGCCGAGACCGGGGAGGGCCTCGGCCAGACTCGGTTCTGGGGATTCACCGCCCTCTACTACGGGATGCTCCTGGAATCCTACCTCGACTACGACGCCTCAAGCCTGACCGAGGAGTCGGTTCCGATCTTCACCCGGGAGATGGGCGTCGCTTTCCCCGGCCCACTGCCCGCGCCCTACGCCTGACCGCGCCCGGGACCGCCCGGGGAGCCCCGCGGGGCATGGTGCTTCAGTCGATGGGCGAGGAAGAAGCACATGAATGAGCCGAAGAGGGAGACGCAGGCCAGCATGTGGGCCAGGCCCCTTCCGTGCCAGAGGCCGGCGAACCATTCCCGGAGCTGGGCCGCAAACAGGTTGGATTTCCCGCCGACGAGCTCCATCTCGTATTCGTAGCGCTTGGAATCGGCGGCGGCGCCCTCGTCAACGGGCGCCGCGGCGGCGCCGGCCATCGCCGCGGCCGCCAGGCCCGCGACCAGGATGACGAGACCGACCGTGCGCAGGCGCGCATGCAGCGCAGCGTCGCCTTCTGAGAGTTCCCCCCTGTCCGCGGTGCCCATGCAATACTCCTGAATGCCGCCAAAAAACGGCGCAACCCTGGAATCCCCGGCGCGGGGGTCCGAGAGGCCGGCACCGGCGTCGGGTAACACCCCATATCACCGGGTTGCGGCGCGGTGTACCGTGGTTGCACGATGCCCACTGCCACCGTTTCCGGACCAGAGATCGCCTCCCCTTTCACGAGCCGCCCCAGGGTCGAGTCCCGCGACCCGGCCGTCGCGGCTCCGCCCGAACCGCCGAGAAGCCCCGTCCTCGCTATCGCCCTCGGCGTACTTTCCGCCATCCTCCTGATCTCGGCCTTCATCATGTGGAGCCGTGTCGGCTCGCGCGACGAAACCATCACGCAGATCAAGAACAGGTCCGACCAGCTCCAGTCCGACGCCGTCCTCCTGAGATCGCAAGTGGCCGAGGACAAGGTTGCGGCGACCGTGCTCCAGAAGCACTCGGATGACGCCCAGGCCCAATCCGTCCTGGACAAGGGCGACCTCGACAAGGCCACCGCCAGCGCGATGGACCTCCAGAGGACACTCGACAAGACCCGCATCATCGCCGCCGACTTCCAATCGCAGATGGAGGACGCCAAGGTCGTCTCCATCAAGCACCAGGGTGAGGTGGATATCGCGCAGGCGCAGGCGGCCGTGACGCAGATCCAGCTGAACAAGGCCACGGCCGACACGGGCCAGCTCCAGGCGCAGCTGGCGGACACCCAGGGAAAATTGACGGACTCCGAGGCCCTGGTCGCCCAGTTGGAAAAGGCGAAGGCCAAGGACTAGCCGCAGCCCCGCTGCCTAGCGTCCGGGCGTCGGCGCCATGTCGCCCGCGTTCTGCCCGAGGATGTCCTCCGGGCGCTTTACGCCCTCCGGCAGCGGCGGCGGATTGGGGACGGCCGGACCCGCGTTCTCCGCGGGCGCCTCGGGCACCGGGGCGTCGCCCGCGTGATGGAGCGCAGTCTTCGCGGTTCGGTCCAGCTGGGAAACGTCCCATCCGCCCCCCAGGTCGTTCACGAGCGCGATGCTTGCCGTCACCTGCCGGAGCTCGACCTGGAGTTCCAAGAGGCGGTTGGTGAGGAATGTGTTCTGGGCGGTGATGACGTTCACGTAGCTGTCCAGGCCGTTCTGGTAGCGGGCGACCGACAGCTGCACCAGCCGCTGGGCGGCCACGGCCGCCCGGTGCTGCTGGACGAGCTCCCTGGAGAGGATCCGCAGGCTCCCCAGGTTGTCCTCCACGGACTGGAAGGCGGCCAGCGCCGTCTGGCGGTAGCCGGCCACCTGCGCATCGTAGACCGCGCGCGCCTGGGCGTTCTCGGCGCGGCGAAGGCCTCCCTCAAAGATGGGCATGACGACGGACGGGCCAACCGACCAGATGCGGTCGGGCCAGTCGAGCAGCTTGCTCAGGCTCGTCGCAGCGTATCCGGCCGTCGCGGCCAGGGTGATGTCCGGGAAATACGCCGCCCTCGCGATTCCGATCCCGGCATTCGCGGCCTCCACCTGGCGCTCCGCCGCGGCGATGTCCGGCCTGCGCTCGAGCAGCCCCGATGGCAGCCCGACCGGGATTTCCGGGAGCGCGGGCTTGAAGGGGCTGACCCCTATCGTGAAGCGCTCCGGGGAAACTCCGATCAGGACGGCGATCGCGTGCTCGTACTGGGCGCGCGCGATGCCGAGGTCCGTCGCCTGCGCCTCCGCGCTGTCGAGCTGCGTGTCGGCCTCGGCGAGGTCCTCCTCCGAGGCCAGGCCGTTGTTGTAGAGCGCCCGCACGAGGTGCAGGCTCGCCTCGTAGTCGGAAAGCGTGGTGTCGAGGATGCGCCGCTGCTCATCCGTGGCCCTCAGCGAAAAATACGCCTGTGCGAGCGCGCTCTGGGTGCTCAGGATCGCGGTCTGCACGTTTGCCGCGCTCGCCTGCGCCTCAAAGGAGCCCTGGGCGACCGAGTTGCGCACGCTGCCCCAGAGATCAACCTCATAGGTCGCCTCGAACGGCAGCGTGTAGTCGGTGCGCGGCCCTGTGCCGCCGCCTCCGCCCGACCCCGTTGCCGACGAGCTGCCCGATGACCCGCCGCCGGCTGCGATGGATGCGCTCGATCGGGAGCGGATGACGGAGGGGTCCGCGGTCACGGAGGGGAAGTAGGCCGCCTGCGCCTCGGCGAGGAGCGCGCGCGCCACCCGGTAATTGGCCTCGGCGGCCGCCACCGTCTGGTTGGAGACCGCGACCTTCTCCTCAAGCGCGCTCAGCTGGCCGTCATGGTACAGCTCCCACCAGCTTCCCCCCAGGCTGTCGTCGTTCGGCTGC
>Ga0302326_10021931_pt1 | contig 13079 bp, 11 predicted proteins | sample Palsa_T0_3_FD_202264 | JGI IMG/M metagenome (GOLD analysis project Ga0302326, IMG submission 202264) | Peat permafrost microbial communities from Stordalen Mire near Abisko, Sweden - Palsa_T0_3 | ecosystem: Environmental > Terrestrial > Soil > Palsa > Peat permafrost | place: Sweden: Abisko... | reverse complement strand
GTTCGGGTCGCGGTCGAAGCGATGACGTCTCTTTTTCACGGACGGCGCGCCCACGCGCGTGAGCGCCAACGGATCGTCGCCGCCAACCCGGACTTGCAGGAGCGCGAACTGATCAAACGTGCGTCGCTCACCTCTGCATTGGCGCAGGCCCTCCAGCAGCGCGGCATCGCGGAACCGGCTGCGAGCCTCGCCGCCGACATTGGGATCGGCGTGTTTTACGTCGGATTCGTTCGCTGGCTCACCGATCCGGCAGATCGAGAACTCGTCGACATCGTTCACGAGGGATTCGATCAGGTCAAAGCGGTCGCGTCGGGCAACTGATCGTGGCGAGAATCTTCAGACCGGAAACGCTCGCGAGGTTCGAAGACGCGTCGGCATCGATTCCGCTTCGTCAACTGGATCGGGCTTTTGCACGCGTGGGGATTTTTCTCGGCAAAGACCCCGCCGGATCCGACGGAACCGGTGGAACGCGGCGAACCCAATTCCGCCGTTATGTTGCCGGCGTGGATCAAAACGATCCGCAGCAGTTGGATCGACTCGGCGAGGCGCTCGGAGCCTTGGTCGACGAGGCGGCGACATCGAAACAGGAGTATCTCGTTCACGCCGCAGAGCGTGACGGTTTCGTCTTCGCCAACGGCGTCTTTCGTTTGCCGTCTGGGCCGCGTTCGTTCGCGGTTGCGCATGTCGAAGACTTCGCGCTGATTGACGAGCATGGGAGGCGGCTGCATCTCCTTGCAGACAACAGCCCTCACGAAGCCGTTGTTGGAGCGGTCGCGCTCATCGAGTCCGTGTGCCGGACGGTCTTGCACGGTGTCGCTGAACCGGCGCCCGCGAAGAAAGCGAACCTCGCCGACATTGTCAAGCGAACGCTCAAGGCACTCGAGCTTTCAGCCGGCAAAAACGATCCGAAAAGCGCCGCGTTGACGCGGAGATGTCTCGAGCAGCTCACGGCCGTTGTCGCGACCGTCGGCGAACTGCGAGACGCCTACGCTTCGGGTCATCGGCGCGGCGTCAAGGCGAGAGACCTTCTACCGCATCACGCTCGTCTCGCGGCCGGTGCGGCCGTCACGATCGCCGCCTTCATCGCGGGAGCATTCGCAGAACGGATCGCCATCGAAAAGCGCCTAACGCACCGATAGGCGAGGCAACGCGAAGCACACCCTCTGACGCCGTAGCAGGCGTCGAGGGCTCGCTTCGTCAGGTGCCGTAAGGGCCAGGGCGATGATTAGCCCCGACGAGGTGCGCGCGATACCTCTCTTTGCCGGCATCGGCGATGAGGCAGTGCAGCGTCTGGTCCGGCGGTCCGCCGACTTGCACTTTCAGGACGGCGACTATGTCGTGCATGAGGGTGAAGCGCCCGTGCTCTTCGTGCTCCTCGCCGGTGAGGTCGAAGTCACGAAGCTCTTCGACGGCGCCGAGCGCACGATCGGCCATCGCGTCCCAGGCGAGGTGATCGGCGAAGTCCCGATCTCGCTCGGCACCTTGTATGCTGCGAACTTTCGCGCGACCGGGACCGCGCGCGTTATGCGGATCGAGGCCCGCGAGTTCCATGCCATCGCAGCCGTGAATCCTGAGGTCGCGGCTCGCGTCGGCGAATTGGCACGCGAACGCATTAGCGGACTCGAGGAACTCGCCGCCGAGCTGCCCGAGGCCCAAGCCGTTGTCATCGGCGAACGCTACGACAAGGCAACACGTGATTTGCGCACCTTCCTAGACCGCAACGGTGTGTCGTTCGAATGGTTGACGCCGGAGGATCCCGAGACTCCCAAACGAGTCAGCGGATTCGCCGGTATCCGAGGGCGTTATCCCGCGGTCCAGCTGCAGGGTGGCAGTTTGCTCCTGCAGCCGGAGCGTCGCGAACTCGCAAGCCGGCTCGGACTAACGACGACACCCTCGCAAGCCGAATACGACACCGTCATCATCGGTGGCGGGCCCGCCGGACTCGCTGCAGCCGTCTATGGCGCATCGGAGGGTCTGCGCACGTTGATGGTCGAGTGCGAGGCGCCGGGCGGTCAGGCCGGTACGTCGTCACGCATCGAAAATTATCTCGGTTTCCCCACCGGCGTCTCCGGTGACGAGCTGGCGCGACGCGCCCTTGAGCAGGCGAAGCGCTTCAAAGCCGAGATTCTCGTGACGCGAAGCGTGCACGACATCGACGCCGAGACACTTGAAGTGGAGCTCGACGGGAACGAGCTCGTGCGCGCCAAATCGGTGATCATCGCAACCGGCGTCTCGTGGCGAAAGCTCGCGATCGACGGCGTCGAAGAGCTTACGGGCAAAGGCGTCTACTACGGCGCGTCGCGGAGCGAAGCGAGTTCGCTTCAGGGTCTCGACATCTTTTTGATCGGTGCCGGCAATTCGGCGGGCCAGGCAGCAGTGTATTTTTCGGGGTATGCCCGCTCCGTCACGCTCATCGTTCGCGGACCCAACCTCGAGCGCAGTATGTCGTACTATCTTATCGCTCAGCTGAACGTCATCGAGAACGTCACGGTGCGCTTGAATGCGGAAGTGACGGCTGTCTATGGCAACGATCATCTCGAGGCGATCGACGTGACGAACGAAGGCAAGGTCGAACGCCTCGATGCAGCCGCGCTCTACATCTTCATTGGAGCGGATGCCGAGACGTCATGGCTGCCGCCGCAAATCGAACGTGACAAGCTCGGCTTTATTCTCACCGGTGATGACGTGCCGGCCGACTGCGACTGGCCCCTCGAACGCAGCCGCTATTTCTTGGAGACGAGCATGCCCGGCGTGTTTGCCGCCGGCGACGTCCGATCACGCTCGATCAAGCGCGTGGCCGCAGGCGTCGGCGAAGGTAGCATGGCGATCGCGTTCGTTCACCAGTTCCTGCTTGCGGAAAATCCGCGCTAGCGGCCGCGATCGGAGGTAGAAGAAGAAGCCCCGCTTTCGCGAGGCCTCTCTTTTTCTCGAACTGCCGAGAGCTTACGCGGCTGCGCTGGCTCCGTTGAATGCGGTTGGAGCGACGTCGAAGCGGTCGAGGTTCATAACCTTGTTCCACACGGCGACGAAATCGCGGACGAACTTGTCCTTGGCGTCGTCTTGTGCGTAGACTTCGGCGAGCGCCCGGAGCTGCGAGTTGGAACCGAAGATCAGATCGACGCGCGTCGCCGTCCATTTCGCGGTGCCGCTCGCGCGATCGCTGCCCTCGTAGACTTCCTCGGCGCCCGATGCGCGTTTCCAGGTCGTGTTCATGTCGAGAAGGTTGACGAAGAAGTCGTTGCTGAGCGTGCCGGGCCGGCTGGTGAAGATACCGTGCTTCGTCTGTCCGGCGTTGGCCCCCAGCGCGCGCATCCCACCGACCAGCACCGTCATCTCGGGTGCCGTCAGCGCCAGCAGCTGTGCACGATCGATGAGGAGTTCTTCGGCCGACACGCCGAGCGGCGACGCCTTGAGATAGTTGCGGAAGCCGTCCGCGAACGGTTCGAGCACTTCGAACGACGCGACGTCGGTCTGCTCTTGCGATGCGTCGGTGCGACCCGGCATGAACGGAACCTTCACGTCCTGACCGGCGTTCTTCGCGGCTTTTTCGACGGCGGCGCAACCACCGAGCACGATGAGGTCAGCGAGCGAGACGCGTTTTCCGCCGGCCGCTGCGCCGTTGAACTCTTTCTGAATGCGCTCGAGCGCGTCGAGCACTGTCCCCAGTTGCTCCGGGTCGTTGACCTCCCAGTACCGTTGCGGCATGAGGCGGATGCGGCCGCCGTTCGCCCCGCCGCGTTTGTCCGAGTTACGGAAGGTCGACGCGGACGCCCACGCCGTCTCCACGAGCTCCGAGATCCCAATCCCGGAGGCCAGAATCTTCGCTTTGAGCGACGCGATGTCGGCGTCGTCGATCTGCGCGTAGGTTGCCGTGGGTACCGGGTCTTGCCACAGGAGTTCTTCGTCGGGGACCAGCGACCCGAGGTAGCGCGAACGCGGCCCCATGTCGCGATGCGTGAGTTTGTACCAGGCGCGCGCGAACGCGTCGGCGAGCTGGTCCGGATGCTCGTGGAAGCGTTTCGCAATCGGGCCGTACTGCGGATCGAACCGCAGCGCGAGGTCCGTCGTGAGCATCATCGGCGCGTGGCGCTTCGACGGATCGTGCGCGTCGGGAACCGTCCCGTCGGCAGCGCCGCCCTTCGGCTTCCACTGATTCGCGCCGGCCGGGCTCTTCGTCAGCTCCCACTCGTAGGCGAAGAGATTGTTGAGGTAGCTGTTGCTCCACTTGATCGGGGTCGCCGTCCATGCGCCCTCGAGTCCGCTGGTGATGGTCGAATCGCCGTGGCCGTTGCCCAGCGTGTTTCTCCAACCCAGGCCCTGCTCTTCGATCGGCGCGCCTTCGGGTTCGGGGCCGACATACTGCTTCGGGTCGGCGGCGCCGTGGACTTTGCCGAAGGTATGGCCGCCGGCGATGAGCGCGACGGTCTCCTCGTCGTTCATCGCCATGCGTCCGAACGTTTCGCGAATGTCGCGCGCGGAGGCGATCGGATCGGGGTTCCCGTTGGGTCCTTCCGGGTTCACGTAGATCAAGCCCATCTGCACGGCGCCGAAGGGCGGCGCGAGTTCGCGATCGCCGGAATAGCGCTCGTCGCCCAGCCAGGTCTTTTCGCCGCCCCAGTTGATCTCGTCTTCGGGCTCCCACACGTCGACGCGTCCGCCGCCGAAGCCGAACGTCTTGAATCCCATCGACTCGAGCGCACAGTTGCCGGCGAGCACAAACAGGTCGGCCCACGACAGCTTGTTGCCGTACTTCTGCTTGACCGGCCACAGCAGGCGCCGTGCTTTGTCGAGGTTTGCGTTGTCGGGCCAGCTGTTGAGCGGCGCAAAGCGTTGGGTACCGGTGCCGGCGCCCCCGCGACCATCGAAGATCCGGTAGGTGCCGGCGCTGTGCCACGCCATGCGGATCATGAACGGGCCGTAGTGACCGTAGTCGGCCGGCCACCACGGTTGCGAACGCGTCATGAGCGCGATCAGATCTTTTTTGACGGCGGCAAGATCGAGTTTGTTGAATTCGTCAGCGTAGCGGAACGCCGGGCCCATCGGGTCGGCGACCGGAGAGTTCTGATGAAGGACCTTGAGGTTCAACTGGTTCGGCCACCAGTCGCGGTTCGTCACCATCCCGGCGTCTAAGTGGGTACCTCGCGGCGTGCCGTGCACGACCGGGCAGCCGCCGTTTTTCTCGAGGTCCGAGTCGATCATATCCGTCTCCGATTCGTCGCTGCGCTGATAAAAAATGGCCACTGCGCTCGGCCGAAACTTGCTTTTGCGGGAGGTTCTCGCATATAACTGGGCGTGAGAACCAATCTCACTCGTAGCGGAGGCTACTCCACCCCTAAGGCCGTGTCAAGCACCATCGAAGGACTCCCGCCGAACTACCTCACCGTCCTCGACGTCCTCGAGGACGCCGGTCCCGGCTGCCACCTGACTGCCCTCGAGATCTGGAGCCGGGCTCGCGCCGTGCAGCCCCGGATCGGCTTCGCTACCGTGAGCCGCGCGCTTATCCGTTTGCACGAGGCCGACGCGGTGATGAAGATCGACGTCCCCGGCGAGGCCTCGGCCGTGTACGAGCCGGCAGCGAGCCCGCATGCCCACTTCCGCTGTACCGCTTGCGGCGCGATCACCGATGTCGAATACGCCGTTCCGGCGCAAACCGTGCGCCGGCTCGCCGAACGCCACGGACTCGCGATCGAACGCGAAGCGGTGACGTTCACCGGCCTCTGCACGAACTGCGGCTAGCTGCAGGCGAGCCGCGAACGTCGGCGTATGAGGCGACCGAGGCAACTTTTTCGCGTTAAGGTGCACTCGGTTTCGGAGGAATCTTGCATGACCGACCGCCCCTCTCTCACGCGGCGCGGGTTTGTCGGCGCAACGGCCGGCGTGATGTCGGCCTTCGCCGTTCCCGCCATCGCGCTCGGGGCCGAGCCTCGGACACTCAGCTTTGCCTACGACCAACCGCGCGAAACGACGTACGGGATCTTCGTCGACACATTTGGTTCCAAGCTGGGCGAACTGAGCAGCGGCGCACTCAAAGTTCAAGGATACCCGAGCGCGCAACTCGGCAGCGAGCCGGAAGCGGCCCAGAAGGTGCGGTCGGGCGACGTCGATTTCACCGTGAACTCCGCGGCGAATACGGCGACGATCGTCCCACAGGCGGCGGTTTTCGCGCTCGAGTACCTTTACGGTGACGAGAAACTCCTCGAACGCTCGGTGCTCGATCCCGGCATCAACGATACGGTCCGTAAGATGTTTCGTGCGACCGCGACCGGTGCCATTGCGCTCGGGATGATCATGCAAACCGGCTTGCGCAACATGTATGCGAAGTTTCCGATCGCGAGCGTCAACGACATCAAGGGCAAGAAGATTCGCGTTCAGGCGACCAAAACGGAAGACGCATTTATGAGTGCGTACGGCGCGCTTCCCATCCACATGCCCTTCGGACAGGTGTATACGGCATTACAAACCGGGGTCGTCGAGATCGCGGAAAACGGCATCGGCACCTATCTGTCCAACAAACACTACGAAGTGGCCCCCGTCCTGTCGCTGACCCAACATGAGTCGAACAACACCGTCGTCTTCATGAGCGAGAAAACGTGGAATAGCTTCGACCGGAACCAGCAACGCTGGGTCGAGCAGGCCTTTGCCTTCGCGCAGCACGACGAAGTCCCCAAGTCGCTCGTCTTTGACCGCGATTCGCTCGACAAGCTCAAGAAGCTCGGCGTCACCGTCGTTTCGACGGTCGATAAGAAGAGTTTCTCCAACACGGCACGCCCGATCATCGACAAAGAGGCGGCCTCCCTCGGACCGTTCGCCGAACAGATTCTCAAGCAAATCCGCGCCTTGGGCTGAGGCCGTGCCGGACAGCATCGTCTCCGGAACGCTGCGCCACCTCAAATGGCGAGCGCTCGATCCGCTCGAGCATGCGCTGATGGCGGCCTGCGGCTTGTGCCTGTTCGGCTTCACGCTCTCCGAGTTCGCAGACGTGGTTGCTCGCCTGCTGCACCACCCGCTCGCTTCGGCTCAGGAATTCTCGAGCGGTTTCTTCATATGGGGCGTGTTCCTCGGCGGCGCCGTCGCCGTTCGTCGAGATACGAATTTCCGCATCGGCGCGATCAGCGACCGATGGACCGGTGTCCCACGGCTGGTCGCGGAGCTCACGAAGCGGACGGTCATGCTCGGCGTCGCCGGGGTTCTGATCGTCTTCGGATATCTCAATTTTCTGCACGGGTTCGGCAGTTATATGCCGCCGTCCGGAACGCCGATCGCCGTGTTGTACGCCGCAATTCCCGTATCGGGAGTGCTGATTGGGGTGTTCGTCATCGAGGGGCTGATCTGTGGGCTGCGCAACGGCTTCGACACCGTCGAGCTCAGCGATGTCGAACGAACCATCGCGGCGAGCGTGGCGATGGACCAACCGCGAGCGTGACGGCCAACTCGGGCCTCGCGATCCTCGTCATGGCGACGATTGCGGTGGCGCTGGGGTACCTCGGCGTACCGGTAACGTTCGCCTTGATGGCCAGCGTGTTCGTCGTCGTCGTTGCGTTCACGCACCTCTCGCTCGCCTCGATCGTCGGGCAGCTCTTCAACGGGGTCAACACGCTCACACTGCTCGCCGTGCCGTTCTTCCTGCTCGTCGGCGAGCTGATGGTGTCGGCGAACATCACCGTGCGCATCATCGCGTTCGCGCAGGCGCTGGTCGGTCATCTGCGCAGCGGGCTGGCGCAAGTCGTGAGCGTGTTCAGCTTGTTCTTCGCGGGCATCTCCGGTTCGTCGACCGCCGATGTGGTCGCGATCAGCACCGTGCTCATGCCCGAAATGAAGCGCGAGGGCTACGATCCTGCCTTTACGGCCGCGCTGATCGCTGCGGCGTCGACCATCGCGAACATGGTCCCGCCGAGCATCCTCGCCGTCGTGTACGGCTCGGTCGGCAACGTATCGATCGCGGGTTTATTTCTTGCCGGAGCGACGCCGGGCGTTCTCGTCGCAATCGGGCTGATGATCTACAGCTACTACTTCGGACCCCTCGGCGTGCGCAAGGGCCGCGCGACCTTCGTGGAGTTAGCCCGGTCGTTCAAGAACGCGGCACTCCCCTTGTTGATCCCGTTCATCATCGTCGGCGGAATCCTCACCGGCCAGTTCACCCCGGTGGAAGCCGGCATGGTTGCGATCGTCTACGTGCTGGTCGTTCTGTTACCGCTCTATGGACGAGGGCACTTCCGGCAGCTGCCGCGGAGCTTCATGCACGCCGGCGCGCTCTACGCACTCCCCTTGATGGCGGTGGCGTCAGCCTCAGCTTTCGGTTGGGTGTTGGCCTATCTCCGCGGCCCCGACACCGTCGCCGGCTGGATCGAGCACGTCGCCGGAAGCAACGGCATCGGCATCATGTTCTTGATCGTCGCCATTTTGGTCGTCGTCGGTGATTTTCTCGAAGGGATCCCGGCGATCATCATCTTCATGCCGCTCATCCTTGCGCTGGTCAAGCTCGGGCATATTCAGCCGGTTCATATGGGCGTGGTGATCATCGTCACGCTCGCCTTCGGGAACATCACGCCTCCCTACGGCCTGCAACTCCTGCTCGCATCCGCCTTGGCAAAGGTCGCGTGGTCGCGGGCGCTGCTAGCGTGTCTGCCGCTCTACCTGATCTTTTTCGCGGTGATCGCGCTGATCATCGTCGTCCCGGACGTGACGCTGTGGCTGCCCCGATGGCTCTTTCCTCAGTCGCTGGGCTGCTTCAGAAACGCGGTCACGCACAGCCTGGTCTGTCCTCCCGTGAGTTGAACCTAACCGCTATCGCTGTAGCCGCGTCGTCATGAAGCTTGTGATGCGCTGGACGGACGCGCGCACGGTGGCCGGTGGCGTCTCGACGACGCCGGCATCGAAGCGATGCCCCACGCCCGGGTAGACTACGAGCTCGATCGAGGTACCCGCGAGGCGCGCGCTCGCGACGAGTGCTTCGCAGGCCGGCGCTGACACGGTGGTGTCGTTCGCGCCGACCTGGAGAAGCATGGGAACAGTGGTGCGATACCCGATCGCCGCGCTGGGGGCCGGCGTCCCGCCGGGCCAGTCTCCGTAGGCGAGTTGACAGTAGCCATAGTCGACGACGGCCAGCGCGAACGGCGGCGGGCTGGTGAGCGCAAAGGGCGGCGGTGATGCGGGCGCGTTCGCGTCCTGAACGATCGCGGCGAAGATCGTCGTGCCGCCGCTCGACCGGCCGAGCAGCGCGATGGCGGAAGATTGGACGAACGGCTGCGTCGCGAGATATGCGCGCGCGTCGAGCAGGTCGCGCGCGCGGACCGTGCGCGCATCGATTCGCCAGTGGTTCTTCCACGACGAACTCCGCGACAGATAACTGTCGACGATGAGCGATGCGTAGCCGAGTGCGCGCAGACGGCGCGCCCACGGACGTTCCCAAAATGAAAAGCCTTCGATGCCGGCAGTTCCCGGCGAGATGATGACCGTCGGCACGCTCGTTCCGCCGGCAGGCACGGTGAGCTCGCCCGTCAGCGTCGTTCCCGGTTCGGTGGAGGGAAAGAACACTCGGGCGTACTGCGCGTTCTCGGCGATGAACGCCGCAATGCGAGCGAAGGACGCGTCGGTCGCATAACGGACGAAGTACTCGTGCGCGTATGAATCGCGCGCCAGATCGCGGCACTGCGTCTGGCCGCCGACGATCAGCAGCGGCGTCGCGCTCCGGTATAACCCCTGCCGGGCCACGTCGCCCGCGTGCGGAGCGCCGGTCGAACCCGGACCGCGAACCTCAGCGAGCGACCGGCCGACCCAATCTCCGTACGCTCGCGCACACGTCGGGCCGAAGGCCACAGCAGAACGGAAGGCAGGCGCGTGGGCGACATCGAGGTCGTAGCGCTCGACGATCGTCGCGAGGACGGTCGAGGCGCCGCTGCCATATCCGACGATCGCGATGTCGTCGCCTCGCACCGACGCTCGCCGCTTCAAGGCGTCAGCAGCGCCGAGAGGGTCGTGCGTCACCGTCAGCGTCGCGTACCCGGCCTGCTGGAGCCGGCGCGCCAAGACGCGGCTCGGCGCGGATGCGGCGGCGGCGTTCGGATCGAGGATCACCACTCCGGGAACGCCTGCGGCAGGGGGCACGCTTTGGCTGCGCGCGGGGACAGCCGCCGCGCCGACTGCGAGCAGCACGGTTGCCGATGCACAGGCAGTGCGAAGGATACTCACGCGCCAACTCTAGCACGGCGCGCCGGCGCGAACGAGGCGCTATTCTGTCGGCTTGGGCCGGGGTTCTTGCGACGGGCCGGGCTCGCGCAGCTGCGTCTCCTTGACGCTGCGGTCGAACGCAGCCCGGAGCTCGCGGGGCAAGCTCGACCGCGCAATGGAAAAGCGTCCCTCGGGCGTCAGCGCTCGGGCTCGAACGGCGAGTGCCTCGAGCGGCACGAAGAAGGACGAGCCGGATGCATTGCGCCGCTGCTTCGCAACGTAAGGAGTGACAAGGTCCCACGCCATCACGATTGCGCCGCGGTAGTGCGGAATGATGCCCGTGCCTTGAATCAAACCTTCCTCGACGAGCAAGCCGATCTCGTTCAAGAGGTGCGCGTACGTGAGCACGGCACGAACGCGCGGGTCGGCAACGTTGCCGTTAGCGATCGCGGCGACGAGGCCGGGATCCTCGCCGCCGTTCGCGGCGACCATCAGGGAATACGCCGCTTGATGTTCCTCACTTCGCGCCGTTGCCAAGAGCGGGATCGATGCTTCGAGTTCGCTTTGCCGTCTCAAGTGGACCAGCTGCCGAATGCCGAGGAACGCCGCCACGAGCACGACCAGGAATTGCCCGATCGAACCGATCGCCGAGAGTGCGTCCCAATTCACGGCTGCGGCTTTCCGGGACGGTGACGCGGTGCCCCTTGTTGGTGCCGGCACTCCAGCGGCGACCATGAATCGCACCCCGCCGATGTCGAATCTCCGGGGGATGGGAATCGTGACGGTCGACCGGCACGAATCGGCACTGGGCGTGTGGACGAGCACCGCCTGGCGACCGGCTCCTGGATCGTATCTGGCGGGCACGGTCGAGCGCATCTGGCACTTCGACGGTACGCTCCACGCGGCGCGTGAGCGCATCTTCCCGGACGCCACGCTCGAGCTGATCGTGCAGCTCGATACGCCGCACCGTCCCGGCATCGACGAACCGGCGGAACGCTTTCCGGCGCTCTGCGTCACCGGGCTGCGTACGACCGCCGAGGTCGTCGAAGCGCCCGCGAGCCGCTGCCGCGTGCTGGGCGTCATCCTCGCGCCGACGGCCGCGTTCGCGCTGCTCGGGAGCGCGCTGCCCGACTACACGTCGATAACGGTCGACATGCACGACGTGATCGGAGCCGCCGCGGAAGACCTCGCAACGCGTGTGCAGGACGCGCGCGATGGAACGGCTGCAGTGCATGCCGCCGCAGCATGGGCGGAGCAACGGCTTGCGCACGGGCGGCAACCCGACGCAACGGTCGCGCGGGCACTGGGGGCGATCGCGGCCGACGGCGGAACGCGTTCGATCGTCGCCCTCGACGCCTGGCGCGGACACTCGCGGACGCGCTTTACCGCAGCGTTTCGCGATCAGGTTGGGGTTTCGCCGAAACGCTTTGCGCGCATCGTACGGTTCGACCGCGCGCTCGATGCGCTCAGGCGCGGGCACGGCTCGCTCGGCAACGTCGCGCTGGCTGCGGGCTACTACGACCAAGCCCATTTCACCAGCGAGTTTCGCGAGCACGCCGGGTTGACGCCGACCGCCTACCTGGCCGCACTGCGTTATCCCTCAGAACGCAGTCTCGTCGAGCCCGCAGAGCAGTATTTCCAAGACGGCGTCGCCGGCGTCGGGTAGACTAGAGGACATGAGCGACAACACATCTTCCGTCCAGACCCAGACGTCCGTGCAGACCTTCTATCCAACGCTGCGGTACGCCGATGCCCCGGCCGCCATTACGTGGCTCTGCAACACGTTCGGCTTTGAAGTAGCCGCCAACTATCCCTCAGACGACGGCGGCGTTGCGCACGCCGAACTGCGCTTCCACGGTGGTCTCATCATGCTCGGCAGCGCTCGCAACGATGCGTATCCCGTCAAAACGCCGGGCCAGCTCGGCGGTCTGACCAGCGGCATCTACGTCGGCGTGCCGGCGGATGAAATCGAGGCCCACTACGCCCGGACGAAAGCCGCCGGAGCCCGCATTCGCAACGAGATCTACGATACCGAATACGGTTCACGCGAATACGCGGCATTCGATCCGGAGGGTCACATCTGGAGCTTCGGGACCTACCGTCCGTAAGCAGCCGCATCTCAGGACAAGGCCAAGCAAGACTTCGATAATCGGCGTTGAGGTGAAACACATGAGCGACCAACCACACTACTGGTCGAACGAAGTCACCGCGGAAGATCGGCATGATGTCGGCGGCGGAATCTCTCGCCCGAACGGCGCGCGACGCTCGACGGAGCAAAGGCGATCGTCCGGGACGCTGCCGCACGCTGAATCGCGCGCGTCCAGCATTAACTGTTCTTAAGACGCGAGAGCGTCGATGTCGGAAGAGAAGCGACCGGCGGCCCGAATAGGGCGGCACCATGAACGCTTCCGACAACGGATTGGGCTTCGAACTCAGTCGACGTAAGCTGCTTGCGGCTGCAGGCGTTGCAGCGGCCGCGTCACTAATCGGTATCGGCGAAGCCGACGCGCAAACGCCCGCGCCCCGATCGTCCGATCCCGCCATCGCGCCGCCCGTGCACGGCTTGCACCTGCAGTTCGGCGGTGATGCTTCGTCGGAGGTCGTGGTGTCGTGGCACACGCTGCAGCCGGTGCGACGCGCGCGCGCGATCCTTGGCCGGCCCGACGGTACGTACGACCGAACCGTCCCTGCTGCGCAGACAAGCTACATTGACGCGAAATCAGGTCAGGTCGTGTACGCGTATCACGCGAGGCTGATCGGGCTGCGGCCGGGCGGGAGTTATCTCTACGCGGCGCTGCACGATGGCGCGACGCCGGAGTTCGGAACGTTCCACACGGTGCCGCGCGGACGGACGGCGCTCACGTTCACGAGCTTCGGCGACCAAGGGACGCCGACGCTCGGCAAACGCTACG
>Ga0302326_10021930_pt1 | contig 13079 bp, 10 predicted proteins | sample Palsa_T0_3_FD_202264 | JGI IMG/M metagenome (GOLD analysis project Ga0302326, IMG submission 202264) | Peat permafrost microbial communities from Stordalen Mire near Abisko, Sweden - Palsa_T0_3 | ecosystem: Environmental > Terrestrial > Soil > Palsa > Peat permafrost | place: Sweden: Abisko... | reverse complement strand
AAATGTTTAATAGTTTACAAATGTAATTAACGGTTTTCGCCATAACATTTAATAGTGTGTATGCTTGTTAAAGGATGGCGAGGGCGAATACAGGTTTTTATGGGTTTTTTCCTTCCACGGTCAGTGGCGAGCTAGTTCGCGCCTATGTTCCGCCGCCGCTTCCTCCCGTAAGCGGTCTCCATGTAGAGTCTCTTCAGTCTCTGCTGGAAGAAGCGAGCCGGGCGGTGGGGCGGCTGGACGGGGTTTCTCATGCGCTGACCAATCTTCCTCTCTTTCTCTACTCGTATATCCGGAAGGAGGCGGTGCTGTCTTCGCAGATCGAAGGCACGCAGTCTTCGCTCTCGGACCTGTTGATGTTTGAGAATGAAGAGGCTCCAGGCGTTCCTCTGGGCGATGTGGAGGAAGTTTCCGACTATGTGACGGCGCTGAATTATGGGCTGCGGCGGATGCGGAAGGGGAAGCGGTTTCCGCTTTCGCTGCGGTTGATTCGGGAGACGCATAAAGTGCTGCTTGCTCGGGGACGGGGCAGCCATGCGATGCCGGGTGAGTTTCGTCGCAGCCAGAACTGGATTGGCGGGAGCCGGCCGGGGAACGCGGCGTTTGTGCCTCCTCCGCCGGAGAGGCTGGCGGAGTGCCTGGATGCGTTGGAGAAATTTATCCACTTTATTCCCGCGCCGCAGCCGCCGCTCCCGCTGCTGGTGCGGGCGGGATTGATTCATGCGCAGTTTGAGACGATCCATCCATTTCTGGATGGCAATGGTCGAATGGGTCGGCTGCTGATTACCTTTTTGCTCTGTTCGGAGGGGATGCTGCGAGAGCCGATCCTTTACCTGAGCCTTTATTTCAAGAAGCATCGCCAGCTCTATTACTCGCTGCTGAATGGCGTGAGGGAGAGCGACGGGTGGACGGCGTGGATGGATTTCTTTCTGCAGGGAGTGGCGGAGACGGCTTCTCAGGCCTCCAATATGGCGCTGCGGATCGAGGCGATGTTTGCGGAAGATAGGAAGGCGATCGAGGCTATGGGGCGGGTTTCGGTTTCGGCGCTGGAGGTGTATCGCCATGCGCAGGGACTACCCATTTTTTCGATCAATGGGGCAGTGAAAGCCTCGGGGCTGAGCTTTCCGACGGTTTCCGGGGTGGTGGAACGGATGATCGATGCGGGCATCGTGCGGGAGATGAGCGGGCGGCAGCGGGGTCGGCTGTTTGTCTATGAGCGGTATCTGAATTTGCTGAATGAGGAGCGGTGAATTCGGGGCTAAGGCATTTCTCGTATTGGTGTAGACCAACGAAACAGGCTCGGCTGGCCTTTTCCTTGGGAAAGGGCAACATAGCTTCCGTTAGAAGGTTCACAGTAATACGGGAAATGCTCCTAAATGCCCTTGAAGAGTCCCCCGTCGACCAGGAGAGTTTGGCCGGTGATGTAGCTGGCTCGTTCGGAGGCGAGCCAGACTATGGCGTCGGCCACTTCTTCGGGTTCGCCGAGACGTTTCAGGGGGGTATCGGCGGCAAGCTGTTGGGCGTAGGTTTCGGGGGTGACGTTGAGCTCGGCGGCGCGTTTTTGGAGGAGGTCATTGAGGCGTTGGGTGGCGGTGTAGCCGGGGGCCACGTTGTTGACAGTAATGCCGTCCTTGCCGAATTCGTTGGATATGCTTTTGAGCAGCCCGAGAACTCCGGCGCGGACGGCGTTGGAATAGACGAGGTCGGAGACGGGCTGGCGAACGGTGATGGAGGTGATGGCGACGATGCGCCCCCACTGCTTTTGCTGCATGTAGGGCAGCACGGCGCGGGCGAAGTGGATGGTGCTCATGAAGTTGAGTTCGACGACGCGGCGCCATTCTTCGGGTGTGGTGTCTAGGAACATTTTGGCGGGCGGGCCGCCGGCGTTGGTGATGCAGACGTCGACCCCGCCGAATCTTTCCGCGACGTTATTGACGAATTGCTCGACGGCCGTGGCGTCGGTGACGTCGAGCTGGGCGGTTAGAACTTCGCCGTGATGTTGCTGTCGGATGGCCTCGGCGGCGGCCTGGAGTTTGGCTTCGTTGCGGGAGCAGATGGCGACTTTGGCGCCTTCAGCGGCGAATTTCATGGCAGCGGCCCGGGCGATGCCGTCGCTGGCGGCGGCTACGATGACGCTACGGTTTTTCAGGCCTAAATCCATAGGAATTTCCTTTCTGCGGCGATCGTCGAAACCCATGTCTCAAACGCGAGACATGGGGCACCTGCATTCTTGTGTCAACGGCTCTGGCGCAAGTAGGCGTCGTCTTTGTCGATCCAGTCCTGGCGGGGTGGGTTGAAGATGTCGAGGTCGATGGTGTCTTCGAGGGCGTGGGCTTCATGAGGGACGTTGGGGGGGATGCAGAGGACTTCGCCGGCGCGGACGATGATTTCTTTGTCGCCGATGAGGAACTTGAGTGCGCCTTCGAGGATGTAACTGATTTGTTCGTTGTGGTGATGGTGCATGGGGACGATCGCTCCTTGTTTAAGGAGGACGCGGGCGATCATGGTTCCGGTGCCGACGATAAATTGGCGGCCAATGAGGGGGTTGAGTTGTTCGAGTGGGATTTGGTCCCAGTTGGTGTGGGTGGTTTCGGGCATGAGGGATGCTCCTGGCGCGCGCTGTCTTTTGATGGTAGCAAGTCTCGGAAGGAGCGGGGGGACGATTCCTCCTTTACTAAAGAGCTGGCGAAGGAGGTGGCTCGGCATGGTGGCGTGATCTTTGTGGATAAGAAGACCGTTTCTCCGATGGATGTTGGTGGGTGAGTGCGGGTTTGTGGATCGGGCTGGTTTTCTGCGGCGATGAAGTGCGAATCCTTGAGCGAGTCGATGCGGGATGGCCTATGATTTGAGGCTGCAATCAATTCTGTTGGCGGGGGGATACACCATGTTCGATATGAAGAACCTGAACCAGCTTAAGAAGCTCGACGAAAATGCACCGGATGCGATGACGGCCTTTTGGGCTTTTGACAAAGCGGCCTTTACGGCCGGGACCCTCAACGCGCAGCAGAAACAGTTGATGGCGGTGGCGGTTGCGCTAACTACGCAATGTCCTTATTGCATTGAGGTGCATGTGAAGGCCGCCCGCAAAGAAGGGGCTACCGATGCAATGCTCGCGGAGGTCGCTACGGTTGCGGCGGCGATGCGGGCTGGGGCAGCGATTACTCATGCCACGCATTTGTTCAAAGAGTAGAGAGCCGACTTAAGGGAGCTACTGAACCCATGTGTTCGTCTCGATCGTAGAGATTGACTGCACTGGTGACCGCTTTTCCGGGGATGTCTTTCTTTGCAATGACAACGTGTTAAGCACCCGGCATTCGCGCCACTCTGCGGCGCTATCGATGATTTGCGTCCGCCTCTTCCCATAGTCATTCGAGTGGAGTATATTTCTTTTGCATAGACATTCGAGTGGAGTGGGCAACGATGACACTTAAGAGGGCGACGCCGGCGGCTGGGGAGATTCTGCAGGGAACCTTGGACATGCTGATTCTGCGGACGCTGGTGATGGGGCCGGCGCATGGGCATACGATCGCGCAGGTGATCGAACATACGTCGGAGAATGCGCTGGAGGTGGAGCAGGGTTCGCTGTATCCGGCGCTGCATCGTTTGGAGGACCGGGGTTTGCTTGGCTCGGAGTGGGGCGTGAGTGAAAACAATCGTAAGGCGAAGTATTACCGGCTGACCGCGAAGGGACGGAAGGAGCTTACCGCGGCGACGGGACGTTGGCGACAGATGACGCGGGCGATTGGGTTGATTCTTGGCGGGTCGAATGAGAAGAGCTAGTGGTGTGTTCGTGCTTTGGTCGAGGTTGGCACACAACCTCAGGGGCAAAAGTCCGCGGTTTTCAAGGTGTTTAGACGGCACGGCTGAAGCCGTGCCCCTTCAAAAGCGAATTTTGCAAGGAGTTCCGATAGAGGTCGGGAAGGCAGGAGGATAGACAGATGAATGTACGCCGCTATACGGACCGGGAGAAGAAAGATGCGGAACTGGCCGAGGAGATCGAGGCGCACCTGGGCCACGAGCAGGACGCCAATGCGGCGCGAGGGCTTTCTTCAGAAGAAGCTCGGCGTCAGGCCCACTTGAAATTCGGCAATCCTCGCAGCACGCGTGAGAGTGTTTGGCGGTATCGTTCTTTGCCGTGGATCGAAGATCTGTGGCGGGACCTTCGATTTGTCTTGCGCTCGCTAGCGAAGACTCCGGGGTTCACGGTGATTGCGGTGTTGGTGATTGCGGTGGGTATCGGTGTGAATACGGCGGTATTTTCAGTCATCGATACGGTGCTGCTGAAGCCGCTAACCTATCCTGACCCGCAGGCGCTGGTGGAACTGATGAACACGGGCCCGCAAGGTTCGTTTCCGGGGTCGAACGTTCCCAAGTTCAATATCTGGCATCAGCAGACGAGCATCTTTCAGCAGGTCGCGGGCTATGATACGGGGGGCGCCGGACTCAACCTGACGGGTAGCGACCATCCTGAACAAGTACAGGGAATTCATGTCACCGCCGACTATTTCGCGCTCTTCGGCGCGCCGGTCGTCGCCGGACGCACTTTTACCGCCGTGGAAGACAGTCCCAATGGCGGCCGCTTCGTAGTACTCAGCTATGGCCTCTGGAAAAGCCGCTTTGGCGGCAGCTCCGACATTGTCGGTCGAACGATCCAGATCGACAGCCAGCCTTATCTTGTCGTTGGGGTGATTGGCAAAGGATTTGTCACCGAGGAGCCCGCCGACCTCTGGCTGCCGTTTCAGTTCGATCTTGCCTCGCAGGACATGGCGCACTATTTCCGGGTTGCGGCGCGGCTGAAACCAGGAGTAACGCTGCAGCAGGCCACTGCGCAACTGAAGCTGGCCGCGGACCAATACCGGCGGGCCTATCCGGGCGGCCTTGGTCCGCAGGATGGCTTTGGCGTGGCCTCTTTGCAGGAGCAGATGGTTGGAGATACTCGCTCTTCGCTGCTGGTATTGCTGGGAGCGGTGGGCCTGGTGTTGCTGATTGCCTGCGCGAACGTGGCCAACCTGATGCTGGTGCGGGCGGGGAGCAAGAAGCGCGAATTGGCTACGCGGGCAGCGCTGGGGGCGGGCCGGTGGCAGATTGTGCGGCAGTTGCTGACGGAGAGTCTGGCTATTTCGCTGACAGGTGGTTTGCTGGGACTGATTCTGGGTTTTGTCGGCGTGCGGCTGTTGCTGAGCATCAGCCCCGGCGGGCTGCCTCGGATTGGCGAAGACGGGTCGGCGGTGATGCTGGATGGCAATGTGCTTTTGTTCGCGTTGGGAGTTTCTATTCTGACCGGGATTTTGTTTGGACTGTTTCCAGCGATCAGCGCTTCCCGTCCGAATCTGGTTGCGGCGCTGAACGAGAGCAGCAGCCGTTCCGGGGTGGGCTTCCGGAGTGGGAAGGTGCGTTCGCTGCTGGTGATCAGCGAAATGGCGCTGGCGCTGATCCTGGTGATCGGCGCGACGTTGCTGATTCGAACGTTTCTGAAGCTGCAGGCGGTCGATCCGGGCTACGACACGCATAACGTGCTGACGATGGCGATGTCGATCAGTGGGGATCGGTTTCAGAAGGCCGCGGGTGTGGCCCAGGTGATCCGGGATGGAACCGATCGTGTCGGCGCCCTGCCAGGGGTGAGCAGTGTTGCCGCGACTTGCTGCCTGCCGCTGGAAGGAGGGTTTGGGGTGCCGTTCGATATTGTGGGACGGCCGAAAGGCGATTCTCCCTCTACTGGGGGCGGAGGATATTACTCGGTGTCGTGGAGATACTTCGATACTTTCAAGATTCCTCTGTTACGCGGACGGAGTTTCACGGAGCACGATGACGGCTCCGCGCCGGGCGTGGTGATCATTAACGAGGCGTTGGCAAAACAGTATTGGCCGAACGGCGATCCGCTTCAGGACCGCTTGTTGACCGGGGTAGGTGGGGGGCCGGTGTTTGAGGAGCCGGCGCGGCAGATTATCGGGATTGTCGGCGATACCCGCGATACAGGCCTGGACCGCGATCCGTCTCCGACAATGTACATTCCAGCGGCGCAAATGAAGGACGCGATGACGGCACTCAACTCGCGAATTGCGCCGTTGTGGTGGGCGGTGCGTACCAATGTCGACCCGCATACGCTGGTGAAGCCGGTCGAAGCAGCGCTTGCTGAGGCCAGCGGAGGCCTGCCGGTGGCTCATGTGCGGACGATGGACGAGGTGGTGGTGGTGAATACTTCGCGGCAGCGGTTCAATATGCTGCTGCTAACGATTTTTGGAACGTCGGCGTTGTTTATGGCAGCGATAGGGGTATATGGGCTGATGGCCTATTCGGTGCAGCAGCGGACGCAAGAGCTTGGCGTTCGCATGGCACTGGGCGCGCAGGCTTCCGATCTTCGGAACATGGTTTTGCGGCAAGGAATGTTGCTGGCTTTGATTGGGGTGGTGGTTGGGGTGGGCGGGGCGTTCTGGCTTACGCGCTTTCTGGCCAGCTTTTTGTTTGGAGTGAAGGCGTGGGACCCGACTGCGTTTATTGTGACTCCGCTGATACTTTGCGGAGTGGCGTTGGTGGCGATCTGGATTCCGGCGCGGCGGGCGACGCGGGTGGATCCGATGACGGCTTTGCGGTTTGAGTAAGAGAATGGTTGATCCCGAAGTAGTTAGTTGTGGCGGCGGCAATGCGACAAGAGCGAGTGAACTGGTTGCTCCACCCGCTCTTTTTCGTTGTTGAGGATTTGTTGCCCCGGTCGAGTTATCGCGAGGCTACTAAGGTTGGCTGCGAGTTGGTTGGCTGCTGGCTGATTTGGTGTACTTGCCTGGTGTTGGCCTGGACCTGGTTTCTTAGCTGCTTGAGGCTGGCCGATTGCTGGCGAATCTGGGCTTGTTGCGCCTTGATCTGGTGGATGGCGGTTTCGAGCTGGGCGGCCTGCTTATCGATGAGTTTCTGCTGTTCTTTGGTAGCCTCGATCAGCAGTGCGGTGAGACGGGTGTAGTCGACGGACTGCGCATCTACTCCGTTTTTCTCATAAGTGACGACCTCGGGCACTACCTTGCCGACCTCCTCGGCAATGACGCCGATCTCGTGCTTGCCGGTGGCCTTCAGGGTATAGGAGACGCCGCGCAGTTTCTCCACCTTGTCCAGCGCATCGGGCAGCGTCTGGATGTCGGTCTTGAAGCGACGGGAGCTGTAGGTGTACCAGGCGTCGGCGAGCGCACCACCCTGCCCCTGGCCAATGGTCAGCGAGTTCGTCACAGTGGTGGTCTGAATGCCGACCCCGCCGCCGTTGGGATTGAGCAGCAAGGGAGTGTTAGCAATGTCGGTGAAGGTGGCCTGGATGGCTCCATAGCCGTAGTCTAGGCCGCCGTCGGACAAGTATCCGATCAGAAGCTGTTTGCCTGAGTTCGAGGCGCCCTGAATTTGAATCTGCGCTGGCGTGGTCCGGAGGACGCCGTTGTCGTCTCCTTCAACGATGACTTGGCCGCGTGCTCCGCTTCCAACGGCGCCGCCGCCTGCTTGACCCACGCTAAGAACAATCTGTCCACCGTTCCCCCCCGTGTCCGTGTCGTCGTATGAGTATCCGCCGGAGCCGGCCGTCAAGGCGATCGAACCGCCGTTGCCACCAGCAGACCAGAAGCCGGGGCCTCCGTTGCCTGACGTCAAGGTTATGCCTTGTCCGGGGGCTCCGAAGGATTGTGAGCTCCCGCCTGTAACACTGAGCACGTTACCCACGTTTGGGGGCCCCTGGATGGCTACGTTGCCGTTAATCGAGCCGCCGCCAAGCGGCAGGAAGTTGCTGTTCGTGTAGCCCTCGGAAGTGCTGACAGCGTTGGTTTGCGCGGCGGAGATGCTGGTGTTGAGGGTTGTCTCAGCACTGCTGAGGTCGCTTTGGAAGGCGACGACGCTTTGGTTGACGTTGAGTGCGACATTACCCGTGGAGCCGCCGCCGGTGAGGCCTGTTCCGGCGGTGACTCCAGTGATGGTGCCCGGCCCGGTTCCGGGGAAGGTTTGCCCCGGTGCGAAGTTAACCGTGCCGTTGGCGTTGAAGGAGAGGCCAGTCTCGGCTAATGTGCCGCTGTTGGCGTTATAGAGCAGGTTGAAAGTGCCTCCCGGCGTAGCCGTGTTGTTGCCGGTCGGCTCGGCTTGCAGCTCGAATTCAGGCAGTGTGGCGGCCTTGGTGGAGGAGTTATACGAGCTCGCCTGGAACAGCATCGGATAGGAGTCGTAGCCGGTCGAGGCGGTCGCGGTGCCTGCCCTGGAAACATTGAGAAGGCCGCGCCAGATGGACTTGCCGTTGACGTCGAAGACGGCGGTGGAGTTGGGAACGTCGCCTACTCCGATGCCGGTGGAGGTTGAAAAGAGGATGGAGTCGGCGACGGTGTCGGCCCCGGTGAAGACGGGCAAATAGCCGGTGGTTCCGCCGGTGGTGGTGACGTTGGCTGCGGTGGCTGCGGCTGCGGCGGTTTCGTGAGCCAGCGCGGCGGCCTGTGGAGTGTTGGCGCCGACAAGGGCGAAGGCGGATAGAGGCAGGCCGTTGAAGGTGGTGGCGTCGCCGGCCTTCAAGGCGTAGGGTACGCTGGCGAGCAGGACGCGCGACTGCGGAGCCTGGCCAGCGATCTGGATCTCGAGCCAGCGGGCTTCGCCGGTGGAGAAGAGGTCGGTAGGCAGGCCGTTGGCGCTGGTTGCGCCGAGCTGGACTTTGTAGTGGCCGGTGGCGTCGATGGCGACGTTCTGGCTTTCGGACCAGAGGGGTTCTCCGGCTTGCTCGTCTTTGTAAATGAGGAAGGTGATGGTGGTTTGGCCGGTGAGGGGCTTGGCGTCTTCGCCGACAGCTGTGCCGGTGAATGGGACGAGGGCCGGGACCGCGGTTGGGGCGGAGGCGGCGATGGGGGTGTGGGCGGTTGCGGTTTGCGCAGCGGACGTGAGGGCCGCGGCAGTGGTGAAGCCGAATAAGGCAAGTATGGCGAGTGAGGCCGTTTGGCGGTTCATGGGGTCTCCTTTTTTCCTTCACTCTCTTTAGCGACGGAATTGGGGAGATTCCCTCATGGGCGCCAGATTTTTTATGGTCGGAGGATGTAGCGGAAGCGCAGGTCTTCGCCGTACCACATGATGTAGTTGGTGCCCCAGGCGTTGTTGTAGAGGTTGGAGTGGATTCCTTTGGTGAGATCGGGTTGGTCGTTGCTGAAGCCTATGGGGGTTCTTTCGCCGAGGGCGATGACTGGGGCGTCGATTGGTTCGATGCTGAGGGTGTTATGGCCGTCATTGTAGGTGAATCCCTTGGTGACGGCGTGCATGTGGCGATTGCCGTTGGTGACTACTTCGTTGGGGGAGATCGGTTCTCCAGACTTATCGATGACTATATCTTCGGGATGCCAGACGCTTTGGCTTGGAGGAGTCGGATTGAAGGTTAGCCATAAGGCTTCGGGGAGTCTGGTGGGAGCTTTGTGGAATAGGGAGAGAGTTAGGTCGATGAGGGGTTCGTTGTGAGGCAGGAGTAACTCCATTTGTATCTGGCGCGGATAGGCGGCGCGACCGGATTGGATGGCCGGCTCATCGTCGATTTGAAGGGCGCTTACGACGCGGTGGCCTTCGGGCGTTTTTTCGACGACCAAGTCGATTAGCTTTGCTTGCCATAGCTGACTCGCTGCGCCGAATCTCTCGATGTTGGGTTTGCCAAAGTCCTTTAAGGCCCAGTCGGCTTTTAGGGTGATATAGCTGGCGATGAATCGATCGTAATCTGCTTTCGACAGTGTTTGATAGGTGAAGAGGGCGAGGGGATTGGTGTCACTGGCCCATTCGCGACCGGCCTGTTTGTTGCGGAGCTGGACGATGGCTCCGGTTTGAGGATCGATGGTGAGGGTGAAGTGAGTGGTGTCTATCTGGTCTGTCGTGGTCTTGGCGGTGGCTTCCGTCCGCGGTGGCGCTGGTTTGAGCGATGCGATCGCCTGAGTGGCTTGATCGCGAAGTGGCGTTGGCAGCGTGGCGACGCCGTCGAGCAAGTCCTGACGTTTCTCTTGCCAACTGAACTGAACCACTTTGTAGTTCTTGGTGTCGAGCATTTTCTCCAAGTCGGCCGGCTTGTAGTTATCGAAGTCGAGCCACGTCTTGGTATCGGTGCCCCAGGTATGCTCGACCTCGAGAAGTAAGTGGCGGAGTAAGTTGAGGTCGGTGGCGTCTCCCAATTGGAGTTTGCCTTGGTCGATCCAGGATTGGCGGAGGCGGGCTACTTCGCGGTATCGGGCTACTTTGAGTGGGTCGCTGGCGACTCCGTAAATCCAGGTGTCGCCGATTTCCTGGGTGACTACGGGAAGCGAATCGCGATGGGGGTTGACCGCGTTGGCGATCTCGGTGAGGTTGGCGGCTGTGATTTCGGCGCTGGGGTATTGCTTGGAGAGGCCCGCGTAGATAGCGGCGATTTCTTCGGGGCTATGGGGGCCGGAGTTGTCGTCACGGACTTCGATAGAGATGACAAGATCGGAGTTTGGCACGCGAGTGGTGCCACCGTAGCCGTGGTGATACATGACCGGGACGCTGGCTCCGGAGGGGTCTTTCCAGAGAAAGATTGGCGGGAGTTGGGCCGGGGTGCTGGCGTCGTTGACGCCGATGTCGAGGAAGGTAACGCCGTGCTTCGCGAGGGGCTTGATGAGGGCGCGGGTGTGGCCGGGGACGTCGGTCATCTTGGCGCCGGTGGTGGTGCGGCCGAAGCGTTGGTCGAGCGAGTGGGAGATGGCGAGGGCGCCCTCAATCATGGATTGGTCGAGCATCTCGGTCTGCCACGTGAAAGGGATGGCATGCCAGGCGATGTCGTTTCGGGCGATTGCGGCTTCCATGGCCTTGCGATCCGCCGGTGATGCTTGTTCGAGGTATTCATAGAGCAGCCAGGAGCCGGTGGTCCAGGTGTAGCGGCGTTGGCCGGATTTGTTGGCACTGGCGGCGATCTGGATCGCCTGGGGAAAGTACTGGTTGAAGTATTTGTGGACGACGTTGGTTTGGGTGTCGATGAATCCGGCGTCGAAGTGGCACTTGAACATGATGAGGACGCGGCGGACTTCGTTGTCGGGGTTGGTTTGGGCGAAGGCTTGGTGGCGGTTGAGAATGAGGCCGGTGGTCAGGGCGGTTAGGGACTTGACGAAGGTGCGACGCTGCATTTGGGCCCGGTGGAGGTGGAATTCTGAGGCGAGGCCAGTGTATCGTGCCTGGCTGACCCGGCCTTCAGCGGGGCCACCGCGTTTGCCCTCTCTTTATCGGATTCTTCGCGGCGCGGTCGTCAATTGTTGGTCAGGACGGTGTCAGGGACTGGATGGTCTGGAGGGACCGCGCCGAGCTTTCCAGCGAAAGCCCGGCCGATCAGGTAATCGAGAGCAAAGCGGCCCGGGCCGAATACAAGTACCAGCAGCGAGGCGAACCAGAAGGTATAGGGGTCGGCGTTGTAGAACTTGCCGGGGTCAGAAAAGATCGAGAGGAGTGCCTCACGGTCTGCGGTCCAATAGGCGACACACATGTTGACGGTCAGCACGAGTCCAATGAGCCTCGAACCCAGGCCGAGAATCAGCAGCAGGCCGCCGAAGAACTCGAGGCTGGAGACAAATGCCGCCGTGGGGCCAGGCAGGGGAAGGTTCAGGCTGGCAAAAAAGCTGGTCACGTTTTCCAGGTGGTGGAGCTTGCCCCAGCCGCTTTGGGCGAACTGCCATCCCCAGTAGAGCCGGACGACGAGCAGGAGGGGAGACTGCAAGCTGGAGGCAAGCCTAGCCAGCAGGTTATATGCGCGGGCGGCGGTGGTCAGTGAAGGTTTTTCGGACATGGAAGCGTACTCCTTAATCTTTGAGTGGCAGCGGCTGTTGAACAGCCGCGGGCCGGGCTACTGCAGTCGGCGCGAGGGCCAGTCGCGGCAGAACCACCCCAACTCCGCCCAGGTGGCAAACCATTCCCGGACTTTTTCGGGCTGCTCTTGTTCGGGCATGGAGCTGTCGGCAAAACCCCTGGAGAGGGCGTCCCCCAGCGGGTTTCCGCTTTCCAGCGCGCGCAGGGTTTCATAGGCTTCGCGGTCGAGGCGTTTGTAATAGACGGAATAGTCGAAGCGATGCACGGCGAGGTAGGTGGTATGCGGTTTAATTTTGGCCATCCGCCGCGTGGGGGACTTCCGGCCTTCGTTGACCGCATTGCTGGCGACGCTCGAGGCCGGTTTCGCGCGATGGACCGCGATGATGAAATCGTCGACCGGATAGCGTAGTTCGAGGAGGCGGACGTGAGGCTGCAGGGTGAGGTGGGAGTCCGCGCCGCACGCTGCCAGATCGGCGGGCGAGAGGGCCGGGAATTCGCCGTTGTCGAAGGCCTCGACGTAGGCCCACTCGAGCCGGGCGATGTCGAGGGCGAGTTCGTAGCGCGGACCGGCCATTTCGGGATGGTCACGCAGCCAGCGCACCAGGGCCGATCCCAGATTGCGCAAGGTGTAGGAGATGGACGGATTGTCCGCGAGATAGGAGATAGAGAGCGCGTCGAAACGCTTCTGGCCGAGGGCGGCGTTCAGTCCGGGAAAGTCGTCGGCGAAGATCGATAGCACGCGGAACCAGTATTGGCGGTTGTAGATTTCCAGTCGCTCAAAGGAGCCGAGGTCTTTGCCGGGTTTGATGAAAGTGGCGGCGTGCTCGTGCATAGATGTTCCATCGGCGGTCGTTTCCTGCATGCCGAAGTCCGGAGTGAGTCGCCGCATGACGGACGCGGCGACGGTGCGTTGTAGTTCGAGGAGAGTCATCATCTGGCCTGCTCAAGTCGGTCGGCGCGCGGGGCGTCGACGGCCGGCGCGGAGCGTTCGCTCGCGGGAAGAAGATAGCGATTGGCTTTGAGCGCCTCGGCGTGAACCTCGTCGAAGGTGGGTATGTTGTCGTCCCACTCGAGCAGAGTGGCGGTGGGGCCGCATCGCTCGATGGCCCGCTCGTAGAGTCTCCACACGGGATCGATCACTGGATGGTCGTGGGTGTCGAGAATGTACTTCTCGTAGCGGGAATGCCCGGCGATATGGATTTGCGCTACGCGATCGGCAGGCACGCTGTCGATATACGTCATCGGATCGAAGTCGTGGTTTTGCGAAGAGACGTAGATATTGTTCACGTCGAGCAGGATGC
>Ga0302326_10021929_pt1 | contig 13079 bp, 14 predicted proteins | sample Palsa_T0_3_FD_202264 | JGI IMG/M metagenome (GOLD analysis project Ga0302326, IMG submission 202264) | Peat permafrost microbial communities from Stordalen Mire near Abisko, Sweden - Palsa_T0_3 | ecosystem: Environmental > Terrestrial > Soil > Palsa > Peat permafrost | place: Sweden: Abisko... | reverse complement strand
GTCCGCCCAGAGACCACCGTCGTAGAACGAGTCCGGAGTTACGTTGAGCACGCCCATCACTAGCGCCATCGCAGTGCGTCAGCTTATAGGTCTCCCGGTGACGGCCAGGGTCAGCACTGTGGACTTTTCCCCGGGGCCCCGGCCCCTCAAGGGGGGCCACATCGGCGACGACACAGCTGAAGTGACCGTAGGACCGGGACCTGGGCAGGCCGGGCCCCCTGTAAGCGCGTGGCAACCCGACGTGGGCCGAGCCGACGAGCGGGGGACAGGACCGGGCACTGCCACGCCCTGGGATCCGCTGGCAGCCCCGGCAGCGCCAACTGCAATGCCACCGCTGGACCTATCCGAGAGCTCAGCGCCCCCTCAGCCTTCGAGTTGGGGGGCCCCCGCTTGGCAGCAGCGCCAGCGATGGATCCCGTGGCTCCGGCTATGGGCGCTGGTCAAGATGACGAGCCTCACCTATTCAACCTGGTGGGCTCTCGGGTACTTGCACGAAAAACTCGGGACGCAGATCTGCGCCTACGGTGGCATGTGCCTGTACGTTTCGCTCCGCTCGCATTGGAGCGGGCGCCGCTTCCGGGTCTTTGGCCCCGGCATGTCGATCGAACCCGAGTTCTACGAGGAGCTTGGTCGCTGGGCTTATCGAGCTGGCGTCGTCCTTGTGCTCTGCGGGGGAGCGGTCTTCGTGGCACAAGGCGCGTTCGGCACGAGCACGACCGGAAAGGACCAGCACCACAACCGGCCGGCACCAGCGGCGCCGGCTGCCGGCACCAACGGCTTACCGGCGCAGCTGGGCCAACTTATATACGGTCAATGAGCAAGAAATGGATTAGCTGCCGCCCACAGCAGGTTGGCCGGCGAGGGCTCGTCTAGCGCTTGATGAGCCCGAGCACTTCGGCGCGGGCAGCTGCGCTCGTCAGGAAGTGCCCTCGAACAGCCGAAGTCACGGTGACCGCACCGGGCTTTTTGACACCCCGCATCGTCATACACAAATGCTCTGCCTCGACGACCACTAGCACCCCCCTCGCGCCGAGCACGCGCACCAGGGTGTCAGCAACCTGGGAGGTCAACCTCTCCTGCACCTGGGGGCGCTTGGCGTAGCCCTCTACGAGACGCACGAGCTTGGAAAGCCCTGTAATGCGACCGTCTTCGTTCGGTATGTAGGCGACGTGAGCGGTCCCCGACCATGGCAAGAGATGGTGCTCGCAGACGCTGTAGATAGCGATGTCACGTACGAGCACGAGTTCGTCGTGGTCCGCCTCGAAAGTGGGGACGAGGTGGTGGCCAGGGTCCTCAGTGAGACCAGCGAAAATCTCGGCGTACATGCGCGCGACACGCGCCGGCGTTGCGCGAAGGCCTTCGCGTTCGGGGTCCTCCCCGACTGCCGCGAGGATTTCCCTGACCGCCGCTTCGATCCTAGGGAGGTCCACTTGTGCCCCCTACGGGATTTGCCCGTTGTAGCGCCGAATGCACGGCAGGTTCCGGTAGCGCTCGGCAACGTCGAGCCCGTAACCGACTACGAAGTCCCTCGGGATATGGAACCCGACGTAGGAAAGCTCGGGCGCGGTTACTTCGGCGTCTTTGACGAGCAACGCACAGACCGCAAGGCTCGCAGGTTGACGGGCCGCGAGGTTGCGCAGCAGAAAAGCGAGGGTGAGCCCGGAATCGACGATGTCCTCCACGACAAGGACGTGACGACCGGCAAGGTCTGTGTCGAGGTCCTTCACGATCCGTACGACGCCGCTCGTGCGGGTACTGCTCCCGTAAGAGGCGACGGCCATGAAGTCGAACTCGACAGGTAGGGCGATCGCTCGGGAGAGGTCGCTCATGAAAACGAACGCTCCCTTCAGCACCCCCACCAGCAACGGGGGCCGGCCCGCGTAGTCGGCGGTTATGCGAACGCCGAGCTCTTTGATCTTGTCCCTGATCTCCTCCTCGGAGACGATCACCTCGCCGAGCTCGGGGTCCTCCCTAGCAAGGCGCTCACCCGCAATGTCCGCCACTTGTGGGACACCCGAAGCCGGCGCAACGTCGTGGCTCGGGGAGTTCAAGGGTGCCATGGACCAGCCAACCTTATACCGCCACTAGCCCCGCTGCGACCCGTCAAGTCTCAAGCGACCGGCGGACCGGCTCAGACGCCTCCCGCCCGAGACCTCACAGGCGACAGCTCGCCCGGTCACCACCGCCCAGGCTCTCTCAATGTCTTCGGACGACGGGGGGTGGCGTTCGGGGCCTTCGTCCTCACGGAACCACATGCGCAGCGCTCTGTTTGCCAGGGGCCGCGGCGTCGCCGCCAGGGCGCGGGCGTCTGTCGGGTCGAGGTCGCGCGCGAGGAGATCGAGCAACTCGGCATCCTCGGCCAGCAGCGCCGCTGTCCGGGCGAGCAATGGGACCGGGTCGCGCCCTGCGACATCTGCGAGCAAGGGCAAGATTTCGTGGCGGGCCCTGTTGCGGCGGAAACGGGCCTCCGCGTTGGAGGGGTCGGTGACGATCTGGAGGCCCAACGCTGTGACCAAAGCCATCGTCTCGGACCGCCGCAAGGCCAATATGGGCCGCCGCACTTTGCGGAGGCCTCCGGCGGTCGCTCTCATGCCGCGCAGGCCGTCCAGGCCAGCTCCCCGCATCAGGTTGAGAAGGAGAGTCTCAGCCTGGTCGTCGGCAGTGTGACCGACCATCGTGCCCTCTGGCAGTACCTCGTAGCGCGCCTGGCGTGCACGCGCTTCGAGGTCCGGCCCTCGCTCGACCCGCACAGAGAGCGCTTCGAAGGTCGCGCCTAGCGCGTTCGCGGCAGCTTCGACGACGGCCGCTTCCTCAGGCCCGCTTGGCCGCAGGCCATGGTCGACGTGCACAGCACGGGCACAGCACCCCGCAGCGACAGCCAGGGACAGCATCGCCAGCGAGTCGGCTCCGCCGGAAACCGCACATACGGCTGGTTCGCCTCGTCCCGGGAACGAACAACGCCCGAGCAGGCCTTCGACGCCAGCAGGCCAAGGCACGCTGGCCGGGCTCATCTTGGCTTTGACCCCAGGACCGCGGCGACGGGCTCAGTGGGACGACGCAGGGGGGCCACCGCTCCGCAGCTCTCGTTCACGGGCAGCGTCGGCTGCTCTGAGGGCCTGGACCAAGGCCGGGCCGGTCTGAAAATCGAATTTGCTAGCTATCCGGCGCAGACAGGCGTAGAGGTAACTGCGGCTTACCTGGAGCCGTGCACGTGCTTCGGTCAGGCTCTCGCAGGAGATCACCATCTCGAGTATCTCCTGGTCCCGGCGTGTCAGGACTTCTGGGCTCAACCAGGTTGGCCAGTTGCCGCGCGAGCTTTGCGGCCAGTTCGCCAGCACGCCGCTCACCGGCTCGAGCCTGCTCATTTTCGGTCTCGCCCCAGGGCTCTTGGCAGCTCCGGTACCTCGCTCCAGACGAGCCAAATGGGCCAGGGCCGCGTTCTGCGCGGCGCGGCGCTGCTCCGGTTCGGGGCCGCCCGCAACGGCGTCCGCAACCGCCTGGCGCAGGTCGCTGATGGCAAAAGGTTTGGTGAGGTAACGGATTGCCCCTTCGATGCCGCCGCGTACCATGTCGAGGTCCTCAGCACGGGCCGTCAACATGAGCACGGGTATGGACGAGACGCCAGGGTCGGGGTCGGACTTCAGCGAAGAAAGCACTGTCCAGCCGTCGAGGCCGGGCATCATCACGTCCAGGACGACCACGTCAGGTCGCTGCTCTCGTGCCGAGTCGAGACCTTTATGCCCGTCAGAAGCCACGCTCACCTCGTGCCCGGCGAGGCCGAGGCTCATCCGTAAAAGGTCGCGCAGGTCCGGCTCGTCGTCGACAACTAGTACACGCGCCACTGGCTGAACTCTACGGGTTCAGGCGGTGCGGCCCAGGCCTTCGGCTCGTTCGGTCCAGCGGGAAGGATCCCGGATCTCCGCCATGCTCGGCAACCATTCAGGCCCCTGCCAGATCCTCCCGAACAGGTCGCGGCCACCCTGTTTTTCGACGGCCGCAATGAAACGCTCGCCTTGTTCGTACTGCTTGAGCTTGGCGTCCAAGCCGACGAGTGAGCTCACCATCTTGGCAGCCCCGCTGCGCTGCCGTCGTTGCTGGAGCACACGGGCAAAACGTTGCGCTTGGGGTACCCGGCCCTCGGCGGCCCGGTTCATTACGACATCCCCGTGGCCTTCCAGCAGGCTCATCAACCCCCCAATGCCGTCCAGTGCCTGGCGCTGCTCGGGCGAGGCCAACAACGCCACGAGGCCGCCCTCGTCGAGAGGGTTCTTGCCCTCTCGCGCCTCCCCGGCTGCCCGTTTCAGGGCTTCGATGAAATGCTTCGGGTCCGGGTCGACCCCGGCCAGCAGCGACCCGACGAGACCCAAAAAATACGGCCTCAACCAGGGCACGCCCGTGAACTGTGCGCGATGGGTGACTTCGTGCAGCGCTATCCAGAGGCGGAACTGGCGAGGTTGGAAGCCGTAGCGGTCTTCGAGCTCGATCACGTTGTGGCCCACGTAATAGACGATGTCTTGGTCCAAAGGCCGCTCATCTTCGATGAGGAGCTGGTCGTACTGTCCCAGGACGCGAGTGGACATCCAGCCCAGCAGTAAGCCGAGCTGCACCCCACCGATGTTGCGGCTGACCTGCGGCGGTACTCGCATCGGGACGGGCCCCAACATGGGGGCCGGCTTCGACATTGCGGCCTCGAGCTTTTGGGTGAGGGGTCGCAGCAACCGCTGAAAGGAGGCGACGTTCGCGCTCACCCAGCCGGGCCGGTCTGTCACACGCGGCCGGGCCGGGCCGGCAAGGGAAACCAGGCCCGTCTCGTCGGCTACCAGCTGTTCCGCCTCAGCGGTGAGCTCGGCGAAATCCTCTTCGAGGACACTTAGGCGTCCAGGCGGCAGCCAGGGCTGGCGCGCTGCAATGCGGGTCGCCACGCGCTCAGCCAACTCCCAAGAAATCGGCTCGGGCGGCGGAAGGCTCATAGGACCGGAGCCGCGGAGGCCCCTGGGCGCTCAGCTACGCGATCTTCTTGCCTCGAGTACGAGGTACGGCCATTGGTTCGTGCTGTACGCAATACTTGCCGTTGTTGTACATCGACAGTTTGGTGTCGCAACCGGGTTGGCGGCAAGTGCGGTCCCGTCCAAACGACTTCGACGGCCTTTCGCCACCGCTCATCATGTGACCTCCGAGTGATCGTTCGCTCATCTCTCTCACTAACGCTTGCTAAGTCTTCTTCCTTCCCAGACGCAAGGCCATCTACCCGAAAGCCTTCGGAGCTATTCAAGTCGGCACATCCTCGGCCCGCAGAGCTTCAGCAACCCGCTGGCGCAGGGAATCCGGCACGTCGTCCCGGCACTTGCGCGCGATGACCGCCTTCAGCTCTGCCTCGAAACCGAAGGCCGCGAAGCACGGCGAGCATTCTTCCAGGTGGTACTGGATCTTGACCCGGCTCTCCGACGTCAGCTCACCATCGAGAAAGCTGTACAGCGTCGCGATGGCATCCTGGCACGGGTCCGACACCGAGCGGGCGTATGTCGACGCCTCGTACTCGTAACCCGGGCTTTCTGGTTGCCCTTCGCTCGACGGTTCCTCGCGGTCCATTCTCTTCTCGATCGTTAGGCTTCGGGCACTTAGCTTGTTACGTCTGCCGGCGCTGTGAGGCGCCGTTGCTCTGCAAATGGTTGTAACGCCTTTTGGAGCGCCCTTCTTCCCCGGTGCAACCGGCTCATCACAGTACCGATCGGTACATCCAGGATCTCGGCGATCTCTTTGTAGGAAAACCCCTCCACGTCTGCTAGGAGGACGGCCAAGCGGAACGGGTCAGGCAGAGACTCGACTGCGTCCTTGACCTCGGCTTCAGTGAGCCGGTCGAGGACCAGATCTTCTGCGCTGCGGCCAGCGGCAGCGGCTTCCAGGCCACCCAGCCGGTGGTAGAGGTAGAGATCCTCCACGTCGTCCAGCTCGGTCTCGGTCGGGCGGCGACGTCGCGACCTGTAGCTGTTGATGAAGGTGTTGGTCAGGATCTTGTAGAGCCACGACTTCAGGTTCGTGCCCTCCTGGAAGGTCCCGAAAGCCCGGTACGCCTTCAGGTACGTCTCCTGCACTAGATCTTCGGCATCTGCCGGGTTGCGGGTCATCCGGAGCGCCGCGCTGTACAGGGAGCTCATGTAGCCCATCGCCTGCTCGGCAAAGTGCTCCTTGTCAGCCATAACCAGCACCCTAGGGCTCCACAGGCCAGCACACCCGTCAATTCAGCGAAGCTTTAATCTGGCCGTTCCGGCGGTCGGGAAAAGTGCTGGTAAGGCCCGCGCAGCCGCGCGGGCGCGATCACTGCGTGCGGTCAGTGGTCCCGTTCACAGCGCTCGAGATGGCTTCCAGTGTCGCAGTGCGCTCCCCGAACGCCAGGACGGCTCCGGGGTGCACGACGTGCGGCTCACCTGGTGAGAGGCGCTGCCAGGCCTTGGCGGCGTCGTCCCAGACAAAGGTGCCGTTGGTGGAACCTCTGTCTACCACCACGATGTCACCCCTGGAAGGGCGCACCTCGGCATGGACCCGCGACATGCTGTCGTTCTGGCCTCCCGGGACGAGGGGAGCCAGCTCGCCCGACAAGACGGCCTCGTCGAGGGCCACGTCGCGTCCAACAAGTGCGGCTCCCGCGAGCTCGTTGACTTCGCCATTGTCCCAGGTCAGCTTTACAAGCGGAGCGGGCGAGCCATTGACGGCAACGGGTTGGTCGACAATGGTCGGGCTGTCAGCGTCCTCGAGCCCTGTCACAAAGCTGCTGGCTTCGCCAAAATCGACGTAGGAGGTGCCGGGTTGGACCGTGGCAACGTAGGAAGTGGCGACCTCGGCGTCATCCGAGCTGATCACACCTACCGCCGCCGACAGTGCAGCAGCGGAGGTGGCGCCCAGGTCAGGGCCGGGCTCAGGGGTCTCCTTCTCTTCTGCCTCTTCTGCGGGCCCCGCCGGCTCTGCGAGCTCCACGGGCTCCAGGGGCGCCGGGTCTTCGACCACCTTCCGCCCCTTTTGGGAGGCCTGTCGCGCCGAAGGTTTGTTCCTGCGCCACGACAAGATAAACCCGCTTGCCCGCACCAAACCGTCGCGGAGCTCCGCCAAGTCGTCTTCATCGCCACGTTTGCCAGCCCAAGCCGCCCGCGCACCTTTCACTTGACGGTTGAGCCAGGACCCCGTTTCTTCGCCGCCGTAAAGCGTCCGTTCGTCTCCGTCCTGGTCAACGGTTACTTGGACGGGCCCGTGCACGATGGCAACGAGCCCGACATCCCTTGCCGCCAAAATTGCGAAAGGCGGCATCGAGGACGCGTCCGGGTCAACTAGGTGCGCGCCGGTGCGCGCAAGGAGCTCAGTGGGGCTCGCCGCCGTCAAGCAGGCCGCTACCAGGTCTCTTTCAACTTGCCCGTCTCCAGGGATCCAAACAACAGAGCCCGGTAACCGGGCCAGCCAACCGTCAGATCCGGCAACTGGGACCAGGCGGGCCGAGGAAAAGTCTGTGTCGCTCACCGCCAAACCGTACCCTGCCAGCGGGCTGATATCCATCGGTTCTAACTTTGGGGCGCAATGGCCGCGAGATCTCCCTATCTGGAACACCCAGGGCCGCTAGCGTTCGCACACCGCGGGGGTGCAGGCGAGGCCCCCGAGAACAGCTGGGCCGCCTTCGAGCACGCCGTTTCGTTGGGCTATCGCTACATGGAAACCGACGTCAGGACAACGGCGGACGGGTTCGCTGTAGCCCTCCATGACCCATCGCTCGACCGGGTCGCAGACCGCCCCGGGGCCCTGCGCAAGATGAGCTGGGCTCAGGTGCGGGCCTGCAGGTTAGGCGACGGACGCGAGCCCCCCTTACTGGAAGAGCTCCTCGGCGCATGGCCTCAGCTTCGCTGGAACATCGACGTGAAACGCAGAGAAGCGATCGGGCCGGTCGTCGAAGCGATCAGGCGCACGGGCGCCGTGGACAGGGTGTTAGTGGCATCGTTCTCGAGCTCGCGGGCAGCGCGGGCGCGAGGTGCCCTCGGGCCCGAACTCGCTACCGGCGCCGGTCGGCGGACGGTAGCAAGCCTTCTCGTAGCGAAGGTAGTCAGCTTCTGGCCCGTCTCGTCCGATGCTGTCGCCGCCCAGGTCCCGCCGCGGGACGGGCTTATAAAGATCGTGGACGCCGCTTTCGTCCGTGTTTGCCACCGGGCCGGCCTCGCAGTGCACGTATGGACCATTAACACGTCGGCCGAAATGGAAGGCTTGCTCGACCTTGGAGTGGACGGCATCATGACCGACCGGCCAAGCATCCTCAAAGAAGTCCTCGAACGCAGAGGCCAGTGGGCCTAGGCGCCAGTTCCTCCCAAACGGCAGTGCTTATGGCTGTGTTGCCAGGGGGACCAACCCGGGAGCCCACGTCGAAATGACCTCTACCGTTTGACCAGTCTCGGTCGCCTGCACTGTTCGGTCGCCGCCGAGAGAGATCGCAACGTGGTAAATGGTTGACGGGTCAGAGGGGTCCGAAGCCCAGAAAATGAGATCCCCCGGCTCGACTTCGCTCAAAGGGACATGTCTGCCGGCGTAATATTGTTCGGCAGCGGTACGCGGCAAATGTACACCTGCAGCGAGCCAAGAGGCCAGTGCCAAACCCGAGCAGTCATAGCCATAGGGGCCAGTCCCGCCGTAAACATAAGGCTTTCCGACCTGAGAGAGCGCGAATGCGACTGCCATGTTGCCCTGAGCGTCGATTTCCTCGAGGCTGGCGGCTTTTATCGGTGCTCCGCGAGATGCAACCACAGGGGCTTCGGGTAGCACCACAGCCGGGTCAGCAGCGATCGCCACTGCAGAGTGTGCAAGGTCGCGAGCCTGCGTGGCAGCCGCCGGCCCGAAACCGTAGGTAGAACCCTTTGAATTGGCGAACCAGTAACCAAGCCCATGGTGGTCTGCGGCGATCCCGACGAGCGGAGCGGGCGAACTTTCGCCTTGTGCTGAACCGCGTGCTGGCGCGTCGCCAAACGATATGACGGCGCCGTGTTGAGCCGCCAACCAGTACCCTTTTCCATCAGGCGTGGGAGCCATGCCGACGATCACCCGGCCGGAGCCGGTTGCGGACCCGTGATAGGTGGCGTCCCCGAAGCAAAATATGCCACCACCGGAGGAGACGAGCCAATACCCGCGGCCGCCAGGCGTCGGGACGATGCCGACTATTGGGCCTACGCCGATCCTTGGGCGAAGCGAAGCCGACGGCCCGAAAAACCTTGCATCGCCGAAGCTGTACACGTCGCCTCTGGACGACACGAGCCAGTAGCCGTTGCCGTCACGTGCGGCCGCGATGCCGACCACCGGGCCCGCAACGTGCAGCACGTGCGCCGATCCGACTGAGCCATAGAACTTGGCGCTACCGAAGGCATAGACGCCCCCGTCCGCCGATACGAGCCAGTAACCCTGCCCGTTTGGCATCGCAGCCATCCCGGTGACAGGTCCCGCCAATCGAACCTCGGGCCCGAGCCCCCCGAAATCGGGAGCTCCTCCGGCTGCGCCGACACCCCCCGCCCTGTTCACCACCCAGTACCCGTTGGCTGCCGAGCCCGAGCCCGAGCCCGACCACCCCGGCCCACCAGAACCGGGGCGCACCGCTCTTGGCGGGCGCGAATGAGTGGGCCTCGCCTGCCTGTCGTGGGCAGAGCTGCTGGCGCGCGAGTACGCCGATCTCGCGAGGGGCCCGTGCCCCGACCTGGGCGCGCTCGAGTACTGTGACCTGGCCGAGGCAAAGCTAGAAGCCGATGCGGCCACAGGCGGGACCGCCACCGCCGACAAGCCGGCGGCACACGTGACCGTAAAAATGGCGCGTTGCAAGGTCCGGGCAACGTTCATGGCAGTCAGTCCTCTGGTCGTGGCACAAGCCAGACCGATGCCCGGGCCTGAGCCCATGGGATTGGCGACTGACCTGGGCCGGCACTAAACCCCCGGAACACCCGAGGACCCTTAATGGTGCGAATATCGCGCCACCGGCTGCTGTCGTATTGGTTCTAATAAAACCCTAAACGATCGCACAACTCGCGTCAAGTTGACCCGGCGAGAAATTATTTATCAGCACCGTTTAGGCGCGCAATTCCATTTTCTCCTACTTGACCGAGTTTTCCCATTTGTGCCATTGGACAACGCCCTGACCAGCCACAACGTCCCAAACCCTTCCCCAGACTTGCGCCAGCGGATGGCCGAAGGGCATACTTTGGGCCCAAAGTACCGCGATTAACTTCAAGCTGGGCTTTGAGGCTGAGTTAGCTATTGTCGGCCGCCCGTCGCATTTTTCTTGCGCACCAGTCCTGCGCCGCGTTGGCCCTAACCGCCGGGTCGGCCTGCCCATTGAGGAGGCCCCGTTGGTCGAACTGGACGAGGCCGTACCTCTCGGGATCGAACGAGCGCCGCCGGCCCGGCGAACTCCCGCTCCCCGGTCCGCCATGGAGGGCCCCCGCGGGCTTCCCCAAAGGGTTCCCGCTGACCTCCCAGTAAATGCTTTGCCCGTCGCCGACATCGAGCATCCCCGATGCGTACGGCTCTACTACTGGGGGTTCCCCACCCATTCCACCAAGGCTGAGCGCTCAGCCTTGCGAAGCAGACAACGAGTAACCGCCACTACCCGCCGGTGTTGCTACTTGAACCTGTAAGTGATGCGACCCCTCTTGAGGTCGTAAGGGCTGATCTCTACCTGGACACGGTCCCCTGGTAGCACGCGGATACGGTGCATCCGCATCTTGCCCGAGTTGTGAGCCAGGACTTCATGGCCGTTGTCCGTCTTCACACGGAAGGTTGCGTTTTTGAGGGACTCGGTTACGGTGCCCTCGAGCAGGATGGCCTGCTCCTTTGCGTTGGCGTTCGACAGTGTGCTCTACCTCCTGCGCCTGGTACCCAAGAAACCCAGGTCGCAACCAGTGTACCGACTACACCCGCCGAGGGCTGAGCGCGCATGCCTTAGCCCTCACTCTTCAGCGCTCAACTCTTCGGGCGCGCTCGTGCCTTGGCCGCGCTCCTCGCGCACGACCTCACGGCTCGCCCTGTCGGGGCGCAAGCCGAGGAAGCTCGGGTGCCGTAGGCGGAGGTCCGGCGTCCAGCCGGTAAACGCCACCTCGGCCACGAGCTCCGGCTCTACCCAGTGGGCCTTTCTTTCCGCAACCTTGCTCCCAAACGGGCTGGAGGCCCTTTCGAGCCGGAGGAGCGCCCCGTGCAGGTCCGCCAGCACTCGCTCCGTAAAGCCGGTGCCAACCTTGCCCGCATAGACCAGCTCGCCTCCCTCCCAGTAGCCGAGCAGGAGCGCGCCGAAGCCGCTCCTCGCCCCGCTCGGCACGGTGTAGCCGCCGATCACTAACTCCTGGCGGCATTTGCACTTGAGCTTGCGCCAATCGGCTGAGCGCCCCTCGCTGTAAGTGGAGCCACGCCGCTTGGCCATAAGCCCTTCCCAGCCGGCGGCACAAGCCTGTTCGAAGAGCCCTTGGGCGTCGCCGTCCAGGCCCGGGACCAGCTTTACCGACGGGTTGTCCTCGATGGTCTTGGCAAGGAGGACCTTGCGGTCTTCTATCGGGAGGTGACGGAGATCCTGGCCCAGCAGCCACGGTAAATCGAACACCCGGTACTCGACGTCCGCCGCCGTGCCCTGCTGCAAAGCACCAAAATCGGGCAGCCCATCGACGATGCCGACCACCTCGCCATCGAGGACAAAGTTCTCGGCGGGGACAGCTTTGAGGGCCTTCACGATTTCCGCGAAACGAGAATTGAACGAGAGCCCGTTGCGCGACAACAGTGCCACATCGCTCCCATTGCGCACCGCGAGACAGCGTAAACCGTCCAATTTTGGCTCGAACAGCCACTCCCCACGCCCGCCAGGCAACGCCGGGTCGGCGCCGGAGTTGGGTGCCTGGACGGCTTGAGCCAGCATGGGTGGGAAGAACTTCGCCGGCGCGAAGCCGGAGGTTGACCCGCGGCCCCCCGCAGGTGGGCGGCGACCACGTACTGCGCCGCGGCCAGCATCTCCAGCTGCAGCGGCCGCCTCCTCCATCACGTCGTCTATGGTGCGCCCACTTTTGACAGAGCGCCGTGCCTCAGTGGTGATGTCCTTTCCCGGGTCGGCCCGGTCGTCGTTGCGTTTAACCATCGTCCAGGATTTGTCTTCTGGGCCGAAACGGGTAAGCGACCAACCTCCGACGAGCTTGCTCCCTTCGAGCCAGACAGACACATGGCCGGCGTCGACGGCTTCTCGGACCGGGACAGAGATCCCACCGCGGGCCGTGAGGTTGCGGTACGTACCTTCGTCCCACACAATGACGGAGCCCGCCCCGTAATTGCCTCGCGGGATAATTCCCTCGAACTGCCGGTAATCCACGGGGTGGTCCTCCACATGTACCGCAAGACGCTTTACGGCCGGGTCATAGGAGGGACCTTTTGGCACCGCCCATGAAATTAAGACACCGTCCGCTTCGAGCCGGAAGTCATAATGCATCCTCGTCGCGGCGTGCTGCTGGACTACGAAGCGGTTGCCCTCGGGCTCAGGGCCCGGGGCCTGTCCCGAGGGCTCCGGTGTCCCCTCAAAATGGCGCTTGTCACGGTAATCAGATAGCGCTACATCGGCCACGATGTGAACTTATCCGATTTGGCTCGTTCCCTCCGGACCGGGCACGAGAGGGCCGCGGCCGCCGTCCAGAGCGCCCAGGAACTCTGCCGCCCACCTGTGGACATCGTTGTCGAACACTCGCCTACGCAACCGACGCATACGCCTGGTTGCTTCCTGTTGTGGCGCACCAGCCGCCGCCAGGATCCTGGCCTTCAGGCTGTCGATGTCGTGAGGGTTCACCAAGAACGCTCCGGTCAGCTCGTTTGCCGCTCCTGTGAACTCGGAGAGCACCAATCTCCCACCGAAGTCGTAGCGGCACGCTACGTACTCCTTGGCGACGAGGTTCATACCGTCACGCAGAGGGGTAACCAGGGCGACGTCTGCCGCAAGGTAGAAAGCCGCCATTTCTTCTTTGGGAAAGCTCTGGTGGAGATAATGCACAGCAGGGTGGCCCACAGGGCTGAAGTCGCCGTTCATGCTCCCGACCGCCCTTTCGAGC
>Ga0302326_10021928_pt1 | contig 13080 bp, 9 predicted proteins | sample Palsa_T0_3_FD_202264 | JGI IMG/M metagenome (GOLD analysis project Ga0302326, IMG submission 202264) | Peat permafrost microbial communities from Stordalen Mire near Abisko, Sweden - Palsa_T0_3 | ecosystem: Environmental > Terrestrial > Soil > Palsa > Peat permafrost | place: Sweden: Abisko... | reverse complement strand
GCACGAAGTCATGGCGGCGGATCCTGCCGGTAACGCCTTCGAGCTTGCGGAGATTCTGATCGAGCTTGACCGGCTGGAGGAGGCTCGTCAGGAGCTCGAACGTTTGCGCGCTTCGGGCACGCCGTCCAATCAGATTGATCAGCGCCTGGCGCTCCTGGCGTTCCAGGACGGCGATCTTGCCGAGGCGCAGCGGCGTTTTGCCGATCTTGCGGCGCACGGCGCGGCGACCGAAGGGGTGATCCTGTCCATGGCTGACATCGCGGCGCGCGACTCGGATGACGCGGCAGCCCTCGCCGGCTACAAGCAGCTTGAGAATTCCTCGATCGCGATCACGGCCCGGACGCGCGCGGCGGCCATTTTGCTGAAGACCGACCGCGCCGCGGCGTTTGCGCTCCTCGATGAGTATGCGGTCGCGCATCCGGAGGAGAGCTTTGAGCTGACGCTGACCAAGATCCATCTGCTGCGCGATCACGAGGAAGGCGATGCGGCGCTCGCTTTGATTCAGGCCGCACTCGAGCGGCATCCTGGACATCCGGCGCTCGAATATGAAAATGCGGTCGTGCTCGAAAGTGCCGGCAAGGTGCCCGAGTCGATCGCGGCCCTCGAACGGCTGATCGCCGAGCGGCCCGATGATGCGACACTATTGAATGCGCTCGGCTACACCCTCGCCGATCACAATCTGCAGCTGCCGCGCGCAGAGAAGCTCATCCGCCGCTCGCTTGCCTCGACCCCCGACAATCCGGCGGTACTTGATAGCCTGGGTTGGGTGCGCTTCCGGCGCGGCGATGCTCGCGGCGCGATCCCGATACTCGAGCGCGCTTATTCACTCGGACGGGATTCGGACGTCGCGGCGCATTTAGGTGAAGTGCTCTGGCAGAGCGGCGATCAGGCCGGGGCGCGCAAGGTCTTTGCGGCGGCGCTTGCGAAGGATCCGGACTCCGAACTGCTCAAGGGGACGCTCGCGCGCATATTGCCTTCGGGCTCGTCATGACCCGCCGCGTCATCGCCCTGACTTTGGCCGTGACGCTGCTCATCGCCGGGTGTCAAACGCTGCCGCGCCCTGCGCCTAACCCTGAATCCTGGGAGGCGCATCGCGCGGTGCTGCAGGGGCGCGAACATTTCGAGATCAAAGGCCGCGTCGCAGTCGCCGCCGGGCAGGAAGGCTTCAATGCGAGCCTGCGCTGGATACAAAGCGGTGCGCAGACTCAGCTCGCCCTCGACGGTCCGCTCGGTGTCGGCGGTGCGCGCGTGACGATGGACGGGACGGCGTTGAGCGTCGTGAACGCACACGGTGAGCGGCTCGACAGCGACGCTGCGCGCGCGGAATTAAAGACTCGCTTGGGTTTCGATGTACCGCTTGCGAGCCTGCGCTACTGGATCCTGGGCGTCCCGGATCCCGCATCTCCGGCGGCGGAAGTGGTCGACGTGGAAAAGCGGCTGGCGAGTCTGCAGCAGGGCGGCTGGCAGATTGAGTACGCCGATTACGCGGTCGTGCAAGGCGAATGGCTGCCCGGGCGGATGACGCTCAAGCGCGAGGATGTGCGGGTGCGACTGATCGTCGATCACTGGGAATCGTGAGCGCTTCAGAGTCCGACAGCACCGGCTCTTCGCTCGAGTCGCTCTGGCCCGCCCCTGCGAAGCTCAATCTCTTTCTGCACGTGACGGGACGCCGCCCTGACGGCTATCACGACCTGCAGACGCTCTTTCAGCTCATCGATCTCACCGACACCATCGGCGTCACGGTGAGGTCGGACGGACAGATCGAACGCGTGGCAGGTCCTGCCGGAGTCTCGCCCGAGTCGGATCTGGTGGTGCGTGCGGCGCGCGCTTTGCAGGTCGCAAGCGGTACGGCGCTCGGGGCCTCATTGCGGGTCGTGAAGCGCATCCCCATCGGCGGCGGCCTGGGTGGAGGCAGCTCCGACGCCGCGACGACGCTTCTGGTGTTAAACCGACTCTGGGGTTGCGGGCTGCCGGTTCACGAGCTTGCGAAGCTCGGACGGGTCCTGGGGGCAGATGTGCCGGTTTTCCTTCACGGTTCATCGGCTTGGGCCGAGGGGCGGGGCGACATTCTGACCCCGGTGGAGCTACCGCCCCGGTGGTATGTCATCATCCGCCCGCAAGTGGCGATCTCGACCGCCGAAGTATTCCAGGCCCCTGAATTGACACGAAATTCCCCGCTCATCACAATACGCGGCTTTTTGGAATCCGGCGGCCGCAACGATTGCGAGCCGGTAGTGCGCGCGCGCTACCGGGAAGTTGGCGAGGCACTTGGCTGGCTTGCCCAATCGGCGCCTGCGCGATTGACGGGGACGGGGTCGTGCATATTTGCGCAGTTCATGAGTGAGGCGGCGGCAGGCGCGGTCGCGGCGCGTGTGCCGGATCGCTGGACGAGTTTTGTTGTGCGGGGGTTGAATGGCTCCCCGCTGCATGAGCGACTTTGATGGGGTGTCGCCAAGTGGTAAGGCAGCGGGTTTTGATCCCGCCATACGGAGGTTCGAATCCTTCCACCCCAGCTATTTGAGGGCCACGACCCGTTGATTGAGCAGGTTGCGGCGGCATCTTGGATCCGAATGCGAGCGTTAAGAGGCTAGACGGTGGCAACGAGCGACACACTCGCAATTTTTGCGGGCAACGCCAATCCGGTGTTGGCGCATGACATTGCGCGTTATTTGACGACGCCGCTCGGGCGCGCCTATGTCGGCCGCTTCAGCGACGGCGAGGTGAATATCGAGCTCATGGAGAACGTGCGCGAGCGCGACGTTTTCATCGTGCAGCCGACCTGCCCGCCGGCCAATGACAGCCTGATGGAGCTGCTGGTGATGGTGGATGCCTGCCGGCGCGCCTCGGCCGCGCGCATCACCGCGGTCGTGCCGTACTTTGGCTACGGGCGGCAGGACCGGCGGCCGCGGGCGACGCGCTCGGCGATCACGGCGAAGTTGGTTGCGAACATGATTTCAAGCGCCGGGGTGAATCGTCTCCTGACGATCGATCTGCACGCGGATCAGATCCAGGGTTTTTTTGATATCCCGGTCGACAACGTGTACGCATCGCCGGTGCTCCTGGGGGATGCGTGGAAGCAAGGCTATCGCGACGTCGTCATCGTCTCCCCTGACGTCGGCGGTGTGATCCGCGCGCGCGCTTTTGCCAAACGCCTGGATGATGCGGAACTTGCCATCATCGACAAGCGGCGCACGCGGCCGAATGAGTCGAAGGTCATGAACATCATCGGCGAGGTGGCCGGTAAAACCTGCGTCCTGATCGACGACATGGTCGATACTGCAGGCACGTTGTGCCGCGCGGCGCAGGCACTGAAGGATGAGGGCGCAACGCGCGTCATGGCCTATATCACCCACCCGGTGCTGTCAGGCGATGCGGTCGCGAAGATTGTCGAATCGGCGCTCGATGAGCTCGTGGTGACGGACACGATTCCGCTTTCCGAAGCGGCCAAGCGCTGCGGGCGCATTCGTCAGCTGTCGGTTGCCGCGCTCCTGGCCGAAACCATCCGTCGCATCCGCGATGAGGAATCGGTGAGCTCGCTGTACGTGGATTGATTTTAGGGTGACGCTGCCTTGGTCGCGTGGCGGCGTCTTGTTGTAAACGTCTGTTGGAGAAAATCATGCGTGTTTCATTCACATTCGGCGCGGACCCCCGCGAGATGCAAGGCAAAGGTGCGAGCCGCCGCCTGCGTCACACGGGCAAGGTTCCGGCCATTCTGTACGGCGGCTCAGTACCGCCCCAAGCGATCGTCCTTGATCAGCAGAATCTGCTGACGATGATCGAGAGTGAAAAATTCTATTCCTCGATCGTGCGCGTCAATGTCGGCGGGCAGGCTCAGGAAGCCATCGTCAAGGATGTGCAGATGCATCCTGCGCGGCATTCAGTCGTGCACGTCGATCTGCAGCGCGTCGTCGAGAACGAGAAGATTCGCATCCGTCTACCGATTCATTTCAGGGGCGAGGCGGCGTCTCCGGGCGTCAAATCGCAGGGCGGTATTGTTTCGCACATGCGCGCAGACGTTGAAGTGACCTGTCTGCCGAAGGATCTGCCGGAGTTCCTCGAGCTTGATCTGTCGAGTATGAATCTCAATGACACGCTGTTTCTCGCCGACATTCCGCTGCCCGAGGGCGTGCTCGTCGCCGAGCTCGGACATGGCAGGAACGCTCCGGTCGTCTCGATCCACAGCCCGCGTGCTGCGGAGCCCGAGCCGGTTGCCGCCGAGGCGGCCGCCGCCGCTGCCGTGCCGGTCGAGGGTGCTCCCGCGGCCGCAACCGGTGCCCCAGGGGCGGTGCCTGCCGCTGGCGCCGAGGGGAAGAAGGAGGACAAGAAGGAAGCCGCTCCGGCCAAGAAGGAGGGTGGCAAGAAATAGCGTGCAGGCTCTTTCATGCCGGGCCTTTTTCTCAAGCTCATTGCGGGCCTCGGCAATCCCGGGGATGAGTACGCGCGCACGCGTCACAACGCGGGCTTCGGGTTTGTCGAGGAGCTGGCGCGCCGCCACGGCGGCGCGTTCCGGCTTGAGTCCCGGCATCGCGGCGAGCTCGCGCGGATCAAGATCGGTGGCGCCGATCTGTGGTTGCTGAAGCCCATGAGCTTCATGAATCACAGCGGCGACGCCGTGCACAGCGTCGCCGCGTTCTACAAAGCCGCAGCGGCGGAAGTGCTCGTCGCCTATGACGATCTTGATCTGCCGCCCGGCACCGCGCGCTTACGAGAAGGCGGCGGGGCAGGCGGTCATAACGGCATGCGCGATGTGATCGCGCAGTTGGGGCCCGATTTCTGGCGTCTGCGCCTGGGGATCGGTCATCCGGGGCACCGCGACAAAGTGTTGAGCTACGTGCTGAATCGGGCCTCCACAGAGGAAGACATTTTGATTCGTCAGAGCATCGATGCCGCGGCCGATATCATGCCGCTGCTTCTGGGCGACGGCCCGCAACAGGCGATGCACCGTCTGCATACGACGGGCGAGCCCTCCTGATGCCTATTAAATGCGGCATCGTCGGTTTGCCCAATGTCGGCAAGTCGACGCTCTTCAACGCCCTCACCCGGGCCCAGATCGCAGCCGAAAATTACCCGTTCTGCACGATCGATCCCAATGTGGGTGTCGTGCCGGTGCCCGATCCGCGCCTCTCGGAGCTCGCAGCGATCGCAAAGCCGGAGAAGATCCTTCCGACCACGGTTGAATTCGTCGATATCGCGGGCCTCGTCGCCGGCGCATCGCAGGGCGAGGGCCTCGGTAATCAGTTCCTCTCCCATATCCGCGAGGTGGATGCGATCGCGCACGTGGTGCGCGCGTTCGACAATGCCGATATCGTCCACGTGAGCGGACGGATCGATCCGCTCTCGGATATCGATACGATCGACACCGAGCTTGGGCTCGCAGATCTTGCGACCCTCGAGAAGGGTATAGATCGCCAGGCGAAGGCCGCGCGCAGCGGTGAGAAAGATGTACTGCGCAAGAAGACGCTATTCGACCGCGTCAAACAGGAATTGAATGCGGGTCGTCCGGTGCGCGCGATGAAGCTTAGCGAGGAGGAGCGCCGCGACCTGCGCGACCTGCATCTTCTGACCGCGAAGCCCGTCATGTATGTCGCGAACGTGTCCGAAAACGGCTTCAGCGACAATCCCTACCTTGCCGCCATCGAGGAACGCGCGCGCGCTGAAGGCACGGTCGCAGTGCCGGTATGCGCGGCCATTGAAGCGGAAATTGCACAGCTCGAGGAGGCCGATCGCGCTGAATTCCTGGCATCGCTCGGTCTTAAGGAGCCAGGCCTCAATCGAGTCATTCGCGCCGCCTACAGACTGCTGGGCCTGCAGACCTATTTCACCGCGGGTCCCAAAGAGGTTCGCGCCTGGACTATCAGGGCGGGGTCCACCGCGCCGCAGGCCGCCGGCGTGATCCACACGGATTTCGAGCACGGCTTCATTCGGGCCGAGGTCATTGGCTTTGCCGATTACATTGCAGGCAAAGGCGAGGCGGGCGCGCGTGATGCCGGCAAGATGCGTCTTGAGGGCAAGGACTACATCGTGCGCGAAGGCGATGTCATGCATTTCAGATTCAATGTCTGAACTCGAATCCCGGCTCGCGGGTGTACACAAAGATTCGCGGCAAGACCAGTAGCCACGTTGCATACGGCCGAATTTTGAATCACTGCGGCGCGCTTCGTTTCTTGTCATCGCCGTACAAAGCGGGTACAAGGGCGGCACAGGCGGAGCGTAGCGGCGCCAAAAGCCGGCATGAGCGCAAGCTCGAGGGAACGCCCGGCTGCCAGGCACCAAACGCCAGATGAAGGGCACAAGCCAGCGCTGGGCTCGACACCTGGAGCCCGATGGTTTTTCCAAGGATCGGCTCCCCGCCGGTCAAATACGGCAGCCGCTTAGACATGCCGGGCCGCCGGTACCAGTTGCAAATCCGGGCAAGCCGAGGCGGAGCATTCGCGAGAGTCTATGTGTGGGATAGCAGGCTTAGTGCGCGCGCGCGACAGGGCGATTGACCCCCTGCGTCTCATCGCCTGCGCCAACCGCATCCGGCACCGTGGACCGGATGATGAAGGCTACCTCCTCTTCTCTTCAGCTGTCGGTCGCGCCGAGCCCATGGGCGGCGCGGACTCGGACGCGACCCTGGCATTGCCGCGCATCCGCGAGAGTTCCTTCGCCGCCAATGTCGGGCTCGCCCACCGCCGGCTGTCAATCATCGATCTGACCTCGGCGGGCCACCAGCCGATGCCTTCGGCCGATGGACGCTACTGGGTGGTATTGAATGGCGAGATCTACAACTACCTCGAGCTGCGTGATGAATTGCGGCGCGGCGGCGTAGTGTTTCGCAGTCAGTCCGACACAGAGGTGTTGCTCGCAGCATTCCAGGCCTGGGGACCGCAGATGCTACCGAGACTTATCGGTATGTTTTCGTTTGCGATCCTCGACACGCAGGGGCAGCGGCTGTTCCTCGCTCGCGATCATTTCGGCATCAAACCTCTGTATTACGCCGCAGCGCACGGTGAGTTTGCATTCGCGTCCGAGGCAACGGCACTGTTCGAATTTCCGTTCGTCCGGCGCCAGGCGGATGCGAAGCAGACTTATCAGCAGCTGCGATTCGGCGAGCGCTCCACTTTCAGCGATACGCTGCTCGCCGACGTCAAGAGCCTGCCCGCGGCGCATTCGATGGAGGTGTCGCTCAACGACGCTGCGGTCAGCACGCCGGTGCGTTTTTGGAGCCTGCGCGGTGTCCCGCGGCGGACGCTCACGCGTGCGGCCGCGGCAGCAGAGCTGCAGCAGCTCCTCGCCGAGAGCGTACGGCTGCATCTGAGAAGTGACGTCGCAGTGGGCGCCTGCCTTTCGGGCGGCCTTGATTCCTCGATACTTCTGCGCCTTGCCTTAAGAGAGCTTCCTCCCTCGAGCAGCGTTCAGGCGGTAAGCTTCATCAGCGAGGACCCGGCATTCAGCGAAGAGCCGTGGGTGGACATGATGCAAGGCGCCGTGATCCACAAGACGCGGCCGACGGCTGCCGAGTTCGCCGCCGATGTGAACGCGTTCGTCGCTGCGCACGACTTCCCTTTCATCAACCTCAGCGTCTACGCGCAGTACCGCGTGTTCCGTCTTGCACAGGAGAGCGGCATAAAAGTGATGCTGGACGGCCAGGGGAGCGATGAGTTGTTCGGCGGCTATGCGTCCCTGATCGGAGTACGCGTGACATCGATGCTGGCGCAGGGACGGCTTGCCGAAGCCGTCTCACTTGCGCGCCGGGTCCCGAACACGATTCCGCTGTCGCGGCTGAAAACACTGTGCTCGAGTCTTGGCCGCCAGCTCCCCAACGCGCATCAGCTTCGCGCGATCGAGTATTTGGGCGGAGGACTCTTTCCGGATTGGATGAACCGGGTCTGGTTCAGCGAGCGCGGCGTCGAACCGTCGATTCGCCCGCATGGGCGTGGCGTCGATGCGTTTCACGACGAGTTACTGTTGTGCCTCGAGCAGGTGACCTTGCCGCAGCTTCTGCGCTACGAAGATTCAAACTCGATGCGCTTCTCGATCGAAAGCCGCGTGCCGTTCTGCGCACCGGCGCTGGCGGAATTTGCGATGTCGCTGCCCGATGATCTGTTGGTGGCAGCGGACGGCACAACCAAGCGTGTGCTGCGCGACGCATCCGAGCCGCTCGTTCCCGCCAGCATCATCGGCCGGCCCAAGCTCGGGTTTGATGCACCGGACAGGAAGTGGCTCCTGGCCGCGCGGGAAACCATCGACGGCTGGCTCTCGCCAGCTCAAATGCGGCGCATGCCTTTTCTGCATGCCGCAGAGGTGCGCAAGCTCATCGATTCAGCACTTGCATCCCAAGGCCGCTGTCCGCCGCAGGTCTGGGGCGTCCTGGGGTTTATCGCGTGGGGAATCAGTAACGACATCGTTTGGGCCTAGAGGATTGTGGCGCGCGCTCTTGGGATCATCATTTCACGGGACGCCCGATCGAGTGCCACATCAGGCACAGATACAAGAAGAAGAGCGCCGTACTCGACACCGAAAATACCGCTAGCGCAGGGCCGAAGCCGAGCGTACGAGTCGCCCACAGGCCCCCGGTAGGCACCAGCAGAAACAAGAAATCGACGATGAGTTTGTAGTCCATACGACCCGTGACGGCGAGGACGCGCGACAGCGGGTTCACCACGAGCGCCACCGCAAGATAGGGAGCGAGGATCCGGAACGCATGTCCCGCCCGTGCCCATTCCGGCCCGAGCAGTTTCGGCATGGCGAACGGTGCGATGAGTGCCGCCGGAATATAGAGCACCGCGCTGATCGAGGCGAGTCTCACCAGAGTCCTGAAGAATTCGGTTTTCGCAACCTGGTCTGACTCATGCAACCAGGCGGGAAAGTGAGCGTGAAACACATCAGCGACGGCTGCACCGAGGAGCGCGCTCGGCGCCGCCGCGATGCGGGTAATGAGCGCGAACTCGCCGGCCGCGCCAATGCCAAAGAAGGACGCGATCAGGGGTAGCGGCAGAGAGGTTGCAATCGCATCTACCAGCGACGAGGGCAGCAACAGCATCGGATAACGGCGAAACCTTCTCGCGGTTGCCAAAAGGTGCAACGGGTGCTCGCGCAACAGCCTGAGGAGCGCGCCTTTGGTTCCGGGCAGAAGCCTCATGATGCCGAAGACGCGGCCCGCGACGTCACCTACGGCAAGTCCCACCCAGACCGGGCTCAGCACACCGAAAATCATCGGCAGCACCGCGCGCGCGACGCCTTGAGTTGCGAGCGCCGAGCCGATGTTTCGGAAGTTCAAGGCACGCGCCTGCCAGATCCGCAGGATGGTGAAAAGTCCCGTCAGTATCAGGGCCAAAAACACGAGGGCCGTGGACCAGGTCGGCAGCGCGCCGAAGCCGAGCCGACCGGTATGCTGCAGGGCGAGGAAAATCAGCATGGCGATGAAACTCATAGGTATCAGCACCGCGAAATTGAGCGCGAGCAGGCGCTCGGCGAGCAGCGCGCTGCGCGCCGTAGGAATGGCCATGTCGAAGCGAAGCGCGAGCGCGACGCTTGCGCTGTTCACGACAACGGTGAAGAGACCAAATATGCCGAACTCGTTTGGCCCGTACAGGCGCGTAAGTAACGGCGTTACTGCCAGCAAGACCATCTGGCCGATGACCGATCCACCGGTGACAGCGATCACCTGCCGAAAGAAACTATCGCGCGCAGCCATCAGGATGGTTTGCGGGAGATTGCGGCGCGACAGACTATCGTCACAGGCGCGCGCCCGCGCGCTCCAAGTCGGCGCGTAAATTCCGCGCCGCCGCCCAGAAATGGTAGCTCGCCCAGAAACCTGTGAGGGTTGTGACAATGAGTGCCCAGCGCAGCGACTCAGGTCCGGCAGAGGAGTGGGCGAGGAACAAGTCGCTTAAGATGCCGATGATCTGCGGTGCAAGCGCAAGGTTCGCCACATTCGCTCCAAAGAGCATAATTGCGCAGGCGAGACCCCGCATTCGCGGCAGCACGAGACTCTGCGTGAGTGTGAAGGTCGGCGCAAGATAGAGATAGGCGACAGGGACGAAGAGCCACAGCATCAAGGTTGCCGTCGCCCGGCTGGTCGCGACGTACGCGCCGATCGAGGCAAAAGTGCCAAGCGCCGTAACTGCACACACGATCCAGACCTGCCAGCGCGGATCGTTGCGGGCGATCCTGTGAATTACCAGGCCGCCCACGATGACGCCAATGGCACCTGCGACTCCGGTAATGGTGCCGGTGAGCGAGCCGGCCTCGCCGATCGTCATGTGATGCGAGCGCATCAAAAATGCAGGCGTCCACCAGAGTAGTCCCCATCCCCAATAGGTGAGCACCGTGACTCCGGCGATGACGTGCACCAGCGAACGCTGTGTACGCATGAAGCGCAGCGTTTCTCGCAACGACGGAATCTTTTCCGCCTCTGCGCTGGCATCGAGCCTGCCCCTTGGGGGCTCGTAGACGGTAAAGCGCATTAAAAGGGCGACGATAATTCCCGGAATGGCGAGGGCGAGGAATGCGGTTCGCCAGCCTAATGCGTCAGCGATCAGGCCGCCGCCAGTTGACCCCAGCATCGAGCCTGCGGCCGCTCCTAGGGTGAAGACCGAGGTCGCAAGGACCCGCTCGGAGAACGGAAACATATCGGCGATCATCGATTGGGACGCAGGTGTTCCACCGGCCTCGCCAGTGCCGACTCCGATCCTGGCAAGCATGAGCTGCAGGAAATTGTTGGCGAGACCACAGGCGGCCGTCATGACAGACCAGACCCCTATGGAAATTGCGATCAGCTTGCGACGGTCGACGCGATCGGCGATGAGCCCGAGAGGAATGCCCATCCCGGTGTAGAAGATCGCGAGTGCGGTGCCGGTCAGGAAGCCGATCGCGGTATCGCTCAAGTGCAGGTCGGACTTGATCGGCTCTATCAGCGTGGCGATGACATAGCGATCCGCGATGTTGGAGACGTAGACGGCGGTGAGAATCCCGAGCGCGTACCAGCGACGCCATGATCCGGGGAACGCTACGGCGGCATTTGGCATCACGCGGTTGGTCTTCTTGCTCCCTCGAGCGTTAATTGGTTCTCGTTGGTCCGGCAAGCGGCCGCCGTCGCGCCCCTTGGCCATCGTCCGAGCTTACGGGGATGCAGTCATCGCGAGAAGCACCGCGTGTGTCACCGGCTGAATCCAGTACAGCCAGGGGTAGCTGCGTGCTTCTGCCGGGCACTGGCGACGCCCGATGCCCCCGCCGCCCGCCTGGGTTCATCGTCTTCGGCTGACCGGAGTCCTGTGCAACGCTTTCTTGACACCCTCGAGCACGCACCCGGACAATCGCGCCCCGCATCGTGGAAAGGTAGCTCAGCTGGTTAGAGCACGGCACTCATAATGCCGGGGTCGAGGGTTCGAGTCCCTCCCTTTCCACTATTAAATCAAGGAATTAGAAGCTCACAAATGTTGGGCACTTCTGCGTAAGCGCAGGATAAGTGCAAGCGCGTTGTCCGTTAGCCGAAGTTTGCAACAGACCTATCGGCCATGTAGGCGGCCGAGCTTGCTGTAGGTGCGTTCCGCGCGTTGCCCGTCCCTTTCCATTGATTGTGCGCCAGTCGGCGCCAGCAGCGATTCAACATCGGCCGGCGCGACTGCGGCACTGCGAAAGAAGCCCTGGTATTGGTCGCATCCCATCCCCCGCAGCAGGGCTAGCTGCTCGGCCGTTTCGACACCTTCGGCAACCACCTTCAGGCGCAGCCCGTGCGCCAAAGAAATTATCGCTCCGACGATAGATACATCATCGCGATTGGAGCTTAGGTTGCGTATGAAGCTGATGTCGATCTTGAGTTTGTCAATCGGAAAACGCTGCAGGTAACTCATGCTGGAGTAGCCGGTTCCAAAGTCGTCCATGGCAACAACGACGCCCAGTCGGCTCAGTTGCTCAAGCATCGCTACCGACTCGTCGGCATTGGTCATCAGCGTTGCCTCAGTCAGTTCGATCTCCAGATAGGCCGCGTCTAGCGAATTCGTCGCGAGCGCTTGGCGCACCCCATCGACAAAGTTCGGTTGGCAGAATTGCGTGGGTGAGACGTTTACCGCCACTCGCAGAAATGGCAGGCCCTGCAGCTGCCAAAGGCGAGCTTGTCGACAGGCCTCGCGAATCACCCAATCGCCAATAGGCAGGATCAACCCCGTGTCCTCGGCGACGGCAATGAACTCACCCGGCATTACCCATCCGCGCGTGGGATGCTGCCAGCGCAGCAATGCCTCCACGCTCCGCACTTCGTCGCTCGCGATTTCGACCCGCGGCTGATAATGCAGGTAAAGCTGGGAGTTCGCGACCGCGTATCGTAAATCAGCCTCTATGACGAGGCGTTCGCGCGAAAAAAAGGTTGTCACGTCCTCATCGAAGAAACGGAACATGTTCCTACCACTCTTCTTGGCGTGGTACATGGCCTCGTCGGCGCGCGCAAGAAGCGCCTGCCCGTCGGCGGCATCGACCGGGAAGCGCGCAATACCGATGCTCGGTGAGACATGCAGCTCCGTACCTTGAATGCGATAGGGCTCCGAGAACGCATCCATCCATCGCGTGGCGAGCTTCTCAATATCCTCGCGCGCGCTAACATCTTGTAGCAAGAGCAGGAATTCGTCGCCACCGGCTCTAGCGACCGCATCATTCGCGCGCGTGGTTGAGAGCAGGCGTTGTGCGACCAACTTCAGCAGTGCATCGCCGGCCACGTGCCCCAGAGAATCATTGATCACTTTGAAGCGATCCAGATCAAGCACGCCAATTGCAAACGGTTGCCCCTGGTGTACGGCAATCGTAAGGCGCTCGGTGAATAGCGTCCGATTTGGGAGGCCGGTGAGTGCGTCATGGATGGACTGGTGGCGAAGTTCAGCATTGACGAGCACGAGTGATTTGTCGCGGGTTTCCACCGATTCGCTAAGCTCACGACGTCGCTCCTGCAGCCGCATTCTGAGCGATTGGCCGAAAAGCCCGAGCAGCGTGCAACGGCCGAGCGTCGCCACGAAACACAGCCACACCAATACGTGATCCGCAGCGCTGGTCTGCGGAATCCAGCTCGACCGGCGACTGCCATACAGCAGCATTGCGGCAGCAATC
>Ga0302326_10021927_pt1 | contig 13080 bp, 11 predicted proteins | sample Palsa_T0_3_FD_202264 | JGI IMG/M metagenome (GOLD analysis project Ga0302326, IMG submission 202264) | Peat permafrost microbial communities from Stordalen Mire near Abisko, Sweden - Palsa_T0_3 | ecosystem: Environmental > Terrestrial > Soil > Palsa > Peat permafrost | place: Sweden: Abisko... | reverse complement strand
TGATGTCCGCCAGGAGCGCCACGGCAAGCCCGGCGCCGACAGCGCTGCCGCGGATCGCAGCGACGACGGGTTTGGAACAATTCACGAGGTTATAGACGAGGTCGCTCGCTTCCTTCCACACGCGCACGAGTGCGGCGTCGTCGGCGATCATCTCCTCAATCAGTTCGAAGTCTCCGCCTGCGCAGAAATGCGCACCGGCGCCGCGCACCAGCACCGCCCGGATGGCCGGGTCAGCATCGATGCTGCGCCACACCTGCGCAAGGTCGCGGTGCAGCGCCGCGCCCGCGGCATTTAGGCGCGCCTCATTGGCAATGATCACCTCGAGAATTCCCGGCAGTGGCGCATCAAACTGCAGAGCAGGATGGGCGCTACGATAGGCCTCCAGGGATACGGCGGCGTTGCTTGCCATTGTTAGGCCACTTGGTCCGGAATGGCACGTTCACTCACCATCGTGAGCACATCGTAGCTCGCCACCACGGCGCCGTCCTGATTGATGATTTCGGCATCCCAGCGCACCTCGCCGTAGCCCGCGCCGGCGCGCAATGATTTCTCCTTGCAGCTGATGCGCACGCGGATCCGATCCCCAGGCTTCACCGGTTTCACGAAGCGTAGCGCGTCGATGCCGTAGTTCGCGAGCACGGGTCCGAACTCGGGCTCGACGAACAACCCGGCCGCGGCCGCGATGAGAAAGTAACCATGGGCGACGCGGCCTCCAAACAGCGGGTTGCGGCGCGCGGCGGCCTCATCCATGTGCGCGTAGAAATGATCCCCGGAGAGTGCGGCAAAGCGCTCGATGTCGGCGAGTGTCACTTCGCGTTCGCCAGAGTTGAAGCTGTCGCCGATGACGAGCGCTGCGAAGGGAATCCTGAATGGGTGTTCCTGCGGATCGCGCTGCCGAGCGCCGCGCACCCAGCGCGATGTAACCGCCGTGAGAAGGTCGGGCGTGCCCTGCACGGCGGTGCGCTGCATGTAGTGCAGCACGCCGCGAATACCACCCAGTTCCTCGCCGCCGCCGGCGCGGCCGGGGCCGCCGTGCACCAGATGCGGCAGCGGTGAGCCATGACCGGTGGAATCGGCGGCGCAAGCGGCATTGACGACGAGTATGCGGCCGTGAAACGGCGCAAGCCCCGTAACCAGGCGTGCAGCAAGCGCATCATCCGCGCTCACGACCGAGGCGACGAGGCTGCCGCCACCGCGCCGCGCCAGCGCAATCGCCTCATCAGCACTGGCATAAGGTAGAACGGTGCACACCGGCCCAAAGGCCTCGATCGTTTGCACCGCGCGCGCCGCGCGTGCATCGCTGCAGTGTAAGAGGGTCGGGGCGAGAAAGGCGCCGCGCTCCGCGTCGGCGCCGGTGGGGTGCAAGGCAAGCTCGCCGCCAAATGCCACCGTAGCCTCCGCCGTGAGCCGCGCGAGCTGTGCGCGCACCTCGCGACGCTGTGCGAGCGAGGCGAGCGGCCCCATATTGACCGCCTCCAGGCGCGGATCGCCGATGACGAGCTGCGCGAGTTTCCCGCGCAAGGCCTCGAGCACGGGCTCGCACAGCACCGCGGGCACGATGGCCTTGCGAATCGCCGTGCACTTCTGCCCGGCCTTGACGCTCATTTCACGCACCACTTCGCGGATGAAGAGTTCAAATTCCGGCGAACCCGGGCGTACATCGTCGCCAAGAATCGAGGAGTTGAGCGAATCGGTCTCGGCGGTGAAACGCACCGAGCGCTCGGCGACGGCGGCATGGCGTCGCAGCACGGAAGCCGTCGACGCCGAGCCTGTGAAGGCGACGACATCCTGCGCCTGCAAATGATCGAACAGATTGCCGACGCTGCCGCAGATGAGCTGCACCGCACCCGCCGGCAGCACACCCGATTCGATGATGCGCCGAAACAGTAGCTCGGCGAGATAGGCCGTGCTCGTCGCGGGCTTGATGATCGCCGGAACTCCGGCAAGCAAGGTCGGAGCCAGTTTCTCGAGCATGCCCCAGACGGGGAAGTTGAACGCGTTGATGTGCACCGCCGCACCCTCGAGCGGCACGCAAATATGCTGGCCCAGAAACTTGCCGCTCTTCGACAGCTGCTCCGTTGCCCCATCGATGTAGACGCGGCCGTTTGGCATCTCGCGCACGCCCTTGCTCGCATAGACGAAGAGCGTCGCGATGCCGCCGTCGATATCGAGCCAGGAATCATGTTTGGTCGCGCCGGTGCGGTAGGAGAGCGAGTAGAGCTCCTCTTTGTGTGCGCCCAGCGCTTTTGCGAGGCTCTTCAGGATCCCAGCCCGCTCGTGAAAGGTGAGCGCCCGCAATGCCGCTCCACCGACGCTGCGCGCGTGCTCAAGGGCCGCGGCAAAGTCAATGGGTGCTGCACTCATCTGCGCAACCGCAGCGCCGTCGGTCGCATCGCGCAGCGGTTCCCCGGCCGCATCGCCGCTCGTCCAGCGTCCCTCGATGAAGCTTTCTACCAACATCTGCTTTCCTATTATCTTGCGCTGTGTCCGGTGCGCGCGGCTTGCCAAGCGGCAAAGGTGCTCTTTTGGGCGGCAAGCTCAGCGATGAGCGGTGCGGCAGACCAGTAGCGCGCGCCATGCTCGATCGCCATGCGCCGTATGCCATCGTACACGGCGCCGAGCCCGAGGGTATCGGCGTACGCCATCGGTCCGCCGCGGGCGCGGGGAAAGCCATAGCCGTTACACCAAATGACGTCAATATCAAGTGGCGCTGCGGCGATGCCGTCGGCGAGAATCGCTGCGCCCTCATTGATCAGGGCAAAGATGCAGCGTTCGATGATTTCCGCATCGCTCACCGCGCGCGGCGCGATATTGAGGCGCTGCGCTTCGGCGCGGATGATTGCGTCAACTTCCGGATCTGCGTGCCGCGCGCGCGAGCCTGGCTCGTAGCGATACATGCCGCGCCCGCTTTTCTGGCCCAGACGGCCGCTCTCGACGAGCAGGTCCGCAACGCGGTAGTAGCGCGGATCGTCGGGCAGATCTTTGCGCTCGCGCCGTACGCGGTAGCCCACGTCGAGGCCCGCCAGGTCCCCGACGGCGTTCGGACCCATGGCCATGCCGAAATCCTCGAGCACCGCATCGATGCGGGAAGCGGCCACGCCCTCAAGCAGCAGCAGCTGATTCTCGCGGCCATAGGCATAGAGCATGCGGTTGCCCACGAAGCCGAAGCCATTGCCCACCACGACGCCCGTCTTGCCGATGCGCTGCGTGAGGGCGAGCGCGCGCGCAACACTGGTCGATGAGGTTTGGGGCGCGCGCACGATTTCCACCAGCCGCATGATGTTTGCCGGACTGAAGAAGTGCATGCCGATCACATCTTGCGGGCGCGTGGTGGCGCTGGCGATGGCGGCCACATCGAGGGTTGAGGTATTCGTCGCGAGGAGCGCATCCGGGCGGCATCGTGCATCGAGCTCGCCGAACACGTCCTGTTTGAGTTGCAAGCTTTCGAAGACCGCCTCGATGACGACGTCGGCAGATCCGAGCGCGGCCATGTCGCTCGTTACGGCAACCCGCGCCTGTGCCGCAGCGCTCGCCTCTGCCGTCAGGCGACCTTTGCTCACTGCCGCAGCGAGCGCATCGCGGATGCGTTGCAGGGCGCTCATCAGCGCTGCGGATTGCGAGTCGACGAGCGTGACGGGAAGACCGCCCGTGATGCAGCTCGTGGCAATGCCGGCGCCCATGGTGCCAGCGCCGACGATGCCGATGTGGCGGTCTTCCGCTGTGCTTACGCTCATGAGCTTCAGCGCTCCGCGAACCGCGGCGTGCGCTTCTCGAGAAAGGCAGCCACGCCCTCGGCGTAGTCAGAAGAGCGTCCGAGCTCGCGCTGATAGTCGCGCTCGACATCGAGCTGCTCGTGAAGTTGACGCTCCCAGGACGTGTAGATCGCCTCCTTGGTTCGCGCGAGAGCACGTGTGGGCGCTGCCGCGAGACGTTGTGCGAGCGCTGCGACCGCGCCCGGGAACTCCTCATCAGCGACGCTGCGCCAGATGAGCCCCCAGTTGGCGGCCTCATCGGCGGCGAGCTTGTCGCCCAGAAAGGCAAGTCCGATCGCCCGCGCCTGCCCCACGAGTCGCGGCAGGAACCAGGTGCCGCCGGAATCGGGCACCAAAGCAACCTTGGAGAATGACTGGATGAAGCTTGCCGAGCGTGCGGCGATGACCAGATCGCAGGCGAGCGCAAGATTGGCGCCGGCGCCGGCGGCGACGCCGTTGACGGCGGCGATCACGGGCATCGGCAGAGCGCGCAGCGCGAGCACCAGAGGCTTGTAGTAGCGCTCGATCGACTCGCCCAGATCCGGCGCGGCGCTTGCGGCACTCACGGCGCGATCGCCAAGATCTTGTCCTGCGCAAAATCCGCGTCCCGCACCCGTCAGGATGAGCACGCGGCAGCCCACGTCTTCTTTGACCCGCTGCAGGGCGCTGCGCACTTCCTCGTGCATTTGAATATTGAAGCTGTTGAGGCGCTCTGGGCGATTCAACGTCAAACGCGCGATGCCGGCGCTGCACTCGAAGAGGATGGTCCTATAACTCATGGATTCAGGTCTCATCGTAGGTGATTTCAAGCTGCGGCGTCTTCGCGTGTGCCTGGCAGGCGAGGATGAATCCCTGCGCGAGTTCCCAGTCCTCGAGCGCGTAGTTCTGCGCAAGCTCCACTTCGCCGCGCACGAGTTTAGTCCGGCAGGTGGAGCACACGCCGGCACGGCAGGAAAAGGGCAGATCCAGACCCGCGCGCGCCGCGGCCTCAAGGATGCTTTCCGTGCCGGTGTGCATGGTAAAGACACGGCGCCGCCCGTCCATGATGACGTCAACCTGCGTCTCGCCGGCGGCGGGAAGCGCTGCGCCGACGGCGAGCGGCGCCTGCGCCAAAGCCGCGGCCGAGGCACTCGCATCCGCGTGAATCTTCTGCGGCGCGACGCCCGAGTTCACGAGTTGCGCGTGCCACGGGGAAACCACGCTTGCCGTGCCCACGAGGAAGTATTCATGAACCGCCAGCGGCTCAAAGAATTCCTTCGCGAGCGCGCCCAACTTGGGCGCATCAAGCCTGCCGCTCAGGAGCTCCCCCTCCTCCGGCTCGCGCTCCATGATGAAGTGCAGCGCGAGGCGCCCGAGATACTGATCCTTCAGCGCCAAGAGATCTTCAAGTGCCGCATCGCTGACGCCGCCGTAGTTGCCGTAGAAAACCAGAAGCGTGCATGCGGGCTCAGTGGAGAGTCGCGTCGCGATGAGGAGCACCAGCGATTCGAGGTCCTCGCCCGCCGCACAGGCGACGTAGGTGTGGGCGCCCGCGCCCTGCGCAGTGCCTGCGCCATCTTCAATGCCAATCATCGCAAGTGCTCTAGATGCACTTGAAATAGTCAAAAGGCTCAAGGCACGCCGTGCACGCGTAATGCGCCTTGCAGGGCGTGGAGCCGAATTCGCTGATGAGGCGCGTCGCAGGACTGTGGCAGCGCGGGCACAGGACCGCAACCGCACCCAAAAGCCGCTTGGGGTTCGACACGGCCTCAACCGGCGGCGCGATGCCGTAGGCAGCAAGTTTCAGGCGCGCCGCGGGCGTGAGCCAATCGCTGCTCCAGGGCGGAGCGAGTATCGTCTCGATGACGACCTCGCGAAAGCCGGCGCGCGCAAGCTTCTGCTCGACCGAGTTGCGGATGACCTCTGTGGCCGGACAGCCTGAGTAAGTCGGAGTCAGTCCCACGTGCAGTGCATCGCGGCTCGCGCCGCGTACGTAGCGCACGATGCCCAGATCGATGATGCTCAAGAGCGGTATCTCGGGGTCTTTGACCTCGCCGAGCAGCCGCCAGACCTCCTCTTGCCAGTTGCTCTGTGCAGATTCGACTTGAGAGGCAACGCTCATCAGCGCTACCACTCGGCGCCAGGATAGGCGCGCTGCAGGAATTGCATCTCGGCGAGCATATAGCCCAGGTGCTCGGTGTGAACGCCGCGCTTGCCATGCCAGGGAAACGGCGAATCGGCGGGGCGCACGAGTGTCGCTTCGGCCAGTACGGCATCGATGCGCGCCGACCAGCGTGCTTGGAGCGCCGCCACATCCGGCGCAATGCCGGCGGCAGCCATCGCTTCCTCGACGGCATCCGCGGCGAAGAGCTCGGTGGTGAATGGCCACAGCTCCTCGAGGGCGCTTTGCACCCGCGCGTGGCTCTCGGCCGTGCCATCGCCCAAACGCACGACCCAGCTTGCGCTGTAGCGCACGTGGTAGCGAGTCTCCTGCAACGCCTTCGCGGCAATCTCGGCCAGGCGCGCATCCGCGCAAGTCTGCAGCGCCTCGTAGAGCTCGAGCTGGAATGCCGATGCCAGTAGCTGGCGCACGAGCGTATGTCCGAAGTCGCCATTCGGCTGCTCGACCAGCGTCAGGTTCAGAAACTGCCCTGCGTCGCGCAGGAACGCGAGCTCATCTTCCGAGCGTCCGCGCCCTTCGAGTTCGCCTGCGTAGCTCAGAAGCAGGCGCGCCTGGCCAATGAGATCGAGCGCGATGTTCGCAAGCCCAAGATCCTCCTCGAGCGCCGGGGCGTGTCCCACCCATTCGGCAAGACGCTGTCCGAGAATGAGGCTCGTATCGGCAAGCCTCAGCACGTAGCGCAGCCGCGGATCCTCGCTCAGGACTTGGGCGATCGCTGCGCTCACAGGTTCTTCACCTCTTCGGGTATCGCGTAAAAGGTCGGATGGCGATACACCTTGTCGCGTGCCGGCTCAAAGAAGGCATCCGCATCGAGCGGATCCGAGGCGGCTATGTCGCTCGAGCGGGCGACCCAGATGCTCACGCCCTCGAGGCGGCGCGTGTAGACATCGCGCGCATGTTCAAGCGCCATGCGGGCATCGACGGCGTGCAAGCTGCCGACGTGCTTGTGCTCGAGCCCTGAGCGCGAGCGGATGAAGACTTCAAATAACGGCCAATCGGGTGACGTCATGCTGACTCCTTTGAGGCGGTGGCGCGGGCGCGCTCTTTGGCGGCGTAGGCCGAGGCGGCCTCCCGCACCCACGCGCCCTCCTCGTGCGCGCGGCGGCGCGCCGCCAGGCGCTCGCGGTTGCACGGGCCGTGCCCTTTGACGACGCGGTGAAACTCGCTCCAATCAATGGCGCCGCAGCGGTAGTGCTGCGACTCTTCATCCCAGCGCAGTTCCGGATCGGGCACCGTGAGCTTCAGGAAATCCGCCTGCGGCACGGTCACGTCGATGAAGTGCTGGCGCAGCTCATCGTTGGTGAAGCGCTTTATCTTCCAGCGCATCGACTGCGCCGTGTGCGGCGACTCCGCATCGCTCGGCCCGAACATCATGACCGACGGCCACCACCAGCGATTGAGCGCATCCTGCGCCATCGCGCGCTGCGCGGGCGTGCCGCGCGCAAGCGTCATCATGATCTCAAAGCCCTGGCGCTGATGAAAACTCTCCTCACGGCAGATGCGCACCATCGCGCGTGCATACGGGCCGTAGGAGCAGCGGCAGATCGGTATCTGATTCATGATGGCGGCGCCGTCGACGAGCCAGCCGATGGCGCCGATGTCCGCCCAGGTGAGGGTCGGGTAATTGAAGATGCTCGAGTACTTCGCGGTGCCGGCGAGCAATTGCGCCACGAGCTCCTCGCGCGACACGCCCAAGGTCTCCGCCGCGCTGTACAGGTACATGCCGTGCCCGCCCTCATCCTGCACCTTGGCGATGAGCACGGCTTTGCGACGCAATGTCGGTGCGCGCGTGATCCAGTTGCCCTCGGGCAGCATGCCGACGATCTCGGAGTGGGCGTGCTGGGATATCTGCCGCACGAGGGTGCGCCGGTAGGCATCCGGCATCCACTCCTTGGGCTCGATCTTCTCGTCGCGCTCGACCTTGGCGTCAAAGCGCGCGGTGAGCGCCGCTGCATCCTGCGACGGCGCCTGCAGGCAGTCCTTGCCGAGCGAATCCAGGCCTTGCGTGTACACGGTAAGCTCCCGGTCGTAGTGCCTAATCTGACACAAGAAAATGCATACAGCAACTATTTATGTGTCACAATTTGTCACCTCAGCGCGCCTGCGGAGCGTGACATGACCGACCCAATCGACGCCTGGCTGCGCAGGCTGCGCGGGCGCTTCCGGCGCCAGCGACCGCTACGCAGCGGCTCGCTCCTTATGACCATCCTCGGAGATGCGATCGCGCCGCGCGGCGGCCGCGTGACGCTCGGCAGTCTCATTCGCCTGGCCGAACCGCTCGGATTGCCGGAACGGCTGGTGCGCACCTCCGTTGCGCGTCTTGCTCAGGAGGGTTGGCTTGCCGCGCGCCGCAGCGGCCGCACCAGTGAATACGCCCTCACGGCGCCTGGCCGGCGGCGCTTCGCTGCCGCCACGCGCCGCATCTATGCAGCTGGCCCGCGCGCCTGGGAGCGGCGCTGGACCCTCATCTTGCTTGTGCCGATGAACTCGGCGACGGGGGAGCGCCGCGAGCGCCTGCGCGAGGAGCTGCACTGGCTGGGATTTGGGCAGTTTGCGCCGGATGTCTTCGGGCACCCGAGTCTGGGCAGCGTGGCGGTGCGCGCGCGCCTCGCCGAGGCGGGCATCGAGAATCATCTGACGCTGCTCGAGGCGAAGAGCGAGCACGGGCGCGATGATCGCCGGCTCGTGCGCCTGGGCTGGGATCTGGTCGAGCTTGCGCGCGCCTATCGGCGCTTCGTGGCTGCCTTCGCGCCGCTATCGGCGGCGCTGCGCAGCGGCGGCACGCCCGCTCCGGAAGTCGCCTTCGTGGCACGCACCTTGCTCATTCACGAATATCGCAGAATTCATCTGCGCGATCCCGCCCTGCCCGATGCCCTTCTCCCCGACGATTGGGTCGGCACGGCGGCCTACGAGCTGTGTCGGGAGCTCTATCGGGCGCTGTTCCGCGCCGCTGAGCTGCATCTGACGCGCAACGCGCGCAGGCTCACCGGAGTGCTGCCGTCGGCATCGCGCGCGGCGCGCGCGCGCTTTGCGCGCCCGGGCAGCGCGGCGAATCAGGTGGGATTCTCAAGGCTGAACGACTGACTCTGATCGTCGTAGGCGAAGGCTTCGGCGTAACGGCCCCAGCTGATGATGGTGCGCAGCGTCTCTTCGGCCGCCTCCTCGGTCATGTGATCCTCGAGCTCATCGAAGAAGCGCGTCTTCGGCGCCGTGTGGCTCGCACGCTCATCGAGCACTCGGCGAATGTAGGCGGCAAGCGGTACGTAGCTTAGGAGGTGCTGCGAGAAGAGGCGCTTGCGCTCGTCGGTATCGCCCTTGGCGAACTCATTGCCGCCTTCGGTCAGACGGATGTCGCCGCCCGCAAGCTCGGCGAACCGCAACATCTGCAGAGCCTCGGCCACTGGAAAGAGCTCGTCGGCCTCCATGTGCAGGTCGGAGGAGATCGCCGGCAGGTCCGCATGCCCGTTGTACGGGGCCGTGCTCACCGCCTCCACCAGACCCGCGAGTAAATTGGAGGACACGTGCACGAGCATTGTGCCGATGCCGGCGCCCGCATAGCGGTCGATGCGCGCTCCCGGCCGTGCATCGCTGCCCGGCCGTGTGGTCATCTCCACGTAGACGCGGTCGATGATCGCGCGAAAGCGCGGATCGATCGGATGGCGCGGCTTGGGCAGATCGATGAGGATTTCACTGACGATGCGCCCCGGTTGCGCGGAAAACAGCAGCAGGCGGTCGCACATGAGCACCGCCTCCTCGATGTTGTGCGTCACGAGGAGTACGCCCTGTATCGGCAGTTGGCCCGCGGCCCAGAGGTCGAGGAAATCATTGCGCAACGTTTCGGCCGTTAGCACATCGAGCGCCGAGAACGGTTCATCCATGAGGAGAATGTTCGGATGCACGACGAGAGCGCGTGCGAAGCCCACTCTCTGGCGCATGCCGCCTGAGAGCTCGCGCGGATAGGCGGATTCGAAACCGTCGAGGCCGATGAGGTCGATCGCAGCCAATGAGCGACGCCGGATCTCGGTCGCCGGGACGCGCAGCGCCTCAAGGCCAATCTGCACGTTTTCAAATACCGTGAGCCACGGGAACAGCGCAAAGCTCTGAAACACCATGGCGATACCGGCCGCGGGGCCCGCGACGTTCTGACCGAGATAGTTGACACTGCCGCCGGTCGGGTTTGCGAGGCCAGCAATCACGCGCAGCAGCGTCGACTTGCCCGAGCCGGAACGGCCGAGGAGCCCGACGATCTCGCCCGCACGCAGCGTCAGATCGACGCCGTCGAGAACCAGGAGCTCATCGCCATCGGGCTTGTGAAAAGCCTGCCGCACGTTTTGCACGTCGAGAAGCAGCGGCGCATTCATTGGCGAAACTCCACAGCTTTAGGCCATCCGGAAGCGGCGCTCGGCCTGCGCATACAGCGGCCGCCAGAAAAGCCGATTGAGCAGCACGACGAAGAGGCTCATCACCACGATCCCGAGGACCGTACGGCGCGCATCCCCTGCGGTCGTTGCTTCGGCGATGTAGGCGCCGAGGCCGGTTGCAACCAGGCGCTCTTTGCCCCAGGTAGCAAGCTCGGCGACGATGGCGGCGTTCCACGAACCGCCTGAGGCGGTGATCGCGCCCGTAAGGTAGAACGGGAAAATGGCCGGCAACGCGATCCGGCTCCACCACAGCCAGCCGCGAATATGCAGATTCTCGGCCACATTGCGCAAGTCGGGCGCGAGCGAGGACGCGCCGACGATGACATTGAAGAGAATGTACCACTGCGTGCCCAGAATCATGAGCGGACTCAACCAAATGTTGGGACTTAAGCGCCAGGCGACAATGACCGAGACGACCACGGGAAAGAAGAGATTCGCCGGAAATGCCGCGAGGAATTGCGCGATGGGCTGCACGATGCGCGTGACGCTGGGCCGCAGGCCGATGGCGACTCCGATCGGCACCCACACGACACTCGCGATCGCTATGAGGATAATCACGCGTGCGAGCGTCGCCAATCCCAGGAGGACGACGTGACCGATCTCCGCACCGGTCACGCCGGAGTGCACAAAAACGGCAATCTTCCAGATGGCCGCGAGGGTGAGGAGAAGGATTCCGCCATACCACACCGGATCGACCCACGCGGGCGCGGGCCTGCGCGCCACGGGCTTTTTCTGGCGTCGCTGCAGCTTCTGCAGACCCTGTCCCCAGCGCGATGCGCGGTGCAAGGCTGCGGCGAAACCCCGGCGCAGCAGCCGCAGCACCCGTGAGCGGCGCAGCATCGTCAGCACCCAGGAACGTGAGGGCGTCAAACCCGCCTCCTGTTCGAGCGTGAACCAATCGGCACTTGCGATGAGCGGGCGGAACAGGAGCTGGTCGTACACGAGAATGACCACGAACATCGCCCCGATCGCCCAACCGATGGCGACGAGATTGCGTTGCTCGATGGCGAGGGCGATATAGGAGCCGATGCCGGGCAAGGTCAAAGTCGTATTGCCGACGCTGATCGCCTCGGAGGCCACGACGAAAAACCAGCCTCCGGACATCGACATCATCATGTTCCAGATGAGCGGCGGCATGGCAAAGGGCACCTCCAGACGCCAAAACCGCATCCACGCCCCCAGACGAAAGCCGCGCGCGACCTCGTCGAGCTCGTCCGGCACGCTGCGCAGCGACTGGTAAAAGCTGAAGGCCATATTCCAGGCTTGGCTCGTGAAAATCGCGAAGATCGCGGCGATCTCGGCGCCGGCGATCCGCCCCGGCGTGAGCGAGAGGAAAAAGACCACGGTGACCGAAATGAAACCGAGGATCGGCACCGATTGCAAAATGTCGAGCAGCGGCACGAGCACAGCCTCGGCGCGCCGGCTCTTTGCAGCCAGGCTCGCATAGGTAAAGGTAAAAACGAGTGATGCGATCATAGCGATGAGCATGCGCAGCGCGCTGCGCGCGCTGTAGCCAATGAGCTTCCAGGGATCGAGCGAGATCGGCGTTGCCTCAAGCCCCGCAAGCGGCTGAGTCAGCCCATGCGCGGCTTCCCCAAGATAGACGAGCGCGCCGAAAACGAGCGCAATCGCGACCACGTCCCAGCGCTCCGGAACGAGACGGCTCTTGAGAACGGATATGGGCAGCCGACCGATGAGCATCCGCGCACCTTACCGTAACTGCATGACATTCGGCTCGTCTTTGAAGATGAAAATCTTCGTGCACGACGCGACCGGCAGCCATTGCGAGCGACGCGGCAATTGCGTACTGTCAATGAGGGTGCGGACTCGGAGTGGGAACATCAACATGCTGACCCGACGCAAATGGATCGCCGCATCGACGGGCACATTGATGTTGGGTGCACTAGGCAGCGCGCGCGGTGCGGATTCGTCCCCTTCCGCCAACGCCCCCGATGACGTCCTCATTGCTCTGCCGGGCAAGAAACCTCTCATCAAGCGCAGCTTCCGCCCGCCGAACTTCGAGACGCCTTTGGCTGATCTGCGCAGCCGGTTCACGGCGAACGAGGCCTTCTTCGTTCGCTATCACCTGGCCGTCATTCCGGAAATTGACGCACGGACATGGCGCCTGCGGGTCGGCGGCCCGAGCACCGCGCGGCCACTCGTACTGTCACTCGATGATCTCAAGCGCGGCTTCGAGCGCATCTCTCTCGCCGCCATCAACCAATGCTCGGGCAACCGCCGCAGTTTATTCACACCACGAGTCCCCGGTGTGCAATGGGGCAATGGCGCGATGGGCCATGCGACCTGGAGCGGAGTGCGCCTGCGCGACGTGCTGCGCAGGTGCGGCGTTCTGACGGACGCGCTCGAGGTCGTATTGGATGGAGCCGACGGCGCCGTTCTGCCGCAGACCCCGGACTTCCAGAAGAGCCTGCCCATTGAACGCGCGCTCGATGAGAACACGCTCATCGCCTTTGAGATGAACGGCCATCCGCTGCCGCATTTCAACGGCGCGCCGGCGCGTCTCATCGTTCCCGGCTGGACGGCGACCTATTGGGTTAAGCATCTCACCGAGATCCGCGTGCAGGCGCGGCCCTTCGATGGCTTCTGGATGAAGGGTGCCTACCGCATTCCGACTGGGGCATTTCCCGGCGCCCGCTTTGTAAGCCAGGAAACACCCGAGACCACTCCGATCACGCAGATTCTCGTCAACTCGCTCGTGACCGCACCCTCGTCCGACGCGCGCCTG
>Ga0302326_10021926_pt1 | contig 13080 bp, 7 predicted proteins | sample Palsa_T0_3_FD_202264 | JGI IMG/M metagenome (GOLD analysis project Ga0302326, IMG submission 202264) | Peat permafrost microbial communities from Stordalen Mire near Abisko, Sweden - Palsa_T0_3 | ecosystem: Environmental > Terrestrial > Soil > Palsa > Peat permafrost | place: Sweden: Abisko... | reverse complement strand
AAGCTGGATAGTCGAGGAGGCGCGGCGCGCGCCGCGCCCGCCCACCAGACCGTAGACCAATGTGCCTCAAAGCCCGCGCATCACGCCACAAAGGATTGCGTTACGGACGGCGTGCGCCGCCTATCACTGCTTTGGCGACGGCTCCTTCTCATCGACCCGTAGCCGGTAACCCAAGCCCACTTCCGTCACCAGGTATTTGGGGCGGCGCGGATCAGGCTCGAGCTTGTTGCGCAGATTCTTCACACACACACGCAAGCTGCGGCTATCGCCAAGGCGATCCGGGCCCCAGACTTCGCGAATCAACTGATCCTGGCGGACTATCAATCCGGCCTGCCGGCCAAGACTCTCGAGGACCCGATACTCCAGAGGCGTCAGATGCATCTGGCCCGTGGCGCCGCGCGCTTCACGGCGCGCAAGATCAATTCGTACATCGCCCAATGCCAACTCGGCGGTTCCATCCTCGCGGCGGGTGTTTCTGCGCAGCGCGGATCGCACGCGCGCCAGTAATTCCTGAGCACTGAAGGGCTTCGTGACGTAATCATCCGCGCCCGCATCGAGCGCGGCGATCTTCTGCTCCTCGGTCGTACGCGCCGACAGAACGATGATGGGAACGGCAGACCAGGCACGTATGCGCTGAATGACGCCGAGCCCATCGCCGTCGGGCAAGCCGAGATCGACCAGCACCAGGTCGGGCTTATGCGAACGCGCCTCGAGATCCGCGCGCGCGGCGGTGGCCGCTTCGACGAATCGGTATTGATTGGCCTCGAACAGGGCGCGCAGCACGCCCCGGATGCCCGGCTCATCCTCGACGAGGAGAATCAGATGCATCGCATGCGTCATGCTCCCTCTCCGGTTGCCGGCAACGTAAACTCAAAGCGCGCACCGCCTCCCGGACGGCGCTCGGCTTCGATGTCGGTGCCATGCGCGCGCAGGATAGCGCGCGAGATGGCAAGGCCGAGGCCCACTCCGACGACGGTACCCTCCTCTCCGCCACGCTGAAACTTATCAAATAATCGCGTCGGGTCGCCAGCGGGCAGACCCGGCCCCTCATCATCGAGCGTCACTCGCACGAGCGGCCCCTCGCTCACCGCGCTTACGCTGAGGCGCGTGCCGGGTGGAGTGTACTTCGTCGCATTATCGAACAGATTGAAGAACACCTGGACGATCAATGTCGCATCCACATACACCGGCGGCAGGTCAAGCGGCACGCGCAGATCGACCGGATGTTCGCTTAAAGCAACCTCGAGTTTCTGCATTGCGGCGCCGATCAGATCGTCAAGTGTCTGCCAATCGCGCCGCAGCACAATCTGGCCGGACTCAAAACGGGTCAAATCGAGGACGTTGGAAACGAGGTCCGACATCTCACGCGCCTTCGACTCGATGGAACGCGCGAGCGCGGTGCGCGTCGCAGCGTCAAGCGTGTCGCCATGCTGAGCAAGCGTGCTGCCGGCGCCAGCGATGACTGAAAGCGGCGTGCGCAGATCGTGTGAGATCGAAGCGAGCAGGGTATTGCGCAGACTTTCGCTCTCGGCGGCGACGCGCGCAGCTTCGGCCGACTCGGCGAGCCGCGCGCGTTCGAGCGCGAGCGCGATCTGGCCGGCAAAAGTCTCGAGCAGGTGTCGTTGCTCCGGCAATAGCACACGACGCCTATTACTCGGCAGCACCGCAACCACGCCGAGCGCGGGGCGAGTATCCCCGAGCGGCACGTACAAGGCGGGCGCCGCAGCCAAGGTATCCGTACCCAGACCGGCGCGCCGGCCGTGATCAACTACCCACTGTGCGATCGCCAGATCTGCGCCGCGCAGTGAAACCTCAAGTGCCGCCTCGTGCGGATAATGCAAACGGCCGGTGGCGTCCGGCAACAGCACGGTCACGAGGCAATCGAAGACTTCCGCGACATGTCTGACTGCAACTCGCGCCATGCCGCCAACACCGCGCGTCACCGCAAGTTCACGGCTCATCGCGTAGAGGAGCGCGGTGCGCCGCTCCCGCGCCCCGGCAACTCGGGTCTGCTGGCGCACGCTCGCCATCAAATTGGCGATGACCAGCGCGATGCTCAACATGACCGCGAAAGTCACGAGGTACTGCGCATCTGATACCGCTAACGTAAATCGCGGTGGTACAAAGAAAAAATCGAATGCAGCCACGTTCAACACGGCCGTCAGAGCGGCCGGACCACGGCCTAACCGCAGGCCGGCGATCATCACTCCGAGGAGGTAAACCATCACGAGGTTCGACAACTCGAAGCGCGGATACATGAGGAACGCAACCGCCGTACAAATCACGGCGCCCGTGAGCGCCCAGAGATAACGTCCCCATCGGATCGGCTGTGCATCGGAGGCGGCCTGCGCGCGTGTTACGCGTGCCATTTCCGATACCCCCCGCTGCGCGGGAGCAATCGCAATCACGTCAAAATCACGGGCGCGGCGCAGGAGTTCCGTGGAGGTCGAAGGCCGCAGCCAAGAGCGCCAGCCGCTGCGCTTTGGAGACCCGACAATCACGCGGGTTGCATGGCGGGTCTGCGCATATTCCACGAGCGTTGTCGCGGCCGACGGCCCATCGAGCGTAACGGTCTCCGCACCAAGCGACTCGGCGAGCCGCAGCACATCAATACGTCGATTACGTTCCGTCTCCGACAGGCGCAGCAGCGCGGGAGTCTCAACGTAGACCACGATCCATTGCGCATCCAAAGCATCGGCGATGCGCTTGCCCGCGCGCACCAGCTGCTCGGCCTGGGCGTCCGGGCCTATCGCCACAAGAATCCGATCGTTCGCGAAGCGGGTGCGCGGGGCCTCTCCGGGGCCAAGTGCAGCACGCGCGGCAGCCTCGACACGGTCAGCGACCCGCCGCAACGCGAGCTCACGCAACGCAAGCAGATTCGGCTTGCGAAAGAAGCGCTCGACCGCGTTTGCGACATCGTCGCGGACGTACACTTTGCCCGCGCGCAGGCGCGCCAACAGATCGTCAGGCGGAATGTCGATGATCTCGAGCTCATCGGCATCATCAAAAACGTGGTCGGGCAGGGTCTCACGCTGTTGAATACCGGTGATCTGGGTGATGAGATCATTCAGACTTTCGAGGTGTTGGACATTGACGGTCGTCCAAACGTTGATGCCGGCTTCCAACAGCTCCTCGACATCCTGCCAGCGCTTCGAATGGCGCGGCGCCGGCTCGCCACCCACGAGATTAGAATGGGCAAGCTCATCGACGAGCAGAATCGTCGCACGCCGGCGCAGGGCCGCATCGAGGTCGAATTCCTCGCGCACAATGCCGCGATAGCGTGTGGGCAATGTCGGCAGTCGCTCGAGCCCCTCGAGCAGGCGTTCCGTCTCCACGCGACCGTGCGGCTCGACATATCCGACAACGACATCCGTCGCAGCAGAACGCGCTGCGCGCGCAGCCTCGAGCATGGCGTAGGTCTTGCCGACCCCCGCAGAGAAGCCAAAGAAGATGCGCAGTCGGCCCCGAGTCGCACGTTTCTCTTCGTCCACAACGTGCCGCAGAAGCTGATCAGGATCGGGCCGCATGTCTATCATGCTTGCAGACTACAGCCGCATGACACGAATGCCTACCGGCGGTGGAAAGAGCCAAAAGTTAAGGAGTACGGGTGCTCATCCGGCGCATATCCAGATTGTCTAGCGCAAGATTAAGTTCCAGGACGTTGATGCGCGGCTCGCCCAGGACTCCCCAAAGCCTGCCCTGCGAATGGGTTTTGACAAGCTCCTGCACTGCCGAGAGCTGCAATTGGCGCGTACGTGCGACGCGCGCCATCTGGTATTGCGCGGCGGCGACACTGATGTCCGGATCAAGACCGCTAGCGGAAGAGGTAACGAGGTCCACCGGCACCGGAGCGTGGTTGCCCGGGTCGGCAGCGACCAACGCCTGAATTCGCGCCTTCACAGCATCCGTCAGTGCCGGGTTGAGCGGTCCCAGGTTCGATCCGCCCGAGCTCGTGCCGTTGTAGGGCTGCGGAGAAGTCGCAGACGGACGGCTCCAGAAGTACTTCGGATTACTGAAACTTTGACCGATGAGTTCCGAGCCAATCGGCGCGCCGTCCCTCACGACGATGCTGCCACGCGCCTGATGCGGAAAGACGACCGCCGCGATGCCAGTCACGACCAGCGGATAGACGACGCCGGTCAACACCGTCAGGAAAACGAACAGTATGATCGCGGGTCGAAGGATTGCGCGCATTGGGATGCTCTCCTCAGGTCAGGCTGATCAAGACCAGGCCCATGTCAATCAGCTTGATTCCGGCAAACGGCACGAGGATGCCGCCAACACCGTATAAGAGAAGATTGCGGCGCAACAGCATGGCCGCGCCAAGCGGCCGGTACTTCACGCCTTTCAGCGCAAGCGGAATGAGAGCGATAATAATGACAGCGTTGAAGATCACCGCAGCGAGAATTGCCGAAAAAGGGCTTGCAAGCCTCATGACGTTGAGCGCGTTCAGCTGCGGATACGTTGTTGCGAATGCGGCGGGGATTATCGCAAAGTATTTGGCCACGTCGTTGGCAATGCTAAACGTTGTCAACGAGCCGCGCGTCATCAGCATCTGCTTGCCGGTCTCGACGACCTCGATAAGCTTGGTGGGGTTGGAATCAAGATCGACCATGTTGCCGGCTTCTTTCGCCGCTTGCGTGCCGGTGTTCATTGCGACCGCCACGTCTGCCTGAGCGAGCGCCGGGGCGTCGTTGGTGCCATCGCCGGTCATCGCCACAAGACGGCCCTGACTTTGATGCTGACGAATCAGCTGCAGCTTCGCCTCCGGGGTGGCTTCGGCAAGAAAGTCGTCGACTCCTGCTTCGGCAGCGATCGCAGCAGCGGTGAGTTTGTTGTCGCCGGTGATCATCACCGTCTTGATGCCCATGCGTCGCAATTCGCCAAAACGCTCTTTGATGCCGCCCTTGACGATATCTTTGAGTTCGATAATCCCGAGGACCCGCGCATCGTCAGATACCAGAAGCGGCGTGCTGCCGCGTCGCGCGACCTCCTGCACCGTCGTCTGAATGGATTTGGGAAAGGCCTGGCCAAATCCCTCGACCTGCTTTTGAATGGCGTCCCACGCGCCTTTGCGCACCTGGCGCCCACCGATGTTTACCCCACTCATGCGCGTATAGGCCGAGAACGGGATAAACGTTGCCGCGAGCGACTGCAGATCGCGCTCACGCAGATTGAAGCGTTGCTTTGCGAGCACGACAATGCTGCGGCCTTCAGGAGTCTCATCGGCGAGGGATGCGAGCTGCGCCGCACTGCCGAGCTCCTCTTCGCTGACTCCTAAAACGGGTAAAAAGGCGGCAGCCTGGCGGTTGCCAAGGGTAATCGTACCTGTCTTGTCGAGCAGCAGAACGTCGACGTCACCTGCGGCCTCAATGGCCCGGCCCGAAGTTGCGATGACATTCGCCTGCATCATACGGCTCATGCCAGCGACACCGATCGCAGATAGGAGAGCACCGATCGTGGTGGGTATCAGGCAAACAAGGAGCGCGACCAGTGCAGTAATGGTGACTGGAGTGCCGAGCTTTTCGACCTCGACGCTGTAAAGCGAATATGGCAGTAGGGTGGCCGTCGCAAACAGAAACACGAGGGTGAGTGCAACCAGCAGAATGGTCAGTGCAATCTCATTCGGTGTCTTCTGGCGCTTTGCACTTTCGACCATGGCGATCATCCGATCGATGAAAGTCTCGCCTGGATTCGCGGTAACCATGACCACAATCCAGTCGGAGATGACGCGCGTGCTGCCCGTTACTGCTGAAAAATCGCCACCCGACTCGCGAATAACCGGCGCTGATTCGCCGGTTATTGCACTCTCATCGACCGATGCTGCGCCTTCCTGAACCTCACCGTCTGCCGGGATAAAGTCGCCCGCCTCGACGAGCACCAGATCGCCACGACGCAGTTCACTCGCGCGCACGGAAGTGGTGCGCGAGCGATCCTTGGAATCGGCAAGCTTCTTCGCCATGACGGTCTGTTTCAAACCGCGCAGCGCAGCCGCCTGGGCCTTGCTGCGGCCCTCAGCCAGAGCCTCCGCAAGGTTCGCAAACAACAGCGTGAACCATAGCCAGATTGCAACATTCAGAATGAACCAGCCCGGCGCCTCCCCGCGGCCCGCGATGGCCTGAAACCACAGCACTGTGCTTAGAATGGCTCCGACATACACAACGAACATGACTGGGTTGCGCCACTGCATGCGCGGATCGAGTTTGCGAAAGGACTCGAGCACGGCGGCCGCGAGCAATGAACGGTCGAACATTGATAGCTTCTGACGCGTCATGGATTTCGCCTGCAACTCACCGTCAGTGCGCCCATAAGATCAAATGCTCGACGACCGGTCCCAGTGCCAGCGCAGGCACGAACGTCAGCGCACCGACGAGCAACACTGTACCGATCAGTAAGATGATGAATGTCGGTCCGTGCGTGGGCATCGTGCCTGCAGTCACAGGCACGCGCTTTTTGGCAGCAAGAGAACCTGCGATCGCGAGTACCGCAACGATCGGCCAATAGCGCCCAATCCACATTACGAGGCCGAGCGCAATGTTGTAGAACAGCGTGTTCGCCGAAATCCCGCCAAAAGCGCTGCCGTTGTTGTTGGCGGCCGACGTGAACGCGTACAGAATCTCGCTAAATCCGTGCGCTCCGGGGTTCGCAACCGCCGTCTTGCCCGCCGCTGCCGACACTGCCACGGCCGTGCCGACCAACGTGATGAACGGCATGACGAGAATCGCGATCGAGCTCATCTTCATCTCGAAGGCGTCAATCTTCTTGCCGAGATACTCGGGCGTGCGGCCGATCATCAGGCCCGCGATAAAGACCCCAATGATCGCGAATATCAGCATCGAATACAGTCCCGTGCCGACGCCGCCGAATACGACCTCGCCCAACTGCATCTGAAACAGCGGCACGAGACCGCCCAGCGGCGTGAACGAATCATGCGTCGAATTCACCGCCCCGCACGAAGTTCCCGTGGTCACCGTCGCAAAGAGCGCCGAAGCGCCGATCCCAAAGCGCGCCTCCTTTCCCTCCATGTTGCCGCCTGCTTGAAAGGTGTTCGCCGACTGATCGACGCCAAGCATGGCAACGCGTGGATTGCCGCCCTGCTCGTTGTATACGGCCACCGTGACCAGGGGCACGAAGAGAATGAGCATCGCCGCGAATACTGCCCAGCCTTGGCGGTTGTCATCGACGAGGCGCCCAAACGTGTAGGTCAGCGCCGTCGGAATGAGGACCATCGCGAGCAGCTCGAGAAAATTCGTAAAAGCCGTCGGATTCTCGTATGGATGCGCCGAATTCGCGTTGAGAAAGCCGCCGCCGTTGGTGCCGAGTTCCTTGATGCTCTCCTGCGACGCCATGGGACCCATCGGCAAAGTCTGAATACGGGTCGTGAGGGTTTCCTCGATCGGATTGCCGCTCGCATCCTTGAGCGCATTTCCCTGTGTATCCGCCTTCGGCTGCTGGTATGTCAGGGATTCGATGGTTCGCACGTCTTGATAGGCCTCAAAGTTCTGTACGACGCCCTGCGAAACCAGCGCGAGCGCAAGCAGTGTCGAAACAGGCAACAATACATAAAGCGTCACGCGCGTAAGGTCCACCCAAAAGTTCCCGATCGTCGCCGCGCCGTGCCTTGCAAATCCGCGAATGAGTGCGATCGCGACGACAATTCCAGTGGCGGCCGAGAGAAAATTCTGCACCGCAAGCCCCGCCATCTGCGTGAGATAGCTCATCGTCGATTCGCCGGAGTAGCCCTGCCAGTTCGTGTTGGTGATGAAGCTGATCGCGGTGTTGAACGACGAGTCAGCTGACACGTTAGCGAAATGCTGTGGGTTGAGCGGCAGCCACTGCTGCAGCCGCTGTAGAAGATAGAGAAATACTGCGCCCAGCGAGTTGAACAACAGCATGGCGGCCGCGTACTTCTTCCAGCCCATCTCGGTCGCAGGATCAATCGCCGCGAGCCGATACATGAATGCCTCAACAGGCGCGCCAAAGCGCAGCGCCCAGATCGGCTTGCCCCGCGCCACATTCGCAAGATAAAGGCCCGCTGGCCTTGTAAGCGCCACGACCACAAGCAGAAAAATCGCAATGAGCGTGACAGACGCGCCGGTCATCAGAACTTCTCCGGCCTGATGAGCGCGTACAGCAGATACGCGGTAAGTCCCAACGTGAGCAGCGCGCTTAGTACGTATATCCCGGTCATTCGACACCCCCAAGACGCCAAAACGCCCAAATCAGCCAGCGTGTTAAAGAGTAAAGAGCGATGCCGAGCAGCACAAACAAGGCGTCCATTTATTGAAGTGTAGACCGCAACGCGTGAGCATGATGTGAGTAAAGATCGAAATATTCTTCCACGAACTTTAGCGAGCGAGCGATGCTGGGTATGACTGTAACGCCCGCGCTTTTTCTCATAATCTGGTTTCCGAGCGTGCACCAAATTTGACTAAACGCCCTTGCCTTCCGATGCTTGCCGTCGCAAGTGGCAGCGCCACAGATCAATAATTCATACCGCGCTTTTAGCGTTCGTGAACCACAGACACTGACTGCATGTGTTGATGATGCCCAACCCCGTCGTTGTATTGATTAAATTCCGCAGATGAGCAGGACTGCGATCGCCACACTCAACATCGTTGTTGACGATATAGGGTGCGATCGACATGCCCCTCCGTCCATGTTTCACGCCGTAGGTTCGCGGCACAGCACTGTGCACGATGACCACAAAAGGAAACCCGATCCTCCAGGCTGCAGTGTCTAGAACTTGACCAGAAGGCCAAACGAAAGCATGGCCTCGCGCGTGCGCAGATCCGGATACCAGACGGTGCCGGGGCCGCCGCACGCGGCATACGCTTTCGCCAGATTCGCTGTCCCGGCCGAAGCGCCAGACGTGCACGTGTAGTATGCGGGCGAGCCGTTGTTGCCCCCCGGCGGTGTCACGCCGCCCTCGCCTGCAAAGTATGGAACGTTTGAGTGTCGGAAACCCAACTCGGACCACCACGTGATCCATTCTTTCGGCATGTACTGTAAATTGACATTGGTATCCCACTGGTAGGCGCCTAATCCGGTGCTCTCCTGGAAGTAAGGCGAACCGCTCACAGCATCCGCGCCGTTGATCGGCGGAAGCAGCGTCAGATAGCGGCTGGGATTGTCCATCGCGCCGCCACCGAGCGTGACTGCGAAGCGGTCATTATGAAACCAGGTACGATCGTAGAGCATCCAGCCGAGGAAACTGCTTTTGTTTGCCCCTCCGCCGGTGCAATGAACTCCGCCGCCCTCCTGACACCCAGCGTCCACCGTCAGGGAGAAAGCCATCTTGGTCACGCCGTTGCCACCGGTTGGATTGTTGTAGTACCTGAGCTCAATACTGTCGTCGGTGTGAAGGCGGCTCGTGTGAGCAAGCGGATTACCCGGAGAATTCGCCAGGTTGTCCTGTCCGACGCCATAGTTGTTGAAGACAAACTTCAGCCATTCGTGCGGCATCCACAGGATCTGTCCGCCGAACCCCATGTGGGCGTTGTACTTGGCGTACGACTGCCACCCATTGATGATCCATGGCTCGATCTTCAGCGTATTCGATGGAAACCACTGGATCCGCAGTCCGTTGAAGAACCACGGCGTATTCGAGGACACATAAGAGGGCTGGTAAGCCCAATTGTCATAGTTGTAGTAACTGAACAGCCCGATGTACGAAACGAAAATTCCCGCATCGACATTGAGCCCATGACTCACGTCGAAGTGATAACCGGCGTTCGCTTCGGAGAGGTAGCGATAGGCATCGCGCAGGTCCCATTGGCCGACCCCGGCACTCGCATCGTTGCGCGGTGTCGTGGTAGCAAATAGCCCCATCATGGAAAGGAAGCGGGCTCGCACGTTATCCCAGTGGAAATCGCCCCCCAAACTGATCTGATCCAGCTGGACTTCGTTCGAACGGAACTCCTCCGTAGAGCCGACAATCGTATGGTCCCGCGGATGGTTGAAATCGTCTATGTAGCTGACGTCCAGTCGGATGTCAGGCGTGAAAAACTTGGTGTCGAAAGCTGGCGCGTGGTTTCTGGGGCTGCCGTTGAGCCAGGTGAAGTCCCCGTAGGCAAACGGCGTAAAATTGTCGACACCCGAGCTTGCGTCCGGGGATTGAAGGCCGGTGGGCACCAACTGAGCGGTAACCGCTGAGCCGGCGGCAGGAGCTGCTGCGACCGTTGCAGTGGCGGCGGGGGCGGCTGCAGGAGCAGGAGCCGGAACAGCTGTCGAAGCTACCGAGGAAGTTCCGTTCAACATTACGTCATATCGGGTCGCTTTGTTGGCGGTGACTTTGACCGACGGCGCCGCCAAATCCGGATAACCATCCGCCTGCAAAGTAAGAGCCCACTCGCCCGCTGGCAGATCGGCAAATGAATAAATGCCGTCACCGCTTGATATCGTTGCTCGGATCCCGCCGCCTCCCACTTTCGTAGCCGTCACCGTCGCCCGCGCAACGGGGAGTTTCGCAGAATTCGTTATGATCCCCACTATCGTCCCAGGTAATGCATTCGGATTCGAAACCGTTGGTGCGGGCGGCTCGGCGGCTCGCACCGCAGGCAGCGCGAGCCCGGACATCAGCACGCAAATCAGTAGCCTCTTCCCGAAACTTTGAATCTTCATCATCGACTCGCTTTACAGACGCCGGGACCGAGGTCTACAGACTCTTTGAACATTCCGAACGTCGACGCCCCGTCTCGTGAGCATTAGCTTTGCCCACTCGTGGCAGAAAGGCGAGACACAAAAGTGTTAGTAAATGCGGTGCGGCGCCGCCGCGGTTTTATCATGCTGATTGCAGGCGTGAATTCAAGCAGGGCGGTCCGGTGCGTCGGCACTGAGACGGGTAAGCGCTGTTATTATTTTACTCGTCGGAGATTGCGACTCGCCCCCGTTCGGGGGGCTTGTCATCATAATCGGCCCGGTGTTTGCGATAGTCCTCGCAGGACAGTTGAACCGGGGCGTATAGCGGGCGACTGAGAGACTGCTTGCGGCAACTGCCGGCATCACCTCTTAGGTGCACTGTTCGATCAGTTTCATCAGATCCTGAATCTGAGGGGGCGGGTTGGCGCATGGTTGCCGTTCCTCGCGTAGTCCGAATTCTGCTAAGATCGCGCTGTACAGCAGCGGACGGCGAAGATGCGGGGGCGATGGCTCGTCCTGGAACTTAAGCGCCGCGGCGCCGTTCTTATAGGCCTCCGACCGAGGGAGGTCACCACGGCGCTTCAATACAATGTCCGATAGTAGCCGGTCCGAACGCATAGCCTGCCCCGATTGCGGACTCACCCAGTGGTTGCCTGCCATTGCGACCGGTGAGGTCGCGCAGTGCGTTCAATGCGCCAAAGTGTTGACACGTCGGATACGAGGCGGCGTTGATCTGCCGCTCGCTCTGGCTCTGACAAGCCTGCTCCTGCTCATCCCGGCCAACCTTGCCCATTTAATGAGCGTTTCCGAACGCGGCGCACAGCGCGAAAACTGGCTTTCCACCGGCGTGCAGATGCTTTGGAACGGAGGGTTTACGTTTCTAGCGATGCTCGTCGGCGCATTTACGATTGTCATTCCGTTTGTTTACCTTGCGCTCCTGGTCACTGTCCTCGGCAGCATCCGCTTCGGGGACTCTCCGCCGCTCGGGAAACTGTTTCGCTGGACCGAGTACCTTAGGCCGTGGATGATGGTCGAGGTCTACCTCGTAGGGTGCTGCGTTGCGTATAGCCGCTTGCAGAAAATCGCGTTCGTGAGCATTGGGCTTGGCGGCTGGTGTTTGATGGCCGCTGCATTCGCATTGTTCCTGTTCGCAGCCACTCTCGATGAAAGGCGCATTTGGGATGCGCTCTCACCTGCGCAGCGAGCGAACGCCCGCGAAGCCGCGATCAGCTGCTTCGCCTGTGAATACGTGGTCCCGGCCGCGCATGAAGGCGATCCCTGCCCCCGCTGCGGCGCGAAGCTGCATTTTCGCAAGCCGCACGCTCTACACCGGACCGTAGCGCTCGTGATTACGGGCTTTTTATTGCTCATTCCGGCTAATCTCCTGCCCATCCTCACGATCGAGCAGCTCGGCAGCGTCGACCCGAACACGATCCTCGGCGGCATACGCGAGTTGATCCGGGCCGGCTTGTGGCCGCTCGCCGTGATCGTATTTGCCGCGAGCATCATCGTGCCGCTGATGAAGCTCTTCGGCTTGACCTGGATGCTGCTCTTGACTCATCAGAGGTCCAATCGCTACCTCGTCGGTCGCACGCGCCTGTATCGCGTGATCGATCTCATCGGTCGATGGTCCAACATCGACGTGTTCATGCTGTCGATCCTGGTCGCGCTCGTGCAGTTTGGAGTGCTGAGCCAGGTGCGAGCGGGATTGGGCGCGATTGCTTTCGCCAGCGCGGTGGTCGTGACCATGGTTGCCTCGCGGGTGTTTGACTCGCGCTTGATGTGGGACGCCGCCCGAGGCGCGGCATGACGGATCCTGATCCGGCGGAGATACCGCAAGCGCGGGTGGGCACCGGGCGACGCCACGCCTGGGTGTGGATCGTGCCGCTCATTGCCGCGGCAGTCGTTATCGGGATCGGCTGGAGGGCGCTGTTGCAGCGCGGCCCTGCGATCACGATCTCCTTTGACGCGGCGCAGGGTATTCAGTCGGGTCAAACGAAGATCCGGCGCAAGGACGTGGATCTTGGCACGGTGGAATCGGTCCAGCTGACGCACGACCTCTCGCGCGTCGTCGTGCGTGCGCGGATGCTGCGTACCGCTACGCCCTACCTCAACCAGCACACGGAGTTCTGGATCGTGCGACCGCGCGTGAGTGCCGAGGGCATTTCCGGTCTTGCAACGCTCGTTTCGGGCGTCTACATCGAAATGTCCCCCGGGCTCGGCCTGCCGGCACGGGAATTTACCGGATTAGAAGAGCCGCCCGTTCTGCAGCAGGACCGGCCCGGGAGCTTCTTTACGCTGCACGCATCGCAGCTGAGTTCCCTCAATCAGGGTTCGGCAATTTCCTATCGCGGCCTGTCGGTCGGGGAGATCATGGGCTACACGCTCAATCAGCAGAATCAAAAGGTCGATATTTATGCGTTTATTCGCGCACCCTAC
>Ga0302326_10021923_pt1 | contig 13081 bp, 9 predicted proteins | sample Palsa_T0_3_FD_202264 | JGI IMG/M metagenome (GOLD analysis project Ga0302326, IMG submission 202264) | Peat permafrost microbial communities from Stordalen Mire near Abisko, Sweden - Palsa_T0_3 | ecosystem: Environmental > Terrestrial > Soil > Palsa > Peat permafrost | place: Sweden: Abisko... | reverse complement strand
GGCCGGGCAGGTGGTGCTCGCCCTGGTCGCCGCCATGTACGCGGCGGCGCTGACCTGGCTGCACCGGCTGGGCAGCCTGCCAGCGCCCGGCAGGTTCCTCGACGCTCCCGCCGAGGCCCCGCTCGCCAGCAGCCCGCAGGCGGCCCCGGCTGGCGGCGGGAGGCGACGGTGAACCTGTGGGTGCTGGCCGCCGGAGTCATCGCCGGCCTGGGCGCCTTCCTCCTGGTCCGCGAGATCCTGCCAGCGGGAGCGAGCCTGAACGCCGCGCTGGCCCGGCTGGATCCTGCCCCCGCCGCGCCGGCCGGCGCGGCGTCCCCGCGGCATCTCGCCCGGCGGCTGGCCGAGGCGATGCCGTGGCTGCCGGTGCCGCGGCAGGATCTCGCCATGCTCGGCCAGGACCGCGACACGTGGATCGCCAGCAAGGTCGGCTGCGGGGTGGCCGGCCTGGCTGCGGTGCCCGTCGCGGCCGGGCTCGTGGCGCTGGCGGGCGGCCGCCTGCCGTGGGCATTCCCGGCAGTGGCCTCGCTGGCGCTCGGCGCGGCGCTGTTCTTCGCCCCCGATCTGGTCACCAGGGTGAACGCGGCCGAGAAACGGGCCGATTTCCGGCACGCGCTCACCAGCTATCTCGACCTCGTGGCGCTCGAGCGCGGTGCCGGGGCCGCGCCGACCGAGGCGCTTGAGGCCGCGGCCGGGCTCGGCGGCGGCTGGGCATTCCAGCGGATCGCCGCCGCCCTCGACGAGGCCCGCAAGGCCGGCGCCGCTCCCTGGGCCGGCCTGGCCAGCCTGGCCAGCGAGACCGGCGTGAGCGAGCTCGCCGACCTGGCCGACATCGCCGGGGTGGCCGGCCAGGAAGGCGCGCGGATCATCGAGACGCTGACCGCGCGCGCGGCGTCGATGCGCGCCCAGGCGCTGGCCGCCGACCGTGCCAAGGCAGGCTCCCGGGGCACCACGATGGTGATCCCGATCGCCCTGCTAGGAGCCGGCTTCCTGCTGCTCATGATCTTCCCGGTTGTCTACCGAACCCTGGGAGCGGGGTAAGCCCGCCCCGGCCTTGAGGAGGCCCCGATGCAGGACCCGCTGTGGACCGTGGTCCGCTACCTGCTGCTCCGTGCCCGCGTGCGCGCCAGCGCCGCCCGTGCCGGGCGGCCAGAGTCCGGCGCGATCACCCTGGAATGGATCGTGATCGCGGGCATCCTCGTGGTCGCGGCCATTGCCGCCGGCCTGGTCTTTACCAGGGATATCAAGAGATACGAGGCGAAGATTCCCTGACGATGCCCGCTAACCGATACCGACGGCCGGGCCGCGGTGACACTGGTGCCCTGACGCTGAGTTACGTGATCATCGTGCCAGTGTTCATGGCGGCGGTCATGGTCATCGTCCAGACGTCGCTGTGGTACCTGGCCAGGCAGGCGGCCCTCGCCGCCGCCCGCCAGGGAGCCGACGCCGCGCGGGTGCTTGACGCCCCGGCAGGCGCCGGCCAGCGGGCGGCTCTCGGGTTCGCCCGCTCGGCGGCCCCGGGCTACCTGCTCGGGCCGGCCGTCACGACATCGGGAAGCGGTGCCGGGACCGTGCAGATCACGGTGACCGGCCGGGCGCCGTCGCTGGTGCCCGGCCTGGTCATCAGGGTCCGGCAGGTGGCGCGGGCGCCGGTCGAGCAGTTCACCACGCCGTGAGCATTCACGCCGTCAGCAGCAGGGAGCGGACCATGAGACCTGGCCGGGCCGGGCCGGACGACGGCAACGCGGCGCTCGAGCTCGTCGTGCTGGCGCCCGTCATACTGTTCCTGCTCGGGCTGCTGATCGCGGCCGGGCGGACATCGATCGCGCAGGGATCGGTGGACGCCGCCGCTCGGGATGCGGCGCGGCAGGCATCCATCGCCAGGACCCCAGGCGCGGCCCAGGCCGCGGCCCTGGCCAGCGCCCGGTCCGCGCTCGCCCAGGACTCCATCGACTGCGCGCCGGTGGTCACGGTCAGCCTGTCCGGCTTCGGGGTACCGGTCGGCCTGCCCGCCCATGTCTCGGCCCGGGTGGTCTGCCGGGTCTCGCTGTCTGACCTGCTCGTCCCCGGAATGCCAGGAGGCCGGACGCTGATCGGGAGCTTCACCTCGCCGCTCGATCCTTTCCGGGCGAGGTGAATCCCGAGGTGAATGACACCGACGTGAAGGCTGACGTGAGCGCCGAAGTGAATGTCACAGCGACCGTCACAGCCGGTCCCGCACAATCGGGCACCACAGCAGCACTATGTGCACCTGATCGCAGGGAGTGGCCGATGAGCCGGCCGGGCCGGACGTGGCGCGACCGCAGGCGCGGTCGCGCCGGTGCGCGCGTCCGCGGCGCTAGGGCCACGGGAACCGCAGGCGCCAGGGGAACCGCAGGCGCCAGGGGAACCGCAGGCGCCGGGGGAACCGCAGGCGCCAGGGTAGCCGCGCAGCGCGAGGCCGAGCGTGGCTCGATCACCCTGATGCTGGTCGCCCTGTCCGTCGCGATCATCGCCCTGGCCGGAATCGTCATCGACGGCGGCGCCAAGCTGAGGGCTGCCGAGAACGCGGACGCCGCCGCCCAGGAGGCGGCCCGCGCGGGAGCGGGGATGGTGAATGAGTCCGTCGCTTACTCGACCGGGAGATTCGTCGTTGACCAGGGCCAGGCGATCGCCGCGGCACGCGCTTACCTGGCCGCGGCCGGCTTCCAGGGCACGGTGGCTGCGCAAGGCCTGGAATCCATCCGCGTCACGGTCACCGTCACCGAGCCGACCAGTGTCCTGTCGATCATCGGGATTGACTCCATGAGCTCGACCGGCTCGGCGACCGCGTCGCTGGTGACCGCCGGGAAGGGGCCGGCCGCATGACCGGCCGGCGGGCGGTGGCCGCAGCCCGCGGGCTTGCCGCCCTGATCACGCTGCTCCTGCTGGTGGTCGGGCTGCCCGCGGTGCTGTACCGATTCGGCGGTAACCCGCTCCCGCACCGCGTGCCATCCGCCCACCAGGTCACGGCAGCGCTGCTCCGCAAGGACACCGGCTCGTTGTTCCTCGCGGCCGTCCGGGACGTCAGCTGGGTCGCGTGGGCACTGTTCAGCCTGGCGGTGGTCACCGAGGTCATTGCGGCGATCGGCGGGCGGCAGGCACCGCGCCTGCGGCTGGGCGGCCTGCAGAACGCGGCCGGCCAGCTGGTCGCCCTTGCGGCCCTGACGTTCACCAGCCCGGCGACCGCCGTGCTCGCGGCGACGCCGAGCGCCCCCGTCGTCATGACCACCGTGCCCGCCGTTCACCCCCCGGGTCACCAGGCCACGGTCACGCCCGGCGAGGACGGCGCCGGCGAGTACGCCAGCCGGCCGGCCAGCCCGGGGGTGCTGGGCCTCGCCGCGGATCAGTCCGCCACTTCGCCAGCGGTCCCTCAGGTGATGAGCATGGCTTCGTATCAGGCGGTGGTCGTCCGCCCGGGTGAGTGCCTGTGGACGATAGCCCAGCGCTACCTCGGCGACGGCGACCGGTATCCCGAGATTGTCAGCCTCAACATCGGGCACGAGATGGGCGGCGGTCAGGTCTTCAGCGATCCGGCCATGATCTGGCCTGGCTGGGTGCTGCAGCTGCCCGCCACTGCGACCCCCGCGTCGCAGGCATCGCCCGACCAGCCCGCTCATCATCCTTCGCACCCGTCCAGGGATCCGCATTTCAGCCGTCCGCACCGGGCCGCGAGCCCGGCCGCGCCTGGCGGGGCGGCGGCATCCGGTCCGGCCAGCCATCCGAGCGCAGCCGCGAGCTCGGCCCGGCCGGGCGGGCAGACGATGTCCTATCCGGCCGCCGGCCAGCACTCGGCCGCCGGCCAGCACTCGGCCGCCGGGCAGCATCCGGCCGCCGGGCAGCATCCGGCCGCCGGCCATGCCGGGTCCGGCGGGCAGGCGGTGTCCGGTGCGGCTGGCTCCGGCGCTCCGGCCAGTCACGTGGCAGCTGACCCGCCGCCGCTGACCCAGCAAGAGGAACTCCCGCCGATCGCGGTGTTCGCCGCCGGGATGCTGGCGGGCGGCGTCATGGTCTCGGTCGCCCGGATGCGTCATCGGCAACGGCAGGCCAGGCGGCCCGGGCGGAGAATACCGATGCCCGCCAGCGCGCCCGTCATGCAGGCGGAACGTCGCCTGCGCACCGTCAGTCCGCCGCAGCCGGCGAGCGGACTGCGGGCGGCGCTCGGCGACCTCGGCTCGCGGCTCGCGGCCGACGGCCAGCAGCTGCCGGCCATCGCCGGCATTCACGTCACGCATTCCGCCATGGAGCTGCTCCTGGCCTCCCCGGCCAGCGAGCCGCCGCCGCCGCCGTTCAGCGTGCCGGGCGGGCGCCAGGGGATGGCCTGGCACCTCGCACTGCCTGCCGGTGCGCCGCCACCGGACCCCGGGCCTCAGCTCGCGCGCGGTGACCTGCTGCCCGGCCTGCTCACCGCGGGAATCGCTGACGACGCGGGCGGATACCTGCTGATTGACCTTGAGCATCTGCGGGTCACTTCCGTCGAGGGCCCGCCGCGGCTGGTGAACCGGGTCCTGGCGGCCGCCGCCGCGGAGCTGGCCACGAGCGAGCTGGCCGGCTGGTACAACCTCATCCTCTGCGGGTACAGCGAGCTGGAGGTGGCCAGCGGCCGGGCAACGAACTGCGACAACCTTGACGAGGCGCTGGACCTGCTGGCAGCCAGGGCCGTGACCGTCGCGCGCAGGCTGGGCGACGGCGGCAGTGCGGACGTCCGGTGCCGCCGCATCGCCGAGCCTGACGACGAGGACTGGGCGCTCTCCCTGCTCGTCAGCCGGGTCGCCCCGACGGCCGCGCAGCTGTCGTTCCTCGCCGACATCGCCAGCGAGCCAGGGGGGATCGCCGCGCTGGTGGCCGGCGGCGAGGGTGATCCGGACGGATCCGCCGCGCCCGCCAGCTTCCTGCTCTCCGCCGATCCGGACCGGCCAGGCGGGATCGTCGCGCAGATCTTCCCGATGCAGCTCGAGGTCAGGCCGCAGGCGCTGACCGGCCAGGACTACCAGTCGATCGTTAGCCTGTTCGAGACCGCGCTGGACCCCCGTGACGTTGCCCCCGATTTCCCTCCTTATGACGGCTCTGGCTGGGCCGCGACCCTGGGGTCCGCGAGCTGGCCGCAGCCGCCGGACGGAGCGCCGCGCCGCGGCCCCGGCGAGGACCCGGCGGCCGGGTGGTTCGGCGACGACAGATCCGCGCCGGCCGGCTATCCGGCTGACCCGCTCAGCGAGGATGGACCCGCGCCGGACCTCGATCCGCTGCCCGGCCTGTTCGCAGGCCCGGGCCCGGACGACTACCCGCTGCCTGCCGTTCCCGGCCAGGACGGGTACTCTCCGCCCGCCGTCCCCGGCCAGGAGGGGTACTCTCCGCCCGCCGTCCCCGGCCAGGAGGGGTACTCTCCGCGCCCCGTCCCCGGCCAGGAGGGGTACTCTCCGCCCCCCGCTCCCGCTGAACGGGGGCAGGCAGGCATCGAGGACTACCAGGTGCCCACCTTCGGCGAGCCGGGCCAGGCGCCGGAGCGAAGCGTCATGGCCGGCCCGCGGCAGGCGGAAGCTGGCCCGGCCGGCCCGCGCGCACCCGCCACGATCGATGCACCCGCCGGGACACTCCGGATCGGGATCCTCGGGTCCTTCACGATTAACGGTGCCTCCGGGGCGCTTCTGCCTGCGCAGAGCCAGCTGATCCTGGCGCTCGCGCTGAACGGCGCCGTCGGCTTGTCCAATCCCCAGCTCGGCTACCTGCTCGGCGCGGATCCGGATCACCCCAAGCCGAGCGACTCACTCCGCCAGCTGATCGCGCGGACCCGCCGCCAGCTCGGGCCGGCTCCTGGCGGCGCGGAGTGGATTGTCCACCTGGGCGGCGGGCAGTACGCGCTGCACCCGGACGCACGCCTCGACTGGGCGGATTTCAGCGCCCTCGCCGAGCGCGGCCTGGCAGCCAGGGACCGGGATGATCTGCGGGACGCGCTGGGATTGGTCCGCGGCCAGCCGTTCAGCGACTGTTACCACTGGTGGCTCGACCTGGCTTTCGTGGAGACCGTCCGCGCGCAGATCGTGGACGTCGCCGAGATGCTCGCCGCGCTGGAACTCCAGGCCAACGACCCGTCTGCCTCGGCCCGTGCCTCCCGGGCCGGGCTGGCGGGCGACGTCGCCGCCGAGCAGCTGTGGCGGGCCCTGATGCGCGCCGAGCACAGGGCGGGCAACCTTTCCGGGGTCCGCGAGGCGTGGAATCACTGCCTGGGCGTGATCGCCGACATCGCGCCGGCCGGCGAGCCTCATCCCGACACGGCCGCGCTGTACCAGGAGCTCCTCCGCAGCGCGCCGGCCCGGCAGACGAGGTCACGAGCCTGACCCGGGCCCGGCCCGTACCGCCTCGCGACTGCGGCGGGAGGGCGCTAACGGCGCGTCAAGACCGGCCAGCCCGGCGTTAAGAACTCGTCAAGATCGTCAGCGGACGGCCCGCCGCGCGGTGAGCTGACACTGACATGAACAACTCGCCTGGCGCCAGCAGTTCGCGGCGGCGCGGGATCGCCGCGCCCTTGGCGCTGCCGGCCGGCTTCGCCGCGCTGCTCTCGGTCGGCGCGGCCGCCGCCGCGCTGCATGGCCGCCTCCCGGCCGGCGCGGTTCTCGCGCTCGCCGCCATCGTCGTGGCGGCGGGATCCATGGTCGCGGAGCCAGCCGTGGCGCCGCTGCTTGGCGCCATCGGCTGGCTCACCGCCGTCGGCTTCGCCGGGCCGCCGTATGGCCAGCTAAGGATGACCGGGCCGCTGGCCGTGCGCGCGGTGGCGGTAGTGGGCGCCTGCGCCGTCGCCGGAGCCGGCCTGGGCCTGCTAGTGCGGCGCGTCGCTTCGTCATACACACTGTGGATTGTGGACGTACCTGGCGATGCCCTGCCCGCGGGCGGCGGGGAACCCGGCATTCCGGCAGGCGAGCCCGCCGTGCAGCGGGACGGCACGCCGGAATCCGCGCCGCGCCCCCATGTCTGGCCGGCCGCCGCCCGGCGGAATGACGCCCGGCACGAGGAGCGTAACGATGCCCTGCGCGTGCGGCGTGGCACCCGGGGCGAGCAGCGGGATGGCAGCCGGCGCGAGGACCGGCGCGACGCCCGGCACGAGGAACTGCCGCGCAGGGGGATGCTGAACCTGTCCGGCGGGATCGACGCCAGGCGGCGGCTCGCCGGGGTCCTGCTGGCCGCCGGCCTGCCCCTGCTGACCGCGGCGCTGGTAGCCGGCCGGCCGGATCTGAGTCTTGCCGACGACCTGCTGATCTACCTGGTCGCCGTGGTCGCGATCGCGATGGTCGGCGGCTTCTGGCCCGCAGTGCTCGGCGCGGTCACCGCCAGCCTGCTGCTCAACTGGTACTTCACCAGGCCGCTGCACACGCTCACGATTGCCGAGCCGCGCAGCCTGCTGGCGCTGATGCTCTTCGTCACCGTGGCGGTGACCGTCAGCAGCGTCGTGCACCTCGCCGCGCGCCGGGCGATCCAGGCCGCCCGCAGCAGCGAGGACGCCGCGTCGCTGCTGGCGCTCGCCCAGACGGTACTCGGCGGGGCTGACACACCGGCGGCGGTTCTTGAGCACCTCACCGGCACCCGGCAGGGCCGGGCCGAGCTTGTCGAGCAGGTCCGTGGCCAGTGGGTCAGGATCTCCGCGCGCGGGACGGCGCCGGACTCCGCCGCCGTGACCCGGGTTGAGGTGCGGCCCGGCCTTGCCCTGCTGATCGCCGGCCAGTCCCGGCCGCTCAGCGCGCGGATGCTGGACGGATTCGCCGCGCAGGCAGCGGCGGCGCTGGACCGGGACCGGTTCCGGACGCAAGCGGCGCAGGCGGAGGCACTGGCCGAGGGCAACAGGATGCGCACCGCGCTGCTGGCCGCCGTCAGCCACGATCTGCGCACCCCGCTGGCCTCGATCAAGGCCAGTGTCAGCACGCTGCGCCAGACGGACGTGCAATGGACGGCCGACGACGAGGCCGCCCTGCTCGCCACCATCGAGCAGTCAGCGGACCGCCTGGACGCTCTTATCGGCAACCTGCTCGACATGAGCCGCCTCTCGGCCGGCTCGCTGCGGCCCTTCTTGCGGCCGACGGCGATCGACGAGGTGGCGCCGGTTGCGCTCCGGGGCCTTGACGCCAGCCTGACCGTGCGGCTGGCGGTGCCTGACGGGCTGCCGCTCGTGCGCACGGATCCGGGCCTCCTCGAGCGCGTGCTGGCCAACCTCTTCGCCAACGCCCTCGCGTACTCCCCGCCCGCCAGGCCGCCTGCCCTGTACGCCCGGCAGTCAGGCGACACGGTGATCCTGGACGTCGTGGACCACGGCCCGGGTGTCCCTGATGAGCTCAAGCCGCGCATGTTCGAGCCGTTCGAGCGGCTCAGGGCCCGGGGCACCGGAACCGGGGTCGGGCTCGGCCTGGCCGTCGTCAAGGGCTTCGTGGACACGATGGGCGGCTCGGTGGCCGCTGCCGACACCGAGGGCGGCGGCCTCACGATGCGGGTGACGCTGCCGATCGCGACCCGGTCGGCAAGCGCCGCGCTGGCGGCAGGGCCGTGACCCGCGTTCTTGTCATCGACGACGAGGCGCCGATCCTGCGGGCGCTGCAGATCAACCTGACCGCGCGCGGCTACGACGTGAGCACAGCGGCTGATGGCGCCTCGGGCCTGGCCGCGATGGCCCGGGAGCACCCGGACGTGCTGATACTCGACCTGGGCCTGCCGGACATGGACGGCACGGAGGTCATCTCGGGAGTCCGGGGCTGGACGTCAACGCCGATCATCGTGCTGTCGGCCTGGGGCCAGGAGAGCCAGAAGGTGGCAGCGCTCGACGCGGGCGCCGATGACTACGTCACCAAGCCATTCGGGATGGGCGAGCTGCTCGCCAGGCTGCGCGCCGCCGTGCGCCGGGCTTCCCGCGCGCCGGACGAGCCTGTCGTGGTCACCGCAGACTTCACCGTCGATCTCGCCGACAAGCGCGTCACCAGGGACGGCAGCGATGTGCGGCTCACCCCGACCGAGTGGCAGCTGCTTGAGGTGCTCGTCCGGCACCGCGACCGGCTGGTGACCCAGCGCCAGCTGCTGCAGGAGGTATGGGGCCCGCAATACCAGACCGAGGGCAATTACCTCCGGGTGTACGTCGCGCACCTGCGCAGGAAGCTGGAACCTGACCCGTCGAGGCCGCGCTACCTGCTCACCGAGCCAGGGATGGGTTACCGCTTCACCGGCGCGGAGAAGAGCAGGTCAGTCAGCGCCTGAGGAGCGCAGCTCGTAGGCCGGGTTGTACATCGTGAGCTCGCCCCTGATCCTGGCGGCGCGCCCGTGCACGACGATGCTGCGGCCCGGCCTGATACCGGGAATATCGCGCCTGCCCAGCCAGACAAGGGTGATGTGGCCGCTGCCGTCCCACAGGTCGGCCTCCATGGTCAGGCTCGGTCCCCGGGGCCGCAGAGTCACCGTCCGGAGCGTGCCGGCAACATCGATCATCTCCCGGTCCGCGCAGTCGGCGATCTGCTGCGCGCTCACCGCGGTGATCTCCTCCTGCAACTCCTCGGCATGCAGCTGATCGCGGCCGGCCGTGAGCCGCCGCAGCCCGGACAATCGCGTGATCCGCAGTGCGGGCGCCGGCCGCCCGTCCGGCCCGGTGGCCTGGCCGCCGGCTAGTGCAGGCTCTCGGGACGCGCGGCCCGCTCCGTCCGGCTGGTCCGCCCGGGCGCTCTGCCCGGCCTGGTCCGCCCGGGCGCTCCGCCCCGCCGGGTCCGGCATGGCGCTCCGCCCCGCCGGGTCCGGCATGGCGCTCGGCCCGGCACGATCCGGCTTGCCGCCGGGCAGCCAGGCGACCGGCGGCGGCTCCGTCAGTCCGCCCGCCGCATGCTGCCTGGTCGCCGAGCTCAGCTGGTACGGCACGCTGGCGACGACCACGCCGCGCTGCTGCAGCAGCCTCGTCTTAAGCCGCAGCGCCGTCTGGTTGTGCAGCACCTGCTCCCACCAGTGGCCGAGCACGTACTCGGGGATGTAGACCGTCACGATGTCGCGGGGGCTCTCCCTGCGCAGCCGCTTGACGTAGGCCATGACCGGGCGGGTGATCTCCCGGTAGGGCGAGGCGATCACGGTGAGCGGTACCGCCAGGCCGCTGCGATCCCACTCCTGGATCAGCCGTAGCGTCTCCGCCTCGTCGACCTCGACCGTGATCGCCTCCAGGCGGCTGGGCCTGGTCGCCTGCGCGTAGGCCAGCGCCCGCAGCGTGGGCAGGTGCAGCTTCGACACCAGGACGACGGCCAGGTTGCTAGCCGGCAGGGTAACCGGCACGTCCTTCGGCGGGACCAGCTCGAGCGCCACGTCAGCGTAATGCTTGTGGATGCCGCGCATGGTCAGCCAGATCACCGGCATTGCCACGACGACGATCCACGCACCGCTGGCGAACTTGGAGAACAGCACTATGACCAGCACGACGGCCGTGAAGCAGGCGCCAATGGTATTGATCGTCCGGGACCGGAACATGTGCAGCCGGGCGCGCGCGTCGGTCGTGCCGCGCAGCAGCCGGTTCCAGTGCCGGATCATGCCGGTCTGGCTGCAGACGAACGACACGAAGACGCCGATGATGTAAAGCTGGATCAGCCGGGTCGGCGATGCATGGAAGATCACGATCAGCAGGATCGCGAAGCCGGACAGCAGCAGGATCCCGTTGCTGAACGCGAGCCGGTCGCCGCGGGTGTGCAGCTGGCGTGGCAGGAACCCGTCGCGGGACAGGATCGACGCCAGCACGGGGAAGCCGTTAAAGGCGGTATTCGCCGCCAGCACCAGGATCAGCGCGGTCACCAGCTGCAGGAAGTAGAACAGCGGGGATGAGTCACCGAACACGGCGCGCCCGACCTGCGCGATGACGGTGCGCTGCACCTGGCCCGCGGGCAGGCAAAGCCGTGCGGGCTGGCAGACGTGCACATGGCTGACCAGGGCCAGGGCGGTCACTCCGGCGAACATCGACACGGCGATGACGCCCAGCAGCGCCAGCGTGGTCGCGGCGTTCTTGCTCTTCGGCTTGCGGAATGCGGGTACACCGTTGCTGATCGCCTCCACGCCGGTCAGGGCCGTGCAGCCGGAGGAGAAGGCGCGCAGGAACAGGAAGATCAGCGCCAGGCCGGTGAACTCGCGGGTGTTCCTGATGCGGTACCCGGCGCTCTCGGCGCGCAGCTGGTGCCCCGTGCCCAGCCGGAACGCTCCCCAGCAGATCAGCAGTGCCACGACGCCGACGAAGCAGTAGGTCGGGATCGCGAACGCCGTGCCCGACTCCCGCACGCCGCGCAGGTTCATCAGTGCGATCAGGGCCACCACGAGCACCGCGATCAGCGTCACGTGCGCGTCAAGCCCGGGGAACGCCGACGCGAGATTGGCTACCCCGGACGAGACCGAAACGGCGACCGTGAGGGTGTAGTCGACCATGAGCGCGCTGGCCACCACCAGGCCGACGCGCTGCCCGAGGTTGGTGCTGGCGACTTCGTAGTCGCCGCCGCCGGACGGATAGGCATGCACGTTCTGCCGGTAGGAGGCCACGACCACGAGCATCAGCACCCCGACGGCGAGCGCGATCCACGGCGTGTAGCTGAAGAGCGCGAGCCCGCCGGCCGACAGGACCAGCAGGATCTCCTCCGTGGCGTAAGCCACGGAGGAGAGGGCATCGCTGGCGAAGACGGGAAGTGCGATCCGCTTGGGCAGCAGGGTATGGCCCAGCCGGTCGCTCTGCACCGGCCGGCCGACGAGCACGCGCTTGACAACTCCGAGGACCATCGGCACGAGCGAATGCTAGGCCCCTGCTGACCGCTCGTACACCTTCCGCGAGATACTGCCGTCCGCCTACTACCGCCGGTCGGCCACTGAACCTGCTCAGCCAGATGACACGATCGTGATGTGACGGTGCGGAGGGACGATCCGCCGCCGGACGGCCGCGCAGTCCGGGCCGACCCGGCGGATCCCGGCGTGGCCGATCCCGGCTCAGCCGGACCTGCCGTGGCCGATCCCGGCTCAGCCGGACCTGCCGTGGCCGATCCCGGCCTCGGCGGTCCCGCAGTGGTCACTGCCGGCCCGGCCGATCCCGGCATGGCCGATCCCGGACCCGGCGGTCCCGCAGTGGTCACTCCCGACCCGGCCGATCCCGGCATGGCCGATCCCGGACCCGGCGGTCCCGCAGTGGTCACTCCCGACCCGGCCGATCCCGGCTCAGCCAGTCCTGCCGTGGCCGATCCCGGCGTGGCCAATGCTGGCGCGGCAAACCGTGACCCGGCGGAGTCCGGGCGCGCGATGCTCGGTCTGGCCGGTCCCGGGCCGGTTCCCGGCATCCGCGTCGAGGATCACATGGTGGGCCGCATCCGGCGGCCGATCGACCTGCTCCGGCTCATCGCCGACGGGATCGAGATCGTCCTGGTGGCCGGCATCGGCCTGGTGGCGCGCGCGGCGACAACCGGCGCCGAGCAGGACATCGTCGAGGGCAGCAAGCACCTGCCGGGCCCGTTGCTCGCGATCGCGCACCCGGTGGCGCCGCTCGCGCTGCTGGCGCTGCCCGTGGCGCTGGCCGCACGCCAGATCATCCGCCGCCAGCCGAGGCAGCTTGCCGAGGCCGTGGCCACCGGTATCCTGGCCGCCATCGTGATGGCGGTGGTCAATGCGCTGCTGCATACCTCATCGGCCCAGGTGCTGTACGACGCCATCACCATGGCGCACCCGGGGGTGAGCCGGCTGGCTCCGCTCGATCCCGCCCTGGCCGGCCTGGCGGCAGGCACCACGATCATCGGCCTGAGCGGGCGGCCGCGCTGGCAGGCAGCCGTGTGGCTGACCATCGGCACCTACGCCCTGGTGAGCCTGCTTGATTCGCACACTACGGTGCTCGCGCTCGCCATCACGCTGCTGGCCGGGCGGGCGATCGGGCTGGCCGTGCGGTATGTCGGCGGCTATCAGGCGGGACGTCCGTCAGCGGCCGAGATCGCGCTGGCGCTGGCGCCGGCCGGCTGGCAGATCGACCGGATGCGGCGGCAGCCAGAGACGGAGACCGGCTCCCGCCAGTACGCGGCAGACATCCGCGGCGGCGGGCAGCTCGACATCGCCG
>Ga0302326_10021917_pt1 | contig 13083 bp, 6 predicted proteins | sample Palsa_T0_3_FD_202264 | JGI IMG/M metagenome (GOLD analysis project Ga0302326, IMG submission 202264) | Peat permafrost microbial communities from Stordalen Mire near Abisko, Sweden - Palsa_T0_3 | ecosystem: Environmental > Terrestrial > Soil > Palsa > Peat permafrost | place: Sweden: Abisko... | reverse complement strand
GTCGATGGAATGGTTGAAAGTGTTTCGCCTTCGGTGATCGGCATTCGAGCCCTCATGTTTTCTGAAGGAAGTCGCTGAAGGCCGGTGCGACACGCGGAGACAGACCCGGCTATTCAGCAACGGGTTTGTCGTCTGGATCGGTTGTGCAGGAGATCGAAGACTAGAACGGACACCCGTCGAAGATGTTCGACAGGCAACAACAAGACGAGCTTTGGGAGGCGCGCACCATAGTGTAGATCGATAATACCAAATTGGCGCGTCGGACACAATGGGGCTTTCTTGTAAAAGGCATCGGTCGGCACTGCCGTTCTCCCGGCAGACCGAGGCGCGAACCGGGTCAAGCCGGGAATTCATCCGAACCTGCAAATGCAGGGCAAAAGGATTAGAGTGTATTTGGCGATATTGCGGATCTCCAGATGACGTGCAAGTATTATGCGTCCCAGAGATGCGCTTTGGCCGGTTCGCGTACCTTACCCAGCAAGTAAAGCGGAGTAACACATTGCACGAATCCATCGATTGGCCATTGCCTGCAAAGCCGCCGCGGACACGCCGCCGCGCAATCTTCTTCGTTGTCCTCGCCATTGCTGTAATCGTCTTCGGAAGCCGCACGGCGCTGTCGTACTGGGTCGATCTTCTCTGGTTTCGCTCGCTCGGCTATTCCGCGGTGTTCTGGAAAGCGCGCGGCCTCGGCTGGGGCATATTCGCGGGCTTCGCAGTGGTCACGTTCCTCTATCTCATTGGAGTCTTTTCGGCTTTCAAGCGCGCGCATGCCGCCGACCTGCCAGACGACCACACCATTGTCATTCAGGGAAATCCAATCAAGCTGCCGGTAGGCCCCGTGCTTCGCATCGTCGCCATCGGCATCTCCATCGTTATTGCGAGCGCCACCGGCGCAGCCATGCAGGCGGAGTGGTCCACCCTCGCCCTCTACTGGTACGCCCCCAGCGCCGCCGCTGGGTCACCGGGAAGCTTCGCGGACCCGATCTTTGGCAGGCCATTGAATTTTTATCTTTTTACCCTGCCCGCCTGGCAACTTATCCTCGGCTGGTTGCTCACGCTCGCCATCCTCACTTGCATTCTTGCCGTGCTGTTCATTCTTATTACGGGCGGATCGCGCGCCATGGGAGGGCGATTTCGCGACGGCATTTCGCTGCCTTGGCGCGGCCTCTCCATCTCATTGGGAGGACTGCTCTTCGTGCTTGCGTTGCGTGAGTATGTGTCTCGATTCGAGTTACTATTTGAACACCACACCATTTTCGACGGAGTTACTTACACCGATGCGCATGTAACACTCACCGGCATGTTATTTGTCTCCGGCGCGTTTCTGCTCGGAGCTCTGATTGCCATCTTCAGCGGCATCGTCAAACCGCGAGGGCGCATGCTTATTGTGGCCATTCTTCCCGCCATTGTCTGCTATGTCGTCGCCGGAGTTATTGGCTGGTATGTTACAAGCTTTCAGGTCAAGCCCAATGAATTGGTGCGCGAAGAGCCTTACATTGCCAATAACATCCAGCTAACTCGCCAGGCCTATGGACTTGACACTTTTGCGCAGCGTGAGTTTCCCGCCGAAACGACGGTGGGTGCAACCGACCCTGCCAACAACCAGGCCACGTTGCAGAACATCCGCCTCTGGGACGTGGATGCGCTCAAAGATACACTGCGCCAAATCCAGGAGATCCGCACTTACTACGACTTTCCCGACATCGACATCGATCGTTATCAGATCGACGGCAACCTCCGTGAAGTGATGCTTGCAGTGCGCGAACTAAATGTCGACAAACTTCCCGAGAGCAGTCGCAATTGGATCAACGACAAGCTCATCTACACGCATGGCTACGGCATCACCATGAACCCCGTGAACGGGTTTACAGCGGAGGGTCTGCCAACATTGATGTTGAGCAATATGCCCGTCCAGAGCACCGTTCATGGCATCAGCGTGACTCGTCCCGAGATTTACTTCGGGGAGATGACGAACACCGATGTCTACGTCAAGACACGCCAGCAGGAGTTTAATTATCCCGAGGGACAAAGCAACAACCTCACATCCTACGATGGCGCCGGCGGCATCGAATTGGGTGGGTTCATGCGCCGCCTGCTCATCGCGTTCGATCGCGGCGACATTGCAAAGCTGCCCTTCAGCGACGATGTCAATCCCCAGAGCCGTCTGCTCATGCGCCGCAATGTGCGCGATCGCGTCGAGACGCTGGCGCCGTTTCTTACCTACGATCAGGACCCGTATATTGTTGTCGGTGACGACGGCCGGCTTTCCTGGATCATGGATGGATTCACCTCTTCGGATACTTATCCTTATTCAGCCCATCGCTCCGTCGACAATGTGCCGCTTAATTACATGCGCAATAGCGTCAAGGTAGTCGTGGATGCTTATGACGGCACCACAACCTTCTATGTCTTCGATAACAACGATCCTATCCTCGCCGCATATCGAGGCATCTTTCCCAGCCTCTTCAAGGATGCATCGGCCATGCCTGGCTGGCTTCACAAGCACGTTCGCTATCCGGAGTTACTGCTCAGTCTGCAGGCAGAGGTATACGGCCTCTATCACATGACCAATCCTGAGGTATTTTATAACCGCGAGGATCTTTGGACAGTAGCGACCGAAAGCACGGCACAGAGCGGCGAGCAAACAACTCAAGCCATGCAGCCTAACTTTGTGCTTATGAAGCTGCCGGACGGAGATGGCCTGGAGTTCGTTGAGATTCTGCCCTTCACGCCCGCAAATCGCAACAACCTGATCGGATGGATTGCCGGCCGCAGCGACGGAGCACACTACGGCACTTCCGTGGTCTACGACTTCCCCAAAACCCGCCTTGTCGACGGCCCGCAACAGATCGAAGCGCGCATCGATCAGAACGCACAGCTCTCCGGACAACTGACGCTATGGAATCAGCAAGGGTCCCACGTGCGTCGCGGCAGTCTTCTTGTGATCCCATGCGGGCGCGCGCTGCTTTATGCCGAGCCAATTTATCTGCAGGCGGACCGCAGCCCAATGCCGGAGCTGCGCCTGGTTGTGCTCGCACTGCAGGACAAGCTCGCCTACGCCCCCACGTTTGAAGCCGCGCTGGCATCGCTGTATGGCACGGCCTCTTCCACATTGAGCGGAACTGAGGCTACGCGAACCGCACCGGAGGCAGGCGCGCCGGCCCAGTCGCAACCCGCAGGCGATCTGAAGTCGCTCGTCGCGCAAGCCGGCAAGGACTTTTCCGACTACCAACGCCTAACATCGGAGGGCAAGCTCGCAGAAGCAGGACAGAAGCTCGACGATTTGAAGCGAACTCTCGACAAACTCAACGCGCTGCAAAAGTAAGTATCCTCCGGCAGCGCGGGCGGCTTTATAGTTGGCAGCCTCTCAAATGAATCGCAGCGATAGTCAGGGGCCTGGCAGTAGCGCTCCATGCCCACAGCGACCATCGCCCGCGCCGTAGGCTTTTTGCCTGGTGGCACCTCAAATGAAGCACAGGGAGAGTCAGGGGAGCCCGGCAGTAGCGCTCGATGCCCACAGCGACCATCGCCCGCGCCGTAGGCGCAATGGTTGTTAGCCCCGCGCTTCAGCGTGGGGTCGAATGAACCAACAATTCACAAGGAGTCCCGTAGGGACGGCGTCCATCCTCCGCGCCCCTCCAAAGTCTCTTGCAAGAGAGTGGAAAAACACAAACCGCCAGTCATGCCAGGAACGTGATGCTGGCCGGGCTACCGACCGCCGTATATTGTCCGGTGAATGAAAGCAGTCCGGTGTCGCGGTGAATTCTGAAGCATGAGATACTGTCGCTCCGCCGGTTGCACGCATAAAGGAAGTTGCCGCTGGGATCGATGCGGCACTGCCCCGGATAATCCCCCATGGTAGATGTTTCTCCAATCGATTTCAGCGTGCCATCGGCGCCGATGGAGAAGACCGCGATGGAATCATGCAGCCTGTTTGCGGCGTAGAGGAATTTCCCGTCGGGCGATACCAGAATTTCCGAAGCAAAACTTGTTCCTGCAAAGCTACGGGGCAAAGCAGAAATCGTTTGCCGCGGAGCAAGCGACCCGCTCGCAGCATCGTAGCCGAACAGCACAATGTTCGAAGCCTCTTCCTGAATCGCGTAGAGCCAATGCCCATTGGGATGAAACGCAAAATGCCGCGGTCCGTCTCCGGATGGCAGCGACGCGAAAGTTGCACGGTCAGCCGGCCCCAGTTTTCCTGTCCCATGATCGAATTGATAGGTATAGATTCGATCCTGTCCCAGGTCGGTTGCCAAAACAAATTTGCCTTGCGGATCGGGCGCAATCATGTGCGCATGTGGAGCGTCGTGCCCGCTCACCGCGTAACTTCCCGTGGGCGCATCCACGGCCTGTGGTCGGCCCAGGTGTTCGCTGTCGCGGTGAATGTCCGTCGCGGCGCCCAGCGATCCATCATCCCGGATTGGCAATACAGCAATTGTCCCGCCTCCATAGTTAGCCACAAATGCATAACTCCCCGACGCATCGATGCTCAGATAACACGGCCCCGCGCCCTCTGAACTAACAACATTCAGGGCGGATAAATCACCGTTTGCCTCGTCAATTGCGAATGCACTTACCGACCCGTTATTTCCGTTGTAGTCGCTGACTTCATTTACAGCGTAGAGATACTTCTTCGAAGGATGAATAGCGATCCAGGAGGGATCAGGAGTCTTCGCAGCAAGCTTGCGGCTGACAAGCTCACCTGTAGACTCATTCACTTCAAAGCTATAAATGCCCTCTCCATTGCTACCCGCCCCAACCGCGCCCGTATAGGTTCCGACGTATGCGCGTATCCTGCGCAATTTCACGCGCCGAGAAGCATCTCGCGCTAATCCCAGCGCAGAATGCGCTATCGCTATGGCGGTCCCGCTTTTTAGGAAGCGCCGGCGGCTAACTCCCTGGCATATAACTCCATCATCCATCTCATTCATCCTTGCAGAAGTCACCGTGCTACTCACTCCGTCGCCTAGGCTCATCCATCAAATCGCAAACGACAACATTACTGTGAAGATCAGCGCCACCACTGAGATGATTGTCTCGCATACCGACCATGTCTTGATAGTCTGGGAAACACTCATGTTGAAATACTCTTTGACCAGCCAAAACCCGCCGTCATTCACATGCGAAAAGATCAGCGACCCCGCGCCCGTCGCAATCGCCAGCAATTCAGGATGAACCCCCGCTCCATGCAGCGCAATGGGCGCAACAATGCCGGCCGCAGTGCTCATGGCGACAGTGGCCGAACCCGTCGCAAGCCGCATCAGTGCAGCCAGCAGCCATGCAAGCAGAAGCAGCGGCACATGGCTGTGCAGCGCAACGCCTATGATCGCCTGGGAGACGCCGCTATCCTGCAGAATTCTTCCAAAGCCTCCGCCAGCCCCCACCAGCAGTGTGATGGTTGCGGTGGGGGCAAGGCACTCATTGCTGAATCGCAGAATAGTCGCTCGCGTGAATCCTCTCATCCGGCCCAAGGTGTAAAAGCTGAGTAACACGCCAATCAGCAGAGCCATGTCGTCATTGCCGATCAGGTGCCACGCCTGGTTCACGGCGCTTCCCGGCGTCGATAACTTATCCGCCCAACTGCCGGCCAACATGAGCACAACGGGAAACAAAATAGTAAGCAAAGTTAGCCAGAATCCCGGCAGGCTGCGCTCCTTGCCATGATCCACAAACTGCGCGGCCATTGGATTATCCGCAGGCAGCTTGATATGCGGGGCAATCAGTTTCGCATAGAACGGCCCGGCAATGACTGCGGTGGGAATGCCGACGAGCAGTGCGTAAAGAATCGTCCGGCCCACATCGGCCTTGTAAATCGTCACCGCCAGCAGCGCCGCCGGATGCGGAGGCACCAGGCCATGCACCACTGAAAGACCCGCCACCATCGGCAGTCCCACCAGGATGAGCGAAGTCTTCGTGCGCCGCGCCACGGTGAACGCAATCGGAATCAGCAGAACGAATCCAACCTCGAAGAAAGCCGGCAGACCGATGACGAGTCCAATGACCATCATGGCCCAATCGACTCTTTTCTCTCCAAAGAATCGAATAAGAGTGTTGGCAATCTGGTCAGCGCCACCGGACTCCGCCATCATCTTCCCCAGCATCGTTCCCAGCGCCACAACAATCGCAATGTGGCCCAGCGTTCCGCCCATTCCCGCCTCAAAAGAATGGACGACCGTGGAAAGCGGCATTCCTGTTACCGCTGCGAGTGCCAGCGAAGTTACAAGCAAGGTAATAAATGGGTTCAGCTTGTAAACGGCAATCAGGACGATAAGTCCAACCACCGCAATGAATGCCGCCGAGATAAGAAACAAGCTGTGGGAATCAATCATAAGAATACGAGAAGTTCATCTCCGTTCAAGCTTGTATAGTGTGATCCAAATCACTCATGAGTTACTGAATCCAGTTCGTCTTGCCGCGCTCAACAAATGTTCCAGCGCGCTTTTCGGTCGCCCCTTGAGCAGTGTAAGAAAGCTCCCCATTCACCCACACCGCCTCGATTCCCTTCGCCGTACTGATCGGGTCGCTGAACGTTGCCGTGTCAATGATCTTCTCCGCGTCGAATAGAACAAGGTCCGCGCAATAGCCCTCTCGTATCAGCCCGCGCCCTGCGAGCCCGAATCGCTGCGCCGGCAGGCCAGTCATCTTGCGGATTGCCTCGGGCAGCGGAATCAAATGCTCTTCGCGGCTATAACGCCCAAGCACACGCGGAAACGTGCCCCACAAACGAGGATGAGGCCGCGGATCGTTAGGCAATCCATCGGACCCGATCATCGTCGACGGATGCGCCAGAATCCGGCGCATGTCTTCCTCTGAGATGCTGTGATAAATAGCCCCAGCCGGTCGCAGACGCCGCGCCGCCTCGAGTTGTGAAACGCACCAGCTTTCCGCAATCTCCTTGAGCGATCGGCCTGCAATCTCCGGATGCGGCGTACTCCATGTAATCGTGATCTCCACCCTTTCGTCCACTTGCCGCACATCGAGCGTGGTGGAAGAGGCGGCATAAGGATAACAATCGCAGCCGATTCGCTGGCCGCGGCGTGCTGAATCCAGGGCACTCAAGACCTCATTGCTGCGGCCCCAGTTGGCAATGCCGGCACACTTCAGATGCGAGACGATCACCGGCACCCTGCTGAGTCGACCCACCTCGAAAGCCTCATTCATTGCGTCCAGAATTGCATCCGCCTCGGTTCGCATGTGCGTGGTGTAGACCGCGCCGGCCTGCGCCAGCGGCTCCGCCAACGCCGCCACTTCTTCCGTAGTAGCCGCATTGGCAGAGAGATACGCAAGGCCGGTACTTAGCCCCAGCGCTCCATTGTCCAAGGCCTCGCGCAACTGCGCGCGCATCGCGGCAATCTCGGCAGCCGTTGCAGAACGGTCCAGGCGGTTCATGTGGTTGTTGCGCAGCGCAGTGTGGCCCACTATCGCAGCCACATTCACCGCGGGCCGCGCTAGGCGGATGGCCGCCGCATACGTGGTGAAAGTCGGATAGCAAAAATGCTCTGCGGTGCCCAGCAGGTTCATTGGTTCAGGAAGCTCCCCGCGTAACTTGACCGGCGCAGCGCTGATGCCGCAGTTGCCGACAATCACGGTCGTCACCCCTTGCGACAGCTTGGGCAGCATCGCCGGGTTCCGGATCACGCTGATATCGTCGTGGGTGTGGACATCGATGAAACCAGGCGCGAGCACCAGCCCTCTCGCATCCACAGTGGTGGAAGCTTTCAACGCAAGAGCCGGCGCAATTGCGCAAATCCTGCCACCTTGAAGCGCAACATCAAGACGCTCGCGGGGCGTCCCGCTGCCGTCAATTACATTTGCCTGTCGAATGAGAAGATCGTAACTCAGCATGGTAGCTCGTTCAGAATATAGACTATAACTGTTGCATGTTCCACAGTTATTCAAAGTTAATTCAGAATGTTCATGGAGATTCGATCGTTGAGCAATAAACAATCCATCGAGAACAAGGCTCATGTCGCCATTTCGCCGCTAAACAAGGGGCTTGGATTGCTCGATCGCGCGCTCGAAGACCCTGACATCGCACAGCTCAACTGGAACCTATTGCGCGAAGATCTCAGCCTGCCAACGGCCGTGATCTATGAGGAAAAGCTGCTGCATAATCTGAACTGGATGAAGCAGTTCATTTCGGCCTATGGCGTCAAGCTTGCGCCTCACGGAAAAACCACCATGGCGCCCCGGCTCTTTGACCTGCAGTTGCAGGCGGGCGCTTGGGGGATCACCCTGGCAACCGCGCATCAGACGCAGGTGGCCTACGCTCACGGAGTCCGCCGGGTGCTGATGGCGAATCAACTGGTTGGCAGGCAGAACATGGCAATCATTGCGGACCTTCTGCGCGATCCCGGGTTTGAGTTTTATTGCCTCGTCGATTCGGCCGCTCAGATTGATCAGCTGGGCGTCTACTTTTCGGAGCTCGGCTTGAGGCTGAATGTGCTGGTCGAGCTTGGCGTAATCGGTGGGCGCACAGGCATCCGCGAAAGCGAGCAGTTAGCGGCTGTGTTGGTAGCGTTGTCTCGATGGAATGGTTTCATTGCTTTATGCGGCGTCGAAGTCTATGAGGGGGTTCTGCATGACGAGGGCTCCGTTCGCGCCTTTTTACAGCGTGCGGTTGAGCTCACGCGAATGCTCGCCGCGGAAGATCGCTTTCAGCGCGCACCCGTTCTTTTGTCCGGTGCCGGCTCAGCCTGGTATGACGTGGTTGCAGAGGCGTTTTCTGCCGCCGGATTCGGGGATGCCGTTGAGATTGTTCTGCGCCCCGGCTGCTATCTCACTCACGATGTGGGTGCCTATCGCGATGCCCAGGAGAGGATTCTCAAGCACAATCCCATCGCTCAGCGAATGCATTCGGGACTCTTGCCGGCCTTGCATGTCTGGGCCTATGTGCAGTCGATACCGGAAGCGGGAACAGCAATTGTGGGCATGGGCAAGCGCGATGCTGCATTCGACTCCGGCTTGCCGGTCCCTGCGCTTCATTTCAGGCCGGGAAATATAACTCCAATTGCGGCGCCTGCGCATTGGCAAGTTACCAGAATGATGGACCAGCATGCATTTCTGCAGATTCACGCCGGAGATGATTTGCGCGTCGGCGATATGATCGGATTCAACATTTGCCATCCCTGCCTTACTTTCGATAAGTGGCGCACTATGCCGGTGCTGAATTCTAACTATCAAGTCGTCGATATCATTCAGACATTCTTTTGAGCCGGCAGACGCAGAACGGCGAGTTAATAGATCAGATACTTCGCGCGCAGAGCTTCGAATCGCTCAAGCCCATCGCGCCATTGTTCAGCCACGCGACGGGGATCCTGGCCCGCGGCAAGCGCATCGACGCTGGCTTTGCTCACCATAAGCGTATCCAGTCCCGCAATCTTGTAATCAGCGGGATACAGAGATCGCAATGCCGAGGCGAATTCGATTCCTAACTCAGGCGCGTCGAGAGCGTTGCGATCGGTAACCACAATCTGAACCCCTTTGCATTTTTGCTGGGCATAGGATGAGCTATCGGGCGTAAATTCGATAGGAATAAAGCGCACGCCTGCTATATCGCGCGCGTTCATATACTTTGCCAGGTCAATCGAATTCACCCACGGAGCGCCAATCACCTCGAAAGGAGTATCTGTTCCACGCCCCACCGAGATATTTGAAGCTTCAATCATGCCGATGCCGGGATAGAGCGCCGCGGCAGTTAGATTGCGCATGTTAGGCGATGGGTTGACCCATAACTCGCCGGTTGAGTCGAACCAATCGCCGCGAATCCAGCCTTGCATGGGAACCACGGTTAGCTTCGCATTGATCTCGCGCTCCACGTTAAACATTCTGGCCAGTTCCCCGATAGTCATGCCGTGCCGCACCGGAGTCTTCCAATAACTCACAAACGATTCCCTGCTCGCGTCGGCCACGGGACCCTGCACATATGCACCGCCGATTGGGTTAGGGCGATCGAGCACAACTATTTCCTTCCCGGATTTGGCCGCGGCTTCAAGAAAGTATCCCAGTGTGCTTTCGTAAGTATAGAAACGCACTCCGATGTCTTGAATGTCGAAGACAATTACGTCCAGGCTCTCAAGCGCCACGCTGGGAGGGCGCCGCTTTGCATCGGTGTCGCCGTAGACGCTATAGATGGGCACGCCCGTAGCCGCGTCCTCGGAGTTGCCGATTGCCGTCGTGTCCAGTTTGCCTGCGATGCCGTGTTCGGGACTGAAGATTGCCGTGAGGCGCACTCCCGGCGCATGCGCCAGCACATCCGCCGTGCGCATTCCGCGGGCATCAATTCCGGTTTGATTGGTGACCAGGCCCACACGCACCGGATGACTGGCATCGGGATGCAGTTCACGGAAGTTGTGAGCCTCGAGGACATCGATGCCGTTCTTCACGTCGCCATTTCTTGCCACGATGCGGCGCGACGCAGGCATCAACTCGTTGTAACCCGTGATGCGCGCCAGACGCAGCTTATCCTGCTCGGTGACTGTCAGATTCAGCGCCTGCACCACCGCAGTGGCCACTTTGCAGCGGAGCGAAACCGTGGACTTACCACCGCGAGGATGCACGGCGTTGGTGAGCAGAATGATGTAAGTATCGGTAACTGGATCGATCCACAACGAAGTTCCGGTAAAGCCGGTGTGACCGAACGAACCCACGGGAAGCAGCTCGCCGCGATTGGTGGAGAAAGGCGAATCGATATCCCATCCCAAACCGCGCAGAACGGTAGCATTGGGCGGCTGCTGTGGCGTGGTCATCTTGTCGATTGCCGAGCGACTCAGAATTCTGAAGCCGCTCAGGAAATCTTCGGCAAAGAGAGCCATATCGTCGCCGGTCGAAAACAATCCCGCGTGGCCGGCAACGCCGCCCATCCGCCGCGCCGTGGGATCGTGGACAACTCCGCGCAACATGCGGCCCTGCTCATCGTATTGCGTGGGCGCGATGCGGGGCAGCCACTCCTTCGGCGGCAGAAAGCGCGTGTTCTTCATCCCGAGCGGCGCGTAAATGTTGGCCGCGGCGTACTCGTTCAACGGCTGGCCAGCGATTTTCTCCACGATGAAGCCGAGCACTTCGAAGTTGATGTCGCTATACACGAATTGCGAGCCGGGCGGATTGATCGGCTTCTCGCGCATCGCCATCTCGTATGCAGCCTCGCGCCCCGACCACTGCGACTTGAGGACGAGATCGGGAGGCATGCCAGAGTAATGCGTCATCAAATCGCGAATGGTAATGTCTTTCTTGCCGTTCTGCGCAAAGTCGGGCAGATACGTCGCCACCGAATCTCCAAGGCGAATGCGGCCGTCTTCAACGAGCTTCATCACCGAGGTTGCGGTGGCAAGGCACTTGGTGAGCGAGGCCAGATCGAAGACCGTATCGAGCGTCATCGATTCGCGGACAGGTTCCAGCGATCGAGATCCGAAGGCCTTGCGATGAACGACTTTGCCGTTGTGGCCGATCAGCAGGACTGCGCCAGGAATGTTGCCCTCGGCGACAGCTTTATCGATAATCGCATCGACTGTTTTGAAGCCGCTATCGTTGTCTGGTTGCGGCGCTTGTGCGGACGCGGAGCCAAGAACGAGGAACGGCATCGACACCACAAAGAAAGAAATCAAACGCATAATTCCGTGAGTACGAGTTGTCGTTGCCGGCCTGAGTGTGGTCTTGTCATTCACCATGGATTTATCCGCCCTGTGCCGATTGTAAAGCTGGCTGGGCTGGACTCGCCTGCGGCATGAACCAGCTCGCGCCATAGCCGACAATGAAGGTTGCCAAGCTTCCCAGCACCACGTACCAAGTGAATGCGACAGCGGTGAATAGCCACAAATAGAGATTCAATGCGAATCCTACGAGCATTCCCAGCATGGCGCCGCGCTCCGATGCGCGTTTGGTGACGACGCCGAGAAGAAAGACGCCGAGCAGCGATCCATACGCGACTGATGCGATCGACAATCCCATCTCCAGCACTTTTCCTCCGTTGCGTGCAAGCAGCGCCAGAGCAAACAGCAGCAGCGCCCAGGCGACGGTGGAAAGCCGCGAGAGACGAACGCGGCGTTCTTCGCTCGACTGCGGCGCGATGCGCGCGTAGAAATCGACGATTGTAGTGGATGAGAGCGAGTTGAGCGCGGCGCTCAAATTCGACATGGCAGCGGCAAGAATCGCGGAGATGAGCAAACCGCTGAGGCCATGCGGCAAGCGCGAGACGATGTAGGCGGGAAAGATCGTGTCAGTGCGCGTAAAAGCAGCCGCTGGCGGAAACAGCTTGTAAAGCACAAAAAGCATGACGCCGATGAGCAGAAAGAGCGAGAACTGAAAAAAGATGGCCACGCCGCTCGAGAGCAGCGCGGTTTTAGCCTGGCGCTCGCTGCGCGCGGAGAGAAGGCGTTGCACAATCAGCTGATCGGTTCCGTGGCTGGCTGTGGTGAGGAATGCGCCGCCAATGACGCCTGCCCACAGCGTGTAGGCAGATGAGAGATTTGTGGAGGTGTCCCACATGCGGAATTTCCCCGCCTGCGCAGCCACGGAATGAACCGTCTGCCAACCGCCGGGAACGAGATGCGCAATGGAGAAGACAGCCAGCAGCGCGCCTGCCAGATAAATGCCGAGTTGCACAACGTCGGTCCAGATGACGGCTGCCAAGCCGCCTTCAAAGGTGTAGACCAGCGTCAGGCCAGTAACGATGGCAATGGCCGCGACATCGCGCTCGAGGTCGCTCAGCCCGGTTAGCAGGCCGCCGAGAGCGATGCGGACCACAATGGCCACGGCAAACACGCGCACGCCTTCAGCCGCGGCGCGCGTGACGAGAAAAAGTCCGGCTGTAAGTGAGCGCAGTCTGCCGCCAAAGCGGCGCTCGATCAATTGATAGGCGGTGACCAGATGACCGCGAAAATACTGCGGAACCAAAACGAAGCTGACGATAACACGGCCAACGATGTAACCAATCACCAGTTGCAGGAAGCGAAAGTCTTTCTCGTAAGCCAGGCCGGGAACGCCGATGACGGTGAGCGTACTTGTTTCCGCCGCCACAATCGACAGCGAAATGGCCCACCAGGGAATCGTGTTGTTGGCCAGGAAATAAGCGTTCAGGGTTCGCTG
>Ga0302326_10021916_pt1 | contig 13083 bp, 8 predicted proteins | sample Palsa_T0_3_FD_202264 | JGI IMG/M metagenome (GOLD analysis project Ga0302326, IMG submission 202264) | Peat permafrost microbial communities from Stordalen Mire near Abisko, Sweden - Palsa_T0_3 | ecosystem: Environmental > Terrestrial > Soil > Palsa > Peat permafrost | place: Sweden: Abisko... | reverse complement strand
AACACAATGTCAACTGTCCGATGGGGGCACAACTAGCCCAAATCGATTCCGTCATTCTTCCGTCGTTTGACGGTTCAACTCAAAAATTCCAGTTTGCCTATGACACGGACAGTTCACCTTCCGGCGGATACGGACAATTGAATCTTGTGATCCCGCCGACCGCCCCCACGACGTGCACTCGTACCAACTACAGCACCGGATGTCCCTACTTTTCCTATACCTATCAGGGAGCGGCGGCGGGCCTTTCTTCGGTAAACTACACGGTTCCTCAACAGAGCCGGGTTCTCGAGAAACAGCAGGTGTGGATTGAAGATCAAACCGGACTGAGCCGGACGAATCAGTGGAAGTACGCCTACAGCGGCAACGTACAGGGGCCAACGACGATCACTAATCCGGACTCGGGCACGGAGACGGTCAACTGGTCGCAGCATCATGCAAGTTCCGAATGTCCCACCCTGGGGTCGTTCCTGGTCGATAGCATCGTTCATCCGGATCAATCCGAGGACTGGCGCACCTGGCAACAAAATATCCCTTATGGAGCGGGCGAATGCGATCCTGGAAATTTCTATGTGGGGACGGAATATCACAGCGTCTCCAACGGCAGCTCATCCCAGGCGGTGAGTGCTAAGAACTATACGTACGATAAGAACGGCAACGTCACGGAACTGGACGAGTACGGGTTCGCCGCTTATACGACCAGTCCGCCGACCACCTTCGGTACAAAGCTTCGTTCAACGCTGAACTACATCAATTGCGGGGGCACGGTCCCCTGTACAAACACCGCCGGCATCACGACGAATTCAACTACCGCTTACTGGAATCCGGCAACCAATCCTTCTCCCGCCACTGCACCTATGCTGCTCAGCCTTGTGGAGCGGAAAGAGGTGGACGATCCGCTGGCGCTGGGTCCGGGAAGTGTAACGGAATTTGGCTACGACACCAAAGGCAATATCCTGAATCAGTACAACTGGGACTCTACCAAAGCGAGCAAACCCAGTCTCGGCGCGCTCACCAGTTCGAATTCTTCGTGGCGCCATTTCCTTTACGACAGCTACGGCAACGTTACGGACGCCACCGATCCCCTGTGCACGACCACCAAAAACGTCTACGATTCTCAGAGTCTGTACTTAACAAGTTTCACAGAGGACTATCGAGGCGATTCGGTGGGTTGCACTCCGGCAGACACGGCTCTGACGCGAACCACCACCGTCGCAATCGACCATTGGTCCGGATTGGAGACGTCACGGACCGACTACAACGGAATCACGCGCGCGACCGCATACGATCCACTGGGGCGCACGACTTCAGTTACGGAGTCCGCCGGTGGCGCAACCCTGCGCGTCTCAGCCACGCACTATAGCGATGGCAATCGGCGGGTGGTTACATGCAGCGATCGCGCTTCCGCCGGCGACCAGGGACTGGTGTCGGTGACGGCATACGACGAACTGGGGCGCGTGAATATAACCGGCACGCTTGAGTCGGGAAATCCGAATGGAACCCAGTGTGTGGATACGGCCCCGGCGGGGATTCTCACGGATAACCGCTATCTATACGGCTCTGGGGCAAGTTACAAGCTGGATTCGAACCCCTACCGAAGCACCTCGGAATCCACCATGGGATGGACGCTTACCAGCATGGACACGCTGGGCCGCGTAACCTCGGTCACATCCTACGATGGCGCTACACCGCCTTCGCCTTGGGGAACAAATAGCACCGCCGACGGAAGCACCACCACGGCGTACAGCGCCACTTCCACAACCGCCGTCCACACCGTGTCCGATCAGGTCGAAACGCGAACCCTCAGCCTGGACGGCCTAGGGAGGACGACTTCGGTGGTTGAGGCTGGAACGGCCACGACTGCCTACGTTTACGACGCAATCGGCAATCTCGACAGCGTCAGCCAGAGTGGAGTGACCACTCTTTCTGGTCAAGCGGGAGTCAGCCATACCTGTTCGAGCGGTATCTCGCGCTGCTTTGCTTATGATTCGCTCAGCCGCCTGAGTTGGGCAACGAATCCAGAGAGCGGGACAACCAGTTATCTTTACGACGCCAACGGTAATCTGACCTCCAAGACGGATGCCCGAAGCACCACCACCACGCTCGCGTATGATCAGTTGAGCCGTCTGCATACCAAGACCTATAGCGATGGCATCACGCCCGCGGCCACCTACACTTATGCAACGGCGACCTCCACGTGTCCCTTGTCGCTCGGTACCAGCTATGCCATTGGACATTTGATTTCGGTATCGAATTCGGTTTCCAGCTACGCCTACGATTGCTATGACGGCTTGGGACGCATTTTGCATGGCTCGCAGACCACCAATTCCGAGAATTACCCGTTCACATATTCCTACAACGCCGCCGGATCGGTCACCTCGATGACCTATCCGTCTGGCCGGCACGTGACGTATTCTTATGACAACGACGATCGGGCGACCACGGTGACCAACGCGACGGCAGGCAGGAATTATTGGAGCGGCGGCCTGTATGCTCCGAATGGTGCAATCGCTTCGGACACGCTAGGAAACACCATAGCGGAAACGAACACGTACAATCACAAATTCCAGCCGGTGGGGAGCCAGGCGGGAAGCCTTTTGACTCTTTCGTATTTCTACTGCGCCAGCCAGGCATCGTCCTGCACCAGCAACAACGGGAATGTCCAGACCCAGACGATCAAGCGAGGAAGCCAAACCTGGACTCAGAACTACAGCTATACGGACGGGATGAACCGTCTGAATCAAGCGGTCGAGACCGGACCGGGAACAGGCTGGACGGAAGCTTACACCTTCGACAACGTAGGCAATCGCTGGGTTACTAACCCAGTGGAATCCACCAATGAAATTCCTCAGGCGAAGTCCTGGTATTGGAATGCGAGCAGCCTGACGAACAACCGGGTCATCGCGTGGAGCTACGATAACGCCGGCAATATTCTTTCCATTCCGGCCCTCGAGCGGAGCTCAACCTATGACGCGGAGAACCGGCAGATTTCGGCCACGATCAATGGGATCGCAGCCAGCTATACATACGACAGTGACGGCCATCGGATCACTAAGGCGGTGGGCGGTGCATCGGCCACGATTTACGTTTACGCCCCCACCGGGCAGCTGGCCGCCGAGTACGGCACTCCAACCGACACCGACACCGGTACCCGCTATCTGACAGCCGATCCGTTGGGAACGACGCGTCTGATGAGCGACGTTACCGCAAGCATTCTCAATTGCTACGACTATTTGCCCTTTGGGCAGGAGTTGCAGGCCGGTACCGATGCGCGGCCGACCTCGTGCTTCGCGGCTAGCCCGGATAGCTTCAATCTGAAATTTACCGGCAAAGAACGCGATGCCGAATCGGGCCTCGATTGGTTCAACGTTCGATACTTTTCTGGGGCGCAAGGCAGGTTCACAAGTCCAGACCAGCCATTCATAGATCAAGATCCGTCAAACCCGCAGAGTTGGAACCTATACAACTACGGCCGAAACAACCCGCTAAGGTACAGCGATCCGACCGGCCGGAACTGTGTGGATACGAATAACGGCCCGGCTGACGATGGCACTGGAGGTGGTTGTGCAGCCGCTGGTGTCGATGCGAACGGGAATATCACTCCGCAGACCGTCAACGCCGTCGATATCTCCCAGCGTGGCGGCGATGTTTTCGTCAATGGCCAGATAGTAGCCGAAGGAAGCCTTGAGAACGACTACGCGGCAGATTTTGGTTTTCTCGGATTATTGCGTGGGACCTTCGGCAGCATGCTCGGTGGAGCTGGAGCGTCGGCAACGGAGACCTCCGTTTGGGGCTTGGGGAACTTTGCACGGGGAAATGCCATAGAGAGGATGCTGGGAGCGAATCTGCCGAGGACGTTTCCGACGATTGACAAGTTCATAAATGGCGTGGCAACAAGCATAAAATCGGTTGATTTGACAGCGGTAACCTATCAGAATCCAGCTAACCTTGCGCGACTTCTGACGAACTACGTAGACAAGGTGGCCGAGTTCCCAGGTGCGACGTTGGGCGGGTACGCCGTCGACGGCTCTCAGATCACCGGTCGGGCTTTGGAGGTGGCAGTGCCCCAGGGAGCGATTGCCCCCGCTCAACAAGCTGCCATAAATAGCGTCGTGTCGGCTGCTGCCCAGAAGGGCGTTCAGGTAATACTCATTCCAATCCGATGACAAGATTCCAAGACGGCTTTTGGATGCTTATCGTTCGAAGAGGGAAGGCCTATGTTCCGACCATGGCGCGGACCGAGGCCGGCTTCTATATGGGAATGGAGCCGATCGAAGTAGTTGATACATCGGAGCGGCAGGAGGTTGAGAACGCCGTCATGCGGGCCATTACTAGAGGGAACCCGGTTGTGCCCACTCCCTCAAGAGACAATTATCCTGAAAGTCCGCTGCTAAAGCGTGCCAACGTGAAGTCGCTTTCAACGTTCGAGAAGTCGGCACAAACTTGGAAGCTCGCAAAGAACAACGGGGCATATGAAATCGTGCCATATAAGCGTGTGAAACCTGCCGGGGCGCTTGAGGATAGGGAACGGACGGAGGTGCTGCCCGATAGCGAACTACTGCCAGTGGTAGTCCATCGTCTTGTTGAGCGCGCCCTTGGACCGACGGATTGAGTTCCAGTAGGAGATCAGCGCTCCCGCAGACCGGATTCTTTGACCACACTGGAAGCGCAGTCACATCCATTGGTCACATATTTACAGGGCCGCAAGAACTACCGCCGCCGACAACGATTCCGTAGTGAGGGTGTGATCGGATGCCCGGTTCGATAAACAACCCCGGCCGCGATTACAGACTTCTGCCTGCGCTCGTGGCGGGTGTTGTTTTCGGAGCTCTTTCTTCCGCCGCCGCGGATTTAGCCGCGATACATCTTCCGGATAAGACTGCTCCGGACGCCGAAGTGGGGTTGGCACTCTCCGCGCCAGATACGTTGTATGCCGCACATTGGGCTGAGCCGGTGCGCGACCAACCTTGGAGACTCCTAATTTACAAGTTGAAGATTCCTAGCGGGAAAATTCTCGCTCAATCCGAAATCCACGACGCAGAGCCGATCAGGTCGCGGAATGGGGATCTCATACAAAGTTCGATCCGGCTTTCGATCTCGCCCGACGGGTCGATGCTGTTACTTACGACTCTCGAGCGCGGAGCTGTGCGTAAAGTTTGGACTCTCTCCAGTCGTGACTTGCATATCCTGAGCAGCCGGACGATTCCGGCCGGTACGGATCTCTTGGGTTTTTCTGAGAACGGTGATGTGCGTTTGCTCCGGACCCACACTGGCGGGAATACCGGACAACAGATCAATTCTGAGACCGTGCTTGATTTAGCCGCTTCCTTGCTCGATAAGGGCATATCGGAACAGCTAATCAAGTTTCAGGAACCGGCCTGGCGACTGACCGCCGTCGGCCCGGACAATCTCCTGTGGGCGCTTGATGAGCGCGTGTCGCAACACAGCGAAGCGCGGATTACGGCTTACAGGTTGCCAAACGGCGAATCTGTCGCTACTCAGGAGGTCTCACTGGCAGCCGCGCAAGCCGGTGCGCCTGCAACCGCGCCACGTCCACGGGGCGGTGAGCTGCCTCCACCCACCGCCATCCCACAACCGGGGATTTCACACGATGCCCCGCAGGTGGCCCAAATGATGGCTGCAACCCAAATGGTGCTAGGCGTCATACATCAACCGGCGGGGCAATGGCGAGCGTGGTCCCGCGTTATGCGGGTTGGCGTGGACCCGCAACAGATAACGTGGTCTTCGATCCTGACCGATTGCAATCTGAGGCTGGATGCGATTGGTCGAAGCGGGCGAATGGCGGTTGGGGTTTGCGATATGGTCGCGCGCGGCCACTTCGATCGGTACGAGATTGGAAAATCCGATGCTGTTTTCGTCTCGACCCAGACCGGATCTATCGAGGCAGTGCTCCCCCTCGATATCCCCGGGCCTCCGTTGTCATTGGCTCTTGACGACACAGTAGACCCAGCTCTGGCCGCCATTTACGACCGCCGTGCAACTGTCCGGGTGTTATCAATTCCCAGTAAATAGAGCAACGAAAGATGAGCCGGATCACCGAGGCGTTGGGCGGAGCCTTAGCCACCACTTATGTGTACGCTTCCCTTTAGGACGCCAAATGATCCGAATGCCTCGCCTGCTGAGGTGAACTGATTTAGAATGAGAGAAGCTTTCAGTCGGGGCGCGTAGCTCAGTTGGTTAGAGCGCCTGCTTCACACGCAGGAGGTCACAGGTTCGAGTCCTGTCGCGCCCACCAAATCACGCCCGGCGGAATCAAGACATGCGACGGATGCTTCGATGGCACGAAGTAACGACTCTTTCTCAAGATCGTTCCGGCCATTTGCAGTTCACCGCCGCCCAGGTGAATGCGCTCAGCCAACAGCTGGTGGGCCACATCGTCCTGCCGCAGGACCCCACCTATGCGGCGAATCGCACCACCTTCATGAATGCTTTCCAGCACTTTCCGGAAATCATAGTCTACTGCGCTGGATTCGCCGACGTCATCCGCTCCATCCGCTTTGCCAAAGAGGTTGGGTTGCAGCCCGTCTGCCGCTCGGGCGGCCACAGCACGGCGGGATATTCGGTGAACGATCACATGGTCATCGATGTCAGCGGGATTAACTACATCCGCGTGGATCCCGAAGCCCGAACCGCTTTGGTGGGCGCCGGAGCCAATTTCGCCCTGATCAACGCCGAGCTTGAATTGTACGGACTGCACATGCCGGGCGGCGGCTGCGAAACTGTGGGCGTCGCGGGCTACATGCAAGGCGGCGGGTACGGTTTCACTTCACTGATGTTCGGAATGAACTGCGACCAGGTGCTGGGTTTTCAGATGGCCCTGGCCGATGGCCGCATCGTGCGGGCGAATGCCAAAGAAAACGCGGACCTGTTCTGGGCCGTTCGCGGCGGGACCGGCAACAATTTCGGCGTGTTGCTCGAAATCGAATACCATTTGCAGGAGCTAAAACCGGTATGGGGATTCGGATTCAAGTGGCTGCTCCAAACCGCTGAACAGGTTGCCGCCGCCAGCGTGGCCCTGCAGATTTGGCAGGCAAATTTCACTGGCAAAGCGGCTCCGCCGAATCTTGGACAGGAAGCCATGCTCGCTTATACGCTAGATCCCGATAACCAAACCCTGGTCCCTTATTTTTTAATCCGCGGAATGTTTAATGGCCCGGAATCCGCTTGCCAGCAGGTGCTCGAACCACTGCTAAAGCTGATGCCGGATGTGAATCAATATCGCGACATCTGGCGCTCTGGAACCTATCGTGATTTGAATATCTACCTGCTGACGTATCCTACCGAGCTCCCGGCGGGTGTACCGAACTCGGCCCGCTCGCTCGCCAAATCGCATATCGTCGCCCGCCAGCTTACGCTGGCCGAATGCGCGGCGATTATCGATTTTTACAAGGCAACTCCCAACCCGGACAACTTCATCGGCTTCGAGGCTTATGGCGGCGCGATCAATGCAGTCGCGCCCGTTGCCACCGCTTTCTGCCATCGAACCGCTTGCATGGATGTGTTCACGTTCTCTTTCTGGCTACGCGAAGATTCGCGCGCGGCAGCCGAGGCATTTGTGACCGACTTCGACCGCGCAGTCCAGCCGCTTTCGAACGGACAGTCCTATCAGAACTATGCCAACCGCGGACTTGAAGATTTCGGCGCGGCATACTTTGGTGTGAATTTGCCGAGGCTGCTAGAGGTCAAGAAAACCTACGATCCGGATAATTTCTTCACTTTCCCGCAGGGGCTGGGAACGGCATCCAAGCCGCCCGTTACCAGCTAACGCTTCTCCAAAATTCGCTCTTGGCTTCACTGCAGCGATCCCTTTTTGCCTCGCATGACTGCCAGGGAGGCGCGCCGCCTTCCATGCTTGCGATATCTGGCGAGTATGGGGTCTCCACAGCCTCGTCTAATTTGCCCTCGGAGCAAAGCTTGACGAGAGCGTTCGCAACTTCCTGAGTAGTCATGCTCGATCTCCTAACGCATATTCTCGCAGGCGCGTAGGGTCTTATTGATCGGGTAGACTTGGCTTGTCACCCGAAGTTAATGGCTCACATGCCCCTCGCCGCCGGAGATAAACTCGGCCCCTACGAAATCCTCGCGCCCATCGGCACCGGCGGTATGGGCGAGGTTTACAAAGCGCGCGATACACGTCTGGACCGGATCGTCGCAGTCAAGGTCGCCAAAGAGCAGTTCTCAGAGCGCTTCGAGCGCGAGGCCCGAACTGTCGCCGCACTGAACCATCCCAACATCTGCACGCTTCACGACGTAGGTCCCAGTTATCTGGTGATGGAATACCTCGAGGGAGAGCCGCTGAAGACAGCTCCCTCAGTCGAGCGTGTCATGGAGTACGCACTGCAGATTGCGGATGGTGTGGCGGCCGCGCACTCCAAGGGCATCGTTCATCGCGATCTGAAACCTGGGAATATTTTCGTCACTCCAGGCGGCCGTGTGAAAATCCTCGATTTCGGACTGGCCACGCTACAAGCCGCACCTTCAACGGACTCCACGCTCACTCGTGGAATTACCGACCCGGGAACGGCGGTGGGCACCGTCGGGTATATGTCGCCCGAGCAGGCACGGGGCGAAACAGTGGACGCGCGTAGCGACCTATGGTCGATGGGCGTAATCTTTTACGAGTTGCTGACCGGCGTGCGTCCCTTTGAAGGCACCACCCAGGCGCTCGTTTTTGAAGGCATCCTGTCAAAAACACCCGTCCCTCCCAGCACTCGGAATCCGAAAATCCCAGCGGAGTGGGAGAGGATCGTCTCCCGGCTTCTCGAAAAAGACCGCGCCACAAGATATCAATCGGCGCCGGATCTCCTGGCGGACTTGCGGCGCGTGAATCGAGATTCGAGCTCCGGCGGGGCACCCCCACAACAGGCGCCGCCACCGGCCCCGATCCGTCGCGCCTGGCCGAAGCACGCGCTCGCCGCAGGGGCAGGGCTGATCCTGCTCGCCGCGATTGGCTATTTTCTACGGCACCGGAACGCTTCCATCGATTCTCTCGCGATACTTCCGTTTGTTAACGCTAGTCACAGCGCCGATGCGGATTACTTGAGCGATGGCATCACCGACAGCGTTATTGGCAATCTATCGAGCTTACGAGGCCTGAAGGTCAAGTCGAGAAATGCCGTCCGCAAATACAAGGGCGGCGACATCGATGCGGGCCAAGCGGGCAGGGAACTAGACGTAGGAGCTGTACTCACAGGCCGGATCGCGCAGCATGGCGATTCGCTTTCCGTTCGAACCGACTTGATCGACTCTCGCGACAACAGCGAGATCTGGGGCGAAAATTTCGAAGGCAAAACTTCGGAGATTCTCAGAATCCAGCAGGACATTACAGCCCGCGTTTCCCAAAAGCTGCGGCTCCGGCTTACTGGCGAAGACAAACAACAACTAGCCAAGCGCGAAACCGCGAATCCCGAGGCATATCAGCTCTACTTGAAAGGACGATACTTCACCACCAGGTTCACGAAGGACGGGACAGATCGAGGGCTGGAATACTTGCGGCAGGCCATAGCTGCGGATCCGAACTATGCACTTGCTTACCAAGGACTGGCCGAGTACTACGGGGTAATCGACGATCTTTTTGTTCCGTCGCGAGAAGCGGAGCCAAAGGCGCTGCATTGAAAGCGGTGGAACTCGACGATCACCTGGCAGAATCCCACGAAGCCTTAGGGGCTATCCTTTTCTGGTACGAATACGACTGGCCTGGGGCGGAAAAGGAGTTTCGGCGAGCCATCGAGCTGAACCAAAACCTGGCTGGAGCGCACACGATATACGGATGGTATCTGACCTGTCTCGGCCAGCCGGAGAAAGGCATTGAGGAAGGCCGCCAGGCTCAAGCGCTGGATCCACTCGCGACCGAACCACCTGAGGTCCTGGCCCAGGACCTGTACTTGGCCCGGCGGTACCCGGAATCAGTGGACGAGTATCGCAAGACGCTCGATCTCGATCCGAAATATTTTTTGGCGCAAGTTGGGTTGACTTTGACTTACCTGGCGCAGGGCAAATCGCGCGATGCCATTGCGGCGGCGCGGACCGCGCGGCAAGACGAGTCACTCGCCGACTGGCCCGTCGCCGTGCTGGGCATGGCTTATGCCGCCGCTGGTCAGCGCTCCGAGGCCGAGAAGTTACTTTCGGAGATGAACCAGAAAGCCAGCCGGGGCTGGGTTCCGTCCTACGCGTTTGCCGAAATTTATGCGGGCCTACGCGATAAGTCTCATACGCTCGACGCCCTGGAGAAATCTTACGAAGAGCGTGCCTGGTTCCTGACATACCTGAATACGGCTCCCGAGTTCGATTTCATCCGGTCCGAGCCGCGCTTCCTGGCTTTGCTCCGCCAGATGAACTTCCCACATTAAACGGTGAACGTGGCGTCCGTCAGACGCTCGGTCTCGGTCCAGAGGCGCTTTGCGAGCGTAAGATCTTTGGCAAGGGGAGCGATCTTCGCCGGCACGGGATAGCCCTTCAGTTCCTGGAAACCGCTAGGTCCGTAATAGCCCCCGGGAATCACGGCAGGAGACGTCGCAGCGAACAGCGTTGGGAGGGCGCCGTGAGCGGCATCCTGAGAAGCGAAGGGCTTGAGGATCATCTCGATGATGCGAAGACCTAGGGGAGCGGAGCCGGCCGGGCCACTCGTTTGAAGATTGGTGACGGCGTAGCCAGGATGCGCGCCGACGCTAAGAATTGCCGAGCCGGAAGCCGAGAGGCGGCGCTGAAGCTCGAGCTGGAAAATTAGATCGGCCAGCTTGGACTGCGCATAGGCCCCGAACATCGGTTTATAGACACGCTCGGACTGCAGATTTTCGAACTCGATCTTCGCTTGATTCGCGACACCGCTCGCGACAATGACAATGCGCGTGCCCGGCTGTTGCTTCAATTGCGGATAAATCAGGGAAGTGAGCAAGAACGGACCGAGATAATTCGTTGCGAACTGGCGTTCGTAGCCATCAACCGTAAGTTCGCGCCGGGGGACGGCCATCACTCCGGCGTTGTTGATCAACAGATCCAGCGATGGCCCCGGGAATTTCTCGGCGATGAATCGAGCAAACGCGCGGACGCTGGCCAGGGAAGCCAGATCGAGAAGACCGGGGACAAGGTTCGCATCGGGTACGCTGCGGCGAATGCGGGTAATGGCATCGTTGGCTTTCTCCGAGCTGCGGGCTGGCAGGATAACTTCCGCTCCTTTTCTGGCAAGTTCGAGTGCGGCTTCGTAACCGATGCCCGAATTCGCGCCGGTAATAAGGACCCGTCGCCCTTGTTGGCTCGGCACGTCCGCCGCTGAAAAGTTCTCATCTGTCTTCGTTGTCACTGAGTGCAGTATCCTTGCATTAGTATCCTTTGGCAAGTAGGCACCTTTTTCGCGTGTACTAACCGGCAGGTAACTAATGGCAAAACAAATCGATTGGGCCGAAGCGCACGCGGCTTGCGAAGCGTTGACGGAAAACGAAGATTCCCTTACCCGCGATTCGTGTCGGCGCTGGCAGGCAAGTGGACACTCTGGACATTAGCCGAACTTGCGGCATCGGACGTTCCGATGCGCTTCTCACTCTTGATGGAGCGGATCGAGGGTGTCAGCCAGAAATCGTTGACCAAAGTCCTGCGGCAGCTCGAGCGCGATGGCCTGGTGATACGGGTGGTCTTCGCGGAGGTTCCGCCTCGCGTCGAATATAAGACCACGGAATTGGCGGTCGAGATGCTCGAGCTGGTACATCCGCTCTGGAAATGGGCTGCCGCAAACGTCGGCAAGTTTCAATCCGCGCAAACCGCCTACGACTCGCGGCATAAAGCAAAGGTCGCCCACGCTTGACCCTCGGCCATAACAGTAGACTTAATTTTAATGAAGAAAATCGGCTTCCTCTCATTCGGCCACTGGACACCTTCACGCCAGTCGGGAACGCAGTCCGCGGCGGACGCGCTCCTGCAGTCCATTGACCTCGCCGTGGAGGCCGAGCGCTTGGGCATGGACGGAGCCTACTTCCGTGTTCATCACTTCGCGCGGCAACTGGCGTCGCCGTTCCCACTGCTCGCGGCAGTCGGCGCTAAGACGAAAACGATTGAAATTGGCACCGCAGTCATCGACATGCGCTATGAGAACCCTCACTATATGGCGGAGGACGCGGGCGCAGCCGATCTCATCGCCGGAGGGCGCTTGCAATTAGGAATCAGCCGTGGCTCCCCCGAGCAGGTGATCGAGGGTTGGCGTTATTTTGGCCAGCTCCCGGCGGAAGGTGAAACCGAAGAAGGCATGGGCCGCCGGCATGGCGAAGAATTTCTTGAGTTGCTGCGCGGCAAGGGCTTCGCTCAACCAAACCCCAGGCCCATGTTTCCCAATCCTCCGGGGCTGCTGCGCCTTGAGCCGCACTCGGAAGGATTGCGCGATCGTATCTGGTGGGGATCGGCTACCAATGCGACGGCCGCATGGGCCGCCAAGCTTGGAATGAACCTGCAAAGCTCAACCCTCAAATTCGACGAGACCGGGGAGCCGCTCCACATCCAACAATCCGCCCAGATTCGCGCATTCCGCGAGGCCTGGAAGGAAGCCGGCCACGCTCGCACTCCGCGCATCTCGGTCAGCCGCAGTATCTTCGCTTTGATTGACGAGCGTGATCATGCCTATTTCGGCCGGGGCGGTAAGGATGAGGACCAGATCGGCTACTTGGACGAAAACACGCGGGCGATCTTCGGCCGTAGTTACGCTGCCGAGCCCGATGTCCTGATTGAACAGCTTCAGAAAGACCAGGCAATCGCGGAGGCCGACACGCTATTGTTGACGGTTCCAAACCAGTTAGGCGTCGCCTACAACGTGCATGTGATGGAGGCGATTCTGACCACTGTCGCGCCGGCGCTCGGCTGGCACTAAATCGGCACCCGCCTATGCTAAAGCCGCAGCAGGGCCACGACGACAATTGAGACGACCTAGAGCCGCGAACCAGTGGGCGATGCCGTAAAGTTGATGACTTCGACACCACCGGAATAGTTTCCGCGAATAGATCCGGGACACGAATGGCACAAGTCCGGGTAGCCGACTCTACGTCAATGAATTGTTTCCAGATTGCCAGCCCCTGCTTCGCTGGT
>Ga0302326_10021915_pt1 | contig 13083 bp, 9 predicted proteins | sample Palsa_T0_3_FD_202264 | JGI IMG/M metagenome (GOLD analysis project Ga0302326, IMG submission 202264) | Peat permafrost microbial communities from Stordalen Mire near Abisko, Sweden - Palsa_T0_3 | ecosystem: Environmental > Terrestrial > Soil > Palsa > Peat permafrost | place: Sweden: Abisko... | reverse complement strand
GCTCGTTGCTCGCTTCCTTTTCGCCCGGCGCTTGCTCTACGTTGCTTCCTCAGTTGCGCTCATTCTTATGCTGGCGCCCGCGTTACGCGCCCAGGACGGCTCCACCTCGCTGCAAGGCGTCATCGAGGACGCCAGCGGTGCCCGCATCGTCTCGGCCGCCATCACCGTCACCGATCCCTCCCGTGGTTTCCGGCTACAAGCGGTAACCGATGCGCAAGGGACATTCAACTTCGGCATGTTGCAACCCGGCCGCTATGACGTCACCGCTTCCGCACCCGGAATGGCGACGAAAACTAGCCGAGGCGTGGAGCTGCTCGTCGGCGGCGTTTCCGTGGTACACCTGCGGCTATCGCCGGCCGCGCTCACCCAGACCGTCACGGTCAGCGCACCTCCAATTGCAATCGACACGCAAAGCGGCGAGATTTCCAATGTAGTGACGCAGTCGGCTATCGCAGGCCTGCCGTTGAACGGACGCCGCTTCACCGATCTCGCTTTGCTCTCGTCGGACGTGGTTCAGGACCCGCGCAGCCTCACCTCCGACTCCAATGGCGACCTGTCGTTTGGAGGAGTTCGCGGCTTTCAGAACAGTTTCCTGGTCGACGGCACCGACGACAACAACTCTTTCTTTGCTCAGGCGCGCGGCGGCTATCGTGCTCCCTATCAATTCAGCAACGAGGTCATCCAGGAGTTCCGCGTCTCGTCCAATTCCTACAGCGCGGAACTGGGGCGCTCTGGTGGCGCGGTGTTCAATGTCGCCACTAAGTCGGGCACTAACGACTGGCATGGCACCGGCTTCTACTATCTTCGCGACCGCGTCTTCGACGCCCAGCAACCCTACGCATCCAGCCAGCCGAACGACCGCCAGCAACAGTTCGGTGGCACGGTTGGCGGCCCCATTCGCAAGGACCGCATCTTCTTTTATGCAGGCTTCGATCAGCACCTGCTGACCGTGCCCTCGGTGGTGCAGTTCGCCAACGGCGCCAGCACCATCGTTCCTCAACCGACCGACTACGACTCTACTGACCAGGCAATGGTCTTCGCCGCCGCGCAGAAGCTGAACAACATGGGCGGAAGCTATCCCACCACTATGCAGGGCAATGCCGGATTCGCCAAAGTCGACTTCAACCTCTCGACCAAGCAACTGGCTTTCATCCGCGTCAGCACATCCCGGCTGACTGGCGCCAACAATGTATTCTTCGATCCCTCTAGTCCTATCACCGGCTATGCCGCCAGCGCCAATGGAACCGAGGACGTCCAGACCGAAAGCATAGCTGCTTCCCTGATCAGCTCCTGGACCAACAAGTTCGCCACCAATCTCCGAGTGCAGTTCTCCCACGATGCGCAGGATTCTCTTGCCAACACCAATCAACCGTGGACCAAGATCTACGACATCATGGAAGGATTCGGGGGCTCCAGCACGTTGCCTCGCGACACCCGCGAGAAGAAGCTGCATGTCGCCGAAACCCTCAGCTATGACACTGGCCGGATCCACTGGAAGTTCGGCGGCGACTTCATCCAGGCCTGGATCTACAACTACTATCCCTATCTCTTCGACGGCGAGTATTACTTCGACGACGTGAAGGTGGACCCGTGGACTTACGCTCCCATGGAGTATGGCGAGCCGCTGTCACCGCTGCGTGCCTACGCCCACGACGTGCCGCGCTATTACATGCAGGACTTCGGCAATGCCGTCTCGCATCCCGACTCGCGCATGTATGCGGCTTTCATGCAGGACACCATTCGCGTCACCCGAAACTTCACGCTGAACGCGGGAATTCGTTATGACCTGCAGACGTTCGAGCCCGGCCCGCTGGTCAGTAATCCTCTCTACCCGGCCTCCGGTAAGCTTCCGACCGACATGAACAACTTCTCGCCGAGGATCGGTTTCGCTTACTCGATCGGCGAGAAGCATCCCACGGTCATTCGCGGCGGCGGCGGCCTGTTTTACATGCCGATCCCTGCGATGTATGCCTCGCAGGTTGCCACCGATAACGGCATTCAGCAAAGCCAGCTCTTCCTGAACCTGATGGTCCCGGCGCAGGCGGCCCTGTTTCCCAGCTACCCCAACGCCCTGGTGAATTGCCCTCCTGGAACATTAGTTTGCAACCTGCCGAAATCTCTGGCCGGACTGGTGACGACGGACATTTCGGCCTTTGCCCCCAACTTCCAGACGCCTTATACCGAGCAGGCGAACCTGACCGTGCAGCACCAGTTCGGCGACAGCATCGTCGGAACCGTGAGCTATGCCTACGTACATGGACTGCACGAAATCCGCTCGTTGGATGTCAACCTGCCCAAACCGACGGTGGTCGATTATCCTGTGTACAACGACACTGGATCGGTATTCCTGGGCATGTACAGTGTCGACTCGTTCGCCACGTGGCAAACCACGCCGTCCCTAACTTGTCCCTACCCTCCCTGCATCAACGCCCTACAGCGGCCTAATCCGCAGCTCGGCGCCATTAATTCGTACCAAAGCGAATCCAGCAGTATCTATAACGGTGTGACGGTTTCTGTGAAGCGTCAGATGAGTCATGGTATGTACTTCCAGGTTGGCTACACGCTGGCCAAAGCCACGGACGACGGGCCTGATGCCCTAGTCGTTGGACGATCGGGCAACGTACAGAATTCTTATGCCACTGCGCTGGAGTGGGGGCCCAGCGTCAACGATCAGCGGCATCGTTTTGTGGCGGCGTGGGTATCCGAACCCAAGTTTCACTTCGATCATGGCGCGCTCAACACCCTGGCCAACCATTGGAAGCTGTCCAGCATTTTCACCGGGGGATCGGGACGTCCAGTCAATGCCACCGTAGCGGGCGATCCAAACGATGACGGCGACATCTACAACGATCGCCTACCTGGCTACACCAGAAATGCGTTCATCGGACCCGATTACTTCAGCACCGATATGCGTATCACCCGTACCATAAAGTGTGGCGAGCACCTGGTGTGGAATCTGGTTGCCGAATCGTTCAACGTTTTCAACCGTACCAATAGCCGCGTACAGATAAGCGATGACGGTTTCTACAACTCCGCGGGAGAATTTGTCGCCTATTCGACGGCCGTCAAAGGTACGGTCTATCCCGGAGAATTCCTGATGAACTCGCAGTTTTTGACTCCGACGAATGCCTATGCACCGCGGCAGGTGCAATTCTCTCTAAGGCTTAGTTTCTAGACAGGATAGCAAGCGAATGCCACTTTAGTGCCCACCCCGAAACGCGTTGGTGCTGTAAGTCTTTGCTTGACTTCCCCTTGTAACATAGCGATAACTACTAATGTCCACTTGGACGAGTCTGGGGGTGTTTCCTGTTTGGCGGAAGTTCGCATACAAGAGGGCGAGTCGTTAGAGAACGCTCTGAGACGTTTTAAACGCAAAGTCCAGCAAGAGGACATTATCAAGGAAGTGAAGCGTCACTCCTTCTACCTCAAGCCGGGCGAAAAGAAACGCGTGAAAGAAGCGCTGGCGCGCAAGCGCAGCCGCAAGAAGGCTCGTAAAGAGCAGGACTAATTCACCGCAGGGCCGCCGTTCGAATGGCGGCCCTTACTTTGTTCCCTTCCTAGTTGAGGTGGCAACAGTCGAACCGCAGTTTTACTTGTAGGGCCATGCGCTTATGCATGGTGGGCCGAACCCAGGGAGTTGTATCTGAGCACTGGAATTTGTGATTGCCGGCTGGAACGCTCAGTCCGGTTCTGCGGACAATCGCAAGTTGAATCCCTCCGTGTGCTTGGGAGTCGCGGGCTGAAGGGAGCACCTCTCCATGGAATTCCAGGATAAGGTACTGAAGTGTATCGACTGCGGATCTGACTTCGTGTTTACGGCGGGAGAGCAGTTGTTCTTCCACGATAAGCAATTCACCAACGAACCCAAGCGTTGCAAAGCCTGCAAGGCCAAGCGGGCCTCCACGTTGGGAACCACGGCGCCAGGCAATTACCACAAGGTGGAAACGCGGACCAATTGCTCCGGGTGTGGCAAGGAGACCACCGTCCCTTTCAAACCCACGCAAGGCCGGCCAGTCTTCTGTCGGGAGTGTTTCCAGCAGCGCCGTACCAGCGCTGCCACCGCCTGACCAGTCGCATTTGAATCGTCCACTAGCGCCCCTCGCTCCCATTTCTGGACGCACAGGAATGTCGTGTCTTCCCAACCGGAGCAATGCCGCGTGACCCTCTCCAGGCCAATGACCGTGCTTTTTCGCCGCAAATTCTTCGCCCTGATTATCGCCTTGGCGGTGGTGTCGCTGGCGGCTGCAAAGCCGGGACCGCTTCAGGTTTCATGGATTCCCCTTAACATCGCCACCGGCTCGCCTTGCCTGTTCCGGGCCGAGATTGCGAACTCGCTTTCCAGCCTTCACGGCACATGGCAAGGACATGAGATCGCCTTCTTTGCTTCCGCTGATCCGCACGTTTGGTACGGCTTGGCCGGAGTTGACGTCGAGGCCAAGCCGGGCAGCTACACGCTCGCGCTCGAGGCCACGCTGGCGGATGGCAAGCTCATTCACGAAGAGAGCACGGTGCTGGTGCGTCGCGCCGCCTACAAGACCGAAGCCCTCAGGGTGCCTGATCGCTTCGTGCAACCCGATGCTGAAACTCTTCGCCGCATCGAGTCTGACCGAAAGATCAAAGACGCCGCGTTTTCCCATGAGACAACTGCGCCGGAATGGTCAGGAAAATTTGTTGCCCCAATCGACTCGACGGTCTCGGAAGGATTCGGGACGCGCCGCACCTTCAACGGAAAACTGGCCAGCATCCATCGTGGCCTGGACTACCACGCTAAGCCCGGCTCGCCCGTAGTCGCTGCCAACTCCGGCGAAGTTGTACTGGCGCAAGATCTGTTCTATGAGGGCAACTGCGTCATCATCGACCACGGACAACAGCTCATGACGCTCTATATGCATCTGTCGCGCTTGGACGTGACCGAAGGCGAAAAGGTGAAGAAGGGACAGGAGATTGGCTTGTCAGGAGCGACGGGCCGGGCCACCGGGCCGCACCTTCACACCGCTGTGCGCTGGCAGGGAGCCTATCTCGATCCCGCTCAGCTATGGCTATTGCCTTTGCCGAATTTGGAGTGGGGTACTCAATCGCGAGCGGTCGGCAAATAGAAGAACCAATCCTAGTTTGTGCAAATCGCTTTGACGCTGGCCAAAAGGCCAGCTCTACCTGTTTTCGCTTATTCCGCTCTCTTCGCCGCCGCCTGGCGTTGCGGCCTTGCGCTTTCAGGAACAGCGCTCTTCTTGGCGCCTGATTTCTGAGCAAGCATCTTGTGGTCCTGGTGCGTAATCAGCAGCGCTTCCAGTTGGCGCAGCATCTCGTGGGTGTTGACCGGTTTCACCAGCAGAGACTGGGCTCCCTTGGTCTTCCACTCATTCCCCAGCGAGGGATAGGCGGTCAGCAAAGCCGTGGCCGGATTGTACGGCTGCTGGCGCGCGGCATGGGTCACGTCATAGCCGGAGGTTTCGTTCTCCATCCGCATGTCGGTGATGACCATCTCATAGACGCCGCTTTTCAACTTGCTCTGCGCTTCCTTGGCGGAAGCCGCTGTGTCCACTTCGAAGCCGTTCATCTCCAGAATTGCGCGGAGGGTGAGAAGAATTGCCAGCTCGTCATCGACCAACAGAATGCGACGTTTCATGGGGAACTCCAGAGAGACCGCGTTGGTTTGGAAAGCGGCTTGGTAATGCCGATTTTCCCGGCTGAGTTGCTGGCCTCCGATCCAAACTCGCTGGCCGAGATCATACACCCTTTCTTGGTGCCAACGGGTGAAGCGGGCCAATATCTGTGCCCAGTATAATCAATCTGTGGCGACGTATCATGTGGAGAACTTCGGGTGCCGCGCGACCCAGGCCGACGGCGCGGCCATTGAGCGTCAACTGCTCGATCGCGGCTTCCAACGCGCCGGTGCTGCGAACCAGGCCGAAGTCGTCGTGCTGAACACCTGCACTGTCACCGCCGCTGCCGATCAAGACGCCCGCGCCGCCATTCGCCGTATCCAGCGCGAAAATCCCGGAGCCCAGATCCTGGTGACGGGCTGCTACGCGCAGCGCGCCCCAGAAGAAATATCCGCGCTGCCGGGAGTGAGTCTTGTTATTGGCAACTCGCATAAACACGAGCTGGCAAAGTATGTCGCCCCGCGCGATCCGGGATTCGTTCAGCTCGCGGAGATCGGCGGCTTACCCGAGTCGAATGTCATCATCGGTGACATCTTCGCGCATACCGAACTGATGGCCGCTCCCGTCTTTGACGGCGAATCCTTCGAGAAGACCCGGCCGAACCTGAAAGTCCAGGACGGCTGCAATAATCGTTGCTCGTTCTGCATCATCCCGTACGTGCGCGGCAAGAGCCGCTCGCTGAAGCTGGGGCAGCTGCTGCGCGAAGTCGATGCTCTCGTGGCTAATGGCCATCGCGAGATCGTGCTGTCGGGCATCAATCTTGGCCGGTGGGGAAGGGAATTGTCCCCGCGCATGAATTTCGCCGCGATGCTGCGCGCGATTCTGGAGCGGACGGGGATCGAGAAGCTTCGCATCAGCTCGGTCGAGCCGATGGACTGGACGAACGAGGTGATCGAGTTGGTCGCGTCGTCGCCGCGCATTTGCAAGCACGCGCATGTGCCGATGCAGTCGGGCAGCGACAAAATACTCCGGAAGATGCATCGCAAGTACAGGCCATGGCATTACGCCGATCGCATCGAGCGCATCCGGCGGGCGATGCCGGACGCGGCCATCGGCGCGGACGTGATGGTCGGCTTCCCCGGCGAGAGCGACGACGACTTCGAGCAGACGCGCGCGCTCATCGAGCGGCTGCCGTTCACGTATCTGCACGTGTTCACCTATTCGTCGCGGCCGGGAACGCCCTCGGCAGAGATGCCGGACCAAGTGCCAGTCCAGATCGCGCGCGAACGCAATCGTGTACTGCGCGAACTAGCCGCACAGAAAAAGCGAGCGTTCATGGAGTCGTTCGTCGGCCGCGAGGTGGAGGCCATCACGCTGACCCACTTCGACGGCGAGCACACGGAAGCTCTCACGGATAACTATCTGAAGTTGCAGGTGCCCGGTCGGCATAGCTCGAATGCGTTGGTTAGAATGCCGGTCATTGCAACACGAGTGGGTGCTCTAGTCGCTTCGCAAAGGACCGCATAAGCTAAGAGTGTCATCCCGACCAAGGACTTTAGTCCGCATGGAGGGACCTGCTGTTCGCCTGCAGTGTGACGATATGCAGAGAAAGCAGGTCCCTCGACTCCGCTCGGGATGACACGATAATGAAGAGATCGCGATCGGCACGGCTGAAGCCGTGTCCTGACACAAACCAGCGGCGCAGACGACTTGCGTTGTTTAGACCGAAGGCGGCTGGGCGGTTGCCCCATGCTATACTTTTCCCAGTACTGCAGTTACTGCGGAGGACTGTATCGACAAACGTTTTATCCGCACGAATGACCGCATTCGTGTTCGTGAAGTTCGCGTGATCGACGATGAAGGCAATCAGCTTGGCATCATGACTCCCTACGATGCGCTCAAGATTGCCCGCGAAAAAACCCTTGACCTGGTAGAAGTCTCACCCACCGCGCAGCCTCCCGTTTGCCGCATCATGGACTACGGGAAATACCTGTACCAGCAGGAGAAGCGTGAGCGCGAAGCCAAGAAGCACCAGCACCAGATCACGGTCAAGGAAGTGAAGTTCCGCATCAATGTGGACGATCACGACTACGAGACCAAGAAGAACCACGTGCTGCGCTTCCTCGACGAAGGCGACAAGGTGAAGGCGACCATCTTCTTCCGCGGGCGCGAGATGACGCGGCAAGGCTTGGGACGCGAGATCCTGGATCGCCTGATCAAGGACCTGGGCGACAAGGCGATCGTGGAATTTCGTCCGCGACAGGAGGGCAACACCCTGCACCTGATCCTGGCGCCGCCGAAGGTCCAGCCGGGCGCGAAGCCGGCAGGCCCCAAGGCCGACAAGAGCGCAGCCGCGCCTCCACAGCCGCCGCGGCCCGCACCGCCGCCGCAGCAACCGTAGCGATAACTGATTCGGCCGGGGAATCCAGCACGTTGCTGAATCTGGCGAGCTACTCGGACGCAGAGCTTAGCTACTCTTTGGCCGCCCGCTCCAATTCTGCGAGATCGATTTTCTTCATGCCAAGCATCGCCTGCATCGCCTTGGGATGTCGGATGAGCTCGGGTAGCCGTACCGGCACAATTTGCCACGACACTCCAAATTTGTCCTTGAGCCAGCCGCACCGGCTTTCACTGCCTCCGGCGCTCAGCTTGGTCCAATAGTCATCCACTTCCGCCTGCGAGTCGCAGCGCACCACAAAGGAAATGGCCTCGGTGAATTGGAACGACGGGCCGCCATTGAGCGCAATAAACTTCTGTCCATCAAGCTCAAAACTGACGGTCAGGATGCTGCCCTTGGGCGAGCGACTGTCGCGCGCCTCGCCAAACCTGCGCGAGTTCTTAAATACAGTCAGATAAAATTCCACCGCCTCTTCGGCGTTCGAGTCGAACCAGAGAAACGGCGTAATCCGCGGATTGTTTTCAAAAGCGTTCATGGGAAATAACCTCGCTTCCAGTTGTGCCGTCGTTTCAACAAATCGGTTGTTCACCCCCAGCCTTGCTAGAACAGCTTTTTCCACTGCACTGTGATTTCCGGATGTTCCCGCGTCCCCACCACTGCAACCGGCAAATAAGTTCCCGCCCCGTGTTTCATGAAAATGGGATCGAAGGGCACCAGTACCCAATGCATGGCGCCTTTCATGGTTTGCGAAACAGTTGCGTTCAGTCGCACATCTCCCACGAAATCGATTTTGTTGCTCTGCAATCCGTAGGAGCCCTTCACCTGGGCGACCGCGCCGGGCACCGCAAACTCCAGCTTGCTGAAGCTCAAGTTCTCGTTTCCCAGTGAGAAGTCCCCATTGAAATCGGCGGCCACGTCCGTGATGCTGGTGTCATCGGGCTTGCCTTGACCGCGGCGGCTCAGGGCCGTGATTGCGATCGCCACTCTGCCACTGGCGAATCGGGCATCGGAGACGTCGAACTTACCGGCTAATCGCATCCTTTGCAGCACGCGATCGGGTCCTGGCGGCAAGTCAAGATTTGCCTTCAGCTTTAGCTTGCCGGTCAGCATCGGTTCGGATTTGGCGGCAAGCGTCAGCACATCCTGCACTCGCGCATGTTGCATGTCGACGTCGAGGGTAATCGTCTTCCCTTTCTGCCCGGGCTTGCCGGCGACCTCGCCGTTGGTAACCACGTCGGAGTTCAAAAAGTGCGCCTTGACCGGCTGCAGATACGTATTGCCGTTGGTGCCGTCCACCGTGGCATGAAATTTCGTGGTGAGGTGAACAGGCTCGCCCCCGCTGTCGAGTTTGAAGTCGGGAACATCGGTTGTGCCATCCACGACAATGTTGTGCAGAATACCCTGATAATCTCCGACCGACGAAAGTATGCCCGAGATGCCGTTGAACACCGACAAGTCGGCATGTTGAAAGTTGTAGTGGCCGCCGACTTTGGTAGCTGAAGGTTCGTCGAAAACCCACGGGCCGAAGCGACCGGTGGTTTCGATCAAGCCCGGCGGCGTGGGATTGGTCAGCTCCGCCGTGAAGTTCATCGGCCGACCTACGCCGGCACCGCGGAGCGTAAGCTGGCGAAGCTCGAACTGCATCGGCTCGCGCGCCGGATCTTTGCGCAGGATGTAGAGCTCGGTGCCGTCAGCATCTACTTTGTCTATAACAAAATCGGACAGATGGGTTTGGCGCCCTTGCTTCTGCGCGGGCGGTCTGGGCGGGTGATCGCGCTTGGACGGGACCTGAATCACTAGGCCATCCAGCTTCACCCAGCTGAGGTGGACAGGACTGCGCAGAAGTTCGGGGAGCGCGGCCCGCACGGTGACGTGTTTCACGGTGATGAGTGGCGGAAGACCGGGAGCGCTGCGGTTTGGCAGCACAAAGTTATCGGCGGTGGCGTAAAAGCCGGGAAGCAAGGTGACGTGCAGGTTCTGGAGTTGGACCTCGGCTTGATAATGTTCGCGCAGGGCAAGCTGGATGCGGCCCTGTAGCCAGCGCTCAACCGGAGCGGGGACATTGATCAGCGCGAGGGTCAGCGCGACAACTCCAATCGCGCCAACGGCAAGGACCGCCAGCGCCGTCCAAAGCAGGATTCGTGTTCTCCGGCGAATAGGCATGGATGTTTAGATGCAGGAACTAGCTGCCGCCGCCCGTGACAAACCAGGCAATCGTCAACCCGATCATGATAATGGTGGTGGCCCAGGCGATGAAGTTGAACCACGTCCCGTTAACGTATTTGCCCATCAGCTCGCTCTTGTTGATCAGCAACAGCATGAAGATGAGCACGAAGGGAAGAACGATGCCGTTCACCACCTGGGAAAGAATGCTGATCCTTATCAGCGGAACGTTGGGCAGAAGGATAACCGCACCGCCGGCGATGAGCAGCAACGTATACAGCCAGTAAAACACTTTCGCATCTTTGAACTTGTGCCCCACGCCAGACTCGAAACCAAGTCCTTCGCAGACGGTGTAGGCGGTCGAGATGGGCAAAATGGAAGCGGCAAACAAGGAAGCGTTAAACAGCCCGGCGGCGAAGAGAATGTAGGCATATTCTCCCGCCAGAGGACGCAACGCCTGGGCGGCATCGGCAGCATCGCGAATCTGGCGAATGCCATGGACATAGAGCGTCGCCGCGCAAGCCACCACGATGAACCAGGCAACGATGTCGGTGAACAGGCAGCCCAGGATCACGTCCCAACGCGACGCTTTGTATTCGCGGGGAGTAATTCCTTTCTCCACGATGGAGGACTGAAGATAGAACTGCATCCAGGGAGCGATGGTGGTTCCCACCACCGCAATGACCATGTAAATGTAGGCGGACTGGTGGAACGAGCCCGCCAGCGGCGGCTTGAAGGTGGCGACGAAAGCCGCCTTCCAGCTTGGACCCGCAAGCACGCCGGCGATGATATAAGCGAAGTAGAAAAACGACGCTGCGAGGAAAACTTTCTCGACGCTCTTGTACGTGCCCTTGACCACCAGCAGCCAAACCACTACCGCCGCAGACGGCACGCTGATGTAGCGCGAGATGTGAAATAGCTCCAGGCTGCTGGCTATACCGGCAAACTCCGCCACCACGTTGCCAAAATTGGTGATCACCAGCCCCAGCATCATGAAGAACGTGATCCGCAGCCCGTATTCTTCGCGGATCAGGTCGCTAAGGCCCTTGCCCGTGACTGCGCCCATGCGCGCCGACATCTCCTGCACCACCACCAGCGCGACGGTCATGGGAATCATCACCCAAAGCAGGAGATAGCCGAACTGGGCGCCGGCGGCGGAGTAGGTATAAATGCCGCCCGCGTCGTTGTCGACGTTCGCCGTGATGAAGCCGGGGCCGATGACGGCCAGGAACATCAGCAGACGAATTCTCCAAACTCTGAGGCGCCGGGCTTCGGGCATGCGATTGAGGGCTTACGGTGAGACGGTGAAGACCACCCAGAATAAACGCAGACGACGAAATGCGCCAATCAAGGAATGATCTTCGAATCAGCGCAGTTCTGTCCTATCCAAGGAATTGCTTTGTACAAGCACACGACGCTTCGTCTGCCGAATGAGGCGCGGCAAAACGACAAAGGGCACGGCCGAAGCCGTGCCCTGGCGGGGAATCATGTCGTCAGTGCTTGTTGGATGGATTTACCTGGATCTTCGCCATCATGCCGCCATCCTCATGATCGAGAATGTGGCAGTGATACACAAATGTCCCGGCGATATTCGGATCGCTGAAGTCCATGCGCACCGTGATACTTGGATAGGGGCCGCTGCCGGACCAGGTGGGAATAGCGAAACTATCGTAGAGTTCAGGATTCGGCACTGGTACGCCGTTAATCGCCATCAACAAAAAATGGACTTGGTGAATGTGGAAATCGTGCGCCTCGCCAGCATGGTTCTCGATGGTCCAATCTTCGATTGCGCCTACGTTGGTAACAATCGCCGGGGGATCATCCATGCTAAACACCTTCGGCTTTTGGCCGGCCACGGTGATGAAGTATTGGGTCGGTCCATTGCTGCCCACCGTTTGCTCGGAGAAATAGAGGCTTCTGGTGGTCGTAGGCTGGGCCGTCAGCAGGCCGGCAAATCGCTGACGCTCGGCAGGAGACTTCTTCGCAGGCCGCGCCGGAGGGGGCTCAACTTTCGCGTTGTCCGTTCCGAACACCTTCATCAGTTGCTGCGGTGGATTGGGATTGCCCACCGGACCCGTCGCGTAGCCGTTAGTGAGGAATATCCCTTCCTGGTTGGAAGGGAGACCGGGAACGATGAATTCGACTCGCCCTGCCGGCGGCAATAGAACCTGGTTTTCAACGATCGGCGGCGACACGGGAACGCCATCCAGAGCCACTACTTCGAGTTGCTGCGGGGTTGTCCCGTAAATCACTTGCAGGGTAAGAAACGACTGGCTGGTTGCGTTGGCAACTCGCCAGAACTCCTGCTGGCCGTACTGCATATTGATGTACGGCGACGGCGCATCGGGAAACAGGGCCGGCTGGAAGTTGATGGTCAGTTGATTGGGACCGGGAATCCAGGAATTGGGATTGTTGAATTGCTGACGGATAACGAGTACGCGTTCCGGCAAGCCCTGGGTTCCATTGATAGTCCCTTCGATGAAGAGGGCGCCAGCAGCTCCGCCGTCGACCTGTGTCGTGGCCTGACCGTGGGGATGGGGATGGTACCAATACATTCCCGGGTTATCGTTTGGAGGAACTTGAAAGCTGTATTGGAACGGAGGATCGCCTGACTGGATGAGGGTGTAGATCACGTCATCCTGATGGCAAAGGGGCGGAATATTCATTCCATGGAAGTGCATGTTCGTGGTACTGGGCAATATGGTTCCGCCGTTGCAATCGGCGTCGGGCTGCTTGATTGCCGGTTCCGGAACATGCATGCTCATCTGCATTTTCTTGGGGAACTTGTCGTACTTGTCGTAAGGCGACTGAATGCTGTTCGTCAGATTCAGGTTCAACTGGTCGCCGGGATTGAGGCGAAGCGTGGGAGCCTCGATCTGCTGCCCCTGGTAAATGTAGGAATAGCAATAGTGCATGAAG
>Ga0302326_10021914_pt1 | contig 13083 bp, 10 predicted proteins | sample Palsa_T0_3_FD_202264 | JGI IMG/M metagenome (GOLD analysis project Ga0302326, IMG submission 202264) | Peat permafrost microbial communities from Stordalen Mire near Abisko, Sweden - Palsa_T0_3 | ecosystem: Environmental > Terrestrial > Soil > Palsa > Peat permafrost | place: Sweden: Abisko... | reverse complement strand
TGGCAAGCCGGATCAATCTTAATAGCCCGCCAAGCGGCCTCACGCGCGCGCTCTAACGGTTTCTCCCGTGGATTGAACCGATCGAAATACTCCAATTGGTATAGGTTCGAAAGACAGGCCCAGACGGTGGCGTGGTTGGGCTCGCGTTCCAGCGCCCGCTCCAAGCCGTCGCGAAGCACGGCATGCTCTTGGGGATTGAACTGTTGCATGAAGGCGTAGTGGCGCAACACAAGTTCGGACGCGCTGAGTTCCTCCACCTTTCGATCTCGAGTGGGGGCGGCCATGGAGCGAACCAGAACTCCATACCCATCCGCAACCGTGGTCACGATGTGGTCGGTGAGGTCGTCCTGAACCTGGAATGTGCCTGCGTCACCGCTCTGGCGATCAATGATTTCGCGGTCAAACGCCTCCGCCCAAAGCTGCGTGCCGCTCACGGCGTCCATCAGTTGCGCGCTAACGCGAATGGCGCGGCCTCTTTTGCGTATGCTCCCCTCGATCACATAACGCGCGCCCAATTCACGGCCCACCGTCCGGATATCCGCTGCGCGGCCTTTGTAAGCCATTGCCGAATTGTGGGCGATGACCTGAAGATACGGAAAACGCGAAAGCCCCGTGCTGACGTCTTCGGTAAGACCGTCGGCCAGAGCTTCGAGGTCCGTGTCGCCGCTCGCCTCCCTGAACGGCAGCACGGCGACCCAGAAGCCTTCACCGGCGCGGGCCGCACCGGAATCGGGCGCCGGAGTGGCGTGCCTCGCCAAAGCAGGAGTTGGCGTGGAATGCGATGCGGTTCGCGTGATGTCCCGAAACTCGTTGCTCACATCACGCGCCGTCTGAACGCGGTGGCGCGGATCTTTTTCCAGGCAGCGGCGGATCACGCGTGCCAGATCGCCAGGCAGATCGCCGCGCACATCAGTGACCAGCGGCGGACTGTCGCGCAGGATCGATGAGACGAGCTCGGCTGATGAAGCTCCCTCGAACGGCCGCCGGCCCGTGGCCATCTCGTGCAAGATCACACCAAGAGAAAAGATATCGGTGCGATGGTCAAGCGCGCGTCCCGAGACTTGTTCGGGGGACATATAGGCGGGCGTTCCCATGATGATGCCCGCTTGCGTGAGACCGGCGGAAGCCTGCGTCGCGCCGTCGGAGCTCTCGGCGCCCACATCTTTGGCCAGACCAAAATCGAGAACCTTGACCCGGCCTTCACCGGTCACCATCACATTGGCGGGCTTCAGATCGCGATGAACGATGCCTTTCTCGTGCGCCGCGGCCAGCGCCTCGGCCAGCGCGCCGGCAATCGCGACGATGCGTTCGCTTGGCAGGCCATCCGCTGGAATCAACCGATCCAGCGGCTGCCCCTCGATCAATTCCATGGTGAGAAAGTGGACGCCGTCGGATTCTTCCACCGAGTACAGCGTTACAACATTCGGATGGTTGAGTGCCGCGACCGCGCGAGCCTCGCGCTGGAACCGGGCCAATCGTTCGGGGTCGCTGGCAACATCAGGCGGCAGGATCTTGAGCGCTACGTCGCGCCCCAGCTTCATATCGGTCGCGCGATACACCTCGCCCATTCCGCCTGCGCCAATTGCGGTGTCGATCCGGTAATGTGCAAGTGTACGTCCGAGCAAACTCAGCCTCCCCGAGTGGTCACTTATCCGCTCTTCGTGAACTCTTCGTGCCCGAACCGAGGCAGCAATCTTATACCAAAGCAACTCCCTCGGGATTGCTCCCGAGTCACGGGCAAACCGAAGGTTATTCCAGCCCAAAAGTCAGCCTGGGGGAAGTATGGGAAATACCGATCGTACAGTTCCGCGCAGTTCCGCGAAGAGCGTTTCTAGATGACCTTCCGGTTGGCGGGCCATCCGAAGACCATCCCATGCTCCTCAGTCGCAGCCGGGCTCGCGGGGCTCCGCGTAAGACTCGAACTGTTCCTCATCCCGTACAATAGAGGCTCACCTGTCCGCATGAAACGCATCGCAATCCTCGGTTCCACCGGCTCGATTGGCCGCAGCACGCTTAGCGTAGTCGAGAGCTATCCCAACCGCTTTGAGGTTACGACGTTGGCGGCGGGCAACAATGCCGAACTCGCCTTCGAGCAGGCGATGCGCTGGAAGCCGCGAGTGCTGTCGCTGGCGGATGAAGCCGCCGCCCACGCGCTCCAAACCAGGCTAAGGCAGGCCGGCTTAGGCAGTAATGAAATCGAAGTCGTGCACGGCGCGGCGGGCACGGTTCGTGTAGCGACTCATCCCGAGGTGGATTTCGTGGTCAGCGCGATCGTCGGCGTCTCCGGCCTGGAGGCCACCTACGAAGCGGTGCGCGCGGGAAAAACAGTGGGCCTCGCCAACAAGGAATGCCTGGTGGTAGCGGGCGAGTTGATTACGGCCGAGGCCCGGAAGCAGCGCAAACCTCTCCTGCCCATCGACAGCGAACATAACGCCATCCACCAGTGCCTGCGCGGAGGCCGGGACATCACCGAAGTAGAACGCATCTGGCTCACCGCTTCGGGCGGCCCGTTTCTGCGAACGCCTAAGTCGGAATTTGCATCAATTACGGTGCAACAAGCCCTCAATCATCCCACCTGGAAGATGGGAAAACGAATCACCATCGACTCCGCCACTTTGATGAACAAGGGTTTCGAGGTCATCGAGGCTTGCCGGCTGTTCAATATCCCGCCCGAGCGCGTGCAAGTCATTGTGCATCCGCAATCTACGATCCACTCCCTGGTCGAATTCGTGGATGGCAGCATACTTGCTCAAATCTCAGTGACCGACATGCGTCTGCCCATCTTGTATGCGCTGACGTATCCGGATCGCATCGCCTCGGAGTTACGGTTTTCGGTAAATGACCTGCGGCAGCTCGATTTTTGCCCCCCGGATATGGCTAAATTCCCCTGTCTCGGTCTGGCTTACGAAGCGGTGACTGCCGGAGGTGCAAAAACTATCGCCCTTAATGCCGCCGACGAGGTCGCGGTGGCTGCGTTTCTGGAGGAGCAGATCGGATTCGAGCAGATTCCGCGAATCATCGAAGAAGTGATGGCTGCAACGCCAGCCGGACTTTTGGAATCTATAGATAAGGTGCTCACGCTGGATACTGAGGCCCGCCATTTAGCAAGAGAAAAAGTGAAGCAACACAGCCGGACGAGATCACCCATTAGGGCCATTTCGTAACGAAAATTTCGGAGTACTCTTATCATCATGCCCCAGTTCTTCTCTATCCTCCACACGATTTTTGACATGGGAATTGTGCTCGGATTCATGATTCTGATTCATGAATTCGGTCACTACGCTGCCGCCAAATATTTCGGCGTCCGCGTAGAAGTGTTTTCCATTGGCTTCGGCAAGCGTCTGTTCGGCTTTACCAAAGGCGATACTGACTATCGCATCAGCGCCATTCCTCTCGGCGGCTACGTCAAGATGTCGGGCGAAAATCCCATGGACGATCGCACCGGCGATCCGGGCGAGTTTCTGTCCCATCCGCGCTGGCAGCGCTTCATCGTCGCTCTTGCCGGACCGGTCATGAACATCATGCTGGCCATAGCCCTGCTGACCGGCGTGTACATGGTGCATTACGCATATCCCGCCGTGCTCGATGGGCCGGCCCGTGTGGGATGGGTCAATCCCAACACCCCCGCCGACCGGGCGGGCATTCAGATTGGCGACAGGATTGTTCGGGTGGAGGAAATCGAGAATCCGAATTGGGAGCAGCTCGACATCAAGATCGCGCTCAGCCCGGATCAGCCTTTGCGATTCGGCATCGAGCGCGACGGCAAGGTGATGGACAAGGTTCTGGTTCCGGAACCGCTCGGCCCCAACCAATACGGCTCCGTAGGTTGGGTACCCAAAGAGCCCAGCGTGAGTTTGACCACCGTCGAACCCGGGCTTCCCGCGGACCAGGCCGGGATCAAAATCGGAGACCAGCTCCTCACCGTCAACGGGCAGGATATTCCCCACTTGGCGGCGCTCATCCAGATGTTGAACCGCACCAAGGATCAGCCGTTGGAACTTGTGGTCCTGCGCAACGGCCAGAAACTGAATTTCACGGTGAAACCGATCCTCGATCCCGGTCCGTCGGGTCAGGGACCGGCCTACCGCATCGGTGTTGCCAGCCAGCCAACGAAAGTCATAAAGCTTAGTTTCGTGGACGCCCTCCAACGCTCTCTATCGGATAACAAGAAGAGCTCGTTCCTGATCCTGGAGTTGCTGCAGAAGATGGTGCAGCATAAAGTATCCATTCGTCAGGTCGATGGTCCCATCGGAATCGGCAGCGCGGTGGGCGAGGCGGCTCGCGAAAAGGGCTGGGCCCCGCTCTTCCTGATTACCGCCGCCATCAGCCTGAACCTCGGCATCATGAACCTGCTTCCCATCCCCATCCTCGACGGCGGCGTGATCATGCTGCTCTTCATCGAGAGCATCATGCAGAAAGAAATCAGCCTGCCCATCAAAGAGCGCATCTACCAGGCTGCCTTCGTCTTTCTGGTGCTCTTCGCCGTGATGGTGATCTACAACGACCTGGTGAAGACTTTGCCGGGCTTAACCAGAATGCCGTAGGAAAAGCGAGAAGTGTTTCACGTGAAACACTTGTGCAGGTCATTGTGTACGTATAAATTTATATTCCCTTTGACGCTAAATGAAACAAGGTACAGGACATGGACGCAGGGGGAAGGTCGTCCGCTTAGCAGCCAGTGAAGGCGGGGAAACCGGCTATTCCCGACGGCCTCCAAAGAAGCGGGTGACGATGTTTCTGGATGCCGATGTGCTGGCCTGGTTCAAGGGCCAAGCGCGGCGTTACCAGAGTGAGATCAATCAGGTCTTGCGCAAGGTGATGACGACGGAGAAGGAACGCGGGGAGTGAGCTGGCAGCATTCCCAACGCTGGCAAACAGCAGGTCCTTCGCTCCGCTCAGGATGACAATTCTTTATTAGAAGCTTTTGTATTAGTATGTTTCGTCATGTGTTCGCTGTTCCCACTGCGTAATTTCCATGTTTCTTCTGCCTGGTTTAAAATAGAGCCTGAACATGGCTGAAATCCAGCGTAGAAAAACCTTGACCGCCACCATCGGCGGAGTCCGCGTGGGCAGCGATGCACCGGTTATGGTGCAGTCCATGACCAACACCGACACCGCGGACATTCCCGGCACCATCAAGCAGGTCGCCGCCCTGGCCCGCGCCGGCAGCGAGGTCGTCCGAGTCACCGTCAACAACGACGAATCCGCCAAAGCGATCCCATACATTGTCGAAGGACTCGAGAAGCAAGGCCTGCGTACGCCGATCATTGGCGACTTCCATTACAACGGACACCTCCTGCTAACGAAATACCCGGGATGCGCCGAAGGCTTGGCCAAGTACCGCATCAATCCCGGAAATTCCAGCATCGGACGCAAAGGCGACGACAACTTCCGCACCATGATCGAAGTCGCCGTGAAGCACCAGAAGCCAGTGCGCATCGGCGTGAACTGGGGCTCGCTCGATCAGGCTCTGCTCACGCGCATGATGGACGAGAACTCGCTTCTGCCGGAGCCGAAAGACGCCCGCGACGTGACCATGGAAGCGATCGTAGTAAGCGCGCTAAGTTCCGCGAAGCTGGCCGAGCAGCATGGACTGCGCCCCGACCAGATCATCCTCAGCGCAAAAGTCAGCGGCGTGCAGGATCTGATCGACGTCTACCGCATACTGGCCGCGCGCTGCGAATACCCGCTCCATCTGGGACTCACCGAAGCCGGCATGGGAGCCAAAGGCGTAGTGGCGTCAAGCGCGGCGATGGCGGTGCTGCTGCAGGAAGGCATCGGCGACACCATCCGGGTTTCGCTGACTCCCGCGCCCGGAGGCGACCGCGCCGAAGAAGTCCGCGTGGCGCAGCAAATTCTGCAGTCGCTCGGCATCCGCAGTTTCACCCCGCAAGTGACCGCCTGCCCGGGTTGCGGACGCACCACCAGCACCTTTTTCCAGGAGATGGCGGAGCAGATCCAAACCTACCTGCGCGAGCAGATGCCGGTCTGGAAAGAAACTCACACCGGCGTGGAAGAAATGAAAGTGGCGGTGATGGGATGCGTCGTCAACGGCCCTGGAGAATCGAAGCACGCCAGCCTGGGAATTTCTCTGCCGGGAACATTCGAAGAGCCGAAGGCCCCGGTCTACGTGGACGGCCGCCTGTTCACCACCCTGAAGGGCGACAAGATCGTAGCCGAGTTCATCAAGATTCTCGACGACTACGTCGACTCCCACTACGCGGCCCGGGAAAAACATCAAGAGAGCTCTCAGCTCTCAGTTCTCAGCTCTCATTAAAAGCTAGAGCTCATAACTTGGCTTCTGGGCGAAGGGCGCGAGGCTGCCGAGGAATTCCTGGACCCGTGCGAGATCCTCTTTCGAAATCCGCCTGAACTTCACGCCGATTCCTGAGCCCGGCGTCGTGTAGGCCACTTCGCAATCCGCCCAGGCCTTGGTCTCTCCGATCCAGATACCCACTTTCACCTTGGTTCCCTTGGGCAAGGGGATCGCCATTTCAAGGTAACAACCGCCGACGCTGAGATCGGCAATGGTTGCCCAGAACGTCGCTCCCTCCTGGGTATGAATCTCAACTGAGTTGTGGCACTTGAAGCGGGGGTGAACTCGCTGCTCAGAGATTCGCTGCTGGAAATTGTCGGGAATGGCTTGGGGCAGTGGAAAATCCCAGAGCGGTTTTTCCGGGGAAATATTGAGCAAGCCCACCTGACCCGCTTGTGGAGTACCGGGCTTCCCTACCCACTTGACGCGAAAATGCACCCGGTTGCTGCCATAGGTCAAGCCAATGATTTCGTCGAGTTTGAGCTCGGGTGCTACGCCGCTCAAGGCCACGCCTTCGAGGCTGACGTTGACCGTAACCGCTTTCTCGGAGAACACCTGGCCACTGCTGTTGGTGCCGAAGATTCGTACCGGCACCTCGATATCTTTGCGAAGCTCGCGACGTTTGCCCATCCCTGTAGCGACCTCTCCGTCGTATCAAGGTAAGAGGAGGAATGGTAACAAGTTACATGCAGACTACACCGTCGTGCAAATACCTTCAAGAAACCAAAGTGCAAGGCCCTTGGTGGGCGTCAAGTCGGCGTCACAAAGGTGCGCCGCGGCACTTTTCTTCAGGAGTCAGACTACACACGGCTGCCGATGCGAAGATTACGTCGCCCATCAGATGTCCACGTTCGCTTGCATCCCGGAATGCCTGTACTGCCCGCCGTCGAACTGCAGCACCCACGGTGAAATCCCCTACATGGACTATCTTCATTTGCGCTGTTGCGTGCGGTACGCCAGTAGCGCCCGCCATAGTCCCTTTCGTCACCGAGGCATGAGCGGTATTGCTCAGTCCGAATTTCAATCAGTGCTTAACATCGAGCGATCAAGGAGAAATTAAATGACCGAGGGACCGAGTGCCACCCTGCCCGGAACAGTAGAAAAGATTGTCAAATCCCCTGTACCGAGTGAACCTGATATAGCGCAGATCGCCGTCGAAGGGGCGGATGACGAGAATAAGAAGATCAGTATTGACAACTGCCTCACTGACAAGAACGGCGAAGAGGTTTGCTTGAAACCGGGCGCCAAAGTAGAGGTTACGATCAAAGCAGAAATAGAAGCGATCCATTTTGGAAGGCATAGCGGCTGAAAAACAGTTGAACTGCCTTTAGCTTTGCGCCCTCGGTTTGGCTAAGTTCAAGAATTTTCGAACCCCGGCCCGCAAGGGTGAAATCCGCAACGTCATTTTATGCGGCTTTTTGCCTCTTTTTCGCCGAGGTCGGGTGCTGGCCCACCGGCATACCTTATGAACGATGCCAGCCTGTCGGGTTGTCGTGACAGACTCCAGAGACAAGGTGTACGGGATCAAACTTGGTTGCCCCGATCCACGCGGGTCTCTTCTTCTATTTAAGCGTCAAGAACCGAATGCCTTTGAGCGCAGCATTTGTGAAAAACTTCGTGGTGTGGAAGGCGGTTCGTCCTGCGTGGAACCACGGACGGACAGTGACCACAGCGCGATGACCTTGACGCAGAACGTGATGGGTAGCTTCCGTCACCAAGAAACCAAAGTTCGAGTCCCTTGGTCGGCGTCAAACGCGCGACGGCGATTACTGGCGGCAGGCAGCGACCAAATTCTATGAATAGCTGATTAACTGCGAAACGAAGCAGACCGTCATCCCTTCGGTAGATGTATGTTGCATGTGCAACATGTATATGTTGTAATAGCAACATAGAGGTTATTATGAATGGGACTCTGGAAGCGATCTTCCAAAGGAGAGCGGTCAAAGTCTTTGAGCCAGTCGAAATCTCCGAAGAGTTGCGCGAGCAAATCCTCAATGCGGCGCGCCATGCTCCCTCCAGCTTCAACACTCAGCCCTACCGGTTCTATTGGGTAGAAACTGCGAAAGAAAAAGCGGCAGTGGCGAGACTCTGCATGGGGCAGAAGCCTGCCGAAACCGCGTCGGCGCTGCTCGTGGCCGTCGCAGACATTGGATCGTTGACTGCAACCTCGCAAGGACAATTGGAATGGATGCGCAGCAGGAGCGAGTTCAGCGAAGCAACAATTCGCGACTACGAGCGGACGGCAAAAATCGGCCGGATCCTTTTCATGCCGGGGCCATTCGGTATTTTCGGTGCGATCAAATGGGGGATGTTCAGGCTGCTGAATTTGTGGAAAGTGATGGGAATGCCGCCCTCGTCACGCCAGGACTTGTTCAAATGGGCCACGAAGAGTACATCGCTAGCTTGCGAGAATCTGATGATCGCTGCCGAAGCCCTGGGAATCAACACCTGTCCCATGGAAGGCTTTGATGGTCGCAGGCTCTCTAAATATCTCGGATTGTCCGCCCGGTATCATGAGATTGTCATGGTGATTGCACTCGGGAAGAAATCGCATGCCTACGTCGAACCGCCGCAGTGGCGAAGACCTCTCGAAGCGACGGTAACGATCCTATGAACGTGACTCCTATGAACATGGTTCCAAGGAAAGAGGTTCCTAAAGACATCCTGAAAGATTCAGTACTTGCCCATATCGCAGCGGCTTATTTTTCAGTAGGAAAGAGGCTTGAGCGAAAGACTCGGTGTTCCGCGACCCGCGGTTTTATCCTGTCAACACTGCGAGGCGGCGCTACGCTCAATCAGAATCAGATCGCCACGCTTCTAGGTTTCGACCGAACCGTTGTGCACCGGGCCATCAAGTCAATGGCTCAGGAAGGACTTGTGTCGGAACGAAAGGCGAAATCGGGCAGAGCAATTCACGTCCGGTTGACGCCAAAAGGAAACAAGTATAGGGAACGGTTGATCAAGGCCCGAATGGACGCCGATGAGAGTGTCCGGCATCAACTAACCTCGGATGAGCGCGCCACACTTCTTCGGCTGTTGAAGTTGATCGCCGAATTGGAGTTCTAGACCAGGCTGCCTTCGTCCAGTCTTGAACGGATGGTCGCTAGCCGTAATCGGAAACGCCTCGGAGAGGACGCTTCAGGCTGGTGAAGGACGCCGCCCCGAGGCGTTTTCGGTAAGGAGACCAGGAGGAAGCCGCTGGCGTTTGCGACGGACGCGGGGTATGCGGCTGGCTATGGAATTTGAAATGATTGCTGATTTGGTAGCCGGAAAAGATCTTGGGGTGGGAGACGGGAATTGAACCCGCAACCGTCGGAGCCACAGTCCGATGCTCTACCGATTGAGCTACTCCCACCGCAGAAAACGATTATAGCAATTGCGGCGGAAGTCGGGATTATCGCAGCTCTCAGGTCGTAGCTCTCAGCTCGGCTCAGCTAGGTCGGCCGACGCCCATGTACTGGAATCCCATGGCGCGCAGACGCGACGAGTCGAGAAGATTCTTGGTGTCGATAATGATCGGGCGTTTCACCAGATGGCGGATCTTGGCGAAATCAAGCGTACGGAACTCGGGCCAGCCGGTGGCAACGATCAGTGCGTCGACCCCCTCGGCCACTCCGTAGGCTGATTCGCAGTACTTCACCGTGCCGTTCAGTTGCAGGCGCGCATCGGGAATCGCTACCGGATCGTAAGCGCGCACGCGCGCTCCTCCGGCGAGCAGGCTCTGCGCCAGTTGAACGGAAGCCGATCCCGCGACGGAGTTGGTATGCGGCTTGAAAGCCAGCCCCAGAATGCCCACGTCTTTGTTCTTCACGGTATCGATGGCGGCGGACACTTTTTGCATGAGCCGGTTCGCCAGATCCACATTCACTTCGCGAGCGGCGTTCAGCACTTTCAGGTCGACGTGGTTCTCTCGCGCCAGCCCGGTCAGCGAGTCCATGTCAGTCTCGGCGAAGATTCCACCCATGCCAGCGCCCGGTTGCAGGCAGCGCGGCGCAATTTTCTTGTCCAGCCCGAGAGCCAGCGAGAGGCTGACGGCATCGGCGTTCACGTGTTCGCACAGGCTCGCGATCTCATTGATAAATGAAATCTTGGTGGCCACAAATGCGGTGGTCGCTTCGCGCGCCAACTCCGCCGTTTCGTAATTCGTGACCAGCACCGGAACTCCGCGCATCACCAGCGGATGAAAAATCTGCTTCAGTGAAGAAACCGCTTCGCTCGACGGCGTCCCCATAATGATGCGGTCGGGCCAGTTGAAGTCTTCGACGGCGCATCCGTTGGTGAAGAACATGGGCTGGCACACCAGCAGGCTCTTCAGCCCTTTCTGCTTCAACATCTTTTCAATCTTTGTGGTCGAACCCACCCGAACCGGGGTGATGATCGAAAGCACCTGAAACCGGCCGGCCGCTGACGCGAGGCGGAGGATCACATCTTCCAGTCCTTCGGCAGAATCTTCGGCGAGAAAAATTACCTGGGTTTTGCGGGCCAATTCTTCGGGGTCGGCGGAATAGACGAGGCGTCCGGAGCGCACGTTGCGCCGAATGACCTCCTGAAGATTTTTCTCGAAGAAAGGAATATTGCCCTTCGCGACTTCGATAATCCGGGTGGTGTCAGCGTGACAGCACCAAACCGGAGTGCCGAAGTCGGCGAGACAGGCGGAGATGACCGTGGCGAGGTAGCCGGAACCGTAAACCCCAATTTGCATATTCTCTCTTCTGGATCGAACTCGCGATCCAACCCGCAGCCTGGGAGCCGGCGCTCGGCGTGAAGCCCGTTGCACCCATGGTAATCCGGCCAGCGGAGTTGGCAACGGGTGGAAAGTACATGTACTGCCGTCAGCGGAAATGGCCGCTGGCCGCGGGTTTTCAGGGGGTATTGCGGGTGTTGTCTGGGGGGGACTTTTGCGCAGCCCAGTTTGCGATCTGGTTTGCGAACTGGTTTGCGAACTACGTCTTCGAGGACAATTGGCCGCGTCCCAGGGGCAGCGGCGCTACGTCCTCCCAGCAACCGACATTTTCGCGGACGAACATCAACTGCTCGACATTCACCTCGCGCTTGCCCGGATACTGCGCCCAGCGTTCTCGCGCCACCATGCAGGCGGCGCGCGCCTGCTCATCGTGTTCCGTCTTCAATATGGTGAGATGCGGAATATAAGGCCAATTCTCGTGGCAGAGCAGTCCCTTGCCACAAAGTTGATCGTGCAGTTCCCGCATGCGATATGCAGCGCGCTTTACCTGAATGAAGACGGTCGGAGTGGTGGGCAGAAATGTGTCCACGTCCCCCAGTTCGACGCTGAAGGGAACGATGCGGCTGCAAGCCTCTTCCAGAAATTCGAGCGCGGCGGCTTCGGTTCCGTTGAGCTCCCGCGGAGGAAGAATGGTGAGATGGGCCGCCATGTGAGCGGTCGTGGGATGAAGTTCGCGACGCAGTTGTTCGACAAACTCGCCAACCGGATTGCAAACGTAGGTTACCAACGCATAGCGTGAAATGGGCATGACTTCCGAAGGAAATATTATAGTCCGAGCGCGACGGCGAAGAGCAGACCACCTTTTGGGAGTGTCGTGAACGTTACCTGCATACGCTCATTATATAATCGAAGCTGATCATCGAAGCTCATCGTGTGAGATCGAGCGAGACGACAGTCGGGGCGTAGCGCAGCCTGGTAGCGCACCTGCCTTGGGCGCAGGGGGTCCGCGGTTCAAATCCGCGCGCCCCGACCAATTTTCGGCGGCGAACTCGCCACATTGCCTCAGCGGCGGATCAAGAGCCGACTTTCACTACTGTGAAAGCACCTTCTTCATCACAGCGGCGAAGCGGGGCTCGGAGTGGAGGCTCTCGAATTCCGGATCGGTGCCGATATTCGTCAGGAGCAGGGAGCGCTCCGCGTATGCTTTCTCCAAGAACGTGAGCGCTTGCTCCTTCTGCCCCAGACCCACGTAGACCGTGGCCAGGTTATAGGGAGGCACGTAGATTTTCTGTCCCCGGCGCAGGAGTTCTTGCAGAACTTTCTCTGCATCCTCCTTTCGGCCCATCCGGGCGTAGAGATGGCCGAGCTCGGCCAGAGGAAAGGGTATCTCCGTCTCCAGGCTGGTCGCCTTTTCAAGTTCGGTCAGAGCGCCGCTTAGATTGCCCTGCTGCTCGTAGGTCACGCCCAACATCGCGTGTGAAAGCCAATAATTGGGCTCCATATCGACGGTGGCGCGAAGTTGCTTAGCCGCCTCATCGTAGCGGTGTCCATAGTAGAGATCCCAACCCATGAAAGTATTGGTTTCCAGAGAAGCTGGGTCAAGCGCCACCGCGCGCCTGCCTTCTTCGATTCCTGCGTCTGTCTTTCCCTCAAGGACGAGAAACAAACCATAGGGCCAGTGAGCTACGGCTTCGCGGGGCGCCAGCTCGATCGCGCGCTTGAGTTCTGCTTCTCCACCGGCCGGATCATAATCGTAACCCCACTTCACCCATGCCATGGTCACATGAGCTTCAGGATTCGACTCGTCCAATTGCAAAGCCTTCGTCGCCGCCTCTCTCGCTGGTGGCATGGAGTCGTTTGGCGACATGAAAAAGTCATTTGCGATAACGTAGGAATTGGCGAGTCCAGCGTAGGCCGCCGCATAGTTTGGGTCCAACTGGATCGCCCGGTGGAATTCCTCGTTTCCCGTGTTCACATCCGCTCGAGTGTATTTTTCCTCGTGATAGCGGCCTTTGAGGTAAAGCTGGTAAGCCTCTGCATTAGTCGTCCCGGCTCGCGCGAGACTCTCCCGTTCGCTCCCGCT
>Ga0302326_10021913_pt1 | contig 13084 bp, 14 predicted proteins | sample Palsa_T0_3_FD_202264 | JGI IMG/M metagenome (GOLD analysis project Ga0302326, IMG submission 202264) | Peat permafrost microbial communities from Stordalen Mire near Abisko, Sweden - Palsa_T0_3 | ecosystem: Environmental > Terrestrial > Soil > Palsa > Peat permafrost | place: Sweden: Abisko... | reverse complement strand
AGCGAAGGAAACCGGCAGAAAGGCGGCGCATCCCAACAGCCGATTCACCGCGCCCATGGCGAACAATCCCGCGCTCGATGAATCCGCCAATGATCCGGCCGGCGTGCCGATCAGCGCGATCATCTTCGGCGGCAGGCGAAGCAGGACGGTGCCGCTGGTGTTCCAGGCTTTCAACTGGGTTCACGGTGTCTATCTCGGCGCGACGCTCGGCAGCGAAACCACCGCTGCGGCAACGGGACAGGTGGGTGTGGTAAGGCGCGATCCCATGGCGATGCTGCCATTCATTGGATTCAATATTCGGGATTACCTCGTGCATTGGTTCCGTATGCGAAAGCGCATGAGCGATTGCCCGCGAATCTTTCATGTGAACTGGTTTCGTAAGGATGCCGAGGGAAAATTTATGTGGCCGGGGTATGGCGAAAACATGCGGGTGCTGAAATGGATTCTGGACCGATCACATGGAAGGGCGTATGCGAAGGAGACGCTGGTTGGCTGGATGCCCCAGGCGAAGGACATCGATCTGGAAGGTCTCTCAATATCGCGCGAGCGTTTTGAAGAATTGCAGGCGGTGAACCCGGATGAGGTGAAGGCGGAATTGCTTGGACAGGAGGAATTGTTTTTGAAAATGGCGGGGGATTTGCCCAAGGAGATGATTTTTCAGAGGGAATTGCTCATCAGTAGGCTCTAGTCGCTCGGTCACGTGCCATTGGCCTCCGCCGATTCGTCCGGGCGCGCCGGCCTATTCCTCGCCCAGCACCATTATGAACCGCCCTGAAACCTGAAATTTATTTTATTCTTCTGCTTGCTTTTTTTTGAAACGGGTTATCGTCGGCCCTGCCTTTCGGGTGGATCAAAAATGTGGGGTCGCATGAGCCGTCAAAACTTTGTTGCTCGGCTGCTCGGCTGCTCGGCTGCGGCTCTTTTCGTAGCCGCATTTGACGGGCCTGGCATTGCCAGCGCGCAGAACGCGACGACTCGACCGAGCCAGTCGGCGAAGATTCAGCACGATGAATTCGTGGAGGATTTCCAAAGCGGTGACGCCGCCCGCATCGCGACCGCCCTTCAAGGCGTCCGCGCTTTTATCAGAAAGCACACCAGCACGCCGGGCGAAAAGCAGGCGATGGAAGTCCTGATGGACGGCAAGCGCTACGCCGATCTGGAGACGATAGCGCTCTCCCAGATCATCAAAGATCCCTCTCATACCGAGTGCGTCGCGCTCCTCGAAAAAATGAGATCGCAGGCTTTTCTCGCCGCCGGCGACAATGCCTCCGCGCTTTCGGCAGCCAAAGCCTACTACAACGTGGCATCGCTCAAGGACACCGCAGACACGATCGACGTCGTCTCCCTCTGCCTCGCCGCCGCGCATTCAGAGGATTCGGCCATCGTGCAGCGATTCAAGGAACAGCAAGTCGCCTGGGCGACCGCCGCCCCGACCACACAACCGGACTCCACTCTCGGCGATCCGATTTTGCCCACGATCACTCTTGACTCAGAACCCTTCGATACAGCGATCAACAACATCGCCCTGAGCGATTACAAACAGTTCGTCGGCAAGGGAAACCTCCTGCTGGTTTCCGGCCGGGCCGCCGAGGCCCACGAGGTCTTCAACAAGGCCGTCCCCATTGCTCCCGCCGCCAAGGCCGGCGAAGCCGTCGAAAGCGTCGCCCGTGCCATCCGCGCTGAGTCCTGCTGCATCGCCCCCGCCAACGCCTACATCCTCAGTCTTCAGGGGAGCAAATGAGCCATCCCACAAACAAAATCCTCGCGATCGCCGGGGCGGCTCTCGGCTCCGCGGCCGGTGCCGCGCTGCTGGCTGTCTATTTCGGACACCTTTCCACTAATTTTCTCGCGCAGACGGCACCAGTCGATTATTCCCGGCTCACCACGCCCCACAGCATCGGGCCCGCCGACGGGCCCGTACCTGCGACCCCGCGAGCTCCCAAGGCAGCGGTGGTAACGCCCATGCCGCAGGTTGTCGTGTTGCCGGGGATGATCCCGACTGCGAACCTGCTCAAACCGCTTGTCGGCGGTTCCGCAAGCTATGCCCTGAATCCCGTTTCGGTCCCCTCGGTCGCCCAGGGCGGTGCCATCGCCAGCATCAGCAAAGGAATCGCCGCCCCGCCCCTGGAACTCCAGCGCCAGCGCGAAGAGAAGACCGCAGGCAACGCTGGTCAAACGAACATCACCATCGAAACCGGCTTCGAATGCTCGCCGAAGATGGCGGTCCGGGAGTTGTCGCCAACCCATTTCGCGCTCGAGGTCCCCACCCCGCAATGGTTCATGTTCAGCGTGCATGGTGTGGCAGGCAAAACCGTTCGGTTTGACATCGTGAACCCCGGCATCGGTTTGAAGAATTGGGCCAGCCTGAATCCCGTTTGTACCTACGCAACTGACGTTGACGATCCCGCAACGTATGCCACCGACGAAAACACTGAAGGAGCAACGGGCACCGGGGAAGAACGCGCTTGGAACGGTGCGGCCCTCCCATTGACGGCCAAACAAAAGTGGCATTTCGCCGCAAGTGCGTGGATGGAAGACGTTCATCGCTTCAGCATCGTCCAGCACTTCGATCGGGGTGACGCTGTGATTGCGATGCGAGTTCCATACACGCCCGGATATTCCGAGCGCGAGTTGCGTCAGATCGCGTCGACTGGAAAGGCGCAACTCGTCGAAATGGGCCGCTCCTACGAGAACCGTCCGCTGCTGATGCTAGTGTTCAGCGAAGGCGAAGAAGCTCGCCGCACGCGTCCCTGCATCCTCATCTACGCTGGCGAGCACAGTGATGAACACGATGCAATGTGGGCTGCGTCCGGCGCTGCGGGCTTTTGTGCCGCAGACACTCCCGAAGCAAGAGATTTGCGCAGCCGATTCACGATCCTTGTACTGCCGTGCCTCGATCCCGATGCGGCCGCACGCGGTGATCATTTTGGGATGATTCTAAGCTTCGGGATGGGTAACAGGACAGGTGAATCGATCCAATACGCTAATTGGTTCCAGAAATGGGTGATCGCCGGGAACAGATTGGACGTTGTTCTCGACCTGCACAATATTCAATCGATGGAGGGTCCAGAGATCGCGCCCGCCCTCCTTGAGGGCGTCGGCGAGCGTGGTGTGCTTGCGGGCAGTTTGAATTCGTCAATCATTGGCGTGTTGGCCGCTCGCGGATTTGCGAACAGCAGAAACGCGGGTGCCGGGCGCCGTGGATGGTCGCCTTCCCGGCTCGGCGGCTGGCTTACACACCAATTTGGGCCGCTGACCCTCGCGTATGAGTTGAACAGCCAATCGGCGATGGAACATTTGCCAATGCGGCGCGTGGCGTTCATCGGAAACGAATTGCTGGCGGGATTTGCAGGCTTCATTGGATCCGCAGACGGTTCGGCGCTTTTGAACGAGGTGGATGCGCGCCGGGCCAAGCGCCTGGAGCGTTGGGCCGTTGCGCCTGCCGCGCCGGATGACGGCGACGATCCCGATGCACTACAGCAAGAGGCAGCGAGTTGGCAACATGCGGCTGCGGCCGACGTTAAGCAAACGAGTCTCGAGAAATGGGTACCGTGAACCGCGTGGTTCTGGTCCGTTCGTATTTCAGAATTTCAAAAGCAGGAGAATCACATGAAAAAGCTTCTTGTATCGTTGGGATTTTCGGCAATGCTGTTGTTGCCGGTCGGTTGGTCAGTGGGCGCGGTTCATGTGCTGTCGGACAGCGAAATGCAGAACGCCGTCGGCAGCTATAACCAGGACGGTGAATGCGATTCGGCTGACGGCTGCACGCTCCCCTGGCCGACGGGTCCTGGGTCTTGCGAGCCGTTGGAGCCGCCGGGGTCTGGTCCATATCTGGGCGATCTTTGTGAGACCACCTATGACGCTAACTCGGCTTCCACATGCGATAGCTTGAGCCTGTCGACGCTGCCGCCTGGGTGTTACACGACCACACATGCATGCTACGTGACGTACACATGGCACTGCCAATTGAATGAATACTACACCCCTACAGATCCCGACAGTCCATTCCTGGTCTGTAAAAAAGGTTCTACAGGCACGCCCTCGGCCGTGACGAACTCGCTGTGCCAGTGGGGCATGCCTTAAGGCGGGTGCAGTGACTAAACTCCACTCCCGCGTTGGCTGGCCCTCTCTCAGCTAAAAGGCCCCAGGCGGAGTGCATCAAGCGAGTCGCCCTTGGCCCTAGCCGGTGGCCCGACGACTGTTTGGGGCGGACTTCAACGAGTTCTCTAATGCGATATTTATGCCTCTTATTTTTGTCGTGTGCCCTTTCCGCATCGGCGGCCACGGTGCCTACAAGTGGTCCCAGTGCGACTGACCCGACTCCCCCGCTGCAAGAGGTTATTGACCATTTGAACGCAGCGGAGCACACGCTACAGAACCTGAAGATCGAGGGCTTTTCCTGCGCTATTCAGACGAAGGCATCGGCGGCGGCTGAATGGACGGATACCGGCCAAAGTATCCGGGGAAACGCGTGGTACAACGGCCTCAGCCGAAGCAAGCTTCGGATTAACTTTACCAGCACTACTCTCCAAGAGAATGGCGCGCCGGTGGAGAGCATCGGCCAGTACAGTTGGAACGGTTCCGAAGGCCGGAATCTCACGATGCGGGAGGGGGCCATCGGGCATCCGGCCGACATACGCACCGCTAAGATAGGGCCTGACCCGCCGTATCCTCTAACGGGCGATGGCTATTACCAAATCTTTTATGGGGGCGCGGGCTACTCATTGAACTTTTACAGCGTTAGCCGCTCAAAATCGGTTCTGCTTTCGGCCGCGCTTGCCAGCGCGCCGAAGTCGGCACTCCCAACCCTCTCGTGGGACAACATCTTCGGTACCGACGTTCTGTGCATCTGGTTCAACACACCGCGCCACTTCGTGGGTTGGTGGGTTGATCCAAGACACGGGTATGCACTGCGGCGCATGAAAGCGTCCTGGTTCGCAAAGGACGGAACGCTTATTGCGTTTGGAGATATGGAAGTTCCGCAGATCGCTGATGCCGGCGGCGGGATATGGCTGGCCACTCGCGGAACCTGGGAGGAATCCTCCCCCAAATATTTTAGCCGTTTGACCTTCGAGGCGAAACGGGTCGTTGCGAACGACCCCGCCTTCGACGAGGGAATCTTCACTGCGCCGATCCCTCCCCATTATCTGGTAGACGACCAAACCACGGGGAAGCACTATTACACGTCTGACCCAAATGCGACGACGCAGGCGGTGGATCAAGCCGTGAAGGATCTAAAGGGGCGATAGGGCTCACATCGAGTTGACACCGTGGAGGAGCCGCTTCCAAGGATCGATTGATGAAATAGAGGTGTCCAGTGCCGGGCTGCTCACGTGGAAAAAAGAGGATGGCTGCCGTGTTGTGCGTGTGCGTGACCATCATCGCCTGCGGTGCGTTTTGTGTCGGTGCCCTAGCGCAAGCGGCGCCGCCCGCGCAAGAGCGGCCTGGCCCGGATCAGGGATCGGCGGCCACCGCCGACGCGGGCCCGTCGTACTTTTTGAACTGTGGGGTGGCCACTGCCTATTTTTGCGAGAGGTGGTTCGGCCGAAGTTCGTCGATGGAGGATACCGCGCAAGCATTGGATGCTGGCGACCTGATGCAATCTGAGTGCTCGTTCGCGGACATAGCCGCGGCGCTCGGAAAAAGCGGCCTTGCGTGCACCGGAATGAAGGCGGAAAACGTGGTCGAGGCCGTGGGCCTGGTAAAGCCACCGGACGTCGGCATTCTTCGGCTTTCGCGCGTTATTCGGGGCGAGGATCGCGGACACTTCGTCGTCGTCGTGCCCTTGAAAGGCTGGCTCGCCGTTGTGGACCCACCTCGAAAACCGGTTGTTTTGAGCGGTTCTGAAGTGCAAGGCAGCGATGCGCTGTCTGGAGCGACCGGGGAGTTGTTGTTGGTTAGCGATACGGCGGCGGAAGTTCGGGCCAAGGGTCCCTCGCTGGAAGCGGACACGCTGACAATCGATCTCGGAAGGATTCCTATCGGGACCAACAAGTTTGAAGGTGCGTTTCGGTTTCGAAATGCGGGGTCGGAAGAACTCCGAATCCTTGATGCGAAGGTGTCGTGCGGTTGCATGTCGAAACCAACAGGCGACTTCTCACTCGCTCCAGGGAAGAGTGGCAAATTAGAGGTCGGTTTCGAAAGAGCAACGTCCGGGCACGGCGAAAACACACGAGAATTGCTGCTTGCGACCAACGATCCGGCGCACGCGCAGCTTTTGGTCAGGCTTCAATTTTTTCTGGTTGTCGCACCGGAAAAATTAGATGCAAACATCACACCCCGCCAGATCGACTATGGCCGTGAGGCGGTTGCAGATATTTCACAGCAAACCGGAGAGTTTGTGTTGCGGCTTCCCATGCGAAGTAGGGCGGATTTCGATCGGTTGACTGTTCAGCCAAAGACCGACACAGACGGATTGGAGGTGACGCAGACGTCCGCCAGCTTTTCCGAAACGCGCGCCGAAGAAGCGCCTGCAACGAAGACGGCCTCGACTGAGCCAGCACCTACTGAGCAGCGTGCCGGGGTAGCGACTCTCAAGTTCCGGATGCGCTGGGCCAAGCCGCCTGCCATCGGCGAGTTCAAGAACACGGTGTCGTTTACCGTTTCCCCGTCCGAACTTGGGTTCAAACAGTTTGAAGTTCCCTTGCGCGGCGAAGCGTACTGAACGGGGGCAAGCGACGATGCGTAGAGCCGTTGCCCCGGTGCTCGCGATGCTACTATTGACCGCGTCACTGGCCAAATCCCAGGGAGTAGCGCGCAGCCTACAGCCGCCCGGGCCCGGCAGGATCGGAAATCCAATTGCATCGACGGGCGCGGCCGCTGGCGAAGCGGCGGCGGCCGTCCTGCTGCTCTCGGGCCTTTGGCCGCGAACAACGTGGTTCCTTGCCATCGCGCTCTTCAGCCTCTTCAGCATCGTCACCGCTGCTGAAACTGTACAGGGCAAGGATTCTTGCGGGTGCTTTGGGGCTGTCCGGGTGAAGCCCATCTATACCATGTGCCTTGATCTCGCCGCGGTGGGGGCGCTGATCCTCACGGGAAAGCCAGAAGATGGTGGGTCGGGGGTAGGAAGAAGTGGCGGTCGGCCATTGTAGGTGTTTTGGTGACGGCGTGGGTCGTGGCGGTTGTCGCAATGTGGCTGACCCGGCCCGTGATCGCCGTGACGACGATGGTGGCTTTGGGGCAGGACTTCGGCAAGCCCGGCGAGTTGGTCGTTCTGGAGCCGGAAAAATGGGCCGGCCAAAAGTTTTCGCTCGCCGATCACATCGACATCGGCTCACAACTGGCCACCGGCCGATGGATCGTCCTCCTGGTTCACCACGATTGCGATCACTGCGCGGCGGCCGTGCCAAAATATGTGGCCGAGTACGGAGGGGGTCGGGGGTCGGAGGTAGGGGGTCGGGAAGAACACCTAGCCGTTGTTGAGATCCCCCCCTTCGGCGATGGTTCCGACCCACTGCCGTGGCAACTGCCATCGACCGTGCTCTCCGGCCGTCTGGATCAGACGCGCGATTGGTTCGCGACCACCCCCGTTGCGATTCGGGTCAAAGACGGCGTCGTGATTTCCGCCAAAGAGGGTGCCGCCTCCGAAACGCCCGATCCATCGTGGCGGCAGCGCTGACGCAAATTTCTGCCAATCCGCGCCCCTCCGCGAAATCTCCTGCCCCGTTCCCAAATCAAAATGCGTTTCCCGGGTCGGCCCCGTCCATTCTGCTATTTGCAAGTCTCGGTGCAATAGGTGTATATGATGTGTATGATTTGATCGGCGTCCTGCGGCATCGTAAACGGCAATAATGGCTGGTGAGCGTCGTTGTAAGCTGTGTCTGCCGGCAACGGCGCGACCAGACATGCCCTAAAGAACCTCGTTGGCGAGAGCCTCGTTGAGTGTCTCTTTAAGAGCATCTACTTTTCCCGCGCCTGCCCCGGTGATCGAAGCGATCTCGGACGAAGAGTTGCTGCGCCGTCTGCGCGGTGGCGAAACCTCGGCCGGAGAGACGCTGGCCAAGCGATATTATCCGAGCCTGATGCGGTATCTGGTTCGGGTCGCCGGCAGCAACCATTTGGCTGAAGAATTGCATCAGCAGACATGGTTGAGCGTATTGGAGCATATCGATAAGTTCGATGCCACAAGCAGTTCCGGCGGCTTTAAGGCATGGGTCTTTCGGATCGCCACAAATAAGGCAAACGATACCTGGCGATCGCGTGGCCGGGAGAAGGCGGCCAAGGCTGGATTAAAGCTGGTTACCGAAGACGAGGCGCCAAATGCCAGCGATAGACTGCATCGCTCGCAACAGGAAGAGAGGCTCAAGCGGGCGATCGAGCAGCTTCCGGAAAATCAGCGGCAGGTATTGCTCCTGCGGTATTATAGTGAGATGAAGTTCGTCGAGATCGCCGAGATGCTTGGGTGTCCGCTGAATACGGCACTGGGCAGAATGCACAAGGCGATGTTGAAGTTGAAAGAGTTAATGGGCGAAACATGAAACCGCTTTTGCAACATCTCGAAAACGAATCGTTGCTCCTGCTGTATATGGCCGGCGAACTGCCTCCCGCGGATCGGGCGGAAGTGGAATCGCTGTTGGTTCGCGATGGCGGTTTACGAGCGCAGCTGCAGGCCCTCCGCGCCGCTGAATCATCTTCCTTTGCGGCTTTCGCTCAGCTCGATGCCGCCGAACCTCTTCAAGCCGCCGAGCCGGCCATGCGCCGCCTGAGCCGATCGATGCAGCAGTGGCAAATCGATCGCCTGGCGCGTCCGGCGAAGAAGGCCGCGTCTCGATCGATGCCAGTCTGGGCTTGGTCGAGCGGCTCAGCAGTCGCAGCGCTCCTGGTATTCTGCATCTGGTGGGGATTCCATTCGCAGCCAATTGGCAAGGAGCAAGTTGCCGGCACGCGACCCGCGGGCAACCAGCAACTAGCCGGCACACAACCGAACAACGAGCCGGCAACGGGAGGCGATGTCATCGCCGATGGTTCGCCGGTCGCGCCCGTTTCGCCCACCCCTGCAGCAAGTGACAGCTCTGATAGTGCATCGTCGAATCCCAACTCGATGCAGATCGTTACGGTGGATTCCACGACGCAACGGCTCGGCGAGTTGGAAAGCATGGTAAGTGAAGACTTGTCGACGGTGAACGTTGGGGATTAAGGGTCGATTAGGCGAGATTACACTTGGTCATGGTCATGGTCATGGGATCGCGCAGGGTGTTGGGTATGATTGCTTCGATGAAAGCTCCGGTCATAGGCATTCTCATCGCCGGTGCTGTCGCGGTTTTGCCCACGGCGATCATCGCTCATCTCGCTGCTGCTCCCGATCAGGTTTCAGAAAAACCAACCAATACTCCCGCGGAGATTACAGAGCCCGCGACGCGTCCATCGCGATCCAGCGGTGCGGCAGCCTCAGGATCGGGCGGCGGATTATTCGCTGGCGAAGGACGCAACAGACCTGGCCTGATCGCCCGCCGGCCGGAAGCAACGCCGGAGGAAATACAGGCGGCGATCGACTTTTTTAAGGTGAATTCGCCCAATCGCATGGCCTATTTCGACAGGCTTCGCCCGGGTTCGCCGGCGCGTTCGAGGCAGAGCCTTCTGCTCGTACAGTTTTATCGTCCCATCCTCGCTTTCAGGGATAGCAATCCGCAGCTCTACGATCTTCTGGTCCAGCAAGTGAAGCTGCGGGATGATGCATTTGAATTGGCCAAGGACAAAAAGGATACCGAGCTGCAGCAGAAGGCAGCTGAAATTGTTCGTGTTTCAATCGATGCGCGCACGCTTCGTCTCGATTTTCTCAAGAAGCAGCTTGCCGATCAGCAGACCAGGCTCGACTACGATAGGGACAATCAGGTGGTCGCGACGCAGCACGAAGTCTCGGACATCAAGATCAGTGTGGAGCGCTTGATGAACGCGGTCGACAGGGCCCAGACGCGCGAGCGCAACCAGTCGATGCTCGACCTCGATCCATCGTTCGATCCGCTTGCCGAGGCAGCGCCGATCTTCGCAGCCCCAATCGTCCCCGACCCCGCCGACGGCGGATTATGAAATGAATTGCCGCCTGCGGATCGGCGGCCGTTGGAGCGCCAAGCCGCAAGCGGCAAGAAAAAGCCTACCCACGCGTTAACGTGATTCAATAAACCACAGCCATCGCGTCCTCGACCGCCTCGATGACCTGCCGCACGTGGAACGGCTTGCGCAGGAAGCCATCAAACGCTCCGGTGCCGCCGACAAGCCCCTTGGCCTCCTCTTCGGTCATCTTGCCGCTCATGGCGATCACCTTTGTGAGCTGTAGATCGGGATTGCCCTTGACCTGCTTGGCGACCTCCCGGCCATCGATATCGCGGAGGTTCATGTCCAGCAGGATGACATGCGGCCGGAACTTTTCCGCCGTCACGCCCGCGGCAAATCCGCCCTTGGCGACTTCCACTTCATATTTGGCTTCGTCTTCGAGAATCTTCTCGAGCACCTCGACGATGTCCTGCTCATCATCCACGATCAAGACGCGCGTGCAGCCGGTCATCAGCCCGTTGAGGGGCATGCCATGCTGCTTCATGAATCGGATAAGCTGATTCAGCGGAATCCGGCGGTCTTTGGAACCGGGGATGCGGTAGCCGTGCAACGCGCCCGAATCAAACCATTTGCTGACGGTGCGCGGGGCAACATTACAAATCTTGGCGACCTCTCCGGTCGTCAGCACGTCTTTGACTTTCGTGGCACTCATTTGCATTTCTCCCGTCAACAGCCGGCGTGCCGCTGACCGTTTAATATCGACGAGCCGTGCACGTGCTTTAGGATGCGTGCGCAGTTTTTGCGGTTTGCTACTGCTGTAAGCCCCAAACTGTGCGAGAAGGCGGTTTTTCTCGGCACTGAGCAGTTTCACCTAGAGCGATCGCGCGGTTAGCCCGTCCAATAAAACGGCAATCCGTCATATTCGCGCGAAGGCTCACGGGCGACATCACCGCCCGATTTCGGCGTAGCGTCTGCTAGTGATGACAGTTATGAGGATGCGCGACGGTTGCGGAGGTCGCAGTGGAAACTGATGTGATAATCCACGGGAAAATCGGACGTGCGGCCGGCTTGACGAAATTTGATGCTCAGCCGAACCTGTTCGGTTATCTTCGCCGATTGATTAAAAGGCCACTTCGGGGTCTATGATCGCCAAGGTCCGCATGGTTACTTCGTCCAGAATTGCGCGCGGGCATTTTGCGATAAAGCTCATTGAGCGCTCGCGGTAATCGAGTTGCCGCACCGAATCAGCAAGTATGGCCGACTCAACGTCGCCAATGCCGGACTTTGGCGGAAGATGCCCAATGGGTAAGACCACCTCGAACGATCCGCCGCGAATTCGGGAGGTGATTCCAACGCAGACTGCCGTACCTGTCGGCCGGTTGTATGTTTTGGGGCTTAGAACCAGTGCGTGATGAAGTCCGGTCAATTCGCGGCCAGCCGACGGACTGAGATTGACGTGAACCAGATCGCCGCGATCCGGAATGTAGTTGAGCCGAGCCAACTATGCCCCCTACAGTATTTCCCGGCCGGCAGGTGCCCCGTTGTCCCATTCGCCATGGCGATGCGAAGGTTTGAATCCCCGCATTAGCTCCGAGAGTTTGTACCTTTGGCGTTTGCCAGTGATGACGTGGACGGGCTCGATATCCAAAATCGTGCCGACGTCAATCTTGTGCGTCTTTGCAAACTGACTTGGGATTAGCACAGCCATGCTGCTTCCCCACTTCTTGACTTTCACCGGTGTTGCCATGGGTTCTCCGCCTGAGTGAGATAAAATGATATCTCGGCCATGCGCGGTGTTCAAGAGAGAAGTTGCGCCGCAGTCCGCCGATTATTCCGCCGCGGGATCGTCGTGCACATCGATCCAATCCGCCCTCCCCGCAGGCAGCGGAGCGGTCATGACCATATCCAGCTTGCGATCGCCGACGGTCTTGGCGATGGCGTTGGGGGCCGTGTAGACGGCAATCTGCACCTGCTGGTCCCAGAGTTTCGACTGGCTCTGTTCGATCTGACTATGCAGGCGATTTGCCTGGCAACTGAGCTCGAGTTTCTGCTGCCGCAGTTCGAGCGTCACGGCGGCGATGGCGGAGGCACAGAGGAGGCAGAGGAGGAGTTTGATCATGGGAAGGGAGATAAAGTAGGAACGATGAAGGATGAACGCTGAAGTGGGGAACGGGAGCGAGCTCATCGTTCATCGTTCCGACTTCATCGTTTCCCCTCACTCCGCTCGCGCCAGGGCCTTGCCTGGCAGGCGAATCTTCGAACCGGCGATCACGATGTCGTGATCCTCGCCCTTGAGTTTGTCGGGATTCAATTCCTGGATGGCCGCGACGGCATGCACGTCGCCGACTTCATCGCGGGCGATCTTGGTCAGGTTATCGCCTGGTTGAACCGTATAGAGATAGCCGGCGTCGGTTACCGCTTTGGAGGACTTCTCTTCGGTGGCGCTGGCGGTCTTGGCGGCGGTGTCATCGACCGCAGGCGTCGCGTCATCCGCGGCGGCAACTGTTGTCTTCACTTTGGCGGGGGCCTTTCCCGCGCCGGGAATCTGATAGGTTTTGCCGGCGATAATCATGTTCTCATTGGCTTGCAGAGATGGGTTTGCCTTCACGATCAAATCGCGATTTGCTTTTGATCCTGAACCGAGGAACCTGGCGGCAATTCTGGAGAGACTATCTCCGGGCTGAGCGACATACACCTGTGCCGATCCCGGTGCTGCCTTGGTATCTCCCACGGAAACCAACTGCTCGCCATGGGATTCTGCGACTTTGGCGAGTTCGCTGTCTGTTGCGGCAGGCGGATTGGGCTGCGGGGTGACTACAGGGCTGTCGCTTGGCGCAACAGAAGTCCCCGCATCTGTCTTCGCCTTCGTTGCATCACCGCCATCCACTATCTCCGGTGTCCGTTGTGGCGCGGATGTTTCCGGTCCGCCGATTTTGACGATCTGCACAGCGGGAGTCGGGCTGGATACTTCAGCCTGCGTCGCAACGGTCTGCTGAGGAGTGACAGCAGGTGTAACGACGGTGATCGGCGCGGTTGCACCGTTGGTGCCAGGGGCGCCCACCGCTTCCCGAACGCCATTTCCCGCTCCACCCAG
>Ga0302326_10021912_pt1 | contig 13084 bp, 15 predicted proteins | sample Palsa_T0_3_FD_202264 | JGI IMG/M metagenome (GOLD analysis project Ga0302326, IMG submission 202264) | Peat permafrost microbial communities from Stordalen Mire near Abisko, Sweden - Palsa_T0_3 | ecosystem: Environmental > Terrestrial > Soil > Palsa > Peat permafrost | place: Sweden: Abisko... | reverse complement strand
CTGCAAGAATGCCTCTCTGAATGTCGGACATGACAGCGTCGGTCCAAAAACCTGCATAAGTGTTGAAGTGAGTGGAGAGCCGCTCTTGGCTGATTAGTTTGAGCAGAGTTGAACCGTCAGGTTGCGGCACGACCTGATACCGCCCGGTGAGTACATCAAAGTATCGACCGCCGACATTCACATGATCGTCCATGGTGCTGGCGGGGATTGAGCCGGTGTTTGGACGGATGGTGAAAGCAATTTCCCGGGGCGGTTGCCAATCGAAGATCGTTTCAGTGAAAAATCACTCCCCCGGCGAACGAGGCTTGGCGGACACCGCCAACCGTTTCTTTGGAGAGCGTGGCTTCGACGGGACGAGGGAAGCCAATCGCTCGCGTCCACGACCACGGCAGTTCTCCCGCTTTGATCACCGGTACGCTTTTGATGTTTTGCCAAACTGTATCTGGTCCTGCGTGAATGACAATTTCGGTGGTGACGGTTCGCACCTGGTCGGGATCTGGGACGCGGGATTCAGAGACGGACAACAGCAAAGGTAAGAGCGCAACTGCGAGTGCGGTGGATCGGCTTCTCGACGAGACTCGATCTCGGACGAGTTTGGCTGCTACGCCCCCTGCGCTCGAAAATATGAAGCCAATCGGCAGGAAAAACACGATGCATATCCAGCCCTCGAGCTTGAAGAGTGTCGCGAAGAGAGAGGTCACTAAAATCGCGATCCACGGCAAGAAGATAGCTCGTAGCCATGACGCGCTGGACTGATTTGTAGATTGGAATGGATTCGATATTGCAAGGTAACCGATGGCAAAAGGGCCGGCCGCCAGAAACGCAATGGACATCACCAGAAGCACATGACCATCTCGGGGGCGCATTGGATCGGTCAAGAGACGAAGAGCGAGTCCATACAACGCTCCCGCGCCGATGCTGGTCACCCAATTGAAGCGATTCACAAGGCGATTACAGGGATTCGATTGCGGCTGCCCGATCATTGAGTCAGGCGAGAGGGAAGTGCTCCGCCGGTGCTACACTGCTGTGTTGCTGGGGCGGTTGGAGTCAAGCGTCGCGGCTAGCCTGAAAACAAAGGAAATTCACGCATGTCTGGCCATTCCAAATGGCATTCCATCAAGCACAAGAAGGGCGCGCTGGATGCCAAGCGCGGCAAGATTTTTACTCGTCTCATCAGGGAAATTCTGATGGCGGCCAAGCAGGGCGGCGGCGATGTCGACGGCAACGCGCGGCTGCGAACGGCGGTGGCTGCGGCCAAGGCTGAGAACATGCCGCAGGACAACATCAAGCGGGCGATCCAGCGTGGCACCGGCGAGCTGCCGGGCGCTACTTATGAAGAAATTACGTTCGAAGGATACGGGCCGGGTGGGGTGGCGATCATCGTCGAGGTAACGACGGACAATCGCAATCGCACGGTGAGCGAGGTGCGCAATGCGCTGTCGAAAAATGGCGGCAATCTCGGGGAGCCGAATTCCGTGTCGTGGATGTTCACGAAGAAGGGCATGCTGATCGTGCCCAAGGACGCGGTGGCCGAAGACAAGCTGATGGAGATTGTTCTCGAAGCTGGCGGCGACGACCTTCGCGATGAGGGCGATAATTGGGAGGTCTACACGGAGCCGGCTGCGTTTCCTGCGGTGGCGACGGCGGTGAAGGCGGCGGGGATTGAGCCGGTGGTCTCCGAGGTGACGATGGTTGCTTCGACCCACACGACACTTGAGGGGACGCAGGCCAAGGCGATGGTGCGGCTGCTGGAATATCTGGACGAGCACGATGATGTGACGAATGTGTACTCCAACTTCGACATGGATGAAGCTGCCATGGAAGAAGTGGCTGGCTGATTTGTAACTGAAAAGCGACATTTGAGGGCCGCTGACTGCGGCCCTTCTTGCTAGTGGCATGGGGGAGAGCGAGTGAGACGATACGTTTGGGCGGCGGCGGCGGTGGCCGTGATGACGGGCAGTTTAGTTGCGCAGCAGGGGAGTGCGGCGCAGGCTCCGTGGACGGCAGCGCAGTTTTTTGCGACCAAGCCGGGCGAGCTGAGCGCGTTCGCAACTGGTGGTTTCGGAACGAATCAAAATTCTGATGACAAGTTTTTCTCCCTCGGCGCGCATCTGGGCAAGGTGCTGACGCCTGCCGTTGGGCCGGGATGGTTGCGGGGGCAGTTTGAAATTGGCATCGAGGTGATGCCGCTTTGGCAGGCCTATTCGCCGAGCGTGGCGGCGTATCTTCCGCCGGCAATCAAGCCAATCAGCAATGTGGGCGGCGAAATCGGGCCGTTTGGCGGGACATTCACTGGCTTCAGCATTGTGCCGGCGAATTTTCGCTGGGACTTTACTCGCGGCGAGCGCTGGGTGCCGTGGATCCAGGGCGCGGGTGGGCTGATTTATACGACGCATAAGTTTCCGTCGCCGCCGGGCGATACCAGCGTGTGGAATTTTTCGCCGCAGTTTGGCATTGGCACGCATTACTTTTTGAAGCCGAAGCGGTCGCTGGATTTTTCGGCGAACGCGGTGCACATTTCGAGCGCGTCGCTGGGGGACAAGAATCCGGGGATCAATGCGTCGGTGCAGTTCACCGTAGGCTACACGTGGTGGAAGTAGAAATTCTCGAATGCGTCCCGAATTTTTCCGAGGGACGCGATGCGGGAAAAATTCGCGAGATTATTTTGTCGCTGCGGCAGCCCGGGGTGATGCTGCTGGACTATTCCGCCGATAGGGACCACAACCGGATGGTGGTGACGGTGGCGGGACCGCCGGACGCGGTCGTTGAAGGCGCGATTCGTGCGGTGGGCAAGGCGGCGGAGCTGATTGATCTGCGCGAACATCGCGGGGTACATCCTCGCATGGGTGCTGCCGACGTAGTGCCATTTGTGCCAATCGCAGGACTGAATCTTGAGCGCGCAGCACGGCTGGCGCGTCATGCAGGTGAGGAGATTCATCGTCGCTACGGGGTGCCGGTCTTCTTTTATGAGTCAGCCGCGGAGCGGGAGGAGATGCGGCGGCTGGAGAACGTGCGTCGCGGGCAGTTTGAAGGGACCGAGGCGCTGGGCAAGCGGCCGGATATTGGCGGAGCATTGCATGCCAGCGCGGGAGCGGCGATCGTGGGAGCGCGGGACTTTCTGGTGGCAACCAACCTGCTCCTCGAAACCACGGATGTGCGAATCGCCAAGCAGATTGCCCGGCGGGTGCGCGAGTCTGGCGGAGGCTTCAAGAGTGTGAAGGCGCTCGGCGTGGAAGTGCGAGGGCGGGCCCAGGTGACGGTGAATGTTACAGATTTTCGGCAGACGCCGGTGCAACAGGTTTTCGAGTATGTAAAGCAGTTGGCAGCGGAATATGGCACGGAAATCCGCGAAGGGGAGTTGATTGGGCTGGTGCCCGAGGCGGCGCTGGTGGCGGGGAGTGAGTGGACTGCGGTGATCCCGGGTTACAGTCCGGAGACGAAGGTTCTGGAGCGGCGGTTGGAGAATCCGATGGCGTGGCCGGAGTAGTTAGTTGGCGGGGACAGATCGCAATCCGGAAGTGCCGCGGCATCGTAAAATAGACAGGGCGAGAGAAATCGCCGGAAAGATGGATGAGACATTGAAGTCTTCAGGCAAGTTTTCAGGAAAAGTATTGGCGAGCGTTATGGCGGCGGCGATGATCGTCCCGCAGACCGTGCCGCAGATGTGGGGCGCGGCGATGAACGGGGACGCGCGGGCCGTGGTTCCGCAGGATGTGCAGCAGCTGATCGTGGTGGACTATCGCGCGCTGCAGAATTCGCCTGTGGCGATGCAGTTGAAGAACCGCGTCCTGCCACCGGAGCTGAAGCAGCTGGAAGACGCGCTGAAGCAGTCCGGGCTGAATGAAAATCACGACGTCGATGTGCTGGCGTTTGCCTCGTTTCGTGTGGCGCAAGGCAGCGACTCGACCCGGATTGTGGGCATCGCGCAGGGTCAGTTCCAGCTGAGCAAGATTCTGGCGAATTTCAAGAAGCAGGGAATTACTCCGAAGCTGGTGCGGACGAATAAGGTTTACAGCATGGGCAATACCGGGTACCGGATTTGCTTTTTGAACTCGAGCACGTTTGTCTTCGGACAGCAGTCAGCGGTGAACAGTGCGCTGGATGCACGCGATGGGCTGACGCCGAGCATGCTGAGCAATCCGACGATCACGGACCTGATGGCGCCGGTCGAGAACGACGCGGTCTGGAGCGTGCTGGATGCGAAGGGGACGCAGTACATGATGCGCTCCGTGCTGGGGCAGGCGCCGCAGGTTGCGGATTATGACGTCGTCAAGAAGACGATGCAGGGCTCGCGCTACTCGCTGAATTTTGCGCAGGGTGTGGAGTTCAACCTGGACGTGATTACGCCGGATCATTTTTCTGCGGCGACGATTTCGACTCTGCTGAATGCGGCTGTGCTCTATAAGAAGGTCAGCGGCTCGGATACCGAAAAAGCGGCGATGGATTCGACCAAGGTGACGGCGGACAGCGGCAATCTCGAGTTGCGGTATGCGGCCAGCGACAACCAGTTCGCCAGCCTGCTGCAGTCGAGCTTGTTCCAGTCGGTCGTGCGGTAGCCCGGCTGGGTAGAAATTCAAAAGCCGCACCTTCGGGTGCGGCTTTTTATTCAGCGAGCGCGATTACTGCTGATGGAGTTGGGGCTGCCAGGTGACTTGATAGGCGGGCTCGATGCGAATGCCCAAGGTGCCAGACTCGCCTTCGGCAAGTGCGGGGCCGTCGGCTTTGTGGGTCTTGCCAGAGGAGTCGGTGAACTCGATGTGGGGCGCGCCGGAGCCCTGGATTTTGAAGCGATACGGATAGGTGACGCCGTTGGGCAGCTTGTCTTTGCCGAAGCTGGCGCTGGGGTAGTCCACCTGAACTTGTTGCAGATTGTCGCCCGAGGCGTTGGTGATGGTGGCCTGAATGTAGGGCGACGGGCGGCATCCGCAGATTGCGCAGGTCAGGGCGATGGCAATGGAGGCGGCGCGAAGTTTCATAACAGCGACCTCCGCTCGAGAGTGCGGGCGGTGATAACGAGGCCGGGGCGATTGTCGTGCAGAGTGATGGGGAAGGCGATGATGCTCCACACCCACTCCTCACCTTTAGTGGGCAGGTTGAGGAGGCCGCGATTGGTGCGGTCGATGTAAGTTTCGCGGGTTAAGGCGACGTTTTCGAGGATTTCGCGCCAATCGGGGGCCAGCTCCGGCAGGACTTCAAACATGTTGTGTCCTGGGAACCAGGTTCGATCGTGGCCGAGGACCTGGGCGCAGAGTTCGTTGACGTAGATCCAATTGCCCTGTGCGTCGAGAATTTCGAGCACGACACCATCGCCGACGGCCATCTGGATGCGAGAGTAAAAAAAGTCGCGAGAGTTGACGACAACGGGGCGTCCGCGGCGCTTGGCCTCGAAGCTGCGCAGGGCATTGATCATGTCATCGACCGAGCTGTAGCCCTTGAGGAGATGCATGTCTTCGACGCCGCCGAAGCGGCGCTCCAGCGTCGCCGACAGGATGATGATGGGAACTTCCGGGCGCATGTCGCGCAAGCGGGAGGCGACTTCGGTGCCGAATTTTCCCGCGCCGAGGTGATAGTCGAGCACGGCGATGTCGATGTGCTGCAGGTGTTTTTCAGCTTCGTCGACGGAGGCGCAGGCAACCGCCTCATAGCCGTGCATACGGAGAATGGCGGCGCGGAGGACGAGATTTTCCGGATGATCATCGAGCAGCAGGACACGGATCGGCTTGGGGCCAGACGGCTCCGCGGCGTCGGAGTCCGCGGCGAGATCTTCTGTGAGGAGGCCGTGATCGTCGGGATGCTGCGGATTGTCGATGTCGCCCATGATTTTTTAATCAGATGCGCTTTGAAAGGTGGGTGCGGTGCTGGCAGATGCGATTATTCTCGCGGCTTGGTGTCGTCTCTGACTCGGGCAACGCGGCGCATCAGCTCCGGCAGGCGGGCAAAGGCAGCGGTGGAACGCATCCACTGCCTGTGGTCAAAGGCTGGCGAGCCACTGAGAATTTTGCCGGGTTCGATGTCGCCATGCAGGCCACTTTGCGCGGTGACGATGACGTTGTCGCCAATCTTGCAGTGGCCGGCGACGCCGACTTGTCCGGCGAGGATGACGTTGTTGCCAACTTCGGTGGAGCCAGCCAGGCCGACTTGGGCGCAGAGCAGAGTGTCCTCGCCGATTTTTGAGCCGTGTCCGACCTGGACGAGATTGTCGACTTTGGAGCCGCGGCCGATGCGGGTTTCGCCGACGCTGGCGCGATCAATGGTGGAGAGCGCCTGGACCTCGACATCATCGCCGAGAATGACCGGGCCGGACTGGGTGATCTTGTTCCAGTGGCCGAGGCCATCCTTGGCGAAGCCGAAGCCGTCGCTGCCGATGACTGCGCCGTTCTGCAACAGAACGCGATGGCCGATGCAGCAGCCCTCGCGGACGACGGCGTGGGCGTGGGCGAAGAAGTCATCGCCAATTTCGACGCAGGGATAAATGACGACGTGGGGCAGGATACGCGCGCGATCGCCGATCGTAACGCCGTCCATGATGACGACAAATGCGCCGATGTGCGCGTCTACGCCGATCTTCGCTGAAGCTGCAATTTGCGCGGTGGGATGGATGCCTGGCGGGTACTGGGGCGCCTTGAAAAACAGATCGATGGCGTGGGCGAAGCTGAGATAAGGATTCGGCGTGCGCAGGGTGGCGGTGGGGATGTCGGGAAAATCCGGTGCGACGAGGATGGCGGCGGCATGCGTGGTCTTGGCCAGCGGGGCGTATTTTGGATTGGAGACGAAGCTGATTTCGCAGGGCCCGGCGTGTTCGATGCCGGCGACGCCCGTCACCTCGAGGCCGCCATCTCCCCGGAGTTCCGCGTTCAGTGCCTTCGCTACTTGCTCGAGTTTCATGCTTGACCTGATTGTAGCCAAGCGGTGCCGCGGTCGAATTACTAAGCTGTCGATACGCTGCGAAAATGGCTGACCAGCAGGCTCTCGAGCTGGTTGGCGACTTGTTCGCGGGGGCCGAGATAGCGGCCGCGGACGCAGGCGACGGTGGCTCGAATGGTGAAGGCCGGCAGGTCGACGACGCTGAGTTGGGAGCGGAGTGGGTGTCTGCGGAGGAAACTTTCCTGCATAACGCCCAGTCCCGCCTTGCCGGCGATGAGTGCAAGTTGGAGATCGGGATTGTTGAGCTCGGCTGCGACTTTGAAGGGGGCGCCGGATTTCTCCACGCGCATTCGGATCTCGTCCCGGATGAGGCAGCCGGGCGGGTTGAGTACCCAGCTGCAGCGGTGTGGGTCTGGCTTTTTTATTGCTTTACGTCGGGTGGGCGGGCGAGCCTGCAGCAGCCGAAAAGTTTCGTGCGAGAGGGTCGCGGCTTGGAACTCCGGGTTGAGCGCTTGCGTGGTGGGGAGGAGGACGACTGCCATGTCGAGATCGCCGGTGCGGACGCGCTCGAGGAGATTGGGAGTAACGTCGCTGGAAATGCTGGGCTGCAAAAGCGGAAAGTGCTTGCCCAGATCGAGGATGGTGTTGGCCAGCTCGGGGCGGGCGATGGCGTGCGAAAGTCCGAGCCGAAACGGGCCCGCGGCGGATGCAACGTTGAGTGAGGAGGCTTTGAGATTTTCGCAGGACGACAAGATGCTGCGGGTTTTCTCGAGGACTTCGGCCCCGGCGCGAGTCAGCTTCGGCGGCTTGAAGTGGCGGTCGAGCAGGACGAGACCGAGTTCGGCTTCGAGCCGCTGAATTCTTCGTGTCAACGCGGATGGGGTGATGCAGAGGCCGCTGGCGGCGCGCTCCATCGATCCGGTTTCGGCGATCGCGACCAAGGCTTCAAGTTCAGAGAACATTGCTCGACCTCATGCAACAACAAGCATATTTTACATATTGCGTAGTGCGCAAGTTAATCATGACTATTTTGAACTTGCTGCACAGCAATCTGCGCCTTAAGTTTGCAGGCAGGGAGATTCAACATTCCATGTCAGCTATTTCACAAATTTTCTCCGCCGATGGTGCGGCAAAGATTTCGCAATCGGCGCCTCCAATAAACTCGGTAGCGGCTCCGGTTGCACCGTGGTGGCACATGGCCGTCATCCTGCTCGTCTTCGCTGCAGATTCGATCGCCAGCTACTACCAGCACGGCCTGCCGAATGCTCATATCCCCGGATTGAACGCCCGACTCTCGAGCTATGTGACGGTCGTGGTTGAGGAGTGGCTGCTGGTGCTCTTTATCTGGCTGTGGCTGAAGCGGAGCGGGCAGACGATGGCGAGCTTAACCTCCGGACGGTGGAGAAGTGCTCGCGCGTTTTTCAGGGATGTCGGACTGGCGCTGGGCTTTCTGGTGGTGGGAATTCCGCTGACGTCGGGATTGGCGTGGCTGATCGGAGTGCGTTCCGGGCCGACGGATATATTGCCGCGAACTGCGTTGGAGGCCGTCGTCTGGGCCTTGTGCGCGGTGACAGCTGGCTTTTGTGAGGAGTTAATCTTTCGCGGCTACCTTATGGGGCAGTTTACGACGAGAACGAAGAGCCGGGTGCTCGGCATTGGCCTGCAGGGACTTGTGTTTGGCCTGGCGCACGGCTACCAAGGGCGGCAGATGCTTGTCATCTTTATTTATGGCTGCATGTTTGGCGCATTCGTGACGTGGCGCAAGAGCTTGCTGCCGGCGATGATCGCGCACGGTGTGCAGGACACGGTCGGCGGGCTGGCTAATTTCTTTCTCGCGCGATGAGAACTTCTGCGATGGATGCATAACGAGAGGGCGTTCGTGCAAGAATCACTCAGCCATGGATTCGGGACGCTTTCGATTCGGCCTATTTGAGTTCGACGCTGCAGCCGGTGAATTGCGGCGAGAGGGACGAGTTGTCCGCTTGCAGTCGCAGCCGGCGCAGGTGCTCGGATGCCTGGTGGCGCGGGGTGGCGGGTCGCGGGAGAGCCTGTGTGAAGCGGTATGGGGCAGCGGGACGTTCGTCGATTTTGAGCGCGGGCTGAACTTCTGCATCGCGCAAATTCGACAATGAAACTGGCGACGCGGACATGGGCCGCTTCAGCGACGCGCCAACGGACAGCCTGGTTGAACAGCTCACCACGCTGAGCCTCCAGCACTATGGAGTGATCGGCAACGCGAGAATTTTGCGAGCGCCTCGCGACCAGCGTGACTTGGGGGAGATTGCGAAATCGGTGCATGCGCAATATGTGGTGCTCGGGCAGGTGCAGGGCAGCGGATCGCAGACGCGGATACTTGGCGCGTCTGATGCGCCTGCCGGATGAGACTCAGCTGTGGTTGGCGCATGGACCGTCCGACGGCGGACCAGTTGAGCGTTGAGCTGGAGGCTGCGCAAAAGATTGCGGCCAACTTTTCGAAGCTGATCGTTGAAGACTCGAGCGGGAGGCCCTTACCTCCGTTTCCAGATCAATGAAATGCAAGCCGGTTAGCGCCTGATATTTTCTGGTCCGGCTTCGGGTCGATTTAGTTTGCCAGGCAGGCTCCGGGGCGGTCACTCTTTGGCTAAGAGGGCTTGATATGCAAACTGTGCCGCGTTGAAACTTCCTGAAACTTGCGTGGAGCGTTCTGCCAATCCACTTGCTCGGAGTGCCAACGAGAATGTTCGGGCTTCGATCTACGGAAGAAAAAAAATTCAGGATCGGCGAACCTGGTTGCGGATTTATTTCCGACGCAGCCTGCGGAATTGGCGCGCGAGGTGGTGACGGTCGCGCACTATGATCTAAAGCGGGTGAGGGAGCTGGTGGAAGCGCGGCCATCGCTGGCGCGGGCGGCTTGGGACTGGGGATTCGGCAATTGGGAAGATGGGCTCGGGGCGCTTTGCACATGGGCAATCGACCGATCGCAGATTATCTGATCTCGAAGGGCGCGCGTCCCTCGCTATTTTAAGCCGCCATGTTGGTACAGCTGAAGGTTGTGAAAGCCTTCGTTGCTGCACAGCCGGGGGCGCAGCGGATTCGTGGGCCGCACAGCATCAGTCTCCTCGCGCATGCGAAGGCGGGCGGGCCGGCGAGCCGGCAGGTCCTCAAGTGCTTTGAGGCGCTGGGAGATGCCGGCGCAGAGCCTATTATTCCGCTGTCGGATAGGGAAGCGGCGAGCGTCCAGGGAGATCATATTTTCGAGCCCGGAAGCAATCAGCAGATTCAGGTGACGCTGGATCAGGGCGCTGTGATTTGTACACGCAAGGGAATGAGGGGGCGGCAGCTATTTCATCTGGGGAGCCGGGCGTTTTATCCAGCCGGAGCGCCGGCGGTATGAATTCGATTTCGAGGAGAGGGCGCAGCCATGGCGATGACGGTAGAAGACCCCGAGGTGGTCCTGTTGGCGTGGCGGAAATCGAGATGAACGTTGCTAATTCGGCCGGCCGCTGGGAATTGGAGTATTGGCGAAGAGGTCGTCCTGCAGCAGCGAGGACGAGGATTTGCGGGAGGCAGGCGGCTTGATGATGCTGAGAATTTCGAGCTCGGCGATGGCGAGCTTGGGGATGTAAATGCGCTGGGTGTTGGAGCGCGTGTCGGGCGGGGTTAGCAGGATGCCGTCGTGTTCGAGCAGGGAGAGGTCGTTGGCGGCGAGGCCCTCGAGGACGTCGTTGTCTTTGAAGCGGACGCGCACGGTGACGCCGGCGGTACGGGGTCGGCTGGCGAAGGTCTTGCGCAGGAGGCGCTCGGGATCGGATTGCCCGGCGGGACCGAAATCGCGGACGAAGCTGACGTGTTTTATTTCGCTCAGCGGGAGGGTGACGACCTTGCCGCCGGTGTCGAGAATTTCGAGGACACCGTCGTGGCCGAGGTTGCGCAGATTGGCGTATCCGGGCAGCCAATCGCGGCTGAAGCGGCGGACAATGACGGGCTTTTGGTTGGAGACCATCGGCCTCACGATTCTCGCACGCGGCGCTGGAGGGCGGGAAATTTGTGCAGCGGTTGTAGCCAAAGGGGTTACATTGTGGTACCTTTGTCAATTGTGTGGCTATTCTGAATTGAGCATAAGTCCTTATGTGCATTTGACTTATCTCACTGCCAGCCGACGTGGAATTGAATGCCTGATTACATCTACCTTTTAGAAAATCGTCTCTCCCCCGAACAACAGAGCGCCCTGCGGCGGGTCACGGAAATTGCCCGCGGCCGCGGCATGACTGTCTTTTTGACAGGCGGCGGGGTGCGTGACTTTACCAGCGGATCGCCAGTCCGCGACCTGGATGTGTCGGTTCACGGCAATGCACTGAAACTGTTGAAAGACCTAGAGAAGGCCGGCGCGATTCTGATGGGCGAGCATGAGCCATCGCAAACACTGTTTCTCAAATTTCCTGGCGGGGCGAGGATTGAAGTCTCGAGCACTCGGACGGAAGTTTTCCCCAAGCCAGGCAAGCCCGAATACAATCCCGCAAATATTCTGGACGATCTGCGGCGGCGTGACTTTACCGTCAACGCGATGGCGCTGTCGTTGAACGAGGGGTCGTATGGGCTGCTGCTCGATCCGCTGAATGGACAGGCGGATATTGAAGCGCGGCAACTGCGACTGGTCAGCAATTACGGATTTATCGAAGACCCGGCGCGGCTGGTGCGGGCGGCGCGGCTGGTGGCGCGTTATGGCTGGACGTTGGAAGAAAAGACGCAGCAGCGTTATGAGACCGCGAAGACAGAGAAATATATTGATAATCTGCCGTCTTTTTCGCGCGGCTACGAGTTGGAAGAGATTGCGCACGAGGAGGATCCGCTGAAGGTGCTGAAGCATCTTGACGCGGAAGGTTGGATGAAGAGTCTCTTTCCGGGCTGGACGCCGTCGAAGGTGGACGTCAACGGACTGGAAGATTTGCGCGATACGCTGCAGGCGCTGCAGGTTCAGGGCGTGCAACCGGATTCGTCTGCTGCCGGGATGGCGATGCTGACGTCGAAGGTGCCGTCGAAGGATATTTCTTCGCTGAAGCGGATGTTGCCGCGCAAGGGATTTGTCGAGGAGTGGGAGTCGCTGGATAAAGATGCGAAGGCGTTCTCCAAGCTGCTGCTGGGCAAGGAAGCGGCGACGCCCTCGGCGACATGGAAGCTGCTGACCAGCTATAAGCCGGAAGCAGTGCTGTGGCTTGCCTTGACCGGCAAAGGCGCGGCGATACAAAACAAGTTCAAGAATTTTTTCACGGTGTGGCCGGAGTCGCGGCAGCGGATTCCTTACGCGATGATGCAGGAGATGCGGATCATTCCTTCGCTGCCTGGGTATCAGGATCTGCAGCGGACGCTGTTTTTCCAGTTCATGGATGGCAAGTTACAGACCGAGGAAGAGGTGCGCAAGTTTCTCGAGCCGTACTCGCCGCCTGCGCCGCCACCGCCGGTCTCGCTGCGTCGTCCGCGGGCGATGAAGAAGGCGGAGCCGAAGATTTCGAAAAAGGCTGCGAAGGCTGCGGCTGAAAAAGCTGCCGCTGCTGCCGCTGCGGCGGAGGCTCCGGTGGTTGTGGCGGAAACGCCTCCCGCGAAGCCGGCCGAGGTCAACGCTGGGAAGCCCGCGGCTGTGGCTGCGAAAACAGCTCCGGTGGCGAAGGCGCCACTGAAGGCAGCTGGAAAAAAAGCTGCTCCCAAGGCGCTGAAGAAAGCGCCACCCGCCAAGAAAGCTGCGGCGAAGAAAGCTGCTCCTAAAAAGGCTGCGGCAAAGAAGCCGGTCGCGAAGAAAACTGCTGCGAAGAAAGCCCCGGCCAAGAAGTCTGCGGCGAAGAAAGCTGCCAAGCCTGCTAAGAAAAAGCGCTAGGCCAGCTTTTAACGCTTCGAGAACATCACAATCCTTATTTAGATCGCTGACTGTTACGATTTCGCAGCTGGCGGATCTCCTGCATGCGTTGTTGCAGCTGTTTTTCACGGCCTTCAGCGGTGGGGTGGTAATACTCGCGGCCTTCAAGGCTGGGGGGCAGGCAATCCATGGCGGCGACTTTGCCTTCGACATCGTGGGCGTACTGGTAATCCTTGCCGTAGTCGAGCGACTTCATCAATCCGGTGGCGGCATTGCGCAGGTGCAGCGGGACTGGCTCCTGCGCGGTGTGTTCGATGTCGGCGAGGGCCGCGCCGTACGCGGTGTAGAGCGCGTTTGATTTTGGCGCGAGGGCGAGATAAACGACGGCCTGGG
>Ga0302326_10021911_pt1 | contig 13085 bp, 9 predicted proteins | sample Palsa_T0_3_FD_202264 | JGI IMG/M metagenome (GOLD analysis project Ga0302326, IMG submission 202264) | Peat permafrost microbial communities from Stordalen Mire near Abisko, Sweden - Palsa_T0_3 | ecosystem: Environmental > Terrestrial > Soil > Palsa > Peat permafrost | place: Sweden: Abisko... | reverse complement strand
AGCCACCGGACGAGCAATGCTGATCACCGCGGCAGCCGCGCAATGGAATGTTCCCTCAAAAGACTGCACGACCGAGCCTCACTTCGTTGTGCATAGCGCCAGCGGCCGGAAGTTAGGTTATGGCGAAATCGCCGCGGCCGCAGCCCGGCTGCCCGTTCCAAAGAAAGAAGGCGTCCCTCTCAAAGAACGCTCACAGTGGCGCTACATCGGCAAGGAAAGCAATTCCCTGTTCGACCTTCCCGAGATCGTGACCGGCAAGGCAATCTTCGGCATGGACGCGACCATGCCCGGCATGGTCTACGCGTCAATCGAGCATCCTCCTGTCCTCGGACAGAAAATCAAGACCTATGACGACAAAGCTGCGCTCAAAGTGCCGGGCGTTCAGAAGACGTTGACCATCGAGCCTTTCAAACCGCCGCACCAGTTCCAACCTCTAGGCGGAGTCGCCGTAATTGCCGACAATACCTGGGCTGCCTTCAAGGGCCGCAAGAGTCTGAAAATTGAGTGGGAGAGCAGTCCGCACTCGGCCTACAACTCAGCCTCGTTCCGCAAAACGCTTGAGGCAACTTCGCGCCAGCCCGGCAAAGTCGTGCGCAACGTAGGCGATGTGGATGCCGCGTTTACCCAGAGTACGAAGCGCGGCGACAAAATTATCGAGGCCGAATACTACACCCCGCACCTGGCGCACGTTTCCATGGAGCCTCCCGTAGCCGTCGCCGAATACCGCGACGGACGGGTGCTCGCCTGGGCGCCCTCCCAGAATCCGCAAGCCGTGCAAGAGACCATCGCCGGTGTGCTCGGCATCAAGAAAGAAGATGTCATCTGCCACGTCACGCTGCTCGGTGGAGGCTTCGGACGCAAGTCCAAACCCGATCAAGTCGCCGAAGCCGCCGTCCTTTCGAAACAACTCGGCAAACCTGTCAAAGTTGTCTGGAGCCGTGAAGACGATGTCCATTTCGACTTTTTCCACTCCGTAGCTGCCCTGTACATGAAGGCCGCCGTTGGCTCCGACGGCAAGCCCACGGCATGGTTGCAGCGCACTGTCTATCCCCCCATAGGTTCGACCTTTGACACCAAAGCCACGTATGCCGACGACGAGATGGGCCTCGGATGGAACAACCTTCCCTTCGATATTCCGAACCATCGCGCCGAAAATGGCCCCGCTGATTATCACGTGCGCATCGGATGGCTGCGAAGCGTGGCAAACATTTATCATGCCTTCGCAATTCACTCCTTCGCCGATGAGCTGGCGCACAACGCCCGGAAAGATTCGGTCGAGTATTTGCTCGATCTGATCGGCCCGCCTCGCATCGTGCCGCTCGATCTCAAAGGCGATGAAGCGGAAGACGACAAAACGTATCCGCTCGACACCGCCCGCTTGCGGCGCGTGGTCGAGATGGCAGCCGAGAAATCCGGGTGGGCCAGACGATCCACGAAATTGGGCAAGGGCCGCGGCCTGGGCATCGCCGCTCACCGCAGTTTCTTGACCTATGTTGCAACCGTGGTCGAAGTCGAAGTCGACAGCAAGGGACAGGTTCACATTCCGAACGTCTGGACCGCAGTCGACGCGGGCACGATCGTCAGCCCCGACAATATCCGCAACCAGTTCGAAGGCGCGGCCGTTTTTGGAACGAGCCTGGCTCTATTCAGCGAGATCACGGCGACCAACGGCGTCATCGATCAAAGCAATTTCAATAATTTTCAGATCACGCGCATGAACCGCGCTCCGCGCCACGTCGACGTGCAGATTGTGAAGAACGAAGCCCCGCCCGCCGGGGTCGGAGAACCCGGCGTGCCGCCTTTTGCACCCGCTCTATATAACGCGGTGTTCGCGGCCACCGGCAAACGAGTGCGCGAGCTCCCCTTGTCGAAGACGAAACTCGTGTGAGTGGCAGCTGGATCCGTTTCGGAAAGAGCGACCTGCATGTCGATCGTCCATCCGCCGAACGCCCGATCATGACATCTCGTCGCGCATGCGGTGGGTACCAGGGCACGCCGTTAGGCATGCCGCAAATTTCATCCTCTGAAAGAGGACTTTAGGCGCTGACGTGGATGGCTGGATAATACCTCGATGACCAAATTACTGTCGTTACTGCTCTTTGTAACCACCTTCGCGACTGCCCAGGAAATCACCGTGGCCGCAGCCGCCGATATGAGCGCAGCCCTTCCCGAACTCGTCGATGCCTACACCAAAAAGTCCGGCCAAATGATCAAGCTTTCCTTCGGCGCATCCGGCAATCTGACCCATCAGATAGAAAATGGCGCCCCCTTCGACATTTTCTTCTCCGCCGACGAGCAATACCCTCAGCAGTTGATCAAAGACGGACTCGCATCGAAAGACACTCTTTACCGCTATGCCGTCGGTCGCCTCGTGCTGTGGATACCGAACGACTCGCCACTCGTTCTGTCCGAGCTCGGCATCCATGCCTTGCTCGATCCTTCGATCAAGAAAATTGCGATAGCAAACCCCGCGACCGCCCCCTACGGCCGCGCCGCCGAAGCCACGCTGCGCCATTACGGAATTTACGATAAGGTTTCGAGCCGCCTGGTCGTGGGAGAGAACATCGCCCAGGCCGCGCAGTTCGTCGAATCAGGCAATGCCCAGGCGGGATTGATCGCGCTCTCCCATGCGCTCGCACCGGCCCTGAAAGATAGAGGCCGCTATTGGAGAGTTCCGCTCGATGCCTATCCCACGCTCAACCAGGCGGCCGTTGTGCTTACGCGATCCAAGCAACCGGATGCCGCGCGTAACTTTCTCGATTTTCTGCGCACTCCGGAGGCCACGTCCCTGCTCACCAGCTACGGCTTCAGCCTGCCTGCGGAGAACCGTTAAAGTGGACACGCACCGCTCAGGAGAAAGCGCGAAATGAATTGGCAGGCGTTCTGGTTGACCGTGCGTCTCGCAGCCATCGTCTCGACCATCCTGCTGGCCATCGGAATCCCCATAGCCTCCTGGTTGAGTTACTCGCGCTGGCGCTGGAAATTTCTGGTCGAGGCCGCAGTCGCGCTTCCCATCGTTCTTCCGCCCACGGTGCTCGGCTTCTATGTTCTGGTGGCGCTAGGTTCGCGGAGCCCGATCGGCCGCTGGTGGGAGTCCGTCACCGGCCACTCTCTGGCCTTCACTTTCGAAGGGCTCGTGATCGGGTCGTTGTTATACAGTCTGCCCTTTGCCGTGCAACCGTTCGCGGCCTCTTTCGGCGCAGTCGACCGCACGTTACTTCAGGCCTCGGCATCGCTCGGAAATTCCCCGCTGCAAACGTTTCGTCGTATCGTGCTCCCTCTCTCCAAAGCCGGACTGGTCACCGGGTTTGCCCTCAGCTTCGCGCACACCCTCGGCGAGTTCGGGGTTGTGCTCATGGTCGGAGGCAACATTCCCGGCGTAACGCGCACCATCTCCATCGATATTTTTGATCAGGTGGAGGCGGCAAATTATTCCAGCGCGAACCACACGGCGCTTTTGCTGTTGATCATCTCGTTCGTTGTCTTGTCGATCGTTTATGGCCTGAACCGGCGGCCCTGGGCGGTGGGCCCGTGGCGATGAAGATTGTGATCCCCGCGCGCCCCGCGCCCCAAGCGTCGCTCGAGCCCCTTTCCTCCGAACTCGAGGTCCGCATCCGCAAGCGCTACCACAATCCCGAAGGCAGTTTCAACCTCAACGTGCATTTTCGGGCGCTAGCCGGATTCACGATTCTGTTCGGTCCTTCAGGAGCGGGAAAGACCACCCTCCTCGACTGCATCGCCGGGCTGACGCCTGTCGATGAAGGCCGTATCGCCGTGGGCGGCGAAGATCTCTACGACTCGGAAAAGAATAAGGATGTCGCCGCCTGGAAGCGCCGCATCGGCTACGTGCATCAGGATGTCGCCCTCTTCCCTCACCTCACCGCCGAGGAGAACGTCGCGTACGGGCTCCGCACGCTCCGCGCCGCCGAGCGGCGATCACGCAGCCGCGCAATGCTTGCACTGTTCAGCATTGCACATCTCCGTGACCGTCGGCCCGCGCAAATCTCTGGCGGCGAATGTCAACGTGTCGCCCTGGCGCGCGCTCTGGTAACCCGGCCTCGGGCGCTACTGCTGGATGAACCGCTGGCTGCGCTGGATCGTCCGACAAAGTCCCATCTGATTGCCGACCTCCGCATGTGGAACCAGCAGCACCGCATCCCGATTCTTTTCGTCACTCACAGCGGCGAAGAAGTCTTTGCTTTGGGCAATGAGGTCATTGTCGTGGAGAGTGGAAGAATCGTGGCCCAGGGACAGCCCCATGAAGTCATGCGTGCTCCGACAATAGAGACGGTTGCGCACCTGTCAGGATTCGAGAACATCTTTGACGCCAAGGTAGTAGCGCTCAGCAAAGCTCGCGGCACCATGACTTGCCACCTCATGCCCTGCCAGCAAATCACCCGCGAATCCATCACCGGCGAATCGACGACTGCCGCCCCTGATCCTTGCCGCTTGCCAACCGCCGCCGTGGAGTTAGAAACTCCGTTGGTTAGAGCCAACATCGGTTTGCATCTGCGCGTCGGCATTCGAGCCGGCGATCTGCTGTTGGCAACGGTAGCTCCCCAAGGGCTGAGCGCCCGCAACATTCTGCCGGGAACGATTCGTCAACTGGTGCAAAGAGATGTCATGATCGCGGCGATGGTAGATTGCGGCGGTGCGCAGTTTGAAGTGCACATAACCCTGGCTGCTCGCGACGCCCTCCAACTCGTTCCGGGCAAAGCCGTCTGGGTCGTGGTTAAGACGCATTCCTGCCACTTATTGGCAATGTAAGAGAGTCTCAGTAACACATTCCGCGTGATCATCCACCTGCAAACTGTTTCACATTGATGCACACATTGTTTCACGTTGACCAGGACCTGGAATAGCGCGACAATGGGCGACCGTTTCTTGGATCCACAAAGTAACTCTCTGTCTAAGCACAAGCACCACAACTACACAAGTGGATCATCCAGGAACAAGTTCCAGCCATCCGGAGTTCATCAGCATGAATCCAACTCGCAGTGCGACTTACCGTTCCGTATGCGGCATCTTCTCCGCAATTGTTCTCACGTCGACACTTGCGAAACCCGCGGCAGCCCAGATTATCGTCGCCTCTGTTCCGATCCCCGCCGCTTCTGCAGGGCAGGTCGCCGTGAATCCGGCGCTCAACAGGATTTATGCCGGGGGCGGGCCCAATGCGGGAGGAACCAGCCTTACGGTGATTGACGGCACCACCTTCGGCGTTATCACGACTGTCAGTCCTTCCGCCGGAGTAAGCATAGACATGAAGAACGACAATGTCTGGACCGGGTCTCTTACCGCCGCCGATGTGGTTGTCTACGCCGGCAGTAACAACGTCGAGATATCTTCTACGAAGCTGACTGCCTGCCCGGCGGCCGTCACCTTTAACTGCAGACGCCGAATGTGGATCGCATCGCAGTGCGGCTCCGGCAACGATCCCGTCTGGGTCTTCGATCCGGACACCTTCAAGCTTATTGACGGCCCCATTGCTCCCGGTGGCACAATTGCCCGAGCGCCGGTGGTGAACCCAGACACTGAAAAACTCTACGTCACCTCGGGCGAAGTCTCGAAAGAAATTAATCCAACCACGTTCGCTGTCTCGAACACAGCTTTCGGAACCGTTCTGGCCATCGATTCCAACAGCAACAAACTCTTCGCCGTTTCCGGCAACAACCTGCAGATCGTTCTTGGACACAACGATACCATCGCCCAAACCGTCCCTTTGACCTACAGTCCGGCCGCGATTGGAGTCAACAATTCCATGGCTCATGTCTACCTCGTGAATCCTGCCGGGAACTCTATCGACGTATACAACGAAGTAGGAAGGAAACTCACGACCTTTCTGCTCGGAACCAACAATGAGCCCACGAGTGTGGCTGTCGATTCCGCGCGCGGCCGGCTGCTCGTAGACGTGCTGAATACGGGAACGAACTCATGGTCGCTCGACGTTATCGAAGATTTATCCACCGTGAGGGTGTGCGAAGTCCCGGGAAGCTGCGATTACTGAGTGGAAGACTAAGGCGAGTGTCGCGGATTCTCTATCCGCTCGACGGGACCCAGCTCTCGATCTGGCTAGTTAGTTAGGCACAGCGATTACGGCGATCCATTGTCCGTTGCGCTCGTTATGATAGACGACCATTCCGCCTAGTCGCTGGGCGACGTCGTCGGGCAACAAGTCGCGATGGTAGCCGAAGAAGTGTTCCTTGGTGCGCTGCCACGCCCGCCAATTCTCTAGCAGCGCATGCGGCGGTTGGTACTTCGTGGAAAAGACCAGCGCAACGTCGAACCGGCCGCGGGCCTTGGCCGCCACGTCAATCTGTGTGGGAGAGAAGTCTTCGACGCGCACAACGCGGAAAGGCGCACTGGCATTGGCCTTCATATAGCCGAGCCACGGACGAATAAGTTCGTCCGACGCCGGCCATGCGCTCAAGACGCGCGCGCCAGCATATCGCGTTTGCAAGAAGCGGATGGCATCCGCATGCATGACAACATAGTCGCGATAGGCCAGATTATCCTCCAGAGAAAATCCATAGGGTGGATTGCTGAACAGACCCGCGGCAAAGGCGATACCCACGGCTCCCGCAAGCAATTTCCAATAGCGCACGCGCCGCCAGAGAGTCGACACCAAAACCAGAATCACCAACGGGACGACCGGCAACATGTAGCGAGCCAGCACCGCTCCACCCACCACCGACATACAAGCCAAGTAAGCCAGCAGCACGGAAAGAAATGCTCCCTGCATCCATAATGGAATTCGTGGAAGCGCAACCCTGCTTTCTGCCTGCCTCCCGGCCATCTCTTTTCGCTTCGCCATTTGAGGCGGAAGCAGCATCGCGAGCAATCCCGCCAGTGTAAGCAGATATAAACCGAAGTATCCAAAAACCTGCCAAAACCTCATTCCGAGAGCAAGCGGGATGCGCAGTGGATTAAGAGTTTCAATCATGTTGTAACGATAAAATTCAGGATTGCCCAGCAAAAAGCCCGCCTTCGCGTAGTGGTAAGCGTACCAACCCGCCAGAGGCATGGCGGGGAGCATCAGATATAACGCGTGCCTCCGTCTGCCTGCGGGCGGAAAAAATGTTTTCCATTTAAACTCTGACCACCGTAGCCGAACCCAATAACCGCCCAGTTCAAATCCAAACAAGGCCAGCGGGGCCAGAATTGCAGTCTCTTTCGCCAATGCCGCCAGCGAGAACCAGAGCACTTCCATCCCGGGACAGTCTTCGATATACGCGGCCAGCGCCCAGAACGTAAACCCGGCAGCCGCCAAGTCCACCTGCGCCATGGAGCTCTCGGTAAAGTAGACGGGATAAGTCGCCACTAACGCGATGGTTGCGAATGCCACAGGCAGGTTGGCGGCGACCCGCGCCAGCCGGAACAGCCCCAGCAGCGAGAATGCGCTCAGCGCCAACATCGCCGTGCGCGTGACCAGTGGAGAATATCCAAAGACGCGCCAAGCGAGCGCCAGCCAAGCCATCACCAGCGGAGGATGTGCATTCGACGGCGTCGACTGCGGAATCAGCATGCCGTGCAGAAATAAGTCGCGCGCCGCCGGAACATAATAGCCGGCTTCATCCCAAAAATAAGGAAGCCGCAGCAATGGCGCATGCAGCAGCATCAACACCACGAAGAAGATCGCAAACAGCAGAAACTGCTGCGCCCATCCGGAGGATGCGGGTATAGATTCTATTTTCCGATCAGACTGGGCCGCCGCCCGCGGAGCCATTAATGAACAGGTCCAACCGGAGCGCGCGGATCGAGCTTGATCTCACCGAACGCCGCCTCGTAGTTGGCCACGTTCTGTTGCAGGAGCGCCATCAGCGCCTTGGCCTGCTGCGGGCTAAGGTAAATCCCCTGGAAGTTTCGCAGTTCCACTTGCGTCTCTGTGCTCTGCTGCATGGTCCCAAAAACCAGGAAAAAGTCCCAAACATTGACCCGTATCTGCACGCTGTTGGCGTAGGCTTCGCGGTAGTCGGATGTTTGCACGAATTTCACATTCGGTTGGTTCGCCGTATTCATAGTTCGCAGTGTAACTCGCAAGCCAACATCAGGGCAAAGCGCAAGGCCAACGCTGCCGAGAGAATGGTTTTGGTGGAGGATGTCACAGCGCTTCAGCGCAGCGATCATGGGTCGTTTCAGAACCGGCAGTCCAGGCTGAGGAAAAACCGTCGCGCAGAGACGGGGCTCGCCCCGTCGCCGGGACACCGATCAAGTTCACTTTCGAACCCTCTCGCGGTCCTTGTCACTTTCGGAAGTCGCCGAACAAGCGGTAGGAGGATTCGTCACCGCGCATTGCGCCGCATAGTATCCAAAGGACACTTGCCCCGATGGCGTTGGCGGGTTGGTTGCCGGAACCGAGTTCTCTAAATCCGTCTCCACGAAGAAACCTTGTTGCGGATCGATATAGAAATAATCGACCGAAAATCCATTATTCGTGTTGTTGCCCACCGTGAATGGCACGCCGAGATCCTGAAGTGCGGTAGCATCAAGAAAATTGCCCGCGAAAGGACTACTCGCTTCAGGCGCCGCGAAACTCCCGCTGAAGGGGTAAGGACCCGACGAGGCGCCAGCTGAGCTATCTGAAAGTCCAGTCAGGCCGCCGGTAGGGGCAGTTGCGTTGGCCGTCGGGTTCGCAGTCATCTGCGCCGTGCCATCGTTCTCCGTCGAATTAAATTGCGTGAAGCTAAGTCCGTAAACGCCGCTAAAAGCAGGAGCCGCCGTCGACTGCGGGTAAGCGATCCCCGTTCCAAGCGCCGGATAATAGTCAGCTGCTCCAGCTTTATACTCGCCCTCGAGCACCAGCGCCGGAGCCGGGCCCTGGCCGTCGGTCAGATAGAGAATGATCGTTGGAGTATAGGGTTGATTCAGCGGGGGTGGCGGAGTCACGCTCAGGCTCATCTGGACGCGGCCCGTTGGTTCGACGCTATAGCTTCCATCAAGCGTGCCGGTGATCTGCGCGCCCGCCAACAACTGGGGGTTGTTGTTGTTGTAGAACAGAAACGTGTCCGTGTATCCGCTGCAGGGGGCACTCTGGCAACCGCCACCATCGGCGGTGAACACGCCCACCGAGGTTGCGGTCGCTGGGAGGAAACTGCCGTTGTTGTTAATGTTTTGCTCGGAGAGGTCCGTTCCGAGGACCCCGTACACGTAGGGCCCTGACAACGAAGCGTTACTAAAGCTGCTGGGGTTGGCTTGGGCGATCGCTATTCCGCTCGTCCAGCCAAAGTTGTTGTCAGTCTCTATGAGTTGTATGTGACTCGCATCCACGATATAGCCAGTGAATTGAATGGCCACTGCTTTGCTGTTATAGCCAAAGCCGGCCGTCAGAATGAGTGTGACCCCACCAAAGGAATCAGGAGTTACAATCGGCGATGTCGAGGAAATCAGTGCGCCGGTGATCGCTTTATTTTTCCCAAAGACCTCATCGCCGAGGCCGGTCACGTTGCCGGACGAAACACTCACAATGCCACCCATCGCGATTGGGTACAGAAATTGATCAAACTGAAGCTGAGTGGAGATGCCGTTCAGAACGAAGGCATAGCTGCCCGAAGGCACCGCCGCAATCGCGGAAGAATCCTGGAAAGCCATGGTTCCAGTAGCGGATGCACCGGTATTATCCAACCCTACTTGAGACAACAGCGCCTGCGGATTCTGCGAGTTGCTAAGAAACACGAAAGTGAAAATCTCCGTGCCAATCGCGGTGTCTGGGTCATTGATGGTGACGGTTCCGCGTCCATCACCGCCCATGAAATAGCTGCCTGTGAGGTTTTGGTCCGTAAAGGACGAGCCGTTGGCATTGACCGTTTGCTCGCCGCCCGTGACGTTCCCCTGCCCATCGAGTGTTATGACGGCCGCAAACTGGTAGTTTACGGCATCTTCGACCCCCTGAGCTTCTAGAACATAGTTGCCAGCCGGCACGTTGCTGTCGAAGGTGGTGATGATAATCGGAGAAACGCTGTTAGCAGGCTGGTCTGCCTGCGCGAAGGCGACGACTTCGACCGCCATGCTGTTTGCTGAAATGGTCGCGGGGGCCGTATACGTGATGCTTCCTCCACTGGCGCTGGATAGGGCGCTCAGTGTGCCGCAAACGCCATTTGTATTGACGGGGTTCGACTGGCACGTCAGAAGCCAACCTACTCCTTCACCCACTTGTGTGGAGTTGCCTTGAACCGTCGCCGTGAGACTCACTGTGCCATTGACTGCAACCGATCCGTTGACCAAGCCGCTGGTTTGAACGGCGATCGTGACGTTGGATTGTGCCGGGGCTGGAGGATTCTGCACATTCGCGGTACTGCCGCTGTTGCATCCGGCGAGCACTGCCATCATCGCAGCCGCCAAAAGAGAAAGAATCCAAGGTTTGTGTGCCACTACCGGCCTCCCCGAACTAATTTGCGTCTCTGGTTCATCGTCTTACTGTCCATCGTCCTCATCGTCATTCGGTGCGCCAGCAAAACTATTGCCCCATGCCACGCAGGTAGACAACCTGCGGCTCTGAGGTTGGTTCCGGCGAATAATTAATCGTGAGCGTTCCGCTGGAGAATCCCGTGCCGCTGGGCGAGAAAGTTACGCTAAGAGTGCAACTGCTGCCCGGAGCCAGAGTAGCCGGACAATCGTCTAACTCGGAAAAGCTGCTGCCTTGCACCGATATCCTGCCGACAAAGGTTACCGGCTGCGCGTTCGGCAGGTTCGGGTCATTGAACAGCGTAATCGCCATCGGCGTGCTCGACGTGCCATGCTTCTGGTCGCCAAAATCCAGGCCCGCGCTCGGCGACATCCGCAGCGGGCTGGGAGCATTTGCTTTCAACTCCACCGGAAACCGCCCACTATCGATTTCGCAGTCCGAAGATGCGCCGGTAGGGAAAAGCACGGAACTGCACTGCACCGTGTTCAGCTCCAGATACGCATCCAGGCCATCACCGTCGGCAGTGTAGGTTGCGGCCTGCGGCGTATAGCTGACCTGCAAGCTGCAACTCTGCTGGGGAGCGAGGTTGCTTCCCGTGCACGTATCCAAAGAGATCACGAAGTTCGGCAGCTTGCTGACTGGATCGCTGTCGCAATCGTACTGGATCGTCGTATTGTCCGGGACAACGCCGGGAAACGGCGAATAGTTGGCCACTGTTTGCAGACCCGCAACTGCGCTGCCGAGGTTCAATGGGCGCGGAAGCGCGTTCACGCCAATTTTCACGCCGTTTGTGGCGTTCAGGCAGGGCGCGCTACTCAGAATCTGCACAGGATTCGCGCCGTAGTTGGTGAAAGTCAGGATTTGAGGAAGGCTTGACTCCTGCGGATTGACCGCATTCTCCGCCCCAAAATCGAGTTCCTGAACCGACGGCTGCAGGGCGCTCAGCCCAATGCCCGTGACGGGCACGGAAAACATAGTATCGTTGTCCGCGCTCAACGGGCTGTTAACCGTGACCGACGCCGTTAACGAGGACGGACATTGTGCGGGCGCGACCGCGGACGGCAACCAGGCACAACCCTCCTGCGGAGCAAACACAACCGTGATGACGCAAGACGTTGGATAACTGCCACCGAGACTGAAAGGCTGTTGGGTCTGAATCGCATTTCCGGCGCCGCAATTGTCGGCGAAGGTAAAATTGGGTTGGCCATTGAAGTCGGACTCTCCCGCGAATTGAGTCGTGTCCTGATATTGCGACAGACTCAGATTGTCGAGTTCCTGACCCGAATCGTTGGTCAGGGTGATGGTCTGCGTTGTCGCCGCCACATCCAGGAGTTGGGGGGGGAATATTACAGCAGCCGGGGAGAGCGTGATCGGTTGCTGGCACGCGTTTGTACTATTCAATCCCAGACAGATGTTGCCGGAATCTCCGGCGACAGTCGTGTCGGCAATGCTGCCCCCGCCCTTGCAAGCGTTTGTTTGCACCAGGTAGGAAGGCCCAACCCCACCCAGAATATAACCGCCCGGCGTGGATTCAAAGACAACGGGATTCACACCCGTAGTCGAACCTGCCGGTTCACCGATCTGTCCGATAATCGATCCGTTCGTCCCAACGATCTGCAGAATGACCGAACTGCCGCTGATTTGGCCGTTAACTGACGCAGTGGCAAAACAAGGATAGTCGCTCAGATTCGTTTCCGCGTCGTAAAAGCTCAAGGTGCCCGTGACGGTCGCGTTGCTTGCTCCGATGTTCGCCCCCTGAGTGAGTGACCCCGATACGGGGAAATCTTCATTTTGCGGAAACGAGTTCCCGCTCGTGCTATGAAAGAAACCCTGCAACGTTCCCGTCAGCGGCGGCACGAACACCGCGCTCCATTGCAGGCCGCTGGTTTCGGTGTATCCGCAGGCTGTTCCACCGCTAGGCGTAACCACGGTCGTTGAGGAACTGGAGGCATTGCCCTGTATCGTGGCCGGGCCGTTGGAAGTTGTGCTAAGCGTACCGTTCAGCGTGAACGTAATATTGTTCGATGGTGTACCGGCCACGTAAGTCAAGGTCACAGTCGTTCCGCTGATGGTTGCGTTGGTGAGCGCGGCCGTTCCGGCGTTGCATACCGCCGAATTAGACGACGACGAGGTGAGGGAGTAAACCGCCTGTCCCGTGTAGGAACCATCCTCATTCTGCAACAGAAAGCCGCCCAAAAGACCGGGGCCGAAGGTTGGATCGCTTTGATTTCCGTCGCTTAGTGGCGCAATCGTGAACTGCCAGTTGCCCGACAGCACTGCGCTCTGCTGCGGGTCGCTGGAACCGCCGCCGCCGCCACAGGCGGTAAGAGTCATCATTATTATTACAGCAACAGCGGACAGAAAAACCCTCCGGCATTTCCCATCCCGCCAAGCCGCGTATCGTCCACAAATCGATGGTAGTTGACGCATTCGCACTCTAGTTGACCCCTGTTCCGGTGAGGTTCTCTATAAGGAGCGTCTCCTCGTTTGGGTTCGTGCCCCCTGTCAAGCTCTCGTTGACGCTGAGCGTTGCGGTAACCGTAGATGGGCACTGGATTGACCCGGTCGCACAGGTCTGCTTTGGGTCAAAAATCACAGTAACCACACAACCCGGAGGCCCTACGCTGAGATCGAAAGGCTTGCCGTTCGATGGGGCGCCGCCTGGGCCGCAATTATCCGTTTCTAA
>Ga0302326_10021910_pt1 | contig 13085 bp, 8 predicted proteins | sample Palsa_T0_3_FD_202264 | JGI IMG/M metagenome (GOLD analysis project Ga0302326, IMG submission 202264) | Peat permafrost microbial communities from Stordalen Mire near Abisko, Sweden - Palsa_T0_3 | ecosystem: Environmental > Terrestrial > Soil > Palsa > Peat permafrost | place: Sweden: Abisko... | reverse complement strand
AGCTTGCGCGCGCCGAACGCGACCGTCTCCCCCGTCAGGTCCCTGATCGGCCACATCAGCCGGCCGCGGAACATGTCGATCAGGCCGCCCCGGCTCGTCCGCCTGGCCAGCCCTGACTTGATCATCTCGTCTTCGCTGAAACCACGGCCGCGCAGGTGCTTGACCAGCTCGTCCCAGGCGTTAGGCGAGTACCCGACGCCGAACCTGGTGGTCTCATCGAGGGAGAACCCGCGCTCCGCCAGGAACGCCTTAGCGGGGCCGCTAGACGACGCCACTACCCGTTCCATATAAAAGTCTTGAGCCGCAGTGTGCGCCTCGATCAGCCGCCGCCGCTGGCTGTGCTCCTGGCCCGGGACGTAGCCGCCCTGCTCGTAGCGGAGCTCGACGCCCGCGCGGGCGGCGAGCCGCTCCACCGCCTCGGTGAAGTCGAGGTGCTCGATCTTGCGGATGAACGTGATGACGTCGCCGCCCTCGCCGCAGGAGAAGCAGTGGTACAGCTCCTTGCCCGGCGTGACGTTGAACGACGGCGAACGCTCGTCGTGGAACGGGCACAGGCCCTTGAGGCTCCCGCCGCCGGCCGGCCTGAGCTGCAGGTACTCGCCCACGACGTCCGCGATGGGGGAGCGCTCGCGGACGGCGGCGATGTCTTCCTGACGTATACGACCCGGCATGGTTTCGAGTCTATGGCCGTGGACGGGGGCGAAGCGGCACGGTTCCCTGGCCGGCTCACCCGGGGTGATCATTGCCGGGCGGGCCGGCTCACCCTCGGGGAGAGATTAGCGGGCACGCGGCTCGGGGAAATCCCTGATGCGGTGGCCGCCACTGCAGGGGGAGTGAACCAGTGATCGATCAGCTTGTGCTCTGGGACATCGACGGCACGCTGCTCAACGCCGACGGGGTTGGTCGTGATCTGTACGACGTGGTGTTCGTACAGCTCTTCGGGCGTTCTATCGAGGCCTTCGCGCCGATGGCGGGGCGCACCGACCGGGCGATCATCCTCGAGACGCTGACCATGGCCGGCGTCTCCGAGCCGCGCCGGTACGTGGATCCGTTCATCGCCGGCCTCACCGCGCAGGCGCCGTCGGTGCGCTCGCTGGTGGCGGCGCGGGGACGGGCGCTTCCGGGCGCTTCCGACGTGCTGCGCGGGCTGCACGGGCGCGCGCACCAGTCCGTGCTGACCGGCAACATCCGGCCGGTGGCCGAGGTCAAGCTGGCCGCGCTCGGCCTGCAGGACGGCCTCGACCTGTGCATCGGCGCGTACGGGGACGACCACGAGGTGCGGGCCGAACTCGTCCACGTGGCCCGAAGACGGGCGTCCGCGGTGCACGGGAGGTCGCCGTCGGACTTCGGCGGCGCGTCCACCGTGGTGATCGGGGACACGCCGCTCGACATCGAGGCGGCGCTGGTGTCGGGGGCGCGGGCGGTCGGCGTGGCGACGGGCTCGTACTCGCCCGCCGACCTGGCCGCCGCGGGCGCGCACGCAGTCCTGCCCGACCTCACCGACGTCGACGCCGTCCTCCGGGCGCTCCTGCCGTAGGCATCTGACCGCGGGTTACGCGGCTGTTCGTCGCCCCGGGCCGTTTCATCGCCCGGGGCCGTTCACTGCCCGGGGGCGTTCACTGCTGAGGATCATTCGTCGCCCGCAGGCACGCGTTAACTCTTAGCGATTTTCGCAACAGTTAACGTACTTCTAGAAGTGGGAACGCACCGCAGGTGGGCGAGCAGGGCTGCAGGGAACCGGTGTAGCCGCGCTTGCGTAGCGCTGCGCGCACTTGGGCGGCCGAGGCGCACGGCGTGCGGGTGACGTCGGTCCAGCCGTAGCGAAGCGTCGACCCGGCGGTTGCCGCCGCGTGGTTGTCGCGGTCTTGGTCGCGGCCTTTCAGCTCGTCGGGATGGTATTGCTTGCCATCGAGCTCGATGATGAGCGCGTACTCCTCATAGCGCCGGTCGCGGAAACCCCTGCTGCCGTTCGGCTTGGTGAACGGCACCTGCTTGCGAGCCGGCGGGAGCCTGTGCGCCCGCTCAACATCGCGGTCGTAGCGGTACTCAATGACGGAGTGCGCGCCGCCCGCCGCGGCCACGATGATCTCGTCGAGGTCGGCCCGCCAGCGCAGCTTCCTTCGTCCGGCGACCTCCCGCCTCAGCCGCTCCTCGCTGGTGAGCTTCCTTCCGAAGGCGCCAGTCACGTACGCGATGAGGGGGATGGCGGGTCAGACGCCGCTGAGGGGGATGGCGGGTCAGACGCCCGCCAGGGGAAGGGCGGGTCAGACGGCGGTCAGGGGGATGGCGGGGTCCGCTAGGCGGGCGGGGTCGAGGGTGCGGCCGGAGCGGATGAGGGACTGGATGTCGTCGGTTACATTCCAGACGTTGACGTTCATGCCGGCGATGAGCCGGCCCGCGTTCAGCCAGAACGCGATGAACTCGAGGGCGGCGCTGTCGCCCCGGTAGACGACCTGGTCGTAGGTGCCCGGCGTGGGGAGGCCCGAGCACTCCATGCCGAGGTCGTACTGGTCGCTGTAGAAGTACGGCACGCGGTTGTACTCGACCTCCTGGCCGAGCATGGACTTGGCCACCGCCTGCCCGCCGTGCAGGGCGTTGGCCCAGTGGTCGAGCCGCACCCGGTGGCCGACCAGCGGCAGGTAGGAGTTGGCGACGTCGCCGGCCGCGAAGATGTCCGGGGCCGAGCTGCGCAGCGCGGCGTCGGTCAGCACGCCGTTGTCGACCTCAAGGCCGGCCGCCTGCGCGAGGCCGTCGTTGGGGGCGGCGCCGATGCCGACCGCGACGACGTCGGCCGGAATCTCGGCCCCGGAATCGGTGACCACCCACCCGACCGGCCAGCCCTCGTGGGAGTCGCCCGCCGCGGGCAGCTGGCCGGCGACCTCGGCCGGGCGGAACTCGGTGGTCGACTCGCCGAACCGGAACACCACGCCGTGCGCGCGGTGCAACTGCGCGAACTTCTCGCCCAGCTCGGGGCCGATCGCGCCGTAGAGCGCGGTCGGCTGCGGCTCGACGATGGTGACGGAGCTTCCGGCCTGCCGCGCGGCGGCGGCGGCCTCGAGCCCGATCCAGCCGGCTCCGATGATCACCACCCGCGCCCGCGGCGTGAACGCGGCCTTGAGCGCGTCCGACTCCGCCAGCGTCCGCAGGTAGAGCACGTTGCCCAGGTCGGCCCCTGGCAGCGAGAGCTTCCTGGCCGAGGCGCCGGTGGTGATCGCCAGCTTGTCGTAGGAGAGCCTGCCGCCGTCGAACGCGATCGCGCGGGCGGCGCGGTCGATCGCGGTGACGGCGGTGCCCAGGCGCAGGTCCACGTTCTGCGCCGGGTACCAGTCGGCCGGGTGCACGAAGACCGAGTCGCGTTCGTCCTTGCCGAGCAGGTAGCCCTTGGCCAGCGCGGGGCGCTCGTACGGGAGCTCGGCCTCGTCGCCGAAGAGCACGATGTCGCCGTCGAACCCCTCACCGCGCAGCGTCTCGGCCGCCTTCGCGCCCGCTAGCCCGCCACCCACGATCACGAATCTCGTCATTGCCGCCTCCGGAGCGTAAGCCATCGCTGCCGACGATAGCCCAAACCCCTACGTCAGGCGGGCGTGGGCTGCTAGGGCGGAGGTGTCGGTCAGGGACGCGAGCTGGTCGATGATCACGCGGCGGCGCTCGGAGTCGGTCGGGGCGGTGTCCCAGGCCGGCTGGAAGACGGGGTCGAGGGTGGCCGGCGCGCCGGCCTCGATGGCGAGCGCGAGCTCGGTGATCACCTCGCGTTCGCGCGCCTGCTGGTCGACCGCGGCCTGGCGTCTCATCACGTAGTGCGCCGCCACCCCCTTGAGCAGCGCGCACTCGAGCAGCTGGCGCCGCGGCACGACGAGGTCGGCCGTGTAGCGGGTGAGGCGGGAGGCGCCCGCGGCGGCGCGGGTGGCGTCCTCCGCCGCCTGGCAGAACCGGCCGACGAGCTCGCTGGTCAGGTTCTTGGCGGCGGCCAGGGCGGCCGGGCCGCCGTCGAAGCTGAACTGCCAGCAGTCCAGCTCCATGAGCTCGGCGAAGACCTGGTCCAGCTCCGCCGCGGTGACGTCCCACGACGGCGGGCAGTAATAGGTGCGCGCCACTGCGGCGACCACCGACCGTTCCGCCGGGTCGGCCAGGTTCTTGATCGACACCAGCCCCGCGTCCAGGCCGTCTTCGAGGTCGTGGACCGAGTAGGCGACGTCGTCGGCCCAGTCCATGACCTGCGCCTCCAGGCAGCGGCGGCGGCCGGGCGCGCCCGCCCGGATCCACCGGAAGACGGCGATGTCGTCGTGGTAGGCGCCGTACTTGGCGGGCAGGTGCAGGGTGACGTTCTCCGGCGGGTAGGCGGCGGACGGGCTCGGGCCGCCCTGGCCGGGGCCGTCGGATGCGACCCAGGGGTACTTGAGCGCCGCGTCGAGCGTCGCCCGGGTGAGGTTGAGGCCGGCTCCGGGTACCTTCGGCTCCAGGCGGGTGAGCAGGCGCAGGGACTGGGCGTTGCCCTCGAAGCCGCCGCAGGTGAGCGGGCCGCCCGGATCGGCCAGGGCGGCCAGCGCGGATTCCCCGTTGTGGCCGAACGGGGGGTGGCCGAGGTCGTGCGCCAGGCCGGCCGCGTCGACCAGGTCGGGGTCGCAGCCGAGCACCGCGCCCAGGTCGCGGCCGATCTGCGCGCACTCAAGCGAGTGGGTGAGCCGGGTGCGCGGGAAATCGGCCAGCCCCGCCCGCATCACCTGGGTCTTCGACGCGAGCCTGCGCAGGGCGGAGCTGTGCAGGACGCGGGCGCGGTCCCGCTGGAACTGGGTGCGCTCGGGGCGCTTGGGCGGCTCGGCCACCCAGCGCTCCGTGTCGTGCGACGTGTAAGTCACCTGTCCAGTGTGCCGACTAAGTCCGACAGTTCGCGCCAGGCCGCGGCAGTGTCCGCGAACTGTTAACGACGTTGTTAACAGTTCGCGGAGTACTGCGGCCCCCGTGGGTCGGGATCAGCGGGTGTCGCTGCCGCCGCTGGCGACGGCGGCGCGGCCCGCCTCCAGGCGGGCGATCGGGACGCGGAAGGGCGAGCAGGACACGTAGTCGAGCCCGGCCTCGTGGAAGAACCAGACCGACGCCGGGTCGCCGCCGTGCTCGCCGCAGACGCCGAGCTTCAGGCCGGGCTTGGTCGCCCGGCCCTCGGCGGCGGCGATCTTCACCAGGCGGCCGACGCCGTCCACGTCGAGGGTCTCGAACGGGGACTCGCCGAAGATGCCCTTCGCGATGTACGGCGAGAAGAACGCCCCCTCCACGTCGTCGCGAGAGAACGCCCAGGTCATCTGGGTCAGGTCGTTGGTACCGAAGGAGAAGAAGTCGGCCGACTTCGCGATCTCCCCGGCGGTGACGGCGGCCCGCGGCACCTCGATCATCGTGCCGATGAGCGCGTGCACCGCGGCGCCGGTCTCCTCGGCCACCTCGGCCAGCACCCGCTCGGCCGACTCCCTGGTGATCTCGAGCTCCTGCACGGTCGCGACCAGCGGGATCATGATCTCCGGGGCTGGGTCGCCGCCCGCCGCCAGGCGGTCGGCGGTCGCGTGCGCGATCGCGCGGACCTGCATGTCGAACAGGCCGGGGATGACCAGGCCGAGGCGGACGCCGCGCAGGCCGAGCATCGGGTTTTGCTCATGCAGGCGGCGGACCGCCTCAAGCAGCCGCAGGTCCTGCTCGCTGGCGTTGTCGCCCGCCAGGGCGACCTTGACCGACAAGTCCGTGAAGTCGGGCAGGAACTCGTGCAGCGGCGGGTCGATCAGCCGGATCGTCACCGGCAGGCCGTCCATCGCCGCCAGGATCTCACCGAAGTCGCCCCGCTGCAGCGGCTCAAGCGCGTCGAGCGCGGCCCGCCGGGCGGTGTCGTCGGTGCCTGCCAGGATCAGGTCCTCGACCAGCTGGCGGCGCTCGCCCAGGAACATGTGCTCGGTCCTGACCAGGCCGACGCCGCCGGCGCCGAACCGGCGCGCCCGCGCGCAGTCGGGGCCGTTGTCGGCGTTGGCGCGGACGCCGAGCCGCCGGGCGTCGTCGGCGTGCGTCATCAGCGTGTGCACGGCGGCGACGAGCGCGTCGGCGTCCGGTTCGAGCTCGCCCTCGAAGTACTGCACCACGTTGGAGGCGATCACCGGGACCTCGCCCAGGTAGACCGCCCCCGAGGTGCCGTCGACCGAGATCACGTCGCCCTCGGCCACGACCAGGCCGTCGGGCGCCGTGAACTGCTTGCCGGCCGCGTCGACCTCAAGCGACTCGGCCCCGCAGACGCAGGTCTTGCCCATGCCCCGGGCGACCACGGCCGCGTGGCTGGTCTTGCCGCCGCGCGCGGTCAGCACGCCCTCGGCCGCGATCATGCCGTGCAGGTCCTCGGGGTTGGTCTCGCGGCGGACCAGGATGACCTTCTCGCCGCGGGCTGCCCAGGCCACCGCGGTGGCCGAGTCGAAGACGGCCTTGCCGACCGCCGCCCCCGGCGAGGCGCTGATCGCCGTGGTGATCAGCGTGACGTCGCCGCCGGTGTCGAACCGCGGGAACATCAGCCGAGTGAGCTCCGCGCCGGTGACCCGGGTGAGCGCCTCGTCCAGGTCGATCATGCCCTGCCGCACCAGCTGGGTCGCGATCCTGAAGGCGGCCCCGGCGGTCCGCTTGCCGATCCGGGTCTGCAGCATCCAGAGCTTGCCGCGCTCGATCGTGAACTCGATGTCGCACAGGTCGCGGTAGTGGTTCTCCAGCGTCGCCATGATCGACAGCAGCTGGTCGAAGGCGGACTTGTCGATCGTCTCCAGGTCCTGCAGCGGCACCGTGTTGCGGATGCCGGCCACGACGTCCTCGCCCTGCGCGTTCTGCAGGTAGTCGCCGTAGACGCCCTGCGCGCCGGTGCCCGGGTCGCGGGTGAACGCCACCCCGGTCCCGCTGTCGTCACCCAGGTTGCCGAACACCATCGCCACCACGCTGACGGCGGTGCCGAGGTCGGAGGGGATGCGCTCCTGGCGCCGGTAGAGCACCGCGCGGTCGGAGTTCCACGAGTTGAAGACGGCCATCACCGCGAGGTCCATCTGCTCGCGCGGGTCCTGCGGGAACTCCCGTCCCGCCTGCTCGACCACGATGTCCTTGTAGACCCCGGTCAGCGTCTTCAGGTCCTCGGCGTTCAGCTGGGTGTCGCTGGCGGCGCCCTTGGCCTGCTTGGCGGCGTCGATCGCGCGCTCGAAGTGCTCGCCGTCGATGTCGAGCACGGTCTTGCCGAACATCTGAATCAGCCGCCGGTAGGCGTCCCAGGCGAAGCGCTCGTTGCCCGACTGCTTGGCCAGGCCGTCGACCGACTCGTCGGACAGGCCGATGTTCAAGACGGTGTCCATCATGCCGGGCATGGAGAATTTCGCGCCCGAGCGGACGCTGACGAGCAGCGGATCGGCCGGGTCGCCGAGCTTGCGCCCCATGCTGGCCTCAAGGGCGTCCAGATGCCTGCTGACCTCGTCGTCGAGGCCGTCGGGGACCGCGTCCTGTGCAAGGTAGTAGCGGCACGCCTCGGTCGTGATGGTGAACCCGTGGGGCACCGGCAGGCCGAGATTGGTCATCTCGGCCAGGTTGGCCCCCTTGCCTCCCAGGAGGTCCTTGAGGTCCTTGTTACCTTCAGTGAAGTCATAGACGAACTTCGGCACTGAACAACTCCTCGCGCCGGGCGAGCTCCGTTGTACGGACTGTACCCGGCTCCGATACGGTCTAAGAAATGTGACTGTACCCAATTACATACAACGCGACAATGGGTGTAATAGTGTGGTATTAAACACCATGTGGCCGCCGATTAAGCCTGCCTGACCAGTGGTTTAGACCGCTTCCCGGCCACTGGTATAGACCGCTGGTGTAGACCGTTGCAATACGCCAACGGCCTGACTTCGGAAATTTCAGCGGGAGAATTCAGAAAATCGCGCGCGACCTCAACTTGACGCATTCTTTACGTTCTTGCCCAACCACCCGCCCGGGGCCGGCCGCGTGACGACCGCCACACGGCGGCACGTTCACCCCGCTGCCGGCGCCGGTGGGCGGCAACGGGGTCAACCCGCTGGACTTTGCCTGGTAGCGGCGGATTCGCTCATTCGTCCACAATCATCGTGAGCGACTTCGCGAAAATTGCTGCCCCTGCCGGGGCAACCTGTTCCCGTCGGCGTCGTCTCCCCTTCGTGGACACACTGGACACAGATATCGACGCCTCCGGGCACCATCGCGGGCCGCCGGACGGTGACGCCGACGCCGCGCAGGCCGTGACCGCGCTCTACGACGCGCACGCGGTCGCCATGATCAGGATCGCGCTGATCATGCTGGGCGACCGCGCGGCGGCCGAGGACGTGGTGCAGGACGCGTTCTTCGGCCTCTACCGGCGCTGGCCCAAGCTCTCCGACCGGGCCAACGCGCTCACCTACGTCCGGTCCTCGGTGCTCAACGGCTGCCGCGACACGCTCAAGCGGCAGGCACGGCGCGACCGGCGGGACCGCGCCGCCGCGCGGTCCTGGCAGGACGTGGGGTCGGCCGAGGCGCTGGCGCTGATCGGCGAGGACCAGCGGCGCATCCTGGCCGCCGTCAGGCGGCTGCCCGGCCGGCAGCGCGAGGCGCTGGTCTGCCGGTTCTACCTCGACATGTCCGAGGAAGAGACCGCCCGCGCGATGGGAATCAGCCGGGGCACCGTCAAGTCCGCCACCTCGCGCGCCGTCACGGCGCTCGGCCGCCTGCTCAAGGAGGGGCAATGCTAGAGGAAGAGACCACGCTGACAGCGGAGACCGCGCGCGCGATGCGGGAGCTGGCCCGCACCGTCACCGACGCCCCGCCGCTCCGGCTGGCGCCGAGCCGGGGAGCCCGCGCGCCCCGGCCGGCCCGGCCTCGGCCTGACGGGCCGCGCCGGTGGACGCTGTGGGCGGTGCCGCTCACCGCGGCGGTCGCCGTGATCGCGCTCGCGGTCGCGCTGGTGACGATCAGGGACCTACCGAGCGGACGGGTGGCCCCGCCGACCGCCCCCGCGTCCTCGCCCGCGGCCGGCGTGCCCGCCTACTACGCCGCGCCGGAGCTGCTCTGCAAGACGTGCGGGTCGACCCGGCTGGTGGTGGGCGACACGTTCACCGGGAAGCAGCTGGCCGCCTTCCCGCCGCCCCGCGGCACCATGTTCGAGGCCGTCTCGGCCGCGGCGGACGACCGGACGTTCGTCGCCCAGACGGTGGAGTACCCGATCGCTTCGAGTCAGCACGTGATGTGGTTCCTGCTGACGATAACGCCCGGTGCCTCGACTCCCGCCCGGCTGACCCGGCTGCCCATTCGCGCCACGCCCGCGGACGCGTATATCGGGACGATCGCGCTGTCGCCGTCGGGGCGCGAGCTTGCGGTGGCGTACCAGTACCACCTCGCGCCGCCCGGCCGGACGGTGCTGCAGATCTACTCGGTGGCGACCGGGAAGCTGCTGAACAGCTGGTCCACCACGGACCAGGATGCCACGCTCGGCCCCGTGGGCTTCCTCCCCTACCGGGACAGCAACAACCTGCTGAGCTGGGTCGACGACGGCAGCGCGCTCTCGTTCACGACGTCCGGCTTCAGCGGCCTCAAGCCTGCGGGTAGTCGTGTGGGCGCGGTGGAGCACGTTGCGGTGCGGACGCTGAACGTGGCGGCGCGAGGCGGTGATCTCATCCGCGACAGCCGGGTGGTGTGGTCGCAGCAATATCCGGGCGGCGCCTGCGACGGCTCCACCGCTGCGCAGCTCACGGCGGACGGCCAGACGGTCGTGTGCCCGGCGGGCTCCACGTTCTATCGGGATCCCAGCGGAAAGCGCGAGGTCTTCCCGCTGGCATGGCTGGCCTACCAGCTCGCGGAACCGAAGGCGGCCCGCACCCTGGGCAAGTTCACCGTCTCCACGACCGGCAGGGAAGCCGAGGCCGTCACCTCCGTGCAGTGGGCCAACGGCTCAGGCTCCACCCTGATCGTCGCCTGGCTGCTCGAATGGAACGCGTCCTCCGCCCTCCACGTCGGCCTGATCAGTCACGGGAGTTACACCCCGGTGCCGACCCCGCCCGGCATCTCGCTCGGCGGCTCGGCGGACGTCGCCTGGTAGCGGCGGTCAAGCGGGCGGTGGCCGGCGAAGCCACGCGTGCGTTCGGGAGATCATTGGCGCGCGGGCCGGCGCCCGCTGGCGCGCCGCCTGGCCCGCCTGGCCCGCCTGCTGACGGCGGGCTAGGCGGCGGGCCGGCAATATTCCGGTTGGGTGGAGGTTCGGACCCGGGTCAGTTACGCGGCATGGTCAACCGGGATAATGGGGACGGAACGCCGCTTACGCGCTGGAGGTTCCGATGGCGACCATTGGGCTGCTGCATCCGGGGGATATGGGGGCGGCCGTCGGCGGCTGCCTGGTCTCGGTCGGGCACGAGGTGCTCTGGGACCCGGCCGGGCGGTCGCGCGCCTCGACCGGGCGCGCGCTGGCGGCCGGGCTGACCGGGGTGACGTTCGACGCCCTGATCAAGCGGCCGGAGGTGATCTTGTCGATCTGCCCGCCGCACGCCGCCCTCGACGTCGCCGGGCAGGTGGCCGGGGGCGGGTACGCCGGGATCTACGTGGACGCCAACGCGATCTCGGTCGCCACCGCCGAGCGGGTCTCCGGGATCGTCACCGCGGCGGGCGCGACGTACGTTGACGGCGGGATCATCGGCCTGCCGCCAGAGACGGCCGGGCACACCCGGCTCTACCTGGCCGGGCCGCGCGCCAACGAGGTGCGCGTCCTGTTCGCCCGGTCCGCCCTCGACGCGCGGATCGCCGAGGGCCCGCTGTACGCGGCGTCGGCGGTGAAAATGGCCTATGCGGCCTGGACCAAGGGCAGCTCCGCGCTGCTGCTGGCCGCCCGCGCCCTTGCCCGGGCCGAAGGCGTGGAGCGGACCCTGCTGGCCGAGTGGGCGCTCTCCCAGCCCGCCCTGGCGGCCCGGTCGGAGGGCGCGGCCACCGCGGCCGCCGCCAAGGGCTGGCGCTGGGTCGCCGAGATGGACGAGATCGCCGCCTCCATGACCGCGGCCGGCCTCCCGCCCGGCTTCCACGAGGCCGCGGCCGACATCTACGACCGCGCGTCCCAGGCCGACGCCCCTGCCACCCGCCGCCCCGCCCTGCCCGAAGAACCCGCCTCCACCCTAGACACGGTCATCTCCGCCCTCATGTAACCGCCCCGCCCCAGCCCAGCCGTGGCTGGGCCTGATGGACAGCGGGCGACGTTCGCGTGGCTGGCATGCCCGCCCGGGCGGTCGGTCGAGGCAGTTGGCGTAGCTGACAGGCACGACGGAGCGAGCGCGATCAAAACCGGGAAACAGCAGCCCCACTGCCAGCACGAGCCAGAACCGTAACAGGACTCGGCCCGACGTAATCGCCCATAAATATTATTGTGTGTAGTTAAGGGCGTATAGTGCCACAAACTACACACGATGATGCATTTGCCCGGGATCGAGGCAGCGAGCGGCCAGCATCGGGCGACAGTTGCTTGGCCCGTTGGCCGAGCCGACCCGGAATGAGTTACGACCGAGGCTGATGTGACCGCGAGGTCAAGGCGCGGTGCCTTACCAGAACCGCTGGCCTCTCCACCAGAAGCACTCTGAGCCGGCGAGGACTCGCCGGGGTTTTCGGTTTTGACCTAGGCTCGCGGTTTGATCGAGGTTCTCGGTTTGATCTACCAGAGCGGGAGCCGCTCGGACAGGTAGGCAGGCAAGGCGTCAATACCGACCCGCTCCTGAGTCATCGTGTCGCGCTCGCGGACGGTGACGGCCTGGTCCTCGAGGGTGTCGAAGTCGATCGTGACGCAGAACGGGGTGCCGATCTCGTCCTGGCGGCGATAGCGGCGGCCGATCGCCTGGGCGTCGTCGAACTCGGTCGTCCAGCGCTTGCGCAGCGCTGCGGCGATGTCGCGGGCCTTGGGCGACAGGTCGGCGTTGCGGGACAGCGGCAGCACCGCGACCTTGACCGGGGACAGGCGCGGGTCGAGGCGGAGCACCGTGCGCTTCTCCAGCCTGCCCTTGGAGTCCGGGGCCTCGTCCTCCGAGTACGCGTCGAGCAGGAACACCAGCGTGCCCCGGTCCGCGCCGGCGGCCGGCTCGATGACGTAGGGGATGTACCGCTCGCCCGACTCCTGGTCCAGGTAGGTGAGGTCCTGGCCGGAGTGCTCCTGATGGGTGGTCAGGTCGAAGTCGGTCCTGTTGGCGATGCCCTCGAGCTCGCCCCACTCCGCGCCGACGAAGTCAAATCGGTACTCGATGTCGAGCGTCCGCTTGGCGTAATGGCTCAGCTTCTCCTTGGGGTGCTCGTACAGCCGGAGGTTGTCCGGGTTCACGCCAAGGCCGGTCCACCAGTCGAGGCGCTGCTTGATCCAGTACTCGTGCCACTGCTCGTCGGTGCCGGGCTTGACGAAGAACTCCATCTCCATCTGCTCGAACTCGCGGGTGCGGAAGATGAAGTTGCCCGGCGTGATCTCGTTCCTGAACGACTTGCCGACCTGGCCGATGCCGAACGGGACCTTCTTGCGACTGGTGGTGAGCACGTTCTTGTAGTTGATGAAGATGCCCTGCGCGGTCTCGGGCCGCAGGTAGGCCAGGCCCGACTCGTCCTCCACCGGGCCGATGTAGGTCCGGAGCATCCCGTTGAAGTTCCTGGGCTCGGTGAACGTGCCCTTGTTGCCGCAGTGCGGGCAGGCGACGTCGTCGAGGCCGCCCGGCGGGACATGGCCGTGCTTCTCCTCGTACGCCTCGATCAGGTGGTCGGCGCGGAACCGATGGTGGCAGAACTGGCACTCGGTCAGCGGGTCGGTGAACGTGGCCACGTGGCCGCTGGCCTCCCAGACCTCGCGGGCCAGGATCACCGAGGAGTCGAGGCCGACGATGTCGTCGCGCTCCTGGACCATGTAGCGCCACCACTGGCGCTTGACGTTGTTCTTCAGCTCAACGCCGAGCGGACCGTAGTCCCACGCGGCACGCAGACCACCGTAGATCTCACTGGACGGATAAACGAATCCACGTCGCTTGCTGAGGTTGACAATGGCGTCGAGACGGTCGCTGCGTAGGGCCATGTCAAGTGAGCTTATGAGTCGG
>Ga0302326_10021907_pt1 | contig 13087 bp, 13 predicted proteins | sample Palsa_T0_3_FD_202264 | JGI IMG/M metagenome (GOLD analysis project Ga0302326, IMG submission 202264) | Peat permafrost microbial communities from Stordalen Mire near Abisko, Sweden - Palsa_T0_3 | ecosystem: Environmental > Terrestrial > Soil > Palsa > Peat permafrost | place: Sweden: Abisko... | reverse complement strand
CAGCTCCAGGGCTTGGGACGGTATGCCAGCAGGTCCAGCGGGCGGACGGGAACGGGAAATCCTGACCGCCATTGTCGAAACATTTATCGCCAGCGGAGAGCCGGTGGGATCGCGCACGCTTGCCCGATCGAGCCGCGAGGGGCTAAGTGCGGCTACGATCCGGAATGTGATGGCGGATCTGGCGGACGCGGGATTTCTGGAGCAGCCGCATGCTTCGGCGGGGCGCGTGCCTACGGCGGAAGCTTATCGTTATTATGTCGAGCAGCTTAGTGGGGAAGCGCATCTTTCGCATGAGAATCAGAGCATTATCGAAGGCACTTTGACCGGCGTCACCGACGTGGCGGAGTTCATGGAACGGACTTCGCATGTGCTGTCGCTGATCTCGCACGGCGTCGGAATAACGGTGGCTACGAGCGGGCCGCGGAATGCGCTGGAGCATGTTTACTTTTCGCGGCTCGGGGATCAGAAGGTGCTGGCGGTGGTGGTCACGCGCTCGGGAGTGGTGCGCGATCGGGTGCTGCGGCTGGATATTCCGCAGGGCGACCTGGATTTGGCGGCGCGCTATATCAATGAAAATTTTCGCGGCTGGACGATGGGCGACATGCGCGCGGAGCTGGCTCGGCGGCTGGAGCAGGAGCGCAACGAGTATGACCGACTGATGAAGTCGATTGGGCAGCTCTATCAGCAGGGGGCACTGGCTGCAGCGGACGACGCGCAGACGGTGTTTGTGGAGGGCGCGGCGAACCTGGTTACGAACCTGGGAACGAATCAGGCGACCGGGCAGGAAGATCGGCAGCGGCTGCAGGATATGCTGCGGACGCTGGAGGAAAAAGAAAAGGTTGTGAAGCTGCTGGGGGCGTATCTGGATACTCGGCAGGAGGCGGTGCGGGTGGTGATTGGGCTGGATGAGGCATTGCCTTCGTCGTCATTGCAGAATTTTGTTCTGATTGGAGCTCCGGCTCGGGTGGGCGGAGAGGTGATGGGGTCGCTGGCGGTGATCGGACCTACGCGGCTGGATTATCAGCATACGATGTCGGCGGTGTCATACATCGCGCGACTGTTTGACAAACTTTTGAATGAATCGGAGTAATGAGCAGTATGGCTAAACGGAACGGAAAAACCGATGCACGCTTTCTGGAGAAAGACGACCTAGAGCACGAGCTTCCGGCCGGGGAGGGCGAGGACGTGGCAACGTCAGGCGTAAATGACGGCGAAGGCGCGGCGGAGACGGAGAAACTCAAGGCGGAACGGGATGCGCTGATCGATCGTCTGGCTCGTCTGCAGGCGGAGTTTGATAACGCACGCAAACGCGCAGTGCGGGAGCAGCAGGAGTTTCGGGAGTATGCGGCGGCGGATGTGATCAAGAATTTTCTGCCCATGGTCGACAGTTTTGAGCTGGCGCTGAAGGCGAGTGGCGATGCGGGCGACTTCCGCAGTGGGGTTGAGCTGATTTATCGGCAGTTTCAGGATGCGCTGCAGAAGATTGGAGTGCAGCCGATTGTGGCGGTGGGGCAGGTGTTTGATCCGCGGGTGCATGAGGCGATCGAGATGGTGGATACGAGCGCGGTTCCGGATCATCATGTGCTGGAGGAGTTGCAGCGCGGGTATAAGTATAAGGAGAAGATGCTGCGTCCGGCGATGGTGCGGGTGGCGCGGAATAACGGGGGATAGCGCCCCCGCGGCTAAGGCCGTTTTCAATTTTGCTGTAATTACGGCGCAGGTGAAGTGGCGCCCCTTCAAAACAAGATCTTGAAGAGTGGGGGAGTTTCTGGCGGCTAATACTAAACGTGATTATTACGAAGTGCTCGGGGTTACGCGTACGGCTACCGACGTGGAAATCAAGAGCGCGTATCGCAAGCTGGCGATGACGCACCATCCTGACCGGAATCCTAATAATCCCGATGCGGAAGATAAGTTCAAGGAGATTACGGAGGCGTACGCGATTCTGGCCGATGGCGAGAAGAGATCTCTCTATGACCGCTTTGGGCATGCTGGGCTCGGCGGCGGCGGCGGTGGTGGTGCGGCGGGGTTTGATCCGGCTATCTTTCAGGATTTTGGCGACATTTTTGGCGACATTTTTGGATTTGGTGGCGACATGTTTGGGCAGGGCGGGCGGCGGCGCAGCCGGGCTCAGCGTGGGGCGGATCTCCGCGAAGACCTGAATCTTGAATTTGATGAAGCGGTGTTTGGCGCGGAGAAGCAGGTGAATGTACGGCGGCATGAGACTTGCGATTCGTGCCGTGGAAATGGCGCCGCGCCGGGGAAAGCTCCGGTGGCATGCAAGGCGTGCAACGGGCGCGGGCAGGTGCGGTATCAGCAAGGTTTTTTCAGCATTGCGCGTACATGTCCGACTTGCCAGGGAGCAGGGAGCGTGATTACGGATCCTTGCCCGAAGTGCAAGGGCGAAGGACGTTCGCTGCGGGAGCGCGTGGTTGAGGCTAAAGTGCCGGCGGGCGTGGAGGACGGTACACGGATACGGTTCACGGGCCTTGGCGAAGCGGGCGGGTTCGGTGGCCCGGCGGGTGATTTGTATATTGTTTTGCACGTCAAAGAGCATGCGTTCTTTGAACGCGAGGGGAACGACTTGCATTGCGTGGTTCCGATTTCGTTTCCGCAGGCGGCTTTGGGCACGGAGATCCTGGTGCCGACGCTGGAGGGGGAACACAAGCTGAAGGTGCCGGAGGGCACGCAGTCGGGAACGTCGTTTCGCATACGGAATAAAGGAGTGCCGGTGCTCAATTCGCATGGCAAGGGCGATCTTTATGTCGAGGTGCGAATTCAGACGCCCGGGAAACTGAGTAAGCGGCAGCGCGAGTTGCTGGCGGAGTTGGGGGAGTTGTCTCAGATAGAGAATAAGCCGGAGAACCGCTCGCTGCTCGGACGGGTTAAGGATATGTTTGTTTAGGACAGTTCTCAGGTTCCGGTTCTCAGTTCTCGGCAAGATCTTCTGGTCCTATTCATTCTTTCCCGCATTCCAATGGATGAGTTTCTACTGAGAACTGGGAACTGAGAACTCATTCATGACACGCCGACGTTGGATTGCTGACGAGGTTTCGGGTGACACCGCTGCTCTGGTGGGAGAACATGCTGCTCATCTGGCTCGCGTCCTGCGGGCTGAAATTGGGCAGGAGTTCGATATCGCAACCCGGGATGAGGTTCGGCGCGGAACTATCACTACGATCTCAAGTGATCGTGTCGAGTTCACGCTGGGTGCGACTCACGCCCTCGATCCGAAAGCGCTTCGCGACACTCCTGAAATTACTTTGGCGCTCGCTATTTTCAAGTTTGATCGGATGGAGTGGGCACTGGAGAAGTGCACCGAGATTGGAGTGGCTCGAATTATTCCTGTCATCGCGCGGCGGAGCGATGCTCGTCTGGTTGCGGCGGCCGGGAAGCGACATGAACGCTGGGTGAGGATTGTTCGTCAGGCGGCGGAACAGTCGCGGCGGGCGGCGGCTCCGGAGATTGCGGATGCGGTCAAATTGAAGGATCTTGGGGACGCGGTTTCTGGTGAGTCTCGGACCCGCGTGGTTCTGGCTGAGACTGAAGAGGATGCTCGGCTGGGGGATATTTTGCGATCGCGTTCAGGTGATGTGGCGCTCGCGGTTGGTCCTGAAGGCGGATGGGCCGATGCGGAGCTGGCGTGGTTTCACGATGAGGCATGGACGGCGGCTTCGCTCGGCGACACGATTCTCCGAGCCGAAACCGCCGCGATTGTGGCGACTGCGCTGGCCTTTGAAGCGGTGCGGTGATTCGCTGGTGGATTGCCGGCCAGCCCCTAAAGGGGCGTCGTTTTCTAAGAGCTTGCGGCATCGCTAAAGCGATGCCCTGATACGAAGCGATCCGTGCGGTAGTCAAGCGGGCGGCCCGACGTCTGTTCGGGAGACATGTAGGCGGGCGTCCCATGACCACGCCAATTTGCGTGCGGCTGTCCGAGGTCATCGTGGCATCGCTGAGTTTCGCGGCAAGATTCGCGGCGCGAATATCTTTCGCTAGTCCGAAGTCCAGCACCTTGACCCGCCCGTCGTTCGAGACCATCACATTGGCAGGCTTAAGGTCGCGATGCACGATGCCTTTCTCATGTGCCGCCGCCAGCGCATCCCCCAGAGCATTCGCGATCTCGACAATCTGCTCGAGGCGAAGCCCACCTGCACAGATGAGGCGATCGAGCGCCTGACCTTCGACTAACTGCATGGTCAGGAAGTGGACGCCGTCGCATTCCTCGACCGAATAAATGGTGACGATGTTGGGATGATCGAGTTGGGCGAGAGACTTGCCTCGCGACGAAAGCGCCCCAGCCGCTCGGGATCCTGCGCCATTTCGGCGGGCAGGACTTTGAGGGCTCCGTCGTGGCCGAGTTTCGTGTCGGTGGCGCGATAGACTTCGCCGATTCCACCGGCGCCGAACGGCGACTGGATTTCATAGGGGCCGAGTTTTGTCCCGGGAGTAAGAGCCATCCGTGCGCGCAATTATAGACTGCGCAGCAGGTTGCACGGGGATGGCAAGGATATGGGGTGTGTCGTCGGCAAACCTTCCCTTGCCCGGCAGTGACGGTGATCGACTTTCACGGGCCGACCTCTCAGGATCTCTTTACCTGGTGCAACTTACCTAGTCCAACTTACCTGGTCCAAGAGCGCTTTCCCTCAAGGAGTACACGGAGGCCGATCTGAAAACGATCGGTCTGGGCCGGAGGTCGATGATTCCCGAAGACTTCAACGAGTTCGGGGAAAGCGCCGGTGGCCATTTGCGCCGCGGCAAATTCCAAGTCAATTGTCGTATCGTCGGCGGCTTCGCGCAGAGCGTGACCGAAAACGAAATCATCGACCATGGCGAGCAGCGTGAACTTCTGTTCACTTGTCATTTTGGTTTTGGCGAGGGCCTGCAGGCATTGCTCCATATGGCGCATTGCATTCAGCCCAGGAGGCGCCGTCAGCATAGCGGAGAGCGCCCATGGATGACGAAGGAAGAGCGCGTGAGTACGGGTTGCGATTTCCGTAAGGGCATCTTGCCAACCTTCAGGAATCGACGGCATGAGGGCTTCGCTCATGAGCGCGTCGTCCATCACCGCGATCAAATCGTCCTTGGTTTTTACGTAGTGGTACAAACTCATCGTCCCTACGTTGAGCTTCCGCGCCACGCGGCGCATAGAGACCGCTGAAAATCCTTCCGCATCGGCGATCGCTAAAGCGGCCATGGCTATTTTCTCGCGGCTCAGGTGCGACTTTTTGTTTGACATTCGTACAGCGTACTACTAAATTTGTTCGTACGATGTACGAAACGTCCGTAATTGTTGCCGGGGCGGGACCGACCGGGCTGACACTGGCCCTCGATCTCGCGCGCCGGGAGATTCCGCTCCGTGTTGTCGACGCAGCCCGAGAACCTTTCCGGGGATCGCGCGGCAAGGGAATTCAGCCACGGACGCTCGAAATCTTTGATGATCTCGGGGTAATCGACTCGATCCTTCGATCGGGCGGGCCCTATCCGAAGCTTCGAATCCATGCCGGCCCGCTCTCTTTCCGTGCGGGGTCGTTAGGGTCTACCAAACCATCGACAGAAAGCGTTCCTTATCCAAATCTATGGATGGTTCCTCAGTTTCGCACCGAGGAGATCTTGCGAGAACGTCTTCGCACGTCCGGTGTGGAGGTGGAATTCGACACCCCTCTCGCGACGTTCATGCAGGATAAAGACGGTGTACAGGCTGAGTTCTCAACGGGAGAGTCGGTCCGGGCTGATTTCCTGGTTGGGTGCGATGGGGGACATAGCACGGTAAGAAAGGCATTGGGCCTGCGGTTTGAAGGCGATGCGCTGGATGAGGAACCGAAACTGGTGGCAGATGTAGAGGTTGCAGATCTTGACCACCGCGATTGGCATCTCTGGCCCTTCGCCAAGGGCGGAATGATTGCACTCTGTCCGCTTCCGGGGACTTCGCTCTTTCAACTTATTTCAAAGGCAGAGACGGCTGCGGCAGGAATCGAAGATATCGTGCATCGAACCACGGGCCATCACGTCCAGCAGGTTGCCTGGAGTTCGATTTATCGACCTGCAGTACGCATGGTCGATCGTTATCGCGTGGGGCGTGTTTTTCTAGCCGGCGACGCCGCCCACGTCCACCCGCCAACGGGAGGGCAGGGGCTCAACACGGGCGTGCAGGATGCTTACAACCTAGGTTGGAAGCTCGCTCATGTCATACGGGGAGGACCTGATTCCCTGCTCGATACGTATGAAGCGGAACGCCTTCCTATCGCCGCCGCGGTACTCGGTTTGAGCAAACGGCTTTATCAAACGAGATCGATCAAGCGGGGTGACGCGACGAACCAACTCGCGCTGCACTACCGGACGAGTCCGTTGTCGTCGGGCGACACATTCGGAAAACTGCGACCGGGAGATCGCATGCCGGACCTCCGACTTACGGATGGGAGCAAGCTGTTCGAACAGCTCAGAGGGTGTCATGCGACAGAGTTGACCACCCTTGAAGGCCCCCGAATCTTGATTCGGCCCGACGGGTACATCGCGCACATCGGTTCGAAGCACATCGGTGAGTATGCGGGTACTCCCACCCGGGTGGTTCAAGGCGCACTGCCTGAGTCCAGCCACTGATAGCCACTGATAGCAGGTGTCACAACTGAGACCAGCGCAACGCGTGAGTCTCCTTTGGTTACTACTATGAAATCAATAACTTCCGCGTTTTGAAGGTTGGAAGATTATCTGCGGCGCCATCCCCGGGGGAAGCGCCTTCGCTGGGCTGGGAGCGCCGGACAAATAGGGGGTTCTTCGACTACGTAGCTGCTTCGCTTCGCGAAGCGGCTACTCCGCTCAGGACGACATTCTATTGGGCATTGGATCTACGAGGAAGCATTCCCAGGTAGGTGTGCGGAAAAGCACACCCCCGGCATCTGGAAAGAATCCCAGCTGGTTAGTTAAGCGCTGAAACCTGCGCTGCCTTATACTAATCAATTACCAATGCGGCGACGGTTCTCCCAGGTACTAATGTATCGTTTTCGTTTGCGCCTTCTTTGGCTGTTAGTTCTGTCGATGGCGAGTGTTCCGCTGGGCGGGTGTCTGTTCCGGACGCGTACCCTCGACCGCCAATTGTCGAACCAGCCTCTGAAGACAGCGCCCCAACAACAGCTGATCGACTACGTCAACACTCAGGCCGCCAAGATCCAGTCTCTGCAGGCCACGGTAGATATTGACGCTTCCGCGGGAGACACCAAGAACGGTCGGATTACGGATTACAAAGAGATCCGTGGCTACGTGCTATTGCGCAAGCCGTCTATGCTCCGCATGAAAGGGCTGCTGCCAGTGGTACGGAATACGGCCTTCGACATGGTGAGCGACGGAGATGAATTCAAGCTGTGGATTCCTCCGAAAAACAAGTTCGTCATCGGATCGAGCAAGGGCGGTTCCGACAATGGCGACTATCCGCCTGACAAGCGCCTGGAAAACATGCAACCGCAGTACATTTACGATGCGTTTCTGATACCGGAAATCGACGGGGACGAGGCCGTGCTGGACAACGGCTATGAGACCGTACTGGACTCGAGGCGGCATCGCGTGGAGCAGCCGAATTACAGCCTGCTGGTTATCCGCAAGGGTCCTCAGGGCGCCTACCTGTCGCGCAAGATCGATTTCAGCCGAGTCGACCTGCTGCCGTACCGGCAAAGGATCTATGACCAGCAGGGAAACGTCGCCACCGACGCCCACTATCGTGATTACAGAGACTACGACGGTACCACTTTTCCGAGTCTGATTCAGATTGAGCGGCCACGGGAGAATTACGATATTACGTTGAGCATGGTCAAACTTGAAATCAATAAAGCCCTTACGGATGACCAGTTTGCGTTGGAGCAACCAGCCGGGGCTGAGGTAGTCCACCTCGATCAACCCACCGCCAGTGTGCCGAAGCTATCGGATAGCCAAAGCAAGTAGCGTTCTAGGCAATTCTTGGCAATCAGCTTCTGAGAAATGACATGATGAATCGCATGATCGTCGGGAATCTGGTGCACAGGCCCTTGCGCTCGCTGATCAGCGTGGTGGCGATAGCGCTTGAGGTCACGATGATCCTGCTGATCGTGGGCCTCTCCCTGGGAATGCTGCAAGACAGCCGAGCCCGGACCGCCGGCATTGGAGCCGATGTGCTGGTATTGCCGCCCGGATCTTCGTTCATCGCCGGTTTGACGGGAGCACCCATGCCGATCAAGATCGGAGATGTGCTGGCTAAACTGCCCCATGTCACTAGGGTTGCCCCGGTGGTCACGCAGATCAGTTCGGTGGGTAGCCTGGAGATCATTGCGGGTATCGACTTGCATTCCTATGAGACCTTGTCCGCCGGGTTCCACTATCTGGAAGGCGGGCCTTTTCAAGGGCCCTTCGACGTGATGGTTGACGATCTTTCTGCCCGGTCAAAGCATGTGAAGGTGGGCGACACGATTGAGATTCTGAACAACAAGTTCCGCGTCTGTGGCGTCGTGGAACGAGGCAAGGGCGCTCGCAAATTTATTCCGCTGAGCACCATGCAGGATCTGATCGGCGCGAAGGACAAGGCTACCATTTTCTATCTGAAGCTCGACGACCCGGCCAATGCCGACGCGGTGGTTGATGAGATCAAGCATGTACCGGGGATGGAGCGGTACGTGGTCAACTCGATGGCATCCTATCTGGCCATGATGACGACCAGCAGCTATCCGGGACTTTCGACGTTCATCGACGTCGTGGTCGGCATCTCGGTGGTTATCGGATTCATAGTGATTTTCCAGGCCATGTACACAGCGGTAATGGAGAGAACGCGGGAAATAGGCATTCTGAAGTCAATGGGGGCGTCCAGGCTCTACATTGTCAACGTGGTGCTCAGGGAAACCGTGCTGCTGGCCATGGGCGGAATCGTGCTCGGTATTGTCGTGAGCCTGGCGGCTCGCGTGGCCTTGGCCCAGAGATTCCCGCTGCTGCAGGTGGTGGTGGACGGGGGTTGGATCGTGCGCGCGACCCTGATTGCGATCGCCGGGGCGATTGCCGGCGCACTCTATCCGGCGTTCAAAGCGGCTCAAAAGGATCCCATCGACGCCCTAGCCTACGAATAGCGGAGAAAATCTCCGTTAGTTTCGCTTTTATTTCCCCTGCTGGCCGGAGATTCAATTCCCAAATTATTTTTCTTCACAATTTTCCTCGCAAATCTGCATAGAATGCACGATACTGCCCGTGAAACTGTGCATGCTATAATCACGCGCCGTTCGCAAATGCAGGTGCAGTTTCGCGGCTAGTTGTCCTAATTTCTCAGGCTGCGTACGCATTGCGTGCGTGACCGCAAATACTACAGGAGGAGATATGCGCTTCGATGATCCGACCCTCTATGGTCGGGACGATGAGACGGATGAATACAGCGACAGCGGCGCCTACGGCGAATCGCTGGAACAGGACCTAGACGAAGAGGAAGAGGAAGAAGAAGAACCCGTCCTGGTGGAGGTGGAGGAAGAGGACGAGATCATTGGGCGGCCACCGGAGCGCGAACCGGCCCCGGTAACGCCGTCGGGCGGCGGGGAAAGTGGGCCACCGAAAAAGAAGGCGCCAGCCAAGAAAGCGGCAGTAAAGAAAGCTCCTGCGAAGAAAAAGGCGGCCAAAAAAGCGGTCAAAAAAGCCGCCAAGAAACCGGTCAAAAAGAAAGCGGTCAAAAAGAAAGCGGCCAAAAAGAAAGCGGCGAAGAAGCCGGCCAAGAAAGCGGCCAAGAAAAAAGCGGCCCGCAAGAAAGGCCGCCGTTAACCGGTCGTTCAACGGAAGTCGTTTGCGATGGCGGAGCCGGTTCTGTTTTCCGGCTCCCGCTACTCATTGATTTCCCTCGGTCACGATTGCTTCCGCTTCAATTTCCAACAGCATCTCTGGAAAAACCAGGGCAGTAATCGCCAGCATTGTGCTCACGGGACGAATGTCGCGAAAAAACTCTCCGTGGGCTTTCCCCACCTTTTGCCAGTCCGCGATGTTGGTCAGGAATACTCGTGTGCGGACTATATCTTTCATGGACGCTCCCGCCCGCTCCAGCGCGCGTTCCATGTTTTTGAAGATCTGAATCGCCTGTGCATAGGCATCGCCGGGTATGATTTTCCCGTCGTCTCCAGTTGCGGTTGTACCTGCAACGTGAACGTACGCGCCAATACGAACCGCTCGAGAGTAACCGACGATTGGTTCCCACACTGTCCCGCTGGAAATATTGATTCGCTCCATTTCGCCTCCTTGTTCCAGACTTTTCGTGTAAATAAGTTGGAGCAGCCGTGTCGATGTCTTCAGTAGATCATGTAAGCAGATTCGATGGATCATGTTTTTCGATTTGTAACTATAAGTTAGCAATCGCGCCCATCGGCTGCCAGTAATTGGCCGCAAACCCCGCGCCCAGCAAGTGCTTCTAAGGACACTAGTGGCTCGATAGTGCTCTTGCATTCGATACCAAATCGCGGTATCTAATGCCCACGGCTTATTGTTCCGATAGGAACAATAAAGGAGCCCGGTCAGGGGGAAACAAGGCCATGGATATGATTCCGGAAAAACATCCGCTGCAGCAGCTCTTTCTTGAACTGGTCGGACGTCATTATGCCCAGGAGCTCGGGATTCGCGATCCGCAACTGGTGAACTACGTTGCGCACCTGCTCTCCGAGTTCTGCGACGCCGAACAGTTGTTGAAGATCCACGATATGGCGGGGAAGCCGTTGAATGACGTGGGCGAGATGTTGATCGAGTCCGATCCTATTTACGGACCGGCGCCATCGTTCGACCGCGAGCGGGAGGTGCGCAAGCACATTGGGGACTACACGCTGTTCTATGCCGGCATGTTTCCGGAAAGCATCAACCACTATCGACTGCGCCGCCAGCGAGTGGAGAACTTGGTGGATTGGGTGAGAGCTGGAAAAGAAAGTTACTATATCGTCTCGAAGTTCGAGCACTTCGAATATACGAAGGTGGCGCCACTTTTCGCGCAGCTCTCACAAAGGTTCGAGCAGTGCGTGTACGGGCTGAATCTGGTGAAAAACGAACTTGAAGTGATGCAGCATCCGATCGCGCGGAGAACGACCGAGTTATTGATGTAGTTGGAGTGTGGTGACGGGGCGGAGCTCCGCTACCACACAATCAGGTCCGCGGTCGCACCAATCGCCTGCCGGCGATTTGAAATTTCCCTTCCAGCACAATTTTGATCGCTTCGCTATAGGCGATGTGTTCCTGCTCGAGAATTCGAGCGCCGAGCGTGTGCTCATCATCGGAGTCGAGCACGGATACGGTCTTCTGCACGATGATCGCGCCGTGGTCCAGTTCTTCATCCACGAAGTGCACGGTGCAGCCGCTAATTTTGACGCCGTAGGCGAATGCCTGCTGTTGTGCTTCCAGCCCCGGGAATGACGGAAGCAGCGACGGATGGATGTTCAGAATTTTCGCCGGAAACTGCTGCACGAACCAGGGTGAGAGCAGGCGCATGTAGCCGGCAAGGCAGATAAGATCAACTTTGTTTTCCCCTAGCGCGGACACTACTTCGCGATCGTGCTGCTCGCGCGGTTTGCCTTTCGATGAAATGACTAGCGCATGGAAGCCGCGCTGGCGGGCGGTCTCAAGGCCAGGAGCGTCGGCACGGTTCGAGATCACGACCGAAATGCGGGCATCGGGTAGGCGGCCAGCCTCGATGCTATCGGCGATGGCCACGAAATTCGAGCCCCGTCCGGACAGCAGAATGCCTAGATTCTTCATTGCGGCCTAGGGTACAGGGACTCTCAAGTTCTGTCACCCGAGCGAAGCGAAGCCGAGCGAAGGAGGAACCGCAAGTCCCGGCAAACATTTTCGGGTGAATAGGCGTCCGTCGCTTCGCTCGGGATGACAATTCTGCGCAGGTGTTGCCAGAAGTCGAAAGCAGAAGACTGGAAGCCGACTTAGCTGAACACAACCTTGCGATCGCCCTTGGCGATACGGCCGACACTATAGAATTTTTCTCCAGCGCGCTCCAAAAGCGTCTGCGCTTTCTTGAATTTTGCGGCGGGCACCACGATCAACAGGCCCAGGCCCATGTTGAAAGTGCGGAGCATCTCATCTTCAGCAACGTTGCCAAGTTTCTGCAAGTGTTCAAAGAGCAGTGGCACCGGCCAAGTGCCGAGTTCGATCACGGCCGACGTGCCCTTGGGCAGCACTCTGGGGAGGTTCTCGGTGATGCCGCCGCCGGTAACGTGCGCCAGGGCCGCGACACATTCGCCCGCAATCATTTTTCGGATGATCGACCAATAGCTGCGATGGGTGCGCATGAGCTCGTTACCCACTTTATTCTTGATCTCGCTGACAAATGTGTCCAGAGAATAGCCCGCGACTTCAAAGAGCAGCTTGCGAGCCAAAGAGTATCCATTGGTGTGCAGGCCATTGGAAGGCAGGCCGAGCACACAATCCCCCACTTGCACGTCTTTCCCGCTGATGATGCGCTCGCGCTCGACGACTCCGACAATGAAACCGGCAAGGTCATACTCGCCGTCAGGATAGAAGCCCGGCATTTCCGCTGTCTCGCCGCCGATCAAGGCGCAGCCGTTATGCTTGCAAGCTTCGGCCAGGCCAGCCACAACCTTTTCCGCAACTTCCGGGTCGAGTGCGCCTGTGGCCAGATAGTCCATAAAAAACAACGGAGTCGCACCCTGCACCGCAATGTCGTTCACGCAGTGATTGACCAGGTCTCCGCCGATCGTATGGTGCATTTTCATTTCGAAAGCGACCTTTAACTTGGTTCCCACGCCATCCACGCTCGAAACCAGCACAGGATCCAGGTACTTCTTATCGACCGCGAATAACCCGCCGAAGCCACCAATCTCGCTCAGCACTCCCTTGGTAAAGGTTTTGTGGGCCAGATACTTGATCCGCTGCTTGGTTTTGTTACCGCGATCAATGTTGACGCCGGCATCAGCGTAAGTGATCGAACCGCTCGGTGTATTGGAGTTCTGAGCCACTTGTTCAGTCCGTCACTACAAGGGTGGAGAGGTCTAGTGCGTCTGCGAGCCGGTAGATACGTTTCTGGACGCAACAAATTCTAGCACGATTAGAGTTGGCTACGGAGGGACTGACGCGACTGACGAAGCGTCCGATG
>Ga0302326_10021906_pt1 | contig 13087 bp, 11 predicted proteins | sample Palsa_T0_3_FD_202264 | JGI IMG/M metagenome (GOLD analysis project Ga0302326, IMG submission 202264) | Peat permafrost microbial communities from Stordalen Mire near Abisko, Sweden - Palsa_T0_3 | ecosystem: Environmental > Terrestrial > Soil > Palsa > Peat permafrost | place: Sweden: Abisko... | reverse complement strand
CGAGTTCGAGAACGTGCTCGCTGCGCACTTCTTTGTCAGTAACTTCGTTCCATGCGCCGTCGTTGAAGATGTTGCAGTTCTGAAGAATTTCCACGTAGGCGGCGCCGCGATGCGCGGCGGTTTTGCGCAGCGTATCTTTCAGGTGATTCATGAAAACGTCGACGGAGCGGGCGACGAAGGTGGCTCCGGCGCCGATGGCCAGCGCCAGCGGATCGAATGGGCGGTCGGCGGTGCCGAACGGAGTGGATTTCGTTTTCTTGCCGATTTCGGATGTGGGCGAATATTGGCCCTTGGTGAGGCCGTAGATGCGATTGTTGAACATCAAAACTTTGATGCCGACGTTGCGGCGCAGCATGTGAATGGTGTGATTGCCGCCGATGGCCAGGGAATCGCCGTCGCCGGTGGCGACCCAGACTTCGAGATCGGGGCGCGCAATCTTAATTCCCGTGGCGATTGCCGGCGCGCGGCCGTGGATCGAGTGGAAGCCGTAGGTGTTCATGTAGTACGGGAAGCGGCTGGAGCAGCCGATTCCGGAGACTACGACGAATTGCTCGCGGGGAATCCCGAGCTCGGGGAAGACCGATTGCACGGCGTTCAGGATGGCGTAATCGCCGCAGCCTGGGCACCAGCGGACTTCCTGGTCGGTCTGAAAATCTTTCTTGGTGTAGATAGGTAGTGCTGTGGTGACCATTGGTTCGTGTCCTTTATAAATCTGGGCTTCGCTTAAACCCACTGGTTCAATTCAATTATAAATCAAATTCAAATCAAAAACTTTTGCCCGACACCACTAACCAAGCAGCTCGTCGATCTTGGCTTCGATCTCGGCCTGCTTAAACGGGCGACCTTGAATCTTGCTGAAGCTTTGCGCGTCAACCAAATATTTGGCGCGCAGAATCATGACGAGTTGGCCCAGATTCATCTCCGGCACGAGAACCGTGCGATAGCGGCCCAGGACTTCGCCGAGATTGCGCGGAAGCGGATTCATGTGGCGCAGGTGCACGTGGCCGACGCGGCGGCCTTTGGCGCGAGCGGAATTCACGGCGGCGGTGATTGCGCCGTAGGTGGAGCCCCAGGCGACGATCAAAAGATCGCCATCGGGATCGCCTGCGGCCACGACGTCGGGCACTTCGGCGGCGACGGCTTCGACTTTGGCGGCGCGCAAGCGAACCATTTTCTCGTGGTTCAGCGGTTCGTAATTCACGTTGCCGGAGCCGTCCTGTTTTTCGAGGCCGCCGACGCGGTGTTCAAGGCCCGGCGTGCCGGGAATGGCCCAGGGCCGCGCGAGCGTTTCGGGATTGCGGCTATAGGGCTGGAAATTATCGGGATCGCTGGCGAAGTGCGTGTGGAATTCCGGAATCTCCGAGACGTGCGGAATGCGCCAGGGCTCCGCGCCGTTGGCAAGATAACCGTCGGAGAGAATGATCACCGGAACCATATACTTCAGCGCAATGCGGCTGGCTTCGACGGCCATCCAGAAGCAATCGCCGGCGGTGGCCGGGGCGAGCACGGGCACGGGCGCTTCGGAGTTGCGGCCGTAGAGGGCTTGCAGCAAATCGGCCTGCTCGGTTTTTGTCGGCAAGCCGGTGGACGGGCCGCCGCGCTGGACGTTGACGATCACCAGCGGCAATTCGACGGAGACGGCGAGGCCTAGAGCTTCGGTCTTGAGCGCCATGCCGGGGCCGGACGTGGTGGTGATTGCCAGATCGCCGGAAAACGATGCGCCGATGGCCGAGGTGATGGCCGCGATTTCGTCTTCAGCTTGAAACGTGGTGACGCCGAAATTTTTGTAGCTCGAGAGTTCATGGAGAATGTCGGACGCGGGCGTGATCGGATACGAGCCCAGGAAAAGTTTTAGTCCGGCGCGCTCCGCCGCGACCACGAAGCCCATGGCGATGGCCTGGTTGCCGCTTAGATTGCGATAGGTGCCCGGCGTGAGTTTGGCGGGCGGAATCTCGTAACTGATCTGGAAGGCCTCGGTGGCTTCGCAGTAGGAATAGCCGGCGCGCAGCGCGCGCTTATTGGCTTCCACCAGCAGCGGCTTGGCCTTGAATTTTTCTTCGAGCCAGCGATAGGTGGAATCCATGGTGCGGTTGTAGAGCCAATAACACATGCCCAGCGCAAAGAAATTCTTGCAGCGGTCCATGTTCTTGGCGTCCATGCCCAAATCTTGCAGCGCCGCGCGCGTGAGGCGCGAGAGTTCGACCGGGAACACGCGGAAGCTATCGAGCGTGTGATCTTCGAGAGGATTCGCGGTCATGCGCGCCTTGCGCAGATCGGTTTCCTTGAAGGCGTCGCTATTGACGATCAGGATGCCCTTGGCCTTCAGATCGGCCACGTTCATTTTCAGTGCGGCGGGGTTCATCGCCACCAGCACGTCCACGGCGTCGCCTGGCGTATACACGGTGCCCGAAGCGAAATGAATTTGGAATCCGCTGACGCCGGGCAAGGTTCCCGCGGGGGCGCGAATCTCGGCGGGATAATCGGGGAAAGTCGCCAGGTCGTTGCCGTAGAGCGCGGTGGTATTGGTGAACTGATTGCCGGTGATCTGCATGCCGTCGCCGGAATCGCCGGCGAAGCGGATTACAGCCTGGTCGATCTTTTCGCGCTTGTGCGCGTGAATCTCGGGGTCGGTCAGCGTTGCCATGATGTCGGAAGTCCTCTATCCGTTAGATGATGTTAACCGCTCTACAGTCGCTCCCGGAATGGAACTTGCGTCCTAGCGAGGACGCGGTTCCGTTCGAGGTGCGCAAACTAAAAGGATAGCATAAGCTGCCGCCGCGGGAGCCGCAAAACCCGGCGAGGTATACTGTAAGTGACGGGCAATAAAGGCAACGGAGTTGAAAGCGCGTCATTTGCGGCACGGCGACCTGGTTGCGAATCACGAACAAAACGCAGATGCAGGCGAACGGCGCTGGATTCGCGGCGGTATTTCGTGTAATGTAGATGAGTAATCTCCCGCCGGCGCACTTCATGCTGTTCGGGCTGCAAGCAATCAAGTTGGAGGCCGCGTGAATCAACCCGCCGTAGGTGTGGTCCATCCCTGGGAACAGCCGTTTTGGAAACCGGCGAAAGGGAAATGGGGGGTTCTGCTCTATCTCATCATCATTCACGTTCTTGCGGTGATCGGAATCATTCTGTATCCGGTGCCGAGCCTCAAGGTATTCCTGATTTCTCTGAGCATCGCGGCGCTGGGCGGGTTCGGCACCACGGTTTGTTATCACCGCCTGCTGGCGCATCGCACGCTCAAGCTCAATAAAGTTGTGGAACACATTCTGGTTTTTGGCGCGATGTTCAGCGGCGGCGGCGCGCCGGCCAGCTGGGTGGCCTATCATCGCCACCATCATTCGCACGTGGAAACGCCCAACGATATTTCGAGCCCGAAGCAGGGCGGCTTCTGGTGGTCGCATTTGCGCTGGCTGTATCAATCCGAGCAGGCCGATAAGCAGCGCTGGTGTCCGGAGCTGACGCGCGGCTTTTACAAAGTTTGGATGTTCACCGAAGCGCCGCTGCTGATTTTTTCGATTTGCTTCGGCATCATCTGGGGATGGCAGGGGTTTTTCTGGATCGGCGCGATGCGCCTGGTGTACACGCTGCACATGCAGTGCTTCGTCAACAGCATCACGCACCTGGGCCACGAAGAAGAGGGCGATTCGAGCAAGAATCTTTGGTGGCTTGGTCCGCTGCAACTCACCGCGTGGGGCGAAAACTGGCACAAGAACCATCACTCGAATGCCGGTTCGGCGCGCCTGGGCCTGCACTGGTGGCAACCGGACATGGGCTGGTATTTGATTGTGGCGCTCGAATCGGTTGGCCTGGCCAGCGGCGTGAAGCGGCCGAATATGGCGCGGATTAACGGCCAAACGGGTTCGTGAACGCGAGCAAGCGATTTCATCTTTCGGACTAATTCTTTCATACTCAGTCCCTATCTTAAGCAAGACATAAAGTAGTCCGGCCCTTGCCTGGATCTCTTTCGTACAGTCGCGTTCCGCCAGAAGAGCACTCGTGAAATCGCAGGTGCACCGATGGAGTCCGGGAAAAATAATCCGCGCACTCTAAGGAGCATTACATGACGGGACCGCGCACGCGCGCCGCAATTGTGTTTTTTGTGTTGATCCTTTTCGGCGTATTCGTGCGGGCGCCGAAAGCGGGGCCGCGTGCGCAGACCGAGCAGCAGACCGAAACGCAGCCGGCGACGAGCCAGCCCTGGGACGCCGGTACTCGCTATCCCGACTGGGAAGCGCCGAGCAATCTTACCGTAACCAACGATTGCAAGAAGGGACACACGTTTTCGATTACCGCCGAGAACGCGGACTTCCTCGATCTAAAGGGCGTGAAGGAAATTACGGTTCCGGGCAAGAAATCCGTGCAGATTCCCGTGCGGTTCCACACCGACGGCATGGCACCCGGAGACTACACGGGACAAGTGACTGTGCTGTGTTTGGACTGCAAGGAAATCCCACCGTGCGTGCAAGATCGAAAGCTGCTTTCGCCGCACATTGTGGTGATTGCGAAACCGGAGAGCGCGGCGCCCGCGCCCGCGCCCGCCGCTCCCACGACGCTCGAGGAGACGCCGCAGACGCCGACGGCGCCGCCGGACTGCAACACGCCTGCACACAATTGCGATGAGCTCCAACATGAAATGCAGGCCAAGCTGGCGGATTGGGAGAAGGCTGAGGCTGCGTACACCAGTGCTCGCAACAACGCGCTGGACCTCGACGAGGATGCGGACGACGACTGCGAGGATGCGCAACAGAAGAGCGACTTCCTGGCGGACGCGAACGACGTAGGGGCGTATCTAGGGACGGACGAGCAGTATCAATCGATATTGGACGAGGTCGATGAGGCCTGGTCAAAATGCCTGCAGGCAGACGACGATTGGCAGGCGGCGGAGGCGAAGGCGGACGAAGCGGCAGTGGCCTCGATCCTGGCTCGGGCTGCGTACCACGCGGCCGAAGACGCTTACCAAAAGTGTGTTGAAGCTGCGCGGAATGGGTGTCCCCGCCGGCCGTTCTCTCTGCCGGACGAGCCGCTTGGTCCCTGGCAGCCCTGGCCGGAGGAACCAACGACCAGCAGCGCCGCTCCGACGGGCGGAACTCCCAAGAAATCCAATACGCCGGTATTTCCGCCGCTCGTTCTGCCGAAGCCGAAGGTGGAAACGCCTACGACGCAAATGAAACCTCCGTGTCCGGTGAACGCCGACGATTGCGAGAGCCTGAGGCGAATTTGGAAACAGAAGGACGCGGCAGCCGCGAGCGCGCAAGCCGATGCCGATGCAGCGTTGGCGTACGCCAAATCGGTCGGTAAGGCCGCAGGGGACGCCGCGATGGCGGCCCTGGGCGACAAGGCTGGCACGAGCGTGCAAGCTTCGGCCGCGGCGATGGCGATTGCCGCGGGAGCCCAGGCAAACGCGGACAACTTGCAGAAATTGGCCGATCAGGCCAAAGCCGCCGCGGCCGCCGCAAAACAAGCATACGACAATTGCGCGAAGGCACTCGCGGAATGCACCAGAAAGCAAAGGGCCGCGGCTACCGGCGGGCCTCCGCATACGAAAGTGAAGGGCTGCGCGCCGTTTCCAGAAAGTTGCGATGGATATAAGGCGCAGTACGATTTCCTGAACAACGCGGCGGCAGCGGCGCAGGCGCGGGCCGACCGCGCGAAGGCGCAACAGGACTTGAACAACAAGCAAGCCGACGGTCTGCAGAAAGACGCCAAGACCGCGCAAGACTTCGCCAGTTGGCAGACGTCGCGCGCTCTGGATTGGCGGAACATGGCGGGAGAGATGGCTGCGATCGCCGCGCGCGATTTGGAAATTCGCAATCAGTATCCCGCGGGGAGTGCGAGCTGGAATTCCTGGAACGAGGCGTCGCAATCGGATCTGAAGGAATCGCAAGCGCGGACCGCGTACGCCAACCAGTTGGAAGCCACGGAACTGAAATACGACATGGAGGCGACGAGGTTGAGTACCGAAGCGGCTCAATTGCGGAGCGCGACCAGCGATGCGCAGGCGATTGCCGACAAGGCCAAAGCTGCTGCCACAGAGATGCTATACATTTGGAAGGCGTGCGAGGCGCGCGAGCAAGAATATTACGAGAAGTGCGCGAAAAAAGGCGCGGCGGGCGGAACCCCCTAGAGTGCGCGATGCGCGGCCGTTGCTGGCTGGCGCGTGATTCGATCCGGGCGCCCGATTAGAGTGAGCGCGTAAAAATTAAAAACGCGTTGCCGCTGCGAATCTCGCAGACCGGCAACGCGTTTTTTTTTCGTGCGAAGTTGGTTAGGCTCTTTTCAGCAGGCGCGTGATGGCGACGAGGATCACCGCTCCGATGAACGCCACGATGATTGCTCCCAGGGCTCCTCCGCCCGGCCAAATTCCCAGCTTTCCGAAAAGCCAGCCGCCGAGATAGCCTCCTATGATTCCGAGGAGCATATCGACGATAATTCCGTATCCGCCTCCACTCATCACTTTACCCGCGAGCCAGCCCGCGATCAGTCCAACGATCAGCCATTCAAATATGCCCATTGCAGGTTCCTCCTAGATTTGAAGCGGTGTGCGTCCCTATTGCGACCCCTTCTTAGAACTCTTGCCTGGCGAATGTCAATATGGAGGAAACCGATCGAAGGAAACCGAGACCGATTGCGACGAACGCGCTTTACATTCGCCTTCTATTCGCCTAGAATATTTTTGTCTGGAGGCGCGCGATGACACTTACCAAACGGCAGAAGCAAGTGCTGGATTTCCTGGTGGGATTTCACGATAAGCACGGTTATTCGCCGAGCTTCGAGGAGATGGCTCGCTCGCTGAAGCTGACGTCGCTAGCGACGGTGCACAAGCACATTTCGACGCTGGAGCGAAAGGGCTTCATTCGCCGCGGCTACAATCAGAGCCGCTCGATCGAAGTGCTGCAATTGCCGAAGCCGGTGCGCGAGCAGGTGATCGAACGGCACGCCACGGATCTGCCGCTGCTGGGGCGCATCGCGGCGGGCCGTCCGCTGGAAGCTGTGGAAGAGAAGGAAACATTTTCGCTGGGGGAATTTGCGCGCGGCGACAATCGATTTGTTTTGCAGGTGAAGGGCAATTCGATGGTGGAAGATCACATTATGGATGGCGATTTTATTGTGGTGGAGCAATCGCAAGTGGCGAATTCGGGCGAGATTGTTGTCGCGCTAGTGGGCGGCGACGATGCCACGTTGAAACGCTTCTACCGCGAATCGAATGGCAAGATTCGATTGCAGCCCGCCAATTCCGAAATGCAGCCGATTGTGGTGCCGGCGCAGGACGTGAAGATTCAAGGACGCGTGGTGGGAGTCTTGCGCAAATACTGAGCTGTCTGCCTTGTTGTGGCGGCGCGCGCTCCTGTGTGGAACAGCGAAGGCGCGCCGGCCGTGTACCAATCGCGAACACGCCGCCGAAGATTTTCTTGTAGCATCACACTCCCCGACATAAATTGAGCGCCACCCCGGTCCGGCTGTCACACTACGTGGCGCCGCATACCGACCGAGGAGGGCCCATGTGGGGGAATAAGAAGGATGCGCTGGGAGCGAATCCAGCCTCGCAACAAAATCAAGACAGCACATCGAAATCGGCTTCGGCCATTGGGGAGGGAACGGGCATGAGCAGTGACGCGATTCGACCTATCAGTGCGGCACCGGCGGGCGCAACAGCGCGGCTTGGTGCAAGCCTGCACGTCAAAGGCGAAATCACCGGCAACGAGGATCTGCACATCGACGGCAGCGTGGAAGGCACGATTCATCTCGACGATCGCAAGCTGATCGTGGGCGCGAGCGCGAAGCTCACCGCCGACGTTGTGGCGCGCGAAGTTGTGGTGTTCGGCAGCGTGAAGGGCAATCTTCGCGCGAAGGACCGCATCGAGATCAAGAAAGATGGCTCGGTGGTGGGCGATCTGACGACCGCGCGGATCATGATCGAAGACGGAGCCTACTTCAAAGGCGCGATTGAAATCGACCGCACCGGCTCTGAAATCGAGCGCGATTTCGCCAAGCCAGCCTTCGTGCGTCCGGCCGTTGCGGCTCCCGCGCACGCAGCGAAGAACGTAAGCTGATCGTAATTTAAATTGCGCGCGGCCCGTCGCGCGAAGCGCGGGCCGCCGCGTATAATTGCGGTCGACTCGCGCAGCGCCCGAGCCGCGCCGAAACGCATGCACCATCTTCTCTCCTTCCTCGACGACGCGCTGCAAAACCACTTCGATTGGCTGTGCTTCTACGTATTTTTCGCGCTGGCGCTGGCTTTTCCGCGCCTGGGGAATTTTGCCTTCGCACCGATCGAGCGAATTGGATCGCGCCTAGCGGCGCACAAGGGATTCTGCGTCGCCGCGATTTCGCTGGCGGCGATCGTGATTCGTGTGGCGTTCCTTGGCGTGGATTACGTGCCCGTTCCGCTGGTGCACGATGAATTCAGTTATCTGCTGGCGGGAGATACGTTCGCGCACTGGCGCCTGACCAACCCGACGCATCCGATGTGGATTTTCTTCGAGAGCTTTCACACCATCCAGCATCCGAGCTATGCCTCGAAATATCCGCCGGCGCAGGGCATGGTTTTGGCGCTGGGACAAATCTTCGGGCATCCGTGGATTGGAGTGCTGCTCAGCGTCGGCGTGATGTGCGGCGCGGTGCTGTGGATGCTGCAAGGATGGCTGCCGGCGCGCTGGGCGCTCTACGGCGGCGTATTGGTGCTGCTGCGCTTCGCGGTGTTCAACGATTGGGTGGAAGGTTACTGGGGCGGCGCGGTGGCGGCGATCGGAGGCGCGCTGGTGATGGGCGCGCTGCCGCGCATCATGCGCGCGGCGCGACCGCGCTACGCGGTGTGGATGGGATTGGGCGCGTCGATTCTGGCGAATAGCCGGCCTCTTGAAGGATTGATTTTTTTTGCGACGGTGATTGTGGCGCTGGGGCTGTGGATTCGGAAGCAGCCGGCGGCGGATCGCGCGAACATTTATGCACGCGTCGTTTTTCCGATGGCGGCGGTGCTGTTGGTCTGCGCCGGTTGGATCGGCTATTACAATTGGCGCGTGACGGGCCACGCGCTGCTATTTCCCTACGTGGTTTACCAGCGTACTTACGATCCGGAGCCGTTTTTCGTTTGGCAATCCAGACGGCCCACGATGACTTACAACAATCCGCAATTCGCCAATTTTTACAACGTGTGGGAGCCGCAGCAATTCGGCGGCGGCTGGGACGACATCATGGATGCGACGGGAGTGAAGATATCGGAGTTCTTCAATTTTTTCTTCAACAAGGAACTGGCGCTGGGTCTGCTGGGAATTCCCTGGGTGCTGTGGCGCGACCGGCGCAAACGTTTTCTGGGCGCGCAATTCGGCGTTTGTCTGGTGGGAATGCTGTGCGTGATCTGGTTTTGGCCGCACTACGCCGCGCCGCTGATGGGCACGACGTTTGCGCTGCTGGTGCAGGGCATGCGCCGCGTGCGGCGATGGCGCGTGCGCGGATGGCGCGTGGGGTTCGGCCTGACGCGCGCGGTGGTGCTGGTATCGCTGGGCTGGATCGTGTCGCAAGTGCAGGGCCTGGGGTCCACGCCGTTTGAGGTCAACGATTCGACCGTCTCTGTGTTTCAGCGCGACTACTTCGATTCCCAATTGCAAAACGCGCCGGGCCAGCAACTGGTGATCGTGCGCTATGGGCCGCAGCACAATCCCAACCAGGAGTGGGTTTATAACGGCGCGGATATCGATCACGCGAAAGTCGTGTGGGCGCGCGAGATTCCCGGCGTAAGCATTCAGCCGCTGCTGGATTATTTTCGTGGGCGCCGCGTATGGCTGGCTCAGCCGGATGTGACTCCGCTGCAGTTGACGCCCTACGCGCCGCCGGCTGCGGCGAGCCGGCCCGCTGCGGACGGCCAGCCAAGCGCTGCGCAAGCGCCGAACGCAAGAGCGACGGCGCGTTGACAAACCCTGCGCTGTCCTTTATCTTTAGTTGTTTGTCTTTCTAGGGAAGGGTGTCACCGAGGCATGTCTACATACGTACCGAAGGGCCGAGAGGCTGAAGCGATCAGAGCAGGCGCCGAATGGTTCATCATTGATGCTTCCGGGCGTCCGCTGGGGCGCGTGGCCGCGCAAGTGGCGCGCATGCTGATCGGCAAGGATAAGCCCAAGTTTACGCCGTTCATGGATTGCGGCGATCACGTTGTGGTGATTAACGCGAATAAAATGGTGATGACTGGAAACAAGCTGGAGCAGAAGATTTATCGCCATCACAGCGGATTCCCCGGCGGATTGAAGGAAGTTCCGGCCAAGCGTTTGCGGCAGGACCGCGCCGATTGGATGATCCGCGAAGCCGTTCTGGGAATGCTGCCGAAGAATAAACTTCGTGCGCGCCGCGCTCGCAAGCTCCGCGTTTATTTGGACGAAAAGGGACTGGCCCGGCACACGGGGCAGAGTCCGAAGCCGCTCGCGTTTTAATCGCATCGGCAAAAATTTCGTTTTGGCGGGAGCGCCCATGCCCGGCGAGGTTTCTTCGCGCGGCGCACAGGGCGTGACGCAGCAACAGCAGTGAAAAAGATCGAGGAGGGAAGTTGAGCGAGACCTCACAGCCAATCGAAGCGAGCCGCGCCGAACGGCCGACCGCGAAGACCAAATTTTACGGCACCGGGCGCCGCAAAGAAGCCGTGGCCCGCGTGTACATCCGGCTGGGCTCGGGCACGTTTACCGTGAACGGCCGCCCGCCGGAAGATTATTTCCGCAACGTGGCCTGGCGCACGCGTGCGACCGATCCGCTGAAGTTTACCGAGACCACGAATCAATTCGACGTGAAGGCTTCGGTGCTCGGCGGCGGCGTTGGCGGACAGGCTGACGCGGTGCGCATGGGCTTGTCGCGCGCGCTGGCGGCGTTCAATCCGGAATTGCGGCCCGGCTTGCGCAAAAATGGTTTTCTGACGCGCGATTCGCGCATGCGCGAACGCAAGAAGTACGGACAAAAAGGCGCACGCAAGCGTTTCCAGTTCAGCAAGCGCTAAGCGCTCGCGGCGGATTCTATTTCGATCTCCGGCTCGCGATTTGAGCCGAATTCACGGCCGGCAAGGAACCGGCAAGAGGGTGTTCGGCGGACGGGCGAATTTTCCGCTTCGCCGTGAAACATCCAATCTACTAAGGAGGAAATTTGGCAGTCGAAATTACCATGAAGGAGCTGTTGGAGGCCGGGGTGCACTTCGGCCACCAGACCCGCCGCTGGAATCCCAAGATGAAGGAATACATCTTCGGCGAGCGCAACGGGATCCACATCATCGATCTGCAAAAAACTTTGAAGATGTTTCGCGATGCCAGCCGTTTCGTCGGCGAATTGAGCGCGCAAGGACGCGTGATTCTGTTCGTCGGCACCAAACGCCAGGCGCAAGGCGCGGTAGCTGAAGAAGCCAAGCGCTGCGGAATGTTTTACGTGAACCACCGCTGGCTGGGCGGGACGCTCACCAACTGGGCCACGCTGCAGAAATCCATCAAGCGCCTGAAAACGCTGAAGGCCATGATTGAAGACGGCCGCATGGCGCAGCTCTCGAAAAAAGAAGCCGCGCGCCTGGAGCGCGAACTGAAACATTTGAACCAAAATCTTGAAGGCGTGGAGAATATGACGGCGCTGCCGGACGCGATGTTCGTGGTCGATTCGCACGCCGAAGCCATTGCCGTGCGCGAGGCGCGCCGCATGGGCGTGCCCGTGGTGGGCATCGTGGATACGAATTGCGATCCCGAGCAGGTAAATTGGGTGATCCCCGGGAATGACGACGCGCTGCGCGCCATTCGCCTGTTCACCTCGAAAATTTCCGACGCCGTGGTGGAAGGGCGTCAAGCATTCGAGCAAACGCAAATCGCCGAAGAGAAGGCCACTCAAGGCGGCGCAGCCGATGGCGACGCCGTCGAGTACGTGGACACCAGCGCGTACGAAGCCTACGAAAAACAGGAAGGCGATTTCGCCGAGCCCGGCCAAGAGGGCGCTGATGTTCCAGCCGACGCGGCTGCCGACGTTGCGACCGATGCCGCGCCTGACGCCGCCGCTGCGCCGATCGCGCCGGCCACAACCACAGAGACGCTGGCAATTCCCGCAGTGCCGGAAACGCCGGAAGTGAATCGTTAGCTCCCAAGGCTCAGCCATGACCACGACACCCGACGCAGCACCCAGTCAAGTGAATGTGCCCGCGCAGCTCGTGAAGGATTTGCGCGAACGCACTGGCGCGGGCTTTGCCGATTGCCGCTCGGCGCTGGTGGAATCCGGCGGCGATCTTGAAGGCGCCATCAACGTCTTGCGCAAAAAGGGCCAGGCCGCGGCCGCGAAGAAAGCGCAGCGCGAAGCCAGCGAAGGCCTGGTTGGCCACTACATTCACGCCGGCGGCAAGATCGGCGTGATCGTTGAAATCAATTGCGAATCCGATTTCGTTGCGCGCACGGATGAATTCCAAAAGCTCTGCCACGACGTGGCCATGCATGTGGCCGCGCTCGATCCGCGCTTTGTGCGCCGCGAAGAGGTGACGCCGGAGATTCTCGCGCGCGAAAATGAAATTTATCGCGACCAGGCCAAGGCCACCGGCAAGCCGGAAAAGATCATCGAAAACATCGTCAAAGGCAAAATGGAAAAGTTCTACGAAGAAACCTGCCTTTACGAGCAGCATTTCATCAAGGACGAATCGGTGACCATCGGTGAGATGGTCACGCAGATGATCGCCAAGCTTGGCGAAAATATCTCCATCCGCCGCTTCGTGCGCCTGAAGGTGGGCGAAGGCGCCGCGCCGGAAAAATAAAGCGCCGCACGCCGCGCTTTTGCTAGAATGCCCGTCGGGCATCGCCCGTATGTCCAAAACTGACTCCGCAAATCTGAGCGCCGAACCTCCAGCACCCAAATATCACCGGGTCGTCCTGAAGCTTTCCGGTGAATCGCTGCAAGGCCCGCAGGGTTTCGGAATTCATCCCGAAACCGTAGCGGGAATTGCGCGCGAACTGAAAGAGGTCAGCGATCTCGGCGTGCACGTGGCTATCGTGGTCGGCGGGGGAAATATTTTTCGCGGCACGCGCCAGAAAACCCTTTCGATCGAGCGCGCCACAGCGGACACCATGGGCATGCTCGCCACGGTCATCAA